>ENA-UOWG01003161-UOWG01003161.1-activated-sludge-metagenome-genome-assembly--contig:-NODE-3161-length-12909-cov-6.751361_pt1 | contig 12909 bp, 8 predicted proteins | sample MGYA00238147_ERZ761563 | MGnify/ENA primary metagenome ERZ761563 (study PRJEB28884, sample SAMN05720216) | anaerobic digester metagenome | isolation source: active sludge of municipal... | reverse complement strand
CTGCGCCAAAAACCGGACATTTTTGAACCGATCTATGTCAAGAGTTCTGGAATCATCCAACCCTTCAAACCCGAGCGCACCCAAGAACTGGTCAAACGGGCCGATCTGGCCTTCAAAGCGGCCGGGGATCGGATCCGCCCCACCCACAAACTCTATTATGCTGTCCAAAAATATTTGCTGACCGGGGAAGAGACCGCGCACCAGATGATCAAGGATCTGGCGGACAACGCCACCGCCTACGCCGAAAGCTACAATGGCGCTCCCGAGTCCTTTGCCGGTTCCAATCGGCTCAACGGCCGAGACGGTTGGCTCGCCTCCTTTTTCTTCTCGTACATCATTGAAAAAAACAGGCCCACCGATCCATCGGTTGTCGAGAAGTTCAAGGCCGCGATCAAAGCGGCCGCGGATAAGGAAATGGGATACCTCGAATCGAATGCCTATCCGGTGGGCACTCCCCGGAATCTCAGATGGTGGGGAAGCAACGTGGCCCAGGGACAATATGCCTTTCCGTGTTTGCTTTATTGGGCGCTCACCCAGGAACAAAAATACATCGATGCCGCCAGCCAGCTCATGGATTACACCCAAGGTTTGAATCCCATCGGCAAATGTTATGTGACCGGCATCGGCTTCAACCGGGTGCATAATCCTCACGATCGGGAGTCCGCGTTCACCAAAGAGAAAGGATGGGGCCCTCGCCCGGGCATCCTCGTCTTCGGACCGGGAGGCTCCGGCCAGGGAGTGACCATCCCGCCGCTCAACGGGCTGGCTCGGGAACGACGGTTCATCGACAATCTCCCCTCCATCCAATGGACCGAGTTCACCATTTACCAGAGCCTCTGTTTCCCCGCGGCCGTGTATCCTGTCCTCGCCCAAGGCGGCCAGTGGGATGCCACCCAAGATCCATTTGTCCTGCAGAAATGACAAAGGGATGCCGATTCCTCGTTAGAAAGTCGATCAAGGATTTGGGCCGCAGGATTGGGTGAGGGTTTTGGGCAATTCTTTTTGAGGGCAAAACAATGGCAAAACAATGGGGTCAAATCCGTATTGTTTACATATCATTCACCAGCACATCCGTTTCCAGGGGGGGCTTTTCTTCCCCCTCCTGGCTCAGCCTTTGCCGCACCGACGGCATCACCGTTCCATCCACCCTCTTGGACCTCAATCCCTTCAGCAATCCTTGGGCATACTCCTAGCTGCCCAATACCCGCCCGCCGATCAACCCCATCCATGGGCTCTGGATCCGCCCAGTTGAATCGACGGCTGTAACTGACATGCAACCCTCCCATGGCCTCGCTCACGTTGGGCTCCGGCGTCCGCGCCACCAAGGGATAAGCTTGTCCATCAGCACAAAGGCATGTGCCTCCAGACCTAAACGCTCCGACAATTCGGCCACCAAAACCAGAAACCGCCGCCGTTCCGCATCGGTTCGGTAAATCGCCTCGCACCGGTTTCCCCCGCTCGTGACATGATATTACCGACCGGCCACCCGGATTCTTAACGGTCTTGCCATCCACCGACCTCGCCTCTTGTTGATTTATCTGTCAATAATATGGCTTTGACCCCATTGCCTTCTTTGGAAATGCTCTTTGGCAAGATGGGGCGGACTTTCTAACGTTCGATCCGCGTGGCGAGTTGGAATGAATTAAAGGACAGTGATGACCGTTTCCCTGATCACCGTTTAGTAGCCGTTGAGAATGTTCTCAGCCTCCTCCTTGTCCGTGTCCATGATATATTGAATGCCGCTGACTTCGGCGGCTTTGTGGGTCAGGGCGCAGAGGTCGTCGCGGGAGATGAACTGCATGGCGAATTTCCGGCTGCCGGCCATCAATTGGCGCAATCCTTGGGCGAGGCGTTCGTAGTAAGTGTAGAGGCCAATAGCGCCCGCCGGGAGTTTATCAAAATCGCCATTTCCCAGTTCCTTTCGGAGGGCACTGGCTGTGACGAAGATCTCGTCCTTGGAGTTTCCGAAGCGCTCGACATAGACGGGCAACTGTTGTTCGTCGATGGCGTGCCCGATTGTTTTGCCGACCATAGCGGCGGCGATAGGCGCCCGAGCCATGCCGACCAGTTTCACGAAGGGCGCTCCCATAGCCAGCCCCTTGAATATTTGATCTTCGAACGTGAATCCGCCAGCCACTGCCAGGGCAGGCAATGGCTTGCCTTGAGCCTGCAGCCGATTGGCATATTGATTCAGGAGCGAATGCAGATAAACCGGCGGCATTCCCCATTCATTCATCATTCTCCACGGGCTCATGCCCGTGCCGCCGCCGGCGCCGTCAACAGTCAGCATATCGAGTTTGTACTTCGAGGCGAAGGTAATGGCTCGAGCCAGGTCGGCAGGACGGTAGGCTCCGGTCTTGAGAAAGATATATTTGGCGCCAGCTTTGCGCAGTTCCTCGATGCGTTTGGCAAAGGATTCCTCCGTCAGAATTCCAACGCGTGAATGCCGTTCGAACTCCTTGAAAGCTCCGTGTTCGAAAGCCTCGATGACGCCCGGGTCATGTGGATTCGGCAGGACGATATAACCGCGATCGGCCAATAACTGGGCCTTTTTCAAGTCGCGGATTTTCACTTCCCCACCAATATTCTTGGCCCCTTGCCCCCATTTCAGTTCCACGCACTGAACCCCGAGTTTTTCGATGGCGTATTCCTGGGCCCCCAGCCGGGTGTCTTCGACGTTGGCTTGCACGACGATCATTCCGTAACCGTCACGCTGATGGGCCTGATAAAGCTTGACCCGGTTCTTCAAGTCCACGGTGTCAACCACCCGTCCATTCTTGATGACGGTCTGCGGATCCATGCCTACGACATTTTCGCCAATGGTCAGGCCAGTCCCGGCCATGGCGGAGCCAATGGCCAATCCTTCCCAGTTGTTCTTGGCAATGTTGGTCGAGCCGATGCCGGGAATGAGCCAGGGATATCGGAACTTGAGGCCCCGGTCGTGCCCGATGACAACAGTGAGGTCGACCGCCGGGAATATCGCTTTGTCGCTGTCCGGTTCGATGCCATGGGCTCCGACAACCGTGCCCATGATATTAAAATGCGAGTAATCGACAGGATACGCCTTTTCCGCCGCGGTGGTAATGACGCCAAACGGCTGTGGATAAATGACCTCGTGCCCACGATAGGCGGATTTTCCGATTTCGCACATGCCGATGCAACCGTCCACACAAGTGACGCACATCCCGGAGGCGGGCACCACGGAGGTTTCGGTCCGGTTTTTCGTCAAGGTGGCCGCTGACGAGTTTACCTTGGAGAATGTATAGGACATTTTGGGCAAGGGTTGGATGTTTAAGGTTTCGGAATTTCACAAGCGACGCAGGGATTCATGAAGCACATCATGTCGTCATGCTGTCCCCCACTGAGACAGGGGGCCGGAATATTGGCGCAACCGCCGCAGATGGCTTTATCCGGTTCAGAGAAGGTGCATCGGAGCTGGCAGGCCGGACAAATATACATGCAAGCACCGCATAAACGGCAGACCTCGGATTGGCTGTCGAAAGGCGTGCCGATGCTCCGGCTTTGGCCGCGATAGCGGAAACCAATGGCGCCCGCCATCATCTGTTCGGCACAAATGCGCACGCACAGGCCGCACAGGATACAATCCTCGTGCTCCTGCTTGAAACGTTGTTGACGAATACCGTGGGCTGAAGCGAGATCCTGAATGACCTTCGATTGCGGACAGGAGGCCAGCAGCAATTCAAGCACCATCCGCCGGGCCCGCAGAACCCGGGCCGACGCGGTGCGGACCTGCAAGCCTTGCTCCACCGGGTAGGTGCACGAGGAAACCAGCTTGGTTCTGGGGCTCACGCCAATCTCCACCAGGCAAAGCCGGCACGCGCCATAGGGAGACAATCCCTCGTGGTGGCAGAGTGTGGGGATGGGAATCCCGTAGAATTCGGCGGCTTCGAGCAAGGTCGTGCCGGATTCAGCCTCGACGGGAATGCCGTTGATAGTCAGCTTAATCATGCCAGTTGCTCCTGTTCGGCCGTGCGGCATGCCGGTTGATCCTTCAAGGATTGGGTGAATTTCAAGTCGCAACGCAGACATCGGCGCGCCTCGCTAGTTGCCTGCTCAACCGATAACCCGAGTTCCACCTCGGCATAGCTCTTTCTGCGAGATTCGGCCGGCAGGACCGCGCATTCGACGCGATCGGCCGGTTCAGCATCTTCATCAGGTGGAACCAAAGCCGGGATGTATACCGAAGGCAGGTTCCGTGTTGGTGGTTCCGCCAGCGCTTCGCCCCGAACAAAGTGATGGATCATGCGAGCCGCTTTTTTGCCGGCCGCAATGGCGTCGATTACCGTGTTCGGGCCTGTGACCAGATCGCCGCCGGCAAACACCCCGGGGCGATTGGTGGCAAAGGTCTGCGGATGGACGCGCAAGTGTCCGTTGCCGTCGAGTTCAAGGCCCATCGACTTGAGGCAATCGCTGTCGGGCCGCTCGCCGATGGCCGCAATCAAGGTGTCCAGAAACACGGCAAACTCGCTGCCTGGAATGGCCACGGGCTTGCGCCGGCCGCTTGGATCCATGTCTCCCAGCTTGTTTCGAATGCACTTGATGCCGACTAGGCGCCCGTTTTTCGTGTCAATTTGGACGGGCTGAACAAAGGACTCGACCTTAACTCCCTCGGTGATTGCCGCATCGATGTACCTAATCTTGACGGGCGAAACAAGTGTTTCAAGTTGAATGCCCTCTTCCAGCGCGGCTTCGACTTCTTCGGCATAAGCCGGCATCTCGCGGCAGGTGCGCCGGTAAAACAGGGTGACGCTTTCGACCTGGCTTTGCCGCAGGGCAACCCGGGCGGCATCGACAGCTGAATTGCCCCCCCCGATAATGCCCACATTGCCTTTGGCCAGCTCGATGCCATCGAGATTGAACGCCTTGAGAAACCGCATCGAGGTATACACTCCGCGAACGTCCTCCCCCGGCAGGCTCAAGGGCCAGCTCTTATCGGCGCCAATGGACAGAAAGACCGCTTCGAAACCGCTGTGGAACAGTTCGTCGAGGGTCAGATCGCGCCCCAAAGCCGTGTTGCACTTCAGCGTGATGTTTTCATCGAGCAACGTCAGGATCTCCTTCTTCACGATTTCCCGAGGCAATCGATAGGCCGGGATGCAACTCACCAGCATTCCGCCGGGTTCTTTCCCAGCCTCAAACACCGTCACCTCGTGTCCGAACAGAGACAGGTAATGCGCCGCTGTGATGCCGGCGGGTCCAGCGCCGATTACCGCCACACGATGGGCCTTGCTCGGGCGGCCCAGGCGTGCGGGCTGGTAGGTTGCGGGATCCACCCGGTCGGTGATAAAACGCTTCATGGCGCGCACACTCACAGCGGACCCTCCGCTGGCCGCGAGGGCGCAGTGCAGTTCGCATTTCCGGTCGCAGACACGCGCGCAAACAGACGGAAACGGATTGGCCTCCCGGATCACCTGGTAGGCGGCCTGGTATTCTCCCTTTTCCAGCAAGGCCACGTAACGCCAGGCTTGTGTGTCCAGGGGACAAGCCGACTGGCATGGTGCGCCGACCAGCTCCGTGCAAACGAACGCATCGCATTTCTTGTCCAGAACATGCCGGTGGTATTCGCCGGCAAAATAACGGAGCGTGCTTAAGACCGGATTCGAAGCCGTCTGTCCCAGGCCGCACATCGTTGTATCCTTCACCACCACGGCCAACTCCCTGAGCAGATCCAGTTGCGCGGCCCTGCCACGGCCTTTCGAGAAATCATCAAGGATCTCGAACATGCGCTGAGTGCCTTTCCGGCAGGTGTAGCATTTCCCGCAAGATTCATCCTTGAGAAAACTCATGAAGTATCGAGCGACGTCCACCATGCAGGTGTTTTCGTCCATGACGATCATCCCACCTGAACCCATGATGGACCCTGCGGCCGCAAGGGTTTCATAATCGATGGGCAGATCAAACTTGTCGGCCGGGATGCAGCCGCCGGACGGTCCACCGGTTTGGACCGCTTTGATTTTCGCTTTGCCGACTGGCCCTCCCCCAATGTCGTAAATGATTTGCTGGATCGTCGTGCCCATGGGCACTTCCACAAGCCCGGTGTTCTTAATCTTGCCGACGAGGCTGAAGATCTTTGTGCCGGAATTATTGCGGGTGCCGGTCTTGGCATAAGCCTCGGCGCCGCGTCGAAACAAGAGGGGAATATTGGCCCACGTTTCGACATTGTTAATCGCGGTAGGCCGGCCGTCGATTCCTTGATGCACCGGGTAAGGCGGGCGCTGGCGGGGCTCTCCCACCCTGCCCTCGATGGACCGAATCAAGGCGGTTTCCTCTCCGCAAACAAACGCTCCGGCGCCGCGGACGATTCCCATGGTGAAACGAAGGCCAGTCCCGAGGATGTTATTCCCCAGCAATCCCAGCTCTTGGGCCTGCTGCAAGGCCATCGTCAGATGCCGGATCGCGAGTGGATATTCATTCCGCACATAAACGACGCCCTCGGTGGCGCCGGTGCCGACCGCCCCAATGATCATCCCTTCAATGATGCTGTGCGGATTGCCTTCGAGCACGCTGCGGTCCATATAGGCTCCGGGGTCTCCCTCATCGGCATTACAGACCAGAAACTTGCCGCGGGCATTCGATTGTTTGGAGAGCAGCTCCCATTTAATACCGGTCGGGAATCCTCCCCCGCCGCGGCCGCGCAGGCCGGATCGTTTCACCTCTTCCACGACCCAGGCGGGATCGTTCTTGGCGAGAACTTGGGCCAAAGCTTGGTAGCCATCCTGGCCAATGTAATCGTGCACGCGAATGGGATCTATCCTCTGGTTCAATCCAAGAATATCCCGCTGCTGATGTTTGAAGAAAGGTATGTCATCGCGCCGGTAGTAGACTTGGCCAGAATCAGGATCCCGATACAGGAGATCCTCAACATACTTGCCCGCCAGCAGCGCATCGATCAATCGGGGAACATCATCAGGCTTGACTTGCGCATAAAAGGCCATCTGCGGCTCGGTGAGAATAAACGGCCCCATTTCACAGAAGCCATGACAACCGGTGACGCGCAACGACACCTTCCCAACCAGCCCGCGATGGATGATGCATTGTTTGAGAGCCCGCGTGACCGCTTTCGAGCCACTGGCCTGACAGGCGGTTCCCGCGCAAATCACAACGCGAAGCTGCCCTGGCTGCGTGGCGTTTGCCAGCACACTCCGAAGCTCGTTCAGTTCGTGGATGGAGGATAACATAGGCAATCGGCTCTCACTTGACCGAATAAATGGGTTGTCTCGTGACTTTCTAATTTTGCTTCAGGCGATGTCCAATTGATGATGGTCGCAGCCCCTGCGGGAACAGAAACTCACGGTTCCCCCACCGACAACCAGAAGCGATGCGACCTGAGCGCCGCATTGCCAGCAGGTTGTGGCCGTGGGCAGTGAAATGTGGCAATGGGGACACTGCAAATCGACGATGGCCCCTGTTGTGATGGGATATTCCGAATCAAGATTCTGGCTGCCGTAAAGGCTGGAAAGCCGGATCCAGCCCCGGCGCCCGCGCGACGCGGCGTTTAGCCGAATCGACGGATGGCGATCAATGCAATATGCTTCGTCGGCGAGTCTTTGTCGGCAGCGCGGACAGCTGACATCGAGGGGAAATGCCGATTCCACTTCGGCATTGTCGGTGTTTCCATTGCTTGCTTTGGCCAAGAGTTCGCCGATGGCCGCCTTCTTTACCTTGGCATGATAACGTCCATCGGTCACGACCACAGGCCCCAGGGCGCACGCGCCCAGACAATTCACCGTTTCCAGGGTAAAATTGTCGTCGGGCGTGGTCTGGCCGCTCCGGATACCCAGCTTCCGCTCGATCTCATCCACAATGCGTTGAGCGCCCCGGACATGGCACGCAGTGCCGAGACAGGCGCAAATCATGTGTTTGCCGCGTGGCGCCAGACTGAAGGAACGATAAAAGGTGGCCACTCCATAAATGTCACGCAGCAACCGGCCCGTCTTCTCGCTCACAATTATGAGCGCGGACTCCGGAAGATAGCCGTATGCGTCTTGGATCTCCCCGAGAACAGCGATCAACCCACCCCGCTGCTGGCCGTGCCTCTCCAGGATTCTCAGAATCTCATCGGCGTCCACGGGGGTTGAAGTCCGAAGACATTGTTTTCCATCTTCATTTGTGGTGCGTTTCATATTACGCATACTCCTCGCAGTGCCACACTCCCCCTGCCGCTTTCGCATACAGGCAAGTGTGTCGATTTTGGCAATCAACACATAACCCGGCGAAGCCACCCGACTCCTGATGGGGAACGGTTCCGGCCGGGGAAGTCGACGGCTGAACTTTGGTTAAGATCGGGCTTGAAGGTTTCTTTGGAGGGCCAGAGATGCCCAAGGGATTCAACGTCTCCGGTCGAACCAAGCTTAAGGCTTCTAACATACCGTTTCGGCTGGCGAGAATCTGACCGGCACCTATATGGATAATGGCCATGGCTGCGTTCTACACAAGGTAATCAAGCCCTGGGAAGCACACAGAATGCCAATCGGAGCGTCTTCACAAAATGCGGACAGAAATCCGAGCGCCCAAAAGGGCCGGAAGTGCCTTGGCGCCGTTTAGAATGCCGTGAGAATGAAGCCTTCATTCCCGCGCGGTCGAATGAATCGAAACACTGCCGTTTTTCTAAACATCCAATCCATCGGCTATTCCGATCGGAGAATTTCGGGCCACTGAGGAATAATTCCCCAGTCGATGCCTGATGCGCGTTCGATGGCTTACGGATGAAAACCGGCGGTTTTCCAAAAGGCGTGCGCGCCAATCGAACCGGGTATCAGCATTCCTTTAATCTGAGTCGCAACGTTTTGCGATCGATGCCTAGGATTTCGGACGCTTTGGTTTTATTGCCGCCAACACTTTGCAGAACGTCCTTGATGTAATCGCGATCCATCTCGGCCAGTGTCCGAGTCAGGCTGGTCTTGCGTAATGCAGAAAACCGCATCAGTTGCGGGAGATCCGGGGCCTCGACAAGGTCGCCCTCGTTCATTACGGCGAGTCGTTGGATGACGTTCTCCAACTCGCGGACGTTCCCGGGCCAGTTATAATTCAGCAGGATCCGCAGGGCCCGCTCTGAAAAACGCAAGGCCGGGCGGCATGCTTCGATGGAATACCGTTCTGCGAAATGCTGCACCAGGAGCGAAATGTCTTCGCCGCGCTCTCGAAGCGGAGGGAGGATGATGGTGATGACGTTCAGGCGGTAGAACAGGTCCTCTCGAAAAGCGCCCTTTTTGACCAGATCGGCCAGGTTCTTGTTCGTGGCTGCCAAGATCCGGACGTCCACCTTTCTGGTCCGGGTGGAGCCCACCATGCAGACTTCTTTTTCCTGGATGGCGCGCAGCAGTTTGACCTGCATCGAAAGGCTCATTTCGCTGACTTCATCCAGAAAGATCGTGCCGCCGTCAGCCGCATGGAACAATCCAGCGCGCGACTCGGTTGCGCCGGTGAACGCGCCTTTCATATGGCCGAATAATTCACTTTCCAGAAGTCCTTCCGGTATGCCCCCGCAGTTCACCGGGACAAACGCCGCCGAAGCGCGAGCGCTCCCATAGTGAATAGCGCGGGCCACCAGTTCCTTGCCTGTGCCACTTTCGCCTGTGAGGAGAACCGTAGCCGATGTTGATGCGGTGCGTTTGATGGCAGTAAACACCTGGCGCATCGGCTCCGACGTGCCGATGAGACCGCTCTGAGCGGGTGTTGGCTGTGCTGGCTCCGGATGCCGGAGGCAGTGGCTTTTCATCTTCTGGAGAGTTTTTCGCACGGCCAACACCAGTTCCTCGTCCGTAAAGGGCTTGGGGAGAAACTCCTCGGCGCCAGTCTGGATGGCATCGACGGCCCCGCGAATGGAAGGATATCCCGTAATCATCATGACTCCGGTGCCCCGACAATTCTCGCGGATGTGCTGCACCAGATCCATGCCGCTGGACTGGGGCATCATGAGATCCGTAATCACCAGGTGCACGTGACAAGTCTCTAAAAGAGCAATCGCTGCCGGAACACCGGTCGCCGTGAGCACCTGATAACCTTGCGCCGCCAAATTGCGCTCGATCACTTCGAGCATGTTCGGCGAGTCATCGACCACGAGAACGCGTTCCTTTTCCAATTTCGCTCGCATCTCAGGGCTTCTTTTTTGGTGTGAGCGGCTCCGCCACGGGCACTCGAATCTCAAAACGAGTGCCTTCTCCGACCTTGCTTTCGACTTGGATGGTTCCTCCGTGCGAGGTGACGATGCCATGGACGACAGGCAGCCCCAGACCGGTGCCTTGGCCGACGTCTTTAGTGGTAAAGAATGGAATGAATATTTTGTCCAACGTGCTCTTAGCCATACCGCAACCGGTGTCTTCCACGACCAATGCGATCATCTTGCCCAGCGATTGCGTCAACAGCGTAATCCGTCCGCTGCCGTCCATGGATTGCAAGGCATTCAGCACCAGATTGACCACAACCTGGTTGACTTGGGCAGGATCGGCCATGATCTCGGGCAGTCCAGGCGAAAGTCGGCGGATCAAATCAACGCCCTGTTTCGCGCAACGCGCTTCCAGAAACAACAGGCCATCTTCGATGATGCGGTTCAAGTCCACCCGCATAATAGCAGGCGTGGTTTGACGGGCGAAAACCAAGAGGTTCCGAATGATGTCACGAGCCTGCAATGAGGACTCTTCAATCTTCTTCAGGTCTCGCCGGGCTGATTGAGGCAATCCGGGGCATTTTTGGACGAGCTGAACAAAGCCCAGAATATTGCCGACCGGTTCATTCAGTTCATGAGCAACCCCGGCGGCGAGCATCCCGATGCAGGCCAGGCGGTCCGCGTGCAGCAGTTGAAGGCGCAGTGTCGATTTGTCCTCTTCAACCTGTTTTTGTTCTATGACAAGGGCTAACTGCCGGGCCACCGCCTCGATAAGATCCCGCTCTTCCTTCAAAAACGGATCTTTGCCCAGCGCGGGTGTTTTCCGGCGGTAGCACATTTCGACCGTTCCTCGGGAGGATCCGGTAATCGTAATGGCGGTCTGGAGGCGCCAGGGACTCTCCCGAAAACCGGGCGTGGTATACGAACGTCCGTCCAGGTGAATTCGAGCGAAGGCGATTCTGGGGTACTGCCAGGCACGGGGCAGAAACATCACGATTTGCTGAAGAACCGCATCCAGCGATGCGTTCGGTTGGACAGCGAGACGGGCGATTTCCTTGAGGCAAGACAGCTCTTTGACTCTCTCGTCCAACGCTCTTTGTGAGGAGCGCAAACGCCGATCAATGCTCGACAAGCATCCATGTTGGTGAGATGACACCTGCTTCAGACAAGCTTCCTGGAGTTGTTTTGCCGATACTATGGCCGGCTTGCCAAATCGCTGTCAAGTATTGGCGTAGGCCACTGGCCTTGTTCTTGCCAATCTGCATCCGGTTGCTACGATTTCTGTAATGCATCCAGCCGCTCGAAACACGCACGAAATCGATCGCTCGATCATGAGGAACGTCAGCGGCGGGGCCACCATGGATGGCGGTTTAGGTTTTCAATCCATCGTTGGAGAACTCCAAGCGCAAACCGAACTGCTCCGCATTATCGCCGAACGGATTCGAGTGGCTGCTGGCCATCTGAAGCTGAGCCGGGACGATCTTCATCGTATCTTCGACCGGCACAGCGTTTTTGAGGCGGAGGTGTGCACCCGCGCCCATGGACAATGCTGGCGCTTCATCGTTGTAGAGACTCATCATCTGATCCAGGGCAAGGTGGGCAAGGGCGCACTGAAGATTGTGTTTCCAGCAGACATGCTGGGAGCAAGCCCTCAGTTCCTGCCCGCCCAGGATGGAGCTGTCGAAGTCGTTCCATTGAATCGCAATGCGCGCTGGCCCTGTTCGGAAGAACCCGAGCAGGCAGTCAAACAAATCATGCGCGAATTCATGACGGGCGAGAGCCTGAGCATGAGCCTGAAATGCCAGGCTACTGGCGCGCCCTTCGCCGGAAGCGAGGGCCTGATACTCTGTGCAGCCCGGGACTTCGACGCAGTCCAAGGCCGCTATTTCCTCCGGCCGGTTCTACACGGGGATGAGTCGCATATTGCGGAGGATCGAGAGCTGATCAATGGGATGATGAACGCAACCTCCGAGCTTCTGACGCGCGCGGGGCGCATTGCTTACGATGCGATTGTTCATGCCGCCGAGACCAGCACCACGCTCACAGCCCGGCTTGGTTTGCAGCTGCCCACAAACGTCGTGGAAGGTCATTTGCGATGTCTGTTGATCGATCACCCCGAGATCATCATCGGGGATGAAGACATGACCCCGCGTCTCAAGGATCTTCTGGCACGGCCTGATTACTCGCCCACGGCCTGCCTCCTGGCCAGGACTGCCGCCACGATGCAGATCGAGCACTCGATTCTGCTGGAAGTGTCACGCGAAAAATTGCGCTCGCTCCTGTCCAGCCTTCCCCCGCGAGGTTGTCCGTCCCCCTTGCAGTATCAACAAATCACGAACCTGTTCTTTGGCACAGGTGAAACCCAGCAGAACGAGGATCAGCTTTTCCAGCATCGCGAATCAATCCTCAAGCCTCTCTCCGCGGCCCTGTCTGTTCCGTGTCTGGACGAGTGCGGGGATCCCGGTGTCCTCGCACTTTATCTTAAGACCTTGCTAGACAACCAAAGGATCGTCATGCGGGCGTCCCTCGTGGGTCAATTCCAGCCAGGCCAGGCTTTGCCTAAGGATTGGATGGATGCCATGGATCTCCTCGATCGCGGAGCCCAGGAACAATTGACGCAATTGATGCCCCAGGGCGGCGCCAGCCGTGAGAACGTCAAGGAAAGCTTCTGGCAAATCGCCCGGATCCTCACGCGGATTCGGACCAACCTCGCTCGCCAGCCAACGGATCCCTATACGACGGCGAAAACCGAGATCCTGGAGCGATCCATCCGGGCCATCGTC
>ENA-UOWG01003151-UOWG01003151.1-activated-sludge-metagenome-genome-assembly--contig:-NODE-3151-length-12937-cov-4.856311_pt1 | contig 12937 bp, 15 predicted proteins | sample MGYA00238147_ERZ761563 | MGnify/ENA primary metagenome ERZ761563 (study PRJEB28884, sample SAMN05720216) | anaerobic digester metagenome | isolation source: active sludge of municipal... | reverse complement strand
GCGTCACGGGCCTCCTCGCCATCGTCCTCATGGGCGCGCACGCCCTCTGGGCCACCGTCGTGCTCCTCCGCCGCGACGAACGCGCCGCGCGCGGCTTCCACCGCCTCTCCATCGCGGTCTGGGCGCTCTGGCTCGTCCCCTACCTGAGCGGGGTCCTGCTCGGCTCGGGAGCCGTCGGGAACTGATCGGGCATCGGGGCGCCACCCCGGTCCGGGCAAGCCCGGCGGGGCGGCGCTTCCCCGCGGGCGGCCCGGCCCGGGGTCGGGCCATCCGGGGTACTCCTCGCTGCGCTGCGGGGTACCCCTTCCTGTCCCTGGCGCGACTCCCGGAAGGCGGCGCCTTGCCCTTCCCGAGGCGGCGCGAAAATCCGCGTCGTCATCGAGGCGGCGGAGAAGATCGGCAGGTATTTCGGCGAGCTCCTGCCGCCGCTCGTGGCAGATCGGGGATAGGGGGGAACCCCGTCTCGCCGAAAGGCTCAGGCCCCTCGTTCCGCGTCCGCGAGCAGCAGTTCCATCACTTGAGTCTCGCGGCGGATCCAGGGCATGCGCGCTCCGTCTGGCGTTCCCATGAGCTTGCGGTTCGCGGCGATGGCTTCCTCGAGCCGGACCCAGCGCGGGCGATAGTCGAGCTCCTCCTCGTAGGGGTCGAGCCTGCGCTCACCCATTTCCGCGGCGAGCTCGACTCGCCAGTAGCTCGATTCCATGACGAAGAGCTCGAAACCCGCTTCCTTCGGCGTCCGGAATTCGGTCGCCCTGCCGAGCAGCGGCCCGACGAGCGCGGCGCGGTAGCCGGTTTCCTCCTCGAGCTCGCGCGCGACGGCCTCCTCCTCGGACTCGCCCGGCTCGATGCCGCCGCCCGGGAATTTCAAGTCGCCCTCGCCGGGCTTTTCCGAGCGGATCATCAGGTAGCGGCCGTCGCGTTCGGCCACCGCGCGCGCGGCGCGGCGCGTCACGCGGCTCGTCGAGGCGAGGTCCAGTCCCCCGTCGCGTACGAGCTCGAAAGTGAAGCTCGTCCCGCCCGCGGTCGCGGTATCCTTCATCGCGCGCCCTCCGCGGAGGCGCCGCGTCGCGCGTCCTTCCCCGCGAACGCGCGGTCGATGCCGACCAGGGCCGCGCCGAGCAGCCAGAGCACGGCGCAGGTGCCGGCGGCGAAGGCGAGCACAAGCCACGCGGAGCCGAGTCCCTCGGGCGCGGGCCTCGGGTTGACGAACCAGTACGGATAGAAGCCGGTCAGCGCCCCGTTGATCTGCGACCAGAGGAGGTAGGCGCCCGGATAGGCCAGCCAGAGCGCCGCGTCCGGGAGCCGCAGCTTTCCTTTTTCCGAAAAGAGCGCCCAGACCGCGAGCGCCAGGATGGGCGAGACGTAGTGCGCCAGCCTGTCGCCCACGGCCATCATGCCGGTGGGGCTCCACACGCGAGCGAGAAAGATCGCGTAGGCGGCGCCCGTCAGCGAGATGGCCACGAGGCCGAAGCCGCGCGCGAGCGCGAAGCGCCGCCCCGGCATCCGCCCGAGCGCTACAAGCGCGAACTCCATGAGCGCGAGCGCGGCCACGAGCAGGTTGCTCTGAATCGTGAAATAGCGGAGCATGCCCGCCTTGCCCTGTCCCTCGAAGGGATTGCCGACCAGGATGTACACGCCCGCCAGCGCGACGCCCATCACGAGCGCGTGCGCGATGAGGCGCGCGATCCTCGGTCCGATTCCGGTTCCAATCCTTGTATCCATGCGTCTGGTTCCTTTCAATCCGTTCATTCCGCCGGTTGGGGCGCGATCCCGCGGAGTTTCGCGATCGGACGCGCGATCGACTCGCGCGGGTTGCGCGCCAGGGCCTCGTCGAGTGTCAGCCATTCCGCCGCGTGCGACTCCTCGCTCGCGCGCGGTTCGTTCCCGGCGCCTGAGTCGGCGGGAACGAGCAGGTAGCGCACGTCCCAGTGGACGTGGGCGGCCAGCTCGCCGCGCGCGGGAATCTCGTGGGCGTCCAGGTCGAAGATCGCATCCGAGGCGGCGACGCACCGGATTCCCGTCTCCTCCTCCGCCTCGCGGAGCGCCGCCTCGAGCGCGGTCTCGCCCGCTTCGCAGTGCCCGCCCGGCTGCAGCCACAGGTCAAGCTTGGCGTGGTGCACGAAGAGCACGCGAGAGAGCGACCGGTCGGCGACGAAGGCCGAGCCCGTCACGTGGCCGGCTGCGCACGCGCGCGAAAAGCAGTTCCCGTGCGCGGAGACGAATCCGGCAAAGCGTGCCGCCGTCTCCGCCTCTGCCGGATGGCGGGCGGCATAGCGTTCGAGGTCGGCGAGCAGCGCCGCGCGCGGGTCCGCCGCGCTCACGAAAAATACGAGACGAAGCTGTTGAAGTCGTTCTCCACGCCCGCGCGGTCGAGCATGGCGGAGATCTCGCCGCGGTGGTGCGTGCCGTGGTTCAGCACCTGGACGAGCGCGTGCCAGAGGGTGCGTTCGAGCGGCGTGCCGTCCGTGGTCTTGTAGGCGACGCGCTTCCCGAACTCGCCCTCGGGGATTTCCGCGACCAGGGCGCGAAGCGCCGCGTCGCCTTCGACGAGCAGGGCCCGCGCCGCCTTCCAGTCGGCCTTGGCCTCCGCCTTGAGCGCGTCGAGCTCGCGCCCGCCGAAGGATCCTCTCGCCGCCTTCCACTCGCCGAACGACGCGAAGCGCCTGAGCCAGAGCGCCCCGGCCCAGGCCAGGTGCGCCACGGTGCCGTGGAGGCTCTTGAAATAGGTGCCGGTCTCCGCGTCGAGCGCGCCTGGGTCCAGGCCGTCCAGGATTTCCAGCATGGCCCGATCGGCCATTTCGTTGTACTCGGCCAGAGCCGCGATCATTGCCTTCATGATTCCTCCTTCGCTTCCGTAACGAGATCCAGCCTCGGGTACGAGAACGCCCAGGCCGCCGTCGTACACAGGGTCAATATGGCGAGATGCGTGAGCTCGCCCGATTGCACTGAGAGTACAAGTCCGAAAAGCGAGGCGGTCTCCGCGAAGCCGAGCGCCAGGACCCAGGCCGAGAACAGCCCGCTCCCCGCCTGCCCGGCCCGGTCCTTGAGGACGCGCGCGAGCACCGAGCGGAGCTTCGGGTTCCGGAACAGGAACCAGCCGAGCAGGCCGCCCTGCACCGCGGAGACCGTCCCGAGCAGGGTCAGCGTCGCCACCGTCGCCAAGGGCAAGGCCGACGCGTCCTCGGCGCCGGAGCGCTGGCCTGCGACGAAGAAGTACGCGAGCTTGGTCAGCGGATCGGCGTACCAGAGCGTCTTCATGAGCTTCTCGATCTTCATCGCGCCTGTCTCCTCCGTACGTGCCGCCGCGCGCCAGGGCGCGGCCGTCCGATTCTCAGCGCTTGCGGGCGAGCTCCCCTTCGAGCGCGGCCATCAGGTCGCGCGCGTAGGCGTAGTCGAAACGCGCGCCATCCGCGAGCGCCGGGTTGCGCATCAGCTTTATCCTGCGGAAGGCGCGCTCGGCAAGGTCAGCCTGGGTCCGGTCGGCCTGCGTGCGCGCGCGGAAGCGTCCGGAGCGGAAGCGTTCCGGCCAGGCGTCACGGTCGAGCTTGCGCGGCAGGAGCCGCGCGAGCGGAATGGGGCTGCCGCAAGCCGCGCGGAATTCCGCGTCCTCGAGCGTGGCGAGCAGGGCCCGCGCGCGCGCGCCGTCTACGCCGCCCGTCGCGAGCGCCTCGAGGACCGCGCGGTCGAAGGCCGCCTCGCGCCGCAGGCGCTCGGCCACCGAGCGCGCGAGGTCGCCGAACTTCGAGCTCCGCTCCAGCGCCTCGAGGCCCTTCTCGAGGAAGATGCGCACCGGTTCGGTGAAAAGGTCAGCCATCGATCCCCCGTTCCCGGAGCAGGGCCAGGGCCCGCTCCCTTCCTTCCAGCGGCCCGGCCGACACGCGGATTTCCGGCCACTCCTTGAACACCTCGACCAGGTAGGCTTCGATCCGCCGCCGTTCGTCCCCGGTCACCTCGCGCCGGTCCGGAGCGTCGGTCGCCAGGAGCTTCGCCTCGAGCTCGTCGCCCTCGCGGAACATGAAGACGTCGAGGATCCGGCATTCCGCGAAGGCCCCGTGCGCGAGGCCAGTGCCCGGCACGACCCAGACGTCGAGCGCGTCGTCGGTTTCCGTCGCCGTGCCCGGCACGAAGCCGTACGCGTACGGTCTTTCGGCACGCAGCTCCCGCGATCCGGCGGGCGCGAGCGTGCGCTCGTCGAAGCGGTAACGCATGCGCGACCCCGCTTCGCCCTCGATGAAGACCTTCACTTCGAAGCTCCCGTCGCGCCGATGCCGCGTCTTCCGCCCGCTCGGCCGTCCTTCAGGTGCCGGAGGAATTCCAAGGGCGCGAGCCAGAGCATCCGCGGCCCGGCCCAGCGCATGACCTCTCGTATGCGCTCGCGCATGTCGCGTCGATAGCAGCGCGTCAGGCAGAGGCCGCACGAAGGCTTGCGCTCCGCGTATCGGCACGCGGCGAGCCGCGCTTCGGCGTATGCGGCGAGTTCTGCGCATTCGCCGCAAAGTCCATTCGCGTCCCGCGTCCCGCCGCGTTCGTGCCGGGCGCGGCACCAGGCGCCGATCATGAAGCGCACGACGCGCTTCTCGCGCTCGACGCGCCCCGTCGCGTCACTCACGCAGCGCCGCCCGTCGCGACACGCTTCCGACCGCGGAAGAAACACGGCTCGCACGCCGCCGGCGGATCGAGCCGGTCGAAGTCCGCGCCGAGGTCCCCGGGCGCGTGCGCGTCCGAGCCGAAGGTCACGGCCCGTCCGCCCGCGGCCAGGTAGGCGCCGATGATCAGGTCGCTCGGGTAACGCTCGGAGTATCCCTTCCGGAGCGGCGACGAGTTGAGTTCGAGCGCGATGCCCTTCGCGACGAGCGTCGCCATCATGTCCGCGAGCAGGTCAGCCCGGGGCTCGACCTTGTCCTTCAGGTAACGCTTCGGGAAGTCGGCGTGCGCGAGCGCGTCGAAGCCGCCCGAGCGGCAGGCCGCGAGCGTCTCCTCGTAGTGCCGCGCGTAGATGTCCTCGAGCGGGGTGCGCCGCACGTAGTCCGGGTCGCCGATCCAGTCGTCGCCGATCCAGTGCACGCTGCCGAGGATGAAGTCGAAGTCCATGCGGCCGAAGCGCTCGAGCGCGGCCGGGTAGCGGTGCGGCTCCGAGAACTCGAGTCCCTTGAGTATCTCGATCCGCCCCGCGTAACGCTCGCGCGCCTTTTCGATCGCCCGCGACCAGGCTTCGTAGTCGAAGAAGCCCGTTCCGGAATCGAGCGGGTTCAGGTCGAAGTGCTCGGTGAAGCAGATGGCGTCGAAGCCCTTGCCGATCGCGGACTCGACCATGTCCTCGAGGGTCGCCTTGCCGTCGATGGAGAAGGTCGAGTGGACGTGGGTGTCGACCCTCACCGGGAGCCCCCCGCGGGCGTCGCCAATGCCGCCAGCTCCACCAGCGATCCCCCGCGCGGCAGCTCCGCCTCGCGCACCGTGCCGCCCCGGCTGGACACGGCGAGCGCCCGGGGCTTCCGTCCCGGTCCTCCCTCCGCCGCGAGCGTCCGGAAGCGCGCGCCTTCGACGACCAAGGCGGCGCGGTTCTCGATGGCGATGAAGTCGATGTCGGTACGCTCCAGCCAGGCGCGGAATTTTCCGTCCGGCGCTCGCTCGTCCCAGTGCGGGCAATGCGCTCCCGGCAGGAAGCCGAGCGCGGTTATGGTCGCATAATCCCAGTCGTCCGCGCCGTCGCCGAACGATTCGCTGTCCGAGAGCCCCCGCTCGAACCAGCAGATCGAGCCCGCGGAGAGCCCCGACAGGATCGTCCCGTTATGCCACGAGCGCTCGAGCAGGCGGTCTACGCCGAAGCGACGCCACTCGCGCAGCATGATCGCGGTGTCGCCGCCGCCCACGTACACGATGTCGGCTCCGAGCACGGCGTCCTCGATCTCCGCGGGTGAAGGATCCACCTTCAGGCGGAGCGCGGAGCACGCGCAACCGAGTTCGCGGTACGCACGCGCGACGTTCTCGATGTAGGCCTCCGGCTCGCCGCTCGCGGTGGGGATGAAAAGATGTCGCGGACGGTCCGAGCCCGACAGCTCGACGATGGCGCGGTCAATTTTCTCCGTCTCGCCGAGCCTGAGTTCCCCGCCGCCTATCGCCACGATGGCCCCGCGCCCGCCCGCCATGGTTCCGCCCTCCCGCGCGCGGGCGAGTATAGCCGCCGCCCCGGGCGGTCCGCAAGTTCGCGGCCGTCGCCCGGGACAGGCTGAGGCTGCCGCCCCGCCGCGGCCTCAGCCTTTCGCCGGCGGCAGGAGCTTGTCGTTCCAGGCGTCGAATGCGGCCACCAGGTCGAGCGGCTTCCGGATCCGCGGACCCCGCTCGCCCTCCAAGTGCTTTTCCGAGAGCCCCGCGGCGTCACCGGGCTTTCCGACCACCACGAGGATGACGAGCGTCGCCTCGGGCGGAAGTCCGAGGGCGGCCGCGGCAGCCTTCGCGTCGAAGCCGACGATGGGGTGCGCCACGAGGCCCTCGTGGACCGCCTGGAGCTGGTAGGCCATCGCGGCCATGCCGAGCTCGAACCAGGCGAGCTCGCGGCCGTCCGGCATGCGGAGGCCCCAGTCCGCGGACGTCACGAAGGCCGTCACCGCGGGCGCCTTCAGCGCCCAGTAGTTCCCGCTCGTGAAGCTCGCGCGCAAAGCCGCGAGAGGTTCCGGTTCCGTCACCGTGATCATGCGCCACGGCTGATTGTTCATGCTCGAGGGCGCCGAGTGGGCGGCCGCCGCGAGCCGCGAAAGGATTTCGCGCCCGACCGGCTCCGGTCCGATCGCGCGATACGCGCGGCGGGTTTCGATTGCCTTCAATAAATCCATTAGTGCCTCCGCATTCCCAAGGTAGCCACGGAGGCGGCGCGCGGGCAAACCCTGGCGCTTCCAGGGGCCGTGCGTGGAGCTTCCGGATTCGGGGATTCCGGGGGGAAAGGGCAACTCGGCCGCCTCCGGCCGCGGGCCGCGGAACCCGCGCCGCGTACCGGCGCCGCTACCGTCGGCACCCGCAGGCTCGCGTTGCCCATCCGCCGCAATGGCCGGCGGGCGCCCTTCCGCCTTGCGCTCGGAGCTCACCCGCGATACAGTGCGCCGTATGGCCTTCCGGATCGATACGGCCTCCATCGAGGGGCCCGGCACCGCCTACGAGCGGCTCGCCCGCTCCATCGCGCGGCGCATCGAGTCGGGCGAGCTCGAGCCCGGCTCGAAGCTCCCGTCCGTCCGCTCGCTCGCGGCCTGGAACGCGGTCAACCCGTCCACCGTCGTGGCCGCGTACCGCGTGCTCGAGCGCGAGGGCCTCGTCGAGCCGCGCGCGGGTTCCGGCATGTACGTCGCGCCCGAGCCCGGCGCCGCCACCGCCGACGAGGAATTCGGCGCGCGGCCGGGGACAGCCCCCGGCCGGGCCGGGCCGACGGGGACAGAGCTCGATGCCCCGGGTGCCGCCCCCGTCGACCTCGCCACGGCCTCGCCCTCGCCGGAGCGCTTTCCGACGGAGGCGTTCAAGGCCTTGCTGGCCGAGGTGCTCGACCGCGACGGGGGCTACGCCTTCGACTACCAGGAGTCCGCGGGCTGGCCCCCGCTCCGCGAGGCCGTCGCGGACTGGCTGGCCGAGACCCAGGGCATCCGAGCCGACCCGCGCGACGTCATCGTCGTGTCGGGCGCGCAGCAGGGCGTGGACCTCTGCGCCCGGGCCCTGCTCGCCCCCGGCGACCGCGCCCTCGTTGAGGATCCCGCCTACCGGGGCGGCGCCAGCGCCTTCGCCGCGCGCGGCGCCTCGGTGGAGGCCCTCGAGCTCGACCCGGACGGGCTCGACCCCGACGCGCTGGCCCGGGTCGCCGAGCGCCGCCCCTTCCGCCTGGTGTCCTGCATCCCGCGCTTCCAGAACCCCAGCACCATCAGCTGGAGCGAGGAGCGGAAGCGCGCCCTCCTCGAATTCGCCGCCGCCCGCGACGTCTTCGTGCTCGAGGACGACCACGTCTCCGACCTCGCGTACTCGGGCGCCCCGGGCCCGTCCCTCAAGGCGCTCGACCGCGACGACCGCGTGGTCTACGTCAAGAGCTTTTCGAAGATCCTCATGCCGGGCTTGAGGCTCGCGGCGCTCGTGGCGCCGCCCCGGCTCCGCGCGGCGCTCTCCCGCGCCAAACGCGACGCCGACGTGGGGACGGGCGGACTCGCCCAGCGCGCCCTCGAGCTCTACCTGCGCCGCGGCCTCCACCGCGCCCACCTCGAGAGCCTCAAGGCCGAATACGGAGCGCTCTACCGCGCCGCGCTCGAGGGCCTCGCCCGTCTCGCGCCCGCGGGCGTACGGGTGGCGCCGCCGGGCGGAGGCCTGTCCCTCTGGGTGGAGCTGCCGCCCGGCAGCCCCGCCAGCGCGCTGGCCGCCCGCTCGAAAGCGGCGGGCGTCCTCGTCTCGCCCGAGCGCTCCTTCCGCCGCCCCTCGCCCGCGGCCCAGGACCGCCATCTCCGCCTCTCCTTCGCCGCAGTGGACGGAGCCGCGCTCGAACGCGGCCTCCGGATCCTCGCCACACTGCTCCCGGCCAGGCGCTCGCCGTAAGCAGGCCGAAGCGCGGAGTCATCCGTGCCCTTCCCGGTCGTGCGGCCTCAGACGATGACGACGTCGTGGAGGCCTTCCGACCCCGCCAGGGCGGCGAGCGCCTCCAGCTCTTCCCGGCCCGGGACGGGGAGCGCGACCTGGGCGGGCCTGACACCCTCGCGACGGAACGCGATGAGTTTGAGGACGGTCCGGCCCCGGCCCGCGGCCCCCCCCGTCCTCAAGATTTCCGCGATGCCCCGGACGCAGGCCTCGGCGTCCACGCGGCCCGGCAGCACGACGACGCGCGCCTCGGCCAATTTGCCCGCGCCCGCGAGGAAGGCCAGGTTGCGCTTGACCATGGCGTTGCCCGCGAGCGTGAGCGCGCGGTGGACGCCTTCGTCCCAGGCCTTCACGTCGAGCATGAAGCCCTCGGCCGCCTCGACAAGGCGCGGCAGCTTGGAGTAGTCGGTCGAGCCGTTCGTGTCGACCAGCGCCGGCAGGCCGGCCGCGCGCGCGGCGACGGCGAGCTCCTCGAGGAAGGCGGCCTGCAGGCCGCACTCGCCGCCGGAGACCGTGATGCCGGAGAGGAAGGGCTTCCGCGTTTCGAGCCGCGAAAGGATTTCGGCGGGCGTCATGCGCCGCGTCTTCGGCGACGAGCCCTTCGGGCAGGCGCGGATGCAGGCGCCGCAGTCGCGGCAGGCGCCCTCGTCCCAGCGCACGCGACGCTCCCCGGCCCCGTCGGCGACTGAGAGCGCGCCGTACGCGCACGCGCCGACGCAGGCGCCGCAGTGGTCGCACAGGTTTCGCGTCTCGGGATTGTGGCAGTAGGCGCAGTCGAAGTCGCAACCCTGCAGGAAGACCACCGCCCGGTTGCCGGGGCCGTCCACCGCCGACGAGTACAATATCCGCGCCACGAGCCCGTCCGGAGGAATTGAACCACGGAGGCACGGAGCCACGGAGGAGGAGAGGGAGAGGGAGCGAGAGATCGAAGAAAGGGGTGAGAAAACGGGATCCGGAACCTCATTCCGGAATCCCGATGTCTCCCGCATTACCTCCGTGCCTCCGTGTCTCGGTGGTTTCTTCATTTCATGTTCTGACGCGGCGGTCGAGGACGCCCAGGTTGTTGACGGCGTTGCGGCCGAGCACGGCGGAGTTCTGCAAGTCGGGCGTCCGGTCGCGGCGCTCGAGGTCGCAGCGCTTCACGAGGTACCCGGTGATGCGCACCACGTCCGCGTCGGCCGCGTACGCGGAGAAATAGCGGAGCCCCGAGGCCATGGCGCCCTTCGCGATGTCGAGCAGGTGCCGCGGATTGCGCCGCGCGGTGGGCTCGAAGGCGAACACGTCGCCGATGCCGCTCGGGAAATATTTGTGGAAGGGAGCGGAGCGGAGGATGTGCGCGGTCAGCTCGGGCTCGCGGCCGATGGGAATGCGGCAGCCGGGGCTCACGCCCTTGTCGTCGTCGATGCCCACCTGCGCGTGCAAGAGGTAGCGGCCGCCGGCCGCCTCCAGGCAGGGCGCGCGGTGCGCGGCCACCTGCTCCGAAATGCGCCTGATTATCTCGAGGCCGAACGCGTCGGCCTCGTCGTCCCTGCCATAGAGCCTGCCCTCCGAATGCGCGTCCACGCACTCGGCCAGTCCCACGAGGCCGAACATCGCCGTGAAGCGCTCGAAGCGCACCAGCCCTTCCTTGACGAGGAAATCGGATTCGAAAAAGCCCGATTCCTCCACGAGGAAGCGCACGCGGGCATCCATGTACTCGAGCTGGAGCCGCACGGCTTCCGGCAGGACGCGCCCGAGCAGGTCGTCGCGGTCCCGCGCGCGGGGCGCGAGGCGCGCGAGGTTGAGGCGCACCAGGGTGCAGGAGCCGCCACCCTTCGGCAGGCCGTTGTAGCACGAGACCACGGCGTAGTCGTCGAACCCGAGCCGTTCGAAGTCGGCCTTGAAGATCCGGTGGTTCGCGAACGAAGGCTTCGCCACGTCGAGCGCGCACTCGGCGGCAAGCAGGGCGAAATCGTCACCCGTCAGGTTCGGGTCGTACTTGAGCGAGAGGTTCGGCACGGCGCACTTGAGCTTCCGGCTCTCCTCGATGACGAGGCGCCCCGCGCGCGTCGGGCGCGGCCCGAGGTCGCCGTGCACGAAGCTGTCGGTCAAGGTGCGGTCCATCTGCAGAAGGAAGAGCCGGACGGCCTTCCGCGCGCGCTCCTCTTCCACCCCGTCCAGGAAGGGCTCGATCAACGCGTCGAGGTCGCCCACGTAGACCGGGAAGCCCGTGATGCTCGGCACGTGCCGGTAGAGCACGAGGAGCGAGGCGAGCGCCTCGTCGAGGTCCTCGGGCGCTTCGAGGCCGAGGAAGGCCGAGCCCTGCTTCATGAAGCGTTCGTAGTCCGGCACCACGTAGCGCGGGCGGAAGGGGGCGGCGCCTTCGTAGAGGTCGCAGATGACGCCCGCGTCCCGCAAGGCTTGCACGGAGTCGGAGACCGGCAGGGCCTTGACGGTGGACTCGGCCACGCGGGCCAGGGCCATGTATTTCTGGGAAACGGTGAGGGACTTGTCGCGGACCGCGTCGAGCGCTGCGCGCATGGTGAACTCCGTTGACGCCCGTCATGAAGAAACCACGGAGGCACGGAGGGGAGAAGGGAGCCGGGCGAAAAAGGGAAATCCTTTCGCGCACTCCTGCTTCCGATCCGGGCCGCTGGATCTCGCGGTTCGTCCTGCGGGCGAAATGACCGCCCGTAGGGGCGGGGAGTTAACCGTGCGGGTCTTGACGCCTGGCCGCGTTCGGGCGGACTGGCGCTCGCGGTTCGTGCGCGCCGCAAAAAAGGCGCGCGTGCTGACCCGGGTTCTTTATCGCGCGACGCGCGGTGTTGGATTCGATTTTAGCGCGCCTCCGCGATCACGGCAAGCGCGAAGCAGACCTGCGGCCCTCAGGCGACGTGGGACTTTCCCTTCACCTCGAAGGCGCGCACGACTCCCCCCGCTTCGATTTCCTCCACGTCGCCGAGTTCGAGGGCGGCCGCGACCGGATCGACCGCCGCGCCGTCCGCCGCTATGAAGCTCGTCCCAGGCGTGGCCCGGCATCGGCGCCCGCCCCAGGCGAGCAACAGGCTCGCGACGTTCACCGCCGGCCCGATCGCGTCCGGCCGCGCCGAAGCCGGATGCCCGATCGCGCCCATCCATACGGGCCCCGACGCGATGCCGATGCCGAGGGGCCGCGGCGAGGCATCGCGGCAGGCGAACGCGGCCTCGAAGGCCCGCTCGCGCTGGCCCGGCCCGAGAAAGACCGCCAGCAGCGCATCCCCAATGTATTTGAGCACGATCCCGTCGCGTGCAGCGATATGCTCCGCGGCCGGGTAGAAGAACGCGTTGAGCGCGATCGCCAGCTCGGCCGGCTGCAGTTTCCCCGCGAGGGCGCTGAAGCCCCGCAGGTCGAGGAAGAATGCGGTGGCCTCCACGACGCGGTCGCGTGGGCGATCGGCGCCGCAGAGCGCGTCGACGGTGCAGCCGAGCAGCTCCGCGAGCGCGGGCAGCAGGCAGATGTCCGGCGCGTTCTCGCCACGTTCCCACTTCGACACCGCCTGCGGGCTCACCTGCAGCGCCGACGCCAGGTCCTGCTGCGTGTAGCCGAGCCGCGTCCTCAAGGTCCTGATCGTCTCACCGAGCTCATCGATCCGCATGCCACGCTCCTTTTCGCTTCCCGTCAGAGCGTAGCGCGCCCGGGGCCCGACCGGACATGGCGGAATGCGGGAGAGCGCTCAAGCGCCGGTTTCGCTCTTGCGCAAAAAATCATTCAGGGAAGGGGGGCGGGGCGAGGGCCACGCGCTGCCATCGACGCAGGCGACGTGATCTCAGGCCCTCCGTCGCCGTCTGCCAGCTCGGCGCGTGGCCCGCCCCAGGGAAAGCCGCGCGACTTGCGACGACCCCGCAAGGTCCGACCGGGTCGACCATGCCTCGCGTGCCGCGCGCCCGTTATCAGTCGAGCCGCTCACTCGAAGAGCAGCCGTACGTAGAACATCTCGCTCCACGGCCCCGGATTCCCGTCCGAGTCGATCCCCCGGACATGCCAATAATACCTGGCATTCAAGATGAAATCGGTCTCCGGCGTCCAGGTCGTCCCGACGAGGGCGACCGTGGCTCCCAGGGTGTCGGTCGGTTCATAGCCATACCGATACCGAAGCTCGTACGAGAGCGCCGCGCCGTCCGAGGTGGCCGACCAGACGAAGGTGGGGGTGGGATCGTTGACGAGGTCCGAAGCGTTGGGCGGCGAGACAGGCGCAGGCGCGCTGTCGCTGATGGTGAACGAGTGGGCGGCAGACCAGGCGGTCCATTCACCCACGCCGATCCGGGCCCGGACCCTCCACCACGCCGTGGTCCCGGTTGTGAATGGCGTCGCGAGCACGTACGC
>ENA-UOWG01003150-UOWG01003150.1-activated-sludge-metagenome-genome-assembly--contig:-NODE-3150-length-12947-cov-6.461759_pt1 | contig 12947 bp, 10 predicted proteins | sample MGYA00238147_ERZ761563 | MGnify/ENA primary metagenome ERZ761563 (study PRJEB28884, sample SAMN05720216) | anaerobic digester metagenome | isolation source: active sludge of municipal... | reverse complement strand
TGCCCTGGTGGAGGACGATGCCGCCCATGATCTGGGTGTCGAAGGGCCGCTCGCCCAGGACCCGCCTGGCCGCCTCGCGGAAGAGGGCGAAAGCCTCGGGAAGGAGCTGGTCGAGGGTCTCGCCGGCCTTGTAGCGGGCGCGGAGCCGGTCGGTCTCCGCGGGGAAGGAGGAGGAGGGGAGGCCGAGGGCCCAGGACTCCTTCTCGTTGACCGAGTGGAGGATGGGGAGGAGGCCCTTTATGTCGCGCTCCTTCTTCGTCCCGAAAAGCGCGGCGAGGATGTTCGTGCTCATGCCCGTTAATGTACCTTCATTGAATCGGAGGGGTCAAGCTCCGGCGGCTCTCCGGAGGGCCTTTCGCGGCGCGCCCAAGGCCGCGCCCAGCGCCGATGGAAGCGCGCCGGCCCGCCGCGGGCCCTTCCGCCGCGGAGCTCCGCGGGCGGGGCCGGGCCCGGCCCAAGGTTGACACTTGGGGCCGCGGGAGGTACTACTTTAAGCCGTATGAAGCGCGACAAAACCCTCTCCGCTAGGCCCGCCCGGCTCGGCGCGGCCCTCTTCGCCCTCCTCTCGGCCGCGGCGCTTTTTTCCTGCGGCGGCAGGAGCAGCGTCGCCGTCGGGAGGGAGCAGCTCTTCACCCTCGGCTACGGCCCCGCCGAGGACCAGGTCGACCTCTTCCAGCTCGAGAACTCGGCCGGCCCGCTCACGACCCGCATCGCCATGCGGGAGGGCATCTTCTACGTCGCGAACGGCAACGGCGCCAAGGTCGTCCGCTTCTCCTCCTTCGGCGACGTCCTCTCCATGCTCTACAACCCCGAGCGCAACCCCGAGCCCCTCCTCCTCAAGCCCTCCGCCGGAGGCGAGGCCGCGGGCAGGCGGGCCTTCCAGTATCCCTTCCGCGCGGTGGGCGAGGTGGCCGTCGACTCGCGCCAGACCGTCTACGTCGAGGACCGCCTGCCCCCCGAGCGCCGCGTCTTCGACAAGGAAGCGAACAGCATGCTCGACTACGTCGTCCTGCGCTTCGACAAGGACGGCCAGTTCCTCGACTATCTGGGCCAGGAGGGCGTGGGCGGCACGCCCTTCCCCTTCATCGTCGGCGTCTGGGTGACGGCGGGGGACGACTGCGTCGTCGTCTCCGTCACGCAGAGCGCCTGGCTCGTCCACTGGTTCGACCCGAAGGGCCTCGTGAGGCACGCCCTCAAGATCAGGCGGGACTCTCTGCCCCAGCCCGCGAAGGACGCGGGCCTCATCGCCTCCCTGGACCGCGTCGTCCCCGACTCGGCCGGCAAGAACCTGATCCTCAAGGTCGACTACTACCGCGAGGGCATCGACCCCTCGACCAAGTCCTCCTCCGGCATCGAGTACGCGGGCTCCTGGGCCTTCAGGATGGATCCCTCCTCCGCGGCGATCTCCGACCGCTGGGAGATCCCCGCGGAGACCAAGACGGCCAAGCAGGGGCCGGACGGCTCCCAGGCGCGCTACGTGCGCATCCCGGAATTCCTCGGCGTCTCGGGCGACCGCCTCTTCTTCATCACCGCCGACGACGACGGGCGGAGCTTCCTCTCGATCTACGACACGGGCGCTCGGGACATGAAGCGCTACAGCATCGAGATCGCCTCCGACGAGCTCTACTACTCGACCCTCTTCCTCTCGCCCGAGGGCATACTCTGCGCCCTCCTCGGGACCAAGTACGAGGCCCGCGTCGTCTGGTGGCGCTTCGACAAGCTCCTGGGCGCGCCGGCCAAGAGCGGAGAGAAGTGAGGCCCCTCGTCGCCTCGGCCGAGGCCCTGCGCCTGGACGCCGCCGTCCAGGAGGCCTGGGCCCTTCAGCCTCTCGTCCTCATGGAGAACGCGGCCGCGCGGCTCTGGCTGGCCCTCGAGCCGCGCCTGGGCGAGGCGGGGAGGGCGAGCCCCCTCGTAGCCCTCGCGGGAGGCGGCAACAACGGCGGCGACGCCCTGGCCCTCCTCAGGCAGGCCCGCTTCGCGGGCAGGACCGACCTGGCCGCGATAGTCGCCGCCGAGAGGATGGGCGAGCTCGCCGCCCTCCAGCGGCGGAGCCTCGAGGCCGCGGGCATCGCCGTCCTCTCCTGGACGGAGGAGGGCGACCGGGCCCGCGGCCTCGTCGGCCGGGCCGGCCTCCTCCTAGACGGCCTCTGCGGCGCGGGGCTCAAGGGCGGCCTCCGCGGCCCCGCCGCCGGGCTCGCGGCCTTCGCCGCCGCCTCGGGCCGGCCCGTCGCCGCGATCGACCTCCCCTCGGGGCTCTCCGACTCCATGGAGCCGGACTTTCCCGTCCTCAGGTCCGCCTTCTGCCTCTCCATCGAGCCGCGCAAGGCTTCCCTCTACTATCCAGGCTTCCGCGAGGCCGCGGGCGAGATCGTCGCGGTCGAGGGGGTCTTCCCCCGGGACGCGGACCTCGAGCCCTCGGCCTTCCTCCTCGAGGAGGGCGACCTTGCCGCCCTGGCGCCGCGGCCCGATCCCGCCGCGCACAAGGGCCTCCGCGGCCGGCTGGCCGTCTTCGCGGGCTCGCCGGGGGCCTCGGGGGCGGCCATCTTCGCCTCAAAGGCCGCTCAGGCGGCCTCCGCCGGTCTCGTCTGCCTCTACGCGCCCTCAGCCCTCTACGGTCCCCTCTCCTCCGACGCCTCGGCCCTGGGCGGAGCCCTCGTCAGGGAGGAGGAGGCGGCCTTCGGCCTGCCTGGCTCTGTCGGCGAGGATGGCGCCTTCGACGCCGTCCTCGCGGGGCCGGGCTGGGGCTTCCGCTCTTCGGCCTCCGAGGAGGAAGCCAAGCGGAGCGACTCGGAGCGCGCAAGGCTCCTCGAACGCCTCCTCGCCTCCGGCCTGCCCGCCGTCCTGGACGCGGGCGCCTTGAGGCTCCTGCCTCTCGTCGCGCCCGGCGGCTGGAAGCCCCACCATGCCCTGATCCTCACGCCCCATCCGGGGGAATTCGCCGCCCTTTCTGGCATACCGGCGCGGGAAGTCCTCGCCTCGCCAGAGGCTCCCCTCCTCGAGGCGGCGCGGCGATACGGGGCCGTCGTCGTCCTCAAGGCGGCGGTCACCTGGATCGCGGCTCCCGACGGCAGGCTGGCCGTCTACGACGGCCGCGAGCCCTCCCTCGCCTGCGCGGGCTCGGGCGATGTCCTCGCGGGCGCCGCGGCCGGCCTCCTCGCCTCGCGCGCCGCGGCGGCCCCAGTCGGCCTCGCGGCCTCCGCGAGTCCGGTCGACCTTGCCTTCGACGCGGCCCGGGGCGCCGTCCTCGCCCACGGCCTCGCGGGTCGGCGCGCGCGGGCCCGCCTTGGCTGGTACGAGGCCGGCGCACTGCCCGGCGAGCTCGCGAGGCTCCTATCGGAGGCGCTGCCATGAGCGACAAGGATCTGAGGGGCGGGGAGAGGCCGGGACTGGGCGGGGAGAGCCCGGGCCTGCGCTACTCGCGCGAGCGACGGCTCGAGCGCGCCTCCCCCGAGGTGCGTTGGCTCAACTCGCGCTACGGGGCCAAGAAGCCGGGACTCCTCAAGTCGCTGTTCGCGACCAGGGCCTCGAGCCTCCTCTTCCTGACCATCCTCGGCCTGGTCGTCGCCTTCCTCCTCGTGCCCCTCTTCGAAGGCGTGTCCAAGAAAGGCGGACGCATCGGCGAGGCCCGCTTCTCCGCCTCGGCCCTCTACTTCGAGGACAGGGTCCTGGTCGCGGTCTCGCGCACGGGCGGGCCAGAGTCGGCGGGCGACGACGAGAGCCTCGTCGTCCTCGCGGAGGCCGAGGGAGGCGCGGGGCCCAGGCGCTTCGAATTCCCCTTCGGCGCGCGGGTCTCGGGCGACTATCGCCTCGCCCTCGACTCGCCGGGCAGGAAGCCCAAGCGGGTGGCCCTGCGGCTTTCCCTGGGCGGAGCGAGCCTCGACCTCGTCCTTCCGGTCGACTAGCCGCGGCCGGGCGGCCCCGCGGACAAGGAATCGGCGGGCGCGGCGCCGCGTCCCCACGGCCCCGCGGACAAGGGGCCGCCTTGACCCCAGCCGGGCTTTCCTATACTGTAACCGCGGGCTCTCTCCCCCGCGGGGCGCGCCTCGGAGTCTGCGATGATACAGTTCTATTTCCTGTCGGTGCTTTTCAACCTCGTGGGCGGCTACGCCCTTGTCGAGGATTCCGCGAGGAACAGGCATGCCTCCCTGGAGGGCCTGCGCACCTTCCTCCGCGACCCGACCGTGCGCCTCGTGATCGGCATCCTCTCCGCCGTCGTCGGCGCCTTCAAGCTCCTCACCGTCGTGCGCGGCGACATCCCCGTCGTCGGCGACTTCCTGCCCGCCGTGGCGGGCATCGCCGTCGGCGCCACCCTCCTCCTCGACATCTATCGCTCCCCCTCGGGCGACGCGGAAGGCGCCGCCTCCAAGGCCGATGGCGCCTCGGAAGGCGCGGCCGACGGCGCGGCGGCCCAGGCCGGGCGCGCCGAGTCCTCCAAGGCCGGCGGCTCCGAGGCCAAGGGCAAGGCGAGGGGGCCGGGCAGGCTCGAGAGCCTCCTCCGCGAGCACGAGGAGGCCGTGGGCATGGCGGGCATGATCGCCGCCCTCGTCCACTTCCTCTTCCCGGCGGTGCTCTTCCTGTGAGCGCGACCGGCGTCTCGATCGCCTCGATCGTCCTCCGCGAGGGCCTGGTCCTCGTCGCGCGCCGCGAGCGCTCGGGCCCCCTGGGCGGCCTCTGGGAATTCCCGGGCGGCAAGGTGGAGGAGGGCGAGAGCGAGGCGGAGGCCCTGGAGCGCGAGTTCCTGGAGGAGTTCGGCGCCAAGGCCAAGGCCGAGAGGCGCCTGGGCGAGACCACCTTCATGCACAAGGGCAAGGACAGGCGCCTCGTCGCTTGGCTCGCGAGCCTCCCCGAGGGCGAGCGCCTCGAGCTCCGCGAGCACCTGGAGTGCCGCTGGCTCCCCCCTGCGGAGATCTCCGACCTCGACCTGGCCGATTCGGACCGGAAGCTCCTCCCCATCGTGGAGGCCTTGGGGCCGTAGCTCCTTGGGCGGCGCAGTACACGGCAAGGGGCTGTCCAAGAGGGCAGCCCCTTTTCGCGTCCTTCCTGTCTATCCGGACTAACGCGTCGAGTAGCCCTGGTCGCCCGAGCTCGAGCTGCCCTTCACGAGGATGCGTCCCGAACCGGCGACGAGCCTTTTCTCGCCGCGGGAGCCGGCCGCCGCCAGGGAGCCGCTCGAGCTCGAAAGCTCGAAGCGCAGCTCCGAGGCCGCGTTCTCGAGCTCCAGGCTCACCTCGCCCGAGCTCGTGCCGAAGGTGGAGTCGCCCGTGAGGCGGACTCCCCTGCCCGAGACGTCGCCCGAGCCCGTCAGGGCGGACAGCTTGCCCTTGGTGCCCTCCAGGCTGACGCTTCCCGAGGTGGTCTCCACAAAGAGGTCGCCCGAGACGTCGAAGGCGGAGAAGCTCCCGGAGGAGGTCCTCGCCCTCGCGTCGCCCGCCGAGCCGCGCAAGGCTATGTCCCCGGAGCTCGTAAGGAGGTCCTTGGCTCCCCTGCAGGCCTCGAGCTCGATGCCGCCCGAGCTCGAGCGCGCGGCGATCGCGCCCGAGCAGCGCGCGGCGGCGATGGAGCCCGAGCTGGACTCGAGCTCGAGCCCGGCGGAGCTGTCGGAGACTTCTATGTCGCCCGAGCTCGAGCGGAGGACGGCGCGGAGGGCCTCGTGGCCCCGCAGGGAGATGTCGCCCGAGGAGGAGCCGAGCTCGACCAGGGCGCCGCGCGGAATCGAAAGGATGATGCGAGGCCTACGCGCGGCGAAGCCGAAGCCGAGCTGGAAGGCCGGCGCCTCGACGCGGAGCTCGAGCCTGTCCCCGCGCCTGTCGGCGAGGAGCCTGTAGTCGGGCGGAAAGTCGCGGCGCTCGACGAGGAGGGCCGAGCCCGCGGCGCCGGACCGCGCCTCGATGCCGACGGGGCCTCCGTCCACGACGAGCTCCTTCACCGCGGCGTAGGAGGCGCGGTCGCGTATCGTCTCCTCGGCCGAGGCGGGGATCGCGGCGAAGAGGAGGAAGCAGGCGCCCGCGAGGGCGAGAAGGGTGGATAGGAGGGAGCCGAGGCGGTCCCTCGGGCTTGCGTGGGTCATGGGCTCTCCTTGCCGGCCCGCGCTCTCGTGACGCGCATGCCGGGCAGCGGCGGTAGGCGCCCCTGCGGGGCCGCCTCCATTCACTCCGCCCCGACGCGCGGGCGCGGAAGCCGGCGACGCCGGCGTTACGGGGGAAAAATATCGCGAGGGGGGCGCGGAATCAAGGCGCCGGAGCGGAAAATACGCGCGCCTCAGTCCTCGTCGGCGTCGAAGAGGCCGAGCTCGGGCTTCTCCTCGTCGCCCTCGGGTTCGTTGAGCAGTATCTCCACCCTGCCCTGGATCTTGTCCAGGTCCTTCTCCAGGCCCTTCGCGAGCTTGAGGCCCTCCTCGAAGACGGCCACCGCCTCCTCGAGGGGAAGGTCGCTCTCCTTGATGCGCTCGGCCAGCTCCTCGAGCCGCTCGAGCCTCTCTTCGAACTTCTTCATCCGCGCACCTCTTCCGTCCGGGCCCTGGCCCCGCCTGTAGAGAATCGTATATCCAGGAGGTCGCCCGCCTTGAGGCCCTCCGAGCTCCGCAGGGCCGGCCCCTCCGCGGGACGCGCCGATCCGCCACCGGGCCGCGCTACTCCGGCCCCCGCGTCGGCGGCGGTCCGCGCGGCCTCGACGGCCGAGGGAGAGGCCAGCCGCACCACCGCGTAGCCGCGCGCCAGGACGGCCTCGGGGCTCGAGGCCTCCAGGGCTCCGCGCGCGAGCTCCAGGCGGTGCCTGGCGCCGACGGCGAGCTCGCGCATCCTCCCCGCGAGCTCGTCCCTCGCCTCGTCCAGCCGGCGGATCCGCGGGTGGAGGAGCTTCATGAAGCGGCCCTCCACGGCGGCGGGCTCGAAGCGGCCCAGGAGGAGGCGGGCCCTGTCCAGGCGCGAGCGCATGGCCGTCGCGAGCTCGCCGGAGAGCTGGGCCACCTCGCGGGCCAGGGCCTCGCGGCTCTCGGAGACGAGCTCGGCGGCGGCGCTGGGCGTGGGCGCGCGCAGGTCGGCGGCGAAGTCGGAGAGGGCCCAGTCTATCTCGTGGCCGACGGCGCTGATCACGGGGATCCGGGAGGCGGCGACGGCGCGCACGACGGCCTCGTCGGAGAAGGCGAGGAGGTCCTCCAGGGAGCCGCCGCCGCGGCCCACGATGAGGACGTCGCCCAGGTCGTAGCGGTTGGCCCGCTCGATCTGCGCGGCGATCTCGCGCGGCGCGGCCTCGCCCTGGACGGCCGCGGGCAGGACGCGGAGCGCGAGCCCGGAGTTGCGCCGCCTTAGGACGTTGATGATGTCGCGCACCGCGGCGCCCGTGGGCGAGGTGACGACGGCGACCCGCCGCGGGAAGCGGGGCAGGGCGCGCTTCCTCGACTCGTCGAAGAGGCCCTCGGCCGCCAGGCGGCGCTTCCTCTCCTCCAGCATGGCCAGGAGGTCGCCCTGTCCGGCGCGCTCCAGTCCCTCGCAGAGGAGCTGGTACTGGCCGCGCGCGGCGTATACGGTGATGGCGCCCCTCGCCCGCACGAGGACGCCGTCGGCGGGCTCGAAGCCCAGGCCCCTCGTCCGGTAGCGGAACATCACCGCCTGCAGCATGGCCTGGCGGTCCTTGAGGCTGAAGTAGAGGTGGCCTGAGCTCGCGGGCCGGCAGTTCGTGATCTCGCCCTCGACCAGGACGGCGGGGAAGCCGCCCTCCAGCGTGTCCTTCACGAGGCCGGTGAGCTCGGAGACCGAGTAGACGTGTCGCTCTTCGCCGTACATCGCCCGCATGATAGCGCGCCGGCGCGGGGGGCGCAACGGGGAGGCCTTGACGGAAGCGCTCGCGCGCGGGGTGGCCGCTCCCCGGCGGCCTGCCCTAGACGAGGAGGAGCCAGAGCGTCCCGATAGCCGTCGTGAGGACCGTGATCGGGAGGCCGGCCTTCAGGTACTTCCCGAAGGAGAGATCGACGCCGCGGCGCTTGGCGCTTTCGGCGACGATGAGGTTCGCGACGGAGCCTAAGAGGGTGAGGTTGCCCGCGTAGGTGCTCGCCATCGCGAGGACGAGCCAGGCCTTCTGTGCGTCCGGGAACCAGGCGACGAGAGGCCTGAAGAGCATCACCGTGGGCACGTTGGAGACCAGGTTCGAGAAGAGCGCGGTGAGGATGGCGAAGCGGCCCAGGGCTGCGCCCCCGGCGATGCCTCCGGCCGCGCCGAGGCCCGCCGCGGCCCCGCCCACCGCCGCGGAGCCCCCGGCGGCGGCGCCGGTTCCAGTAGCGGCCGCGCCGCCCGAGACCAGGGACATCGAGCGCTCCACCAGGAGGCGGAAGGCCCCCGTACCTTCGACCGTCTTCGTGATGACGAAGAGCCCCGCGAAGAAGACGAGGAGGGAGAAGTCCACCTCCGCGAAGACCCGCTCCGGCTTGACCCGCCGCGTGACCAGGAGGAGGGCGGCGGCGACCAGGGAGGCGAGGGGGGCCGGAACCCCCGCGAAAAGGAGTACGAGCATGAGGAGGGCCGCGCCCAGGCTCTTCCAGAGGAGGGGGCCGTAGGTCCGCGCCCGCGAGCCCTGGAGGACGGGCAGGGACTCGCCCTTCCGGAATTCCGCGGGGAAGCAGGCGACGACGACAAGGTAGACGACCAGGAGGCCGGCGAGGGAGGGCGGACCGAGCATGAGGAGGAAGCGGCCGAAGGGAATCCCGCTCGAGGCCCCGATGAGCATGTTCTGCGGATTGCCGACGATCGTCGCCGCCGAACCCACGTTGGCCGCCGTCGCCAGGGCGACCAGGTAGGGCAGGGGATCCCTCCTCGAGCGCAGGGCGAGCTCGACGACGAGGGGGGTGAGCATGAGGCAGACCGTGTCGTTGAGGAAGAGGGCCGCGAGGAAGCCCGAGGCCAGGACGACCAGGGCCAGGAGCTGCCGCGGGCCCCGGGCCGCGGCCAGGAGCTTCGCTCCCGCCGCCTCGAAGAAGCCCGAGAGCCGGAGGTTCGCGACGATGACCATCATCGAAAGGAGGAGGCAGACGGTGCCCAGGTCGATCGCGGCGAAGGCCTCCTCAAGGCCTATGGAGCCCGCGGCGACGAGGAGGGCGGCGGCGGCCAGGGCGATGGTGGCGCGGTTCATGCGGAGGCGGGGCAGGCGGCCGGCGGCTATTGCGGCAAGGGCCGCGAGGACGGCGACGTCGGTGAAGAGCTCTCTCATGGTTTTGCCGCGAGTATAGCGGCCGCGCCCCTCCTGGCGCAAGGCGGCGGAAAACGCTACAATCTTTCCCATGAATCCACACGAGCTCCCGGTCTACCAGCAGAAGGAGCGCATCCTCGAGGTCCTCAAGGACCACCAGGTCGTCGTCGTAGAGAGCCCCACGGGCTCCGGCAAGACCACCCAGCTGCCGATCATCCTCCACGAGGCGGGCTACTCGAAGTTCGGCCTCATCGGCGTCACCCAGCCCCGGCGCATCGCCGCCCTCTCGGTCTCCGACTTCATCGCGAGGCAGATCGGCACGACCGTGCCCGGCGTCGTCGGCTACAAGATGCGCTTCGAGGACAAGACGAACGACTCGACCGCCATCAAGATCATGACGGACGGCATCCTCCTCCAGGAGATGAAGCTCGACCCCGCCCTCTCCAAGTACTCCGTCCTCATGGTCGACGAGGCCCACGAGCGGAGCCTCAACATCGACTTCATCCTGGGCCTCGTGAAGCGGGTCATCGAGGCCCGCCCCGAGTTCAAGGTCATCGTCTCCTCGGCGACGATCAACGCGGAGGTCTTCTCCGAGTACTTCGGCCAGTGCCCCATCGTGAAGATCGAGACCCCGATGTACCCCGTCACCGTCGTCTACGACCCCGCCCAGGCGGCCCCCGAGGACGAGGGCAGCCGCTTCGCCGCGGAGGACGCCCTCCAGGCCAAGATCGAGGAGATCGTCGGCCGCATCGTGGGCGAGCGGCGCGAGGGCGACATCCTGGTCTTCCTCCCGGGAGAGAAGGCCATCAAGGACTGCATGAAGCGCCTGGCCTTCGGCCCCGTCGGCGACCGCCTCCACGTCATCCCCCTCTACGCCCGCCTCGGCAAGGACGAGCAGGAGCGCGTCTTCGAGGTCCCGCCCCCGGGCAAGACGAAGGTCGTCATCTCCACGAACATCGCGGAGACCTCCCTCACGATAGACGGCATCACGAGCGTCATCGACTCGGGGCTGGCCAAGCTCAACTACTACAACCCTAAGAGCTTCACCTCCAGCCTCATCGAGACGCCCATCTCCAAGGCCTCCTGCAACCAGCGCAAGGGCCGGGCGGGCCGCACCAGGCCCGGCGTCTGCTACCGCCTCTACGGCCGGAGCGACTTCGAGGGCCGCCCCCTCTTCACGACGGAGGAGATCTACCGCACCGACCTCACGGAGGTCGTCCTGCGCATGGCGGAGCTCGGCATCTCCGAGTTCGAGCGCTTCGAGTTCATCTCCCAGCCTCCGAAGTCCGGCATCCTGGGCGCTGAGGAGGCCCTGGCCCTCCTGGACGCCCTCACGCCGGAGCGCGGCCTCACCCGCGTCGGCGAGATGATGTGCGCCTTCCCCCTCCTCCCCCGGCACAGCCGCATCATCGTGGAGGCCGTCCTCCAGTATCCCGACGTCGTGGAGGAGGCCCTGGTCGGCACGAGCTTCCTCTCGACCACGAGCCCCTACGTCCTGCCCCCCGGCGAGGAGATGGAGGCCCGGCGGGCCCACCACGCCTTCCGCGACCCCTCGGGCGACTTCGTCTCCTACCTCAAGATCTTCGCGGCCTTCCGCGAGGCCAGGGACAAGGCGAAGTTCTGCGAGCGGAGCTACCTGGACGAGCGCACCATGCTGGAGATCTTCCGCATAAAGGAGCAGCTCGAGCTCATCGTCTCCGGCCTGGGCGTTCCCATCGTCGGGGGCGGCCGCTGCGAGGACTACCTCTGCGCCGTGAGCCGCGGCCTCATCCAGTTCGTCTGCGCCCGCCAGGACCGGGGCCTCTTCCGCAGCCTCACGGCGGAGAAGATCCAGATCCATCCCGGCTCGGTGATGTACAAGGAGAACCCGAACTACATCGTCGCGGGCGAGATCGTGCGCACCACGCGCATGTACGCGATGTCCGTCTCCCCCCTGGAGAAGGCCTGGCTCTCCCGGATCTCCCCCCGGCTGGAGGGCCTCCTGCGCGGCGGCTACGTCTCCGCGGCCGCGGGGCGCTCCCGCGAGGAGGGCTACGCCGAGCGCGGCCGGCCGGGCGAGCGGCCCGGCGAGCGCCATCGCCTGGAGCGCGGTGAGGCCGACAGGCGGAGCGGCCGCCACGGCCGCCGCGAGGAGGACGAGGCCCTCGCCGAACCCGCGGCCGGCGCCGAAAGGCCAGTCCGGGACTTCACGAACAAGATCAAGATCGGCAGCGAGGTCTTCGACCTGGCCGTCGACAAGAAAAAGAAGAAGGTCGTCTCCCTCGAGTGGCAGAAGCTCGCGAAGGTTCGCGAGGAGCTCGACCGAGAGTCCCTGGCCGTCTACAAGGGCATGAAGGGCGTTGTCCTCGTCGGGCACCGGAAGCTCCTCGAGGGCGAGAAGCTCGACCTCATCCTCCGCCTCGCGCCCAGCCTGGACCCCGAGCGCGACCTCGCGCGCGACTGGCCGCGGAAGAAGAACTTCGACTCGGGCGAGGGCCTCCACGAGCTCCTTGCCTCCCTGGACCACGTCCTCCAGGTGGCCCGCGCCAAGGACCAGTCGGCGGAGCTCGGCTTCGTGGCCCTCTTCACCGACTCGGAGGGCAACTACTGGTTCCGCTGCTCGCGGGGCTTCCACACGGCCCTGAACGAGAGCGTCGCCTCCCTGGACGCCCTGGCCGACGCCCTGGGCGAAGGCGCCAGCCCCGAGGAGAAGGAGAAGGTGAGCGCCCTCTACCGGAAGCTCACGAGCTTCTTCGAGTAGGCCTCTCAGGCCCGGGCGCGGCCCTGAGGCCCCCGGGCCTGGGACGCGCTGTCCCGGCTCCCGCGTACGGCCGGTCCGCTCCGCCGCCCCCGGCTCCCGCGAGCGGCCGGGTCAGGTCGCGGCGCTGCTCGTGCCGCGGCGCCGCCCGGGCCCCGGCCTCCGCGCTTGCCGCAAAACCGCCCCTTCCGCTATAATGCCCCCAATTCTACGAAGCCACCGAGGGATACCATGGCCGATGACAGGACCAAGAAGGAAGAGCGGGCCGAGACCAAGGCCGCCGTGACCCAGTCCGCCGCCCACGAGGCCGCGGAGACCGCCGAGGACGGCGCCGCCGCCGAGCGCGCCCTCTCCGAGCAGGCGCGGATCCGCCGCGAGAAACTCGCCAAGCTCCAGGCCGCGGGCAAGGATCCCTTCGCCGTCGTCAAGTACGACCAGACCCACCACTCGCTCCAGATCAAGGAAGGCTTCGAGGGCCTCGACGGCGCGGAGGTCTCGGTCGCCGGCCGCATCATGTCCTTCCGCGACATCGGCAAGGCCTCCTTCGTCGACCTCCAGGACCGCGACGGCCGCATCCAGATCTACCTCAACGCGGACCACCTGGGCGCGGAGCCCTACGCCGAGCTCAAGACCCTGGACATGGGCGACATCATCGGCGTGAAGGGCAAGGTCTTCAAGACCCGCCGCGGCGAGATCTCCGTGGAGGCCGCCTCCGTCACCCTCCTCACCAAGGCCCTCGAGCCCCTGCCCGAGAAGTTCCACGGCCTCAAGGACACGGAGGTACGCTACCGCCGGCGCTACCTCGACCTCGTGATGAACCGCGAGACGATGGACACCTTCCGCAAGCGCACCAAGATCATCGCCTCCATCCGCGAGTACCTGGACAGCCACGAGTTCATCGAGGTGGAGACCCCCATCCTCTCGACGATCGCCTCCGGCGCCGCGGCCCGCCCCTTCACCACGAAGTCCAACGCCCTCAACCTCCAGCTCTACCTCCGCATCGCCACCGAGCTCTACCTCAAGCGCTGCATCG
>ENA-UOWG01003148-UOWG01003148.1-activated-sludge-metagenome-genome-assembly--contig:-NODE-3148-length-12948-cov-4.443419_pt1 | contig 12948 bp, 8 predicted proteins | sample MGYA00238147_ERZ761563 | MGnify/ENA primary metagenome ERZ761563 (study PRJEB28884, sample SAMN05720216) | anaerobic digester metagenome | isolation source: active sludge of municipal... | reverse complement strand
GTGGCGGCGGTGCCGTCGGACAGGCCCTCGATGTAGCCGCGGATGGCGGTGAGCGGGGTGCGGACGTCGTGCGAGAGGTTCGCGATCAGTTCGCGGCGCGAGCGTTCGTCGGCCCGTTCGCGTTCGATCGATGCCTGCAGCTTGGTCCGCATGCCGTCGAAGGCCAGGAACACGGGCTCGAGCTCGCGCACCCGGGGAAGTTCCACCGGCCTTGCGAGGTCGCCGGAGCCGAGGCGGTGCGCGGCGGATTCGAGCGTGCGCAGGGGTTTTATGAGCCGGAAGATGGCGAAGAGCCCGGCGCCGCCGTTCAGCGCCAGCAGCGCGATGATCAGGTAGAAGCCGAGCAGGCGGCTGAAAGTGGCGGTCTTGGGGTAGAAGGTCGGCCGGGGCGGGCGGGGCTCGGGCGAGCGGATGAGGAATACCGAGGCTTCGCGGCCGTCCTGGGTGCGGAAATCGGTCTGGTCGACCACCCAGGGGTCCTCGGACTCGGGCGGCGGCGGCGGCGCGTCCGGATCGGTGTGAGATCCGTAGGCCGGTAGCGATTCGAGGAATTTCGCCCCCACCGCCCCGACTACGCGCAAGGGTTCCCCCTGGACACGCACCACGAGGGCGAGGCTGTCCTCGGGACGCACCAGGCTGCGCAGGTACTCCGAATCGCGCAGCTTGGCGACGTCCTCGACGATGGCCAGGTTGACGCGGCGCGAGACGCTCTCGGAACTGCGGAATACCCGCACGTAAGGCAGGGCGGGCTTGAGCAGGCGCGTCAGCGCGTTCGTATCCCCTCGATAATAATCGGAAACCGCCGACTCGAAGGCCACGACCGCCGCTATCGGCAGCAGGATGGTGAACGCCGTGGCGATCGCCGCGGTCCGGACTATGGAACGTCGCCTGGCCATGCGCTTACTCGTAGCTCAGGGCGACCACGGGGTCAAGCCGGGCGGCGCGGGCGGCCGGGTAGAGGCCGAAGAAGATGCCCGTCGCGGCGCTGAAGACCACCGCGACCGCCATGGAGCTCGGCGCGAGGATGAAATCCCAGCCGAGGAAGCCCGAGGCGACCTTGCTGACGGCCATGCCGAGCGCGAGGCCGATAAAACCGCCCGCCAACGTGATGTAGATGGCCTCCACCAGGAACTGCACGCGGATGGCAGCCGGCGTGGCGCCGAGGGCCTTCCGGATGCCGATCTCGCGGGTTCGCTCGGTCACCGACACCAGCATGATGTTCATGATGCCGATTCCGCCGACCACGAGGCTGATGGCGGCGATGCCCGCGAGGAAGCCGGAAAGCGTGTCGGTGACGCCGGACATGGTCTCGGCGATGGTGGACGGCGACTGGACGCGAACTGCGTTGTCCGTGCCGGTTTCCGCGTCGAACCAGGCTTGGAGCCCGGCCGCGGTTTCGACCACGTCGCGCGCGTCCGGATCGGCCCACAAAACAAAGGATTCGGGACGAGCGGGCTTGGCGATGCGCACCAGGAAGCTCGAGCGCGGCATGAAAGCGCCTGAGTCGAAGCTGAAGCCGAAGGTGTCGCTGCGGGTTTCCAGCACCCCGATGACCCGGAGTTGCTTCGGCGACGAGCCGAGCACGCGGACAGCGGAACCCACGGCGCCGCCGTCCGGGAAGAGCGTCTCCGCCAGCTCGGATCCGAGCACGACCACCGCCGAGCGGTCCAGCATGTCGGCCTCGGTGACGAAGCGTCCTTCCTTCACCTCGAGCGAGAAGATGTCGAGGTAGGCGGGCGTCGCGCTCGTGATCTGCTCGGAGGCGGACTCGGCGCCGGCCTTGAGCTGGGCGCTCGCGCGGTTGACCGCGGCGGCCGCCTTGATGCCCTCGAAGCGGGCCAGTTCCTCGACCAGATCGTCGGTGAACAGGCGCTCGACTGCAGCGCCGGGGCGACGGCCCACGTTGACCGTGATGGTCTCGAGGCCCGCCTGCGCGATCTGGCTCGTGATGGATGCGCGCGCGCTCTCGCCGAGCGCGGTGATGGCGACCACGGAGCCGACCCCGATGACGATGCCGATCATGGACAGGAAGGTGCGGAGCTTGTTGCCCCAAAGGCTCCGCATGGCGGAGCGCATGTGCTCGAGTATCATGCCACCTCCTCGATGAGTCCGTCGCGGATGCGCACGGTGCGGTGGCAGCGGGCGGCCACGTCGGGGTCGTGGGTGACGACGATGATGGTGGTGCCGCGCGCGTGGATCTCCTCGAACAGGGCGAGCACGGCGTCGCCGGTCTTGGTGTCCAGGGCGCCCGTCGGCTCGTCCGCGAGCAGGATGGCGGGGCGGGTCACGAGCGCGCGCGCGATGGCGGCCCGCTGTCGCTGACCGCCCGAAAGCTGGCTGGGGCGATGCCCGAGGCGGTCGCCGAGTCCGACCGATTCGAGTTCCGCGCGCGCCCGCTCGATGCGCTCGCGCCGGTTCACTCCCGCGTACTGGAGGGGCAGGGCGACGTTCTCCAGGATGGATTCGCGGGTGAGCAGGTTGAAGGCCTGGAACACGAAGCCGATGCGCTCGTTGCGGATGCGAGCAAGGCGCGTCTCGTCCATGGCCGCCACCTGGACGCCGTCGATGGCGACCGTGCCCTCGGTGGGGCTGTCGAGGCAGCCGATGATGTGCATCAGGGTCGACTTGCCCGAGCCCGAAGGGCCGATGATGGCCAGGTATTCTCCCCGGCGGATGTCGAGGTCGACGCCGCGGAGCGCGTGCACCTTCTCTTCCCCGACCTCGTAGATCCGGTGGATGCCGCGCGCGGCCACGACGAGGCCGTCGGAAGGAGGGGGAAGATCCGGGGCCTCCGCGCGCGCGGCGGGGCTGTTCGGGGTGTCGCTCACGGTCGCCCTCCCGATGGCGGCGCGCCCGAGGGAGCTCCGCCGCCGCCGCCCGTGATGAAGCGCATGTTCGGAAGCAGCGGATTCGAGCCGCTCGCCGCGGCCGCGCCGGAAGAAGCGGCGGAGCCGGATTTGGGCACGAGCACCCACTCGCCCGCCTCGAGGCCGGAGACGATTTCCACCGTGCCGTCCGCGCGCGCGATTCCCGCGACGAGGCGGAGCACGGGCTCGTCATCCTCCCCAGGCACGTAGACGGCCAGCGAGGCGGCCTTGGCGCCTGCGCCTGCGGCAGGGTCCGTGCCGATGGCGCCCGTCCCCGCTCCGCGGAGGCCGAGCCCCGCGCCGGCGCCGCCGCCTGAAGCCGCGAACTGGGCGCGCAGCGCGGCCCGCTGCTCCTCGCTCATCGAGGCGAAAGCGGCCCGGCGCGCCGACGGATCGGCCGGGAGGCCCGCTGCGTCGCCGGCTGCCGGTCCCGCGGCTTCGCCGTCGGCGGACGCGTCTTCGCCGCCTGCAAGCTCCGCCCCGCGGGGCGCCGCGAAAACGGCGGCCGAGGGGACGGTCAGCACGGCCTTGGCCTCGCTGACCAAAATGGTGGCCGAGAAGGAATAGCCCGGCAGCAGCTCGGCGGGCGGATTCTCGATGGTGGCTTCCACGTCGAACACGGCCAGCCCCTGGCTCGTGACGCGGCCCACCGGCGGAATGCGCGAGACCGCGCCGCGGTAAGTGACGCCGGGAATGGCGTCGAACTCGAACTCCACGATCTGGGCGGCCCGCACCTTCGGCAGGTCGATCTCGTCGATCTGCAGGACGGCCTTGAGGCTCGAGCGGTCGATCAGCGACATGACCGTGGCTCCGCCCGAGACGTATTCCCCGACCTCAACGTCCACCCCGGTGATCACTCCTGCGAACGGGGCGGCCAGCCGCTTCCGTTCGAGATCGGCCTTCTTGAGGTCGACGTCGAGCAGGGCCAGCTGGGCGCTCCGGGCGTTGCCGGAGAGGCGCGCCTGTTCGAGCTTGTACTCGGCGTTGGCCAGGTTGTATGCCTCGCTCGAATCATCCATGGTAGCGAGTACGCGGCCCTTCGACACGACGAGCCCCTCGACGGCCGCCACGCTCTCGACCAGGCCGGCGCCATGGAAGGAAAGGTCGCTCGAGCGGAGCGCCTGGATGTTGCCGGAGGACTCGATGACGGTCCGGTCCACGAAGGAGCTTACGCGGACCTTGGTGTAGGCGGCGGCATCGGGGTCCTTGGCGAGGCGGAGCAGGACGAGCGCGGCCACGAGCGCGAAAAGAGCGGCCGCGGATAGCGTGATGATCAGGGCGCGTCGGGAACTGCGCTTGGCTTTCATTCGGAGACCTCCGGCAGGATGAAGTCGATGGCGACTCTGGCATCGGCGACGGCGCGGTCCCAGGCCGCCTTTTCGACGGCCGCCGCGGCCTGGATCCATAGATCGAGGGCCTCGTCGACCTCGGACAGGGCGACGATGCCGGCCGCGGCCTGGGCGCGCGCTTCCGAGAGTTCCTTCGTGGCGAGATCGAGGGCCTCGGCGAGCCTGCGAGTCTCGAGAGCCCGGTCGGCCCTTGCCGCGCGGAGCTCCTCGAGGTCGGATTCCGCGGCGGCGCCCGCGCTTTCGAGGGAAAGCCGGCTCGCCGCGAGCGAGAGGCCGGCCTTGAGGCGTTCCGCGTCCTCCGCGGAAGCTGCGTCCGGCTTCCACGACAGGGAGAAGTCGACGTAGGCCAGCGAGCCGCGACCGTCCCAGCCCATGCCGGCGCCGAGGCTCAGGTCGTCCCAGGCAGCGCTCGCGCCGAGGCGGCCGGACAGCGCGTAGTCGCCCGAGGGCACCTGGCGGAATGCCGATGCGGCGAGGGTTGCCGCAAGGCTGGCTTGCCGGCTTTCCCACCGGTCCGCGTAGGAACGCTCTTCCAGGGAAAGCTTCGCGCCAGCCTGCACGACCGCGCGGGCCCGGTCGATGCCGAGGAGCTCGATCGGCACCAGATCGCCGGCCGGCGGCGCGGGCGGCGCGTCGTCCGCGAGGCCAGTCGCGGAGCTCGCCGCGTCGCGTGCGCGCGTCAAGGCACGCGCCGCCTTCTCGAGCGAGACGGCGGCTGAGGACGCGGCATATTCGAGCCGCGCCAGGGCGGCGGAGCCGGGCGCGTAGGTTCCGAGGGTCTTCGCCTCGGCGAGCGCGCGCGAGGCTTGCGAAAGGGCGGCTTTTCGCGACGAGGCCTCGTAGCCGGCCTGGGCCCAGGCTTGCAGCAGCTGCAGGGTCGACGCCGCGACCTGGGCCTCGGCGGCCCGGAGCGCCGACTCGGCGTCGGCGAGCGCGCGCCGGGCTTCGAGCAGCGCGAGCGAGGTCTTGCCGTAGACGAGGGCGTCGAGCGCTTGCGTGAGCGCCAGCGAAGGCTCGAAGGCAGGATCGGTCGACCCGTCGAGGGGAGCTTCGATGCCCACCGAGAGCTTCGCGGCGGTGCTCCAGGGCTCGGCCAGCGCGATCGAGACCGCCGGCTTCGCCGAAATCGAGACGGGCGACCCTGCATCAGGCAGCTTTAAGGTGGTGGTGCCGGTCTCGAACGAAGGCGTGGCCATCGAGGGCGCTTCGAGGGCCGCGAGCGCGGCCCGGGCCCTCTCGAGCTCGATGCGCCGGGCTTTGAGGCCGCGGTCGGACGAAAGCGCCGCGTCGATCCAGGCCTCGGCCGGAATCGTGCCGTAGGTCCGGGGCGCCGCGACGGCCGGCGGAATCTGCGGCACTGCGGTCCCGCAGGCCAGGGCGAGCGCGAGACCGGCCCCCAGAAGCTGTTTCGTGTCCATATGCGGACGATACTACGCCGCGACGCTTGCGTCGCCCTTGCGCGGCGCTTACGGGAGGCTTACGGAGCGGCCGGCCTTGGGGCGGGCCGGCGCTTTCCCGTGCCGACCAGGTAGGTTTCGAAGGACTCGGAGCGGCAGGTCTTGGGTTTGAACCCGCGCGCCGCGGCATAGCCGGCCTTCATGCGGTCGAGCAGCTCGCGCTCGCCGCCGCCGATGAAAAGCTTCGCCACCACGGCGCCTCCCGGCGCCAGGAACTCGTCGGCCATGTCGAGGACGGCCTCCACTATGGACTCGGAGCGACCGGTGTCGACGGTGCTGTTGCCCGTGGTGGAGGGCGCGGCGTCGGAAAGCACGAGGTCGTAGGGACCCCGCGCGGCGAGCTCCGCCCTGACGGCCGGGTCGTACAGGTCGCCCTGGATGAAGAAGAAGTTCGGCGTCGGCGCCGAGATAGCGAGCTTCTGCAGGTCCACCGCGGAAAGGAAGCCCGACCCTTTGAGGAAGCGCAGCACCCAGAGGCTCCACGAGCCGGGCGCGGCCCCGACGTCGAGGACGCGCATGCCTGCCTTGAGCAGGCCGAATTTGTCCTGGAGCTCGGCCAGCTTGTAGACCGAGCGCGCGGGGTAGCCTTCTTTCTTCGCTTTCAGGGTCCAGTGGTCGGGTTTCTCGTAGCCGGACATGGCGCGTTCTCCTCGCGGGGGGGCGCCGGGCATCCGACCCGACGGTCCGCCGTCCGACTATAAAGAAAAGCGCCCGATGGGGAAAGCCGCAGCTCGCATCGTCCGCGGGACAGGCCGTACATGCTTCCGCCGTGTTCCCCGACCGCACGGCGTGGCGCGACGGAGGGCGCGTCGCTATACTTCATTCCCGGAGGACCGATGTCGTCACCGACCTTCGTCGAAGCCGAGGTTTGGACCGTCGCCCAGACTGAACAGGGGAACGTTGTCCTGGTGCGCCCGAAGGGGTCCGACCTCGCCGTGCCGATCTTCATCGGCCAGCTCGAGACCCAGAGCATCCTGATCGGCCTCGGCCGGGTCGAGGTGCCCAGGCCCCTGACCCACGACCTCGTCCTCTCGCTGCTCGTGAACCTGGGCGCGTCGCTCGCGCGCATCGAGATCAACGAGCTCAGCGAAGGCACCTTCTTCGCGCGCCTCGTGGTCTCGCGAGACGGCGCCGAGTCGATGGTCGACTCGCGGCCTTCCGACGCCATCGCCCTGGCCGTCAGGACAGGCTGCCCGGTCTATATCGCGGAATCGGTGGTGGACGAGGCCGGGATCTCGGTCAACCTGGTTTCGGATCGAGGCCCCTCCGGGCTGGTCGAGCTCGATCCCGAACGGATCGGGCTAAGCGTGACGCCAGCGCCGGGTGGGCAGGGCGAGCGTGAGCGGCTCAGGGCCGAGCTCGAGGAGGCCATCGCGGAGGAGGATTACGAGCGGGCGGCCTTGCTCCGGGACCGGCTCCGCGACCTCGAAGGCGCCGCCGGTTCCTGATAATCCCCGATGGGCAAGAAAACCGTACCGGAAACGCCCGGTTCAGGATACACTCGGGACGCGGAGGAATAGATGCGCTCACAGCCGAGGGCAGGCGCCCTTCTCGTCCTTCTCCTCGTCGCGGCCGCGGTCGCGGGCGCCCAGGAAGTGGACCTTACGGCCTTCGACGCCTGGGCGAGGCCGGGCTTCGACATGGCATGGGTCTACAACCGTCCCGAGGTTGCGGACCAGGCCTGGTACCGAATTCCCGCGGAGCGCGGGGACCGTCCGATCATGCTCCGCAGCTACGGCTTCAAGGGCTTGCCCGAGGTCGGTCCCTTCCGCCTGCTGCCCGCCGACCCCGTCGAATTCACGGTGGCCATTCCCTTCTCCGTGCCCGACGAGGTGTTGGCCATACAGGGCGGCATCGGCCTCTACCTGGCCCAGGTGGGACAGAACTACGAGGCCTACCTGAACGGCTCCCTCTTCGCCACGGACATCCACAGGCGGCCCGACGGCTCGATCCGCCTCGACCGCACGACCCGCGGCGCGCTGCTCTCCGTCGACCGGCGCTACCTCGTGCCCGGCACCAACCTGCTGGTCTTCCGCCTGGTCGGCGATCCCACCGACGACCGTACCGGTTTCTCCATGGGGGGGCCCTACCTCATCGGCGCCTACGAGAAGCTGTCGGCGCGGCGAACCGAGTACCTCGACCTCATCCTGATCGCCGTCTATGCGTTCTTCGGCATCTACCACGTGCTCATGTTCCTGTTCCGGCCGAGGAACCGTTCGTACATCTTCTTCGGCATCGGCACCCTGCTCGTGGCCCTCTATTTCTTCACCCGGAGCTATCTGGCCTACGACCTGATCCGCGATTCCCGCCTGATCCGCATCGCGGAGATGGGCAGCCTCTACCTCGTCCTGCCCTTCTTCCTGCTGTTCTTCGACCTGGTATTGCGGCACCGGACCAGCCTGCTCGCGCGCATCTACTTCGTCTTCAGCGTGGCCCTCGCGATCGCCGCGCCCCTCTTCGTACGGACCACGCTGCTCTCCGTGTGGACAGTCGGAGCGGGAGTCGCCATCGCGCACCTGGTGGTGGTGGACCTCGCCATGCCCTTCTGGCACGCCTTCAGGCACTACCGGAGGCAGGAGGGCCGGCGGGGGCCGGTCGGCGCCCTTGTCGCCGTCCTGGACGTGTTCCTCAAGACCGAGGCCGGCAGGCTGTCGATCGCGGTGCTGGCCGTGGCCGCCGCGCTGGTCTTCGACACCTTCTTCGTCAGCCTTACGAGCGCGGTGCAGATCTCGCGCTACGCCTTCCTCGTGCTGGTCCTCGGCACGGCGGGCGTGCTGGCCGGCCAGTTCGCGGGCACCTTCAAGGAAATCGAGGCCATCAACGCCTCGCTCGACCGCAAGGTCCGGACCCGCGCCGAAGCGCTCGAGCGGTCGATGGAAGACCAATCGTCCCTGAGCCGCGAATTGTCCGAGGCGAACGTCAAGCTGCAATCAACCATGGAGATCGGCGAAAAGGACCTCCGCATGGCTGTGCAGGTGCAGCAAGGGTTCTTCCCCGCGAGCGCGCCCGAAACCGAGCTGTGGGACCTCGCCTTCACCTACCTGCCCGCGTCCGGCATCTCCGGCGACTTCTACGACTTCTACCTGGAGAAGGGCAAGCTGACCGGCGTCCTCGTGGGCGACGTCTCGGGCAGGGGCATCGCCTCGGGCCTGGTCACGGTGCTGGCGCGCTCGGTCTTCCAGCGCAACGTCCAGGCCATGCGCGAAGCCAGCCTGGGCCGGGTGCTCGAGTCGATCGATACGGAACTCTCGAACGAGCTCGCCTCGGTCGAGAACTACCTGTCCTGTTCCCTGCTCCGCCTCGGGGAAGGGACGGTGGAGTACGCGAACGCCGCCGCGCCGGACGCGCTGCTCAGGCCGGCGGGCAAGGCGCGCTCGCTCGTGCTGAAGCCCAAGGGCGACGCGGACTACAAGGGGGCGCCGCTCGGCCGCGAGGGTTTCAATTCCCAGCACACGGCCGTACGCTTCGCCATGAGTCCGGGCGACGCCATCCTGCTCTGCACGGACGGGCTCTCGGAATCCAGGAACCTGGAAGGCGAGCCGTTCCGTACAGCCGGCCTGCTGGACGCCTTCGGCTCAGCGCCGGCGGACGGCGACGCCCAGCAGATCCTCGACTACGTCATGCAGGAATGCCGCTTCCACACGAGCGGCACCCGCGTCACCGACGACCTGACCGCCATCGTCCTCCGCCGGAAAAGCTGATCCGTAGAAGAGAACCACGGAGGCACGGAGACACGGAGGGAAAAGTAAGATGAGTGGATCAGGGATTTACATCCCGCCTTAGGTCCTCTCCCTCTTTCCTCCCGAACTCCGTGCCTCCGTGGTTTCTTATTTCAGCAGGCGGTTGAGCCTCGCGACGAAGTCGGCGGGATCGTGGAGGGGCACGCCTTCCACGAGCAGGGCCTCGCCGAGCAGGACCTTGGCCGCGTCCTCGACGCGCGCGTCGTCCGCGCCCGCGAGGCCGGCCACGAGGGCGTGGGAGCCGTTCAGCTCGAGGATGGGCTTCGACTCGACGCCCGAGCCCTGGCCCATGGCCTTCATGAGCAGCTGGAGGCGCAGGCTCGGGTCGTCCTCGTCCACCACCACGCACGAGGGGCTCTCCGCGAGCCGGCCGGTCAGGCGCACGTCCTTGACCGCGTCGCCGAGCGCCTTCTTCACCCGCTCGACCACCGGGGCAAGCTCCTTTTCCTTTTCCTTGTCCTTGTTGCCCTCGAATTCCTTGGCGGCGTCCGCGCGGTTGACGGCCTTGAGCTCCAGGTCGCCGAAGCGGCCGATGGAGGGCACGACGATCTCGTCGATCTCGTCGCCGCAGATGAGCACCTCGGTGCCCTCCTTGCGGTACATCTCGAGGAGCGGGCTCTTCCGGAGGCGCTCCTCCTCGTCGCCCGCGAGGAAGAAGATGGACTTCTGGCCGTCCTTCATGCGGTTCTTGTAGTCCGCGAGGCTGGTCCAGCCGTCCACGGCGGTGCTCTTGAAGCGCACCAGCTCGAGCAGCTCCTCGCGGTGGGTCCAGTCCGAGTAGAGCCCCTCCTTGAGGGGCCGGTTGAACTGCTCGACGAACTTGCCGTAGAGGGCCGGATCGCGGGCGGCCAGGTCCTTGAGCTCGGAGAGCACCTTCTTGACCGAGGCCGAGCGGATGTTGGTCATGACGCGGTTCTGCTGGAGGATCTCGCGGCTGACGTTGAGCGGCAGGTCTTCCGAGTCGATGACGCCGCGCACGAAGCGGAGCCAGGTCGGCAGGAGCTCCTTCTCGTCGTCGGTGATGAACACGCGCTTGACGTAGAGCTTGACGCCGGGTTTGTAGTCGGCGCGGTAGAGGTCGAAGGGCGCCTTGGACGGCACGTAGAAGAGCGTCGTGTACTCGATGGTGCCCTCGGCCTTGGTGTGGATCCAGAAGAGCGGCTCCTCGTCGGTGTCGGCGAAGTTCTTGTAGAAGTCCTTGTAGTCCTGCTCCGCGAGCTCGGACTTCGGCCGCCGCCAGAGCGCCGCCGCCGAGTTCACCTGCTCGACCTTCACCTCCGAGCCCTTCTTCCCGCCCTTGTCGTCGTACTCCGGCTGTTCGTAGCGGAGGAAGATGGGGAAGGCGACGTGGTTCGAGTAGCGCTTGACGAGCTCCTCGAGGCGCCAGCGCGAAAGGAATTCGGCGCCTTCGTCGTTCAGATGCAGGGTGACCGTGGTGCCGTGGCCCTCGCGCTCGGCGGCCTCGATCGAGTAGCCGGACTCGCCGTCCGAGGTCCATTTGAAGGCCTTGTCCGTGGCGGCCTTGCGGCTCAGCACCTCGACCTTGGAGGCGACCATGTAGCTGGCGTAGAAGCCGACGCCGAATTGGCCGATCAGGTTCGATTCCTTGCGGGCGTCGCCTGAGAGCGCCTCGAGGAAGCGCTTGGTGCCCGAGCGGGCGATGGTGCCGAGGTTCGCGTCGAGGTCCTCCTCGTCCATACCGATGCCGTTGTCCTCGACGTAGAGCGTCTTTTTCTCCGCGTCGAAGCCGATCTCGACGCGCGGCTCGAAGGAAACGCCCTTGTACGCGTCGTCCGAGGCCGCCAGGTAGCGGAGCTTGTCGATGGCGTCGGACGAGTTCGAGACGAGCTCGCGGAGGAAGATCTCCTTGTGGGAGTAGAGCGAGTGGATGATGAGGCGGAGCAGCTGGTTCACTTCCGCCTTGAATTTTCGCACGGCCATTTGGTCGCTCCTCGTGATGGTTATGGTGTCGGGGACGTAGAGAAAGTAGCGAGCCGAGGGTCTGGTCGGCAAGGGTGGCGCATTCGGCTCCCCTTTACATCAAAATCGCGCGGTGCTAGCATCCGGCGGCGCCCCGGCCGCGTCCAAACAGCCGGCCTGGCGTTCGCGAGCGGGATATCCACCGTTCCCGGCGGCCCGGGGCCATCCATCTGCGGCCCTGATCGCGCCTTGAGGCGCGTCTTCCGCGAACGGGAGTTCATCGTCATGAAAAGTCTCGGCGTCAACATAGGCTCGGCGAGCCTCAAGCTGGTCCTGCTGGACGGCGACCGCGTGGAATGGAGCGCGGTGCTGCCGCACGAGGGCGAGTTCAAGGCCGCCCTGGCCCGCGCCTTCCTGGCCCATCCGGCGCCCCTCGGCGTTCCCGCCCTGGTCACCGGCAACGAGGGCCGCTCGCTCTTCGCCCTGCCCGCCATCATCGAGCCGCTCTGCGTCGAGGCCGCCCTCAAGGCCTCCGGCGAGAAGGTCGACGCGGTCGTGTCGATGGGCGGCGAGGACCTCGTGGTCTACGCCGTCGACGAGCGCGGCGTCATCGTCTCGAACTTCTCCGGCAACAAGTGCGCCTCGGGCACGGGCGAGTTCTTCAAGCAGCAGCTGGCGCGCATGGACATGGAGCTGGACGACGTCTCGCGCGTCTCGCCCGACGCCAAGGCCCTGCCGCTCTCGAGCCGCTGCTCGGTCTTCATGAAGAGCGACTGCACGCACCGGCTCAACAAGCGCGAGGCGACCAAGGACGACATCGTCCTCTCCCTTTCCATGGTCATGGCCGTCAAGGTGGCCGATTTCCTGAAGCGCGCGCGCGTGGAGAAGGGAAGGGCCATCCTGGCGGGCGGCACCACGCGCAACCCGCACATCCTCCGCTACCTCCGCGAACTCCTGCCCGAGGTGGAGTTCGTCGTCCCGAAGGAAGCGCCCTATTTCGAGGCCTGGGGAGCGGCCCTGCTCGCCCGGGCTTCGGGCAGCCCCTTCCCCGAGCCCGCCACCCTGCTCCGCGAAGGCACGGTCGGCTTCGGCTCGCTCGAGCCCCTCTCGAAGGCCGAGCGCCTGGTCACCTATTTCGAAGGGAAGACCGGCCCCGTCGTGGCGGGCCGGAAGTACCTGCTCGGCGTCGACGGCGGCTCGACCACCACCAAGGCCTGCCTCCTGGACCTCGAGACCGACGAGGTGGTGGCCAGCCACTACGGCCGCACCCACGGCGACCCGGTCAAGGCGCTCAAGCTCTGCCTGGAGAAGATCAAGGCGAAGGTCCTCGCCGACACCGGGAGCGAGCGCGTCGAGATTCCCTACGCGGCCACCACGGGCTCTTCGCGCGAGATACTCGGCGTCTTCCTCGGCACCGAGGGCGTCTACAACGAGATCATCGCGCACTCGGTCGGCACCACCCACTTCGCCAAGGACGTCGACACCATCTTCGAGATCGGCGGCCAGGACGCCAAGTACGTGCTCCTCAAGAACGGCGTGCCCATCGACTACGCCATGAACGAGGCCTGTTCCGCCGGCACCGGCAGCTTCCTGGAGGAATCCTCCTCCGGCGACC
>ENA-UOWG01003145-UOWG01003145.1-activated-sludge-metagenome-genome-assembly--contig:-NODE-3145-length-12955-cov-11.776899_pt1 | contig 12955 bp, 10 predicted proteins | sample MGYA00238147_ERZ761563 | MGnify/ENA primary metagenome ERZ761563 (study PRJEB28884, sample SAMN05720216) | anaerobic digester metagenome | isolation source: active sludge of municipal... | reverse complement strand
CAGTTTCTCATGGAAGTCATTACCGGGACAGGAGTTTAATGTGCGCTGGCCCTGGGAGTTTTCCGTGGATTCACAGGCGTCCGGGTGTGCAATTCCCGTTCACGAACGCTACGACTGGGCCGATTCCAGATGACTGGTTGCGTTGGCCGCCGGGGTGGGAGAAATGGAAAGGGATCATTGGGCAGCGAATAGTCGATGACCGCGAGCGGGGCAACTAGCGTGTTTCGGGTGCTTGGATTCGTGATGATGTGGTCGCTTCTTGGGCTTGTGCTGCTCAAGGTAATCTGGAATCTGGGTTTACCTTATGCCATGATCCGAGCCCGAGGGAAGAGACACGGATGGTCGATCTTCGAACTGGTGGAAGTCATTCCGCTTCTTCTTGCCGCGGGGCTAGCATGCATCCTGGCAGAACAAGGGATTCTGTCCGCTCGCAACATCCTCATCGTCGGCTTCGCCGCAATCGGGCTATCGTATGCCCATCTCCTCTTGGTGGGTTTTGTTGCTGGCTGGATCATATATGGGAGGAAGGGGTCAAGGGATGCGGGCCAGCAGCCGTAGCTGTACCGACGCCTTCGCCGATGCATATTGTGGCCAATGACGGTTTCTTTCGAGAGCGATCTGGATGATCGATCGTGACAGTATCGCCGGTTTCATTCTTGGAACGGCCGTCGGCGACTCAATCGGCTTGCCTCGCGAAGGCCTGTCTGGACGGCGTGCCCAGCGGCTATTCGGCGACGGACCGCTCGGACAAGGGCTTATCCTTGGCCGAGGAATGATCAGTGACGACACAGAGCACGCCTGCATGGTCGCCCAGGCACTCCTTGCATCCGGCGCGGATCCGGATCGATTCGCTCGGTCGCTGGCCTGGCGCCTTCGCGGTTGGCTTGTGGGACTTCCTGCTGGCGCGGGCCTGGCCACACTCAAGGCGATCCTCCGCCTGTGGATCGGGTTTTCCTGGCGTACCAGCGGCATCGACTCGGCCGGCAACGGGCCTGCTATGCGCGCGGGGCTCCTGGGACTGGTCGCCGGCGATGACGACGACCTGCTCAGATGTCTGGTCAATCGTTGCACACGAATCACGCACATCCATCCGCTCGCCGAGCAGGGGGCCTTGTTGATCGCCCTCGCTGCTCGTCATGCAGGTAGGACCCGATCCACCGGACCCGACGTTACGGCATTCCTAGATGAAGCGTGCGCTGCCGTTACGGACGATCGCTTAAGGGATGCCATCGAGTTGATCAGAGCCTCGCTGCGGCAGGGGCAGACGGCCGATGGATTTGCCAGCACGATGGGGCTGTCGGCTGGCGTGAGTGGATACATCATGCACACCGTGCCGGTGTGCCTGTTTAGCTGGTTGCGATATTGTCAGAGCTATCGTGAGGGTGTGGAGGCGGTCGTCAGACTAGGTGGAGACACGGACACGACCGGCGCGATCACAGGCGGCCTGCTTGGGGGGTCGCTGGGGCCAACCGCCATTCCCCCCGAGTGGCTTGCTCATTTAGTGGACTGGCCACGAAGTGTGCGGTGGATATCACTTCTCGCCCAAAGGCTGAATGATCTGAGGAACACGAGCAGGAGTGAGGGCCCGCTACCTTTGTTCTGGCCAGGCTTGCTCCCGCGCAACCTGGTGTTCCTGGCGGTCGTGCTGGCCCACGGGGTACGTCGGCTCTTGCCGCCCTACTGAGGGGTACGACACCCGCGGCCGTCGGATCGAGACGCTGGACTATGTGGACCCGACGACTGGAATGATCTCAACGACGCCGGTGCGGACCCGGCACATCTACAACGGCCTGAAGGTCATCCAGGAATACACGGTCACCGGCAGCGGCGGCGGGCAGACCAGCACCCTGGCCCGGGAGTTCATCTGGGGCAAGCGGTTCCCCGACCAGGAAGTCATGATCGACTACACGGCGGCCGGGGCCTACGGAACAGGTACGGCCGAGGTGCTGTGCTACCTGCACGGGGCCCTGGGTAGCGTGACCGGGTTGGCGGACGCGAACGGCGATCTGGTCGAAAAGTACGAGTACGACCCCTACGGCCGGACGTACATCTCTGCCCCGGACGGTACCGCCCGGCCGGTGTCGGCCTACGGCAACCCGTTCGCCTGGACCGGCCAACGGTACGACCCTGCGGTGCGGCTGTACCACTTCTGGGCCCGAAGCTACTCACCCGCCCTGGGCCGCTGGCTGCAGCGCGATCCGCTCGGGTATGTGGACGGGGTGGGGTTGTATGAGTACGTGGGGGGCCAGCCGCTGGACTACCACGACCCGTACGGTCTGTGGTGGGACACGATTGCCGACGTTTGCAGCTTGGCGAGCAACGTCTACGATTGGGCTCAGGGCGTTAAGACCCAAGTCGATTTCATCCTGGACAGGCCCGGAGTATCATATGGCCAATGCAAGGAAGCCGGTAAGGACTGCGGCGAGGCGGCGCTTGGCATAGCTGGAGACGCCGTTGGGGCGGCGCTACCCTTCGTGACTGGCGGCGGGAAAGCAGCCAAGACCGTTGTAAGCAAGATAGATGGTGTTGGAGCTTCTGTACCGGTAGGGAAGAAGATACCGAACGCTGAGTTGCAGGCGCCGCCCGTCAAAAGAGGTAATGCCCCGATCGGCAATGATGGTCACCCCGTTGAACTCCATCATCGGGATCAGGCACCTGACGGTCCGGTAGACGAGATGACGCGGACGGACCATCGCGGTACGGGCAACTATGGGGAGAACCATCAGAACACGGGGCAGGATCCGTCAGAAATCGACCGGGATAAATGGAACAAGGAACGACGCAAGATCTGGGAGAATGAGTGGGATTCCGGTCGGTGGAAGAAATGAAGGGAGACCGGTGATGCACCGTGAGTGATCTGCTGGCTGAATTCCATTGCCGGGACGGTGCTCACTCGCTCGTCTTTGATGACGATGGTCGCACTGGCTATGCATACCTTCTTCGCTACGGCAACCACATTGGCGACGTTTGGCTCTATAACCGCTGCATGACTCCTGTAGAGCCCGAGTGGACCGAGCGATCGAAGGCACCTTTCGCCAACTGCGCAGCATTCGTCAGTGATGATCCTTTCGAGCCTCCAACGTCCATGGCGGTAGTCTCAGTGGAGTGGATCGATACCGAGGACACTGAATTGCTGATGGCGAGGGTGTTCATCCATGGACGCCTGCATGCAACGATCAGACCGGGCGAGAAGCCGGGGTGTTGTCGGTTGGCCAGGCGAGATGGGCCTCTTGCGAGGAGCCTCGTGGACTCGGGAATGGCTTCTTGATTCACCTCAACGACCGAAAGTGACGGCCTCCCACGCCTGCATTGGTACGCTGGCGGGGCATCGGCGAACGTCGACGGTGCCGACCGGCACGGCCTTCACCGGCAGCGGCGTACTCCTGGCCCAGGCGAGTCAGCACCTGTTCGAGCAGGGCCAGCGCCCAACGCTGTTCGTAGGCCCGCTCAGGCGTCAGATCGTCCACCGGCTCGGCGCGGTAACGTTCCTCGGCGTCCACAGTGACGCAGACCACGCCGGGCCCGCCGGCAAGCCTGGCCGCGCCGGTGCGCTTCCATTCGTTGATCAGGAAGTGCTTCAGGCAGGCCAGCAGAAACGATCGAAACCGCCCCCGTTGCGGGTCGGCCAGAGCTACGTACTGCCTCTCCAGGAATCGGGCGAAGAACTCCTGGGTCAGGTCCTGGGCATCCTCGGGCCGGTGGCCCTGTTTTCGCACGTAGAAGTAGAGCGGATACCAGTACTTGCGGCAGAGTTCGGCCAGAGCCTCGCGGGCGTGTGGAGCGGCAGGGTCCCCGGCCGCCAGCACGACGCTCCAGTGCGTGCTGGGAAAGCCCCCCGACGAAGATGAGCCGTCCAGCCAGGAAGGGCTCATGGGTGTGCATCCTGCCCGCGCGGCGGGTGACTGCGTCTTTGACAGGTCCCCATGCTACCCACAGTCAGCTTTTCCAGCAATCTGACCAGATTCTGGGGCGCTTTCGAGTTTGTTTCTTGTATGTAGTTGAGGGAGCGGGCATTCGTTCAGCGGCGGCACGGGGCTACCAGACCCCGGAAGGCGACAGGCCGGATGGCACCCGCCCCGGCATCTCCAGACCGGTAGCACGGACTGGTTCGAAGGCGCCATCGGACAGTGCCATGCCGCGATCCTGGCCGCATGAATGTAGACGTTGAGCGAGGAGGCGCTCTGGGCTGGCAGCGTCACCTGCCTCGGGAGAGGGCTGGAGAGCGATACGACAGCTTCGTTGCTGCGGAGACCCCGTGGCAGTCCGCACGGCGGGAACCCTGTCCCGCGCGGATAGGCGTGAAATTCCCTGCGGGAAGGGTCTCCGCCGGGTTTGCCCTGAAGTCCGAGACCTGCGCGTGGAAGCGGTTGTGGACCTCGAGGTATCGATTCTGTACATTAGATGCAGTGCGTGGCCGGGCAGGACCTGCCGGCCGGTGCACGGGCAACTCTGATCGCGATCAAGGCTGATCCCTTCACCGTCCCCTCCTGAAGCCGGTGCTGGCTTGGCTCACCCGCTCGGGACCGGTCTCTGAGCATCACGATTCGTGAAGCTGTTGCATGTCATTTTTGAAACGGTCTGCTGGCTGGAGAGAGAACCATGTCGATGTGGTCGAAAATCACAACGGTTATGGCGCTTGTCCTCGCCTGCGCGGCCCCCTCACTCCGCGCGGACATCTTCCAATGGGAATGGGTGGACCCCCTCGACCCGAGCCAGGGCAAGCAGCAGTCATCTACCCTGTGCCCTGGCGGCGCCGGTGTCTCGGCCGTGCCGCGCGCATCCCTCGATTATCGCGATCTAACGCTGGCCTACTTGATCGGCGCGAACCTATTCGATGCCTCCCTTGTCAGTACAAACCTGACTGACGCGACGTTGGCCGGCGCCAACCTCAGTTCTGCGTGCCTCAGCCACGCCGTCCTCACTAGGGCCGACTTCACGGATGCCCTGGTCGCGGGAGCGGAATTCGAGGCCGCCACCCTGAGCGGCTTTACGGCTGCCCAGCTCTACAGCACCGCGAGTTACAAGGCAAAGGACTTGTCAGGAATCGGGCTGCACCACAACGACTTGAGCGGCTGGAACTTCGCGAATCAGAACCTCACAAGTGCCCATTTTGGCCATTCAAGCCTGGCCAACGCCGACTTTACGGATGCCTGGATCACGGGGGCCAATTTTTACTGGGGCTCGCCTGAGCCGTTCGCAGGCCTCACCGCTGCTCAGCTTTACAGTACTGCCAGCTACAAGACGAGAGACCTGCACGGCATCGATTTCGGGCTAAACCAAGTAGCCGGCTGGAACTTTGCGCAGCAGAACCTCACGGGCGCCAGTTTCCTATTGGCGGTCGTAACCAATGCGGATTTCACGGACGCCCAAGTCACAAACGCGCAGTTCGTGGACACAACCGGTCTCACCGCCGCGCAGATCTACAGCACGGCCAGCTACAAGACGCAGAATCTGCATGGTATTAAACTCAGTCTTAACTACCTCGCTGGCTGGGACTTCTCGAATCAGGATCTCACAGGTGCAAGTTTTCAGGGCGCGATCCTGAATGGCGCTGATTTCACGGATGCCCGAATCAAAGGAGCCCGTTTCGACACGCTGACAGCCGACCAACTTTACAGCACGGCCAGCTACAAGCAGCGTGATCTACGTGGGCTCAAGTTCGACTACGCCAATCTGACCAGTTGGGATCTTGCCGACCAGAACCTGGCGGGCGCCCAATTCACCTCTGCAAATCTGACGGGCGTCAACTTCACCGGCTCGGACCTCAGCGGAGCATTTGCCAAGTCGGCCCGGTTTCTCGGCACCAGCCTCGCCAACGTGAACTTGAGCGGCGCCTACCTTGGGAAAGCCGAGCTGACGGACGCCGACCTCACTAACGCGAACCTCAGCAAGGCCAATCTCACAAACGCCATCCTCACCGATGCCCAGGTGACACAGGCGAACCTTCAGGGAACTACGAGCAAGGGCTTCACCGCTGCTCAACTCTACAGCACCGCCAGCTACAAGAGCCGCGATCTGCACGGCATCGGTCTTGGCGATAACGACCTGACCGGCTGGATCCTGCAGCAACAAGACCTTGCCGGAGCGGATTTCTCCGGGGCCACCCTCACGGGCGCCAGTTTTGCGGACGCCCGAGTGGCGGAGGCCAGTTTCTCCAGGGGTTTGAATGGCCAAGGCACGGGCCTCAACGCTCAGCAGCTTTACAGCACCGCCAGCTACAAGAGCCACGATCTCCATGGCATCAACCTCTCGGCAAACGACCTGATCGGCTGGAACATGGCTGGCCAGAACCTCACCGGCGCGAGTTTCTCAGGTGCGAACACGACAAGCGCCACCTTCGAGGATTCCCAGATAGTGGGCGCCGACTTCTCCAGAAGCATGGATGGCCGGGGCACGGGCCTGACCACCGCTCAGCTTTCCAGCACGGCGAGCTACAAGAACCACGACCTGCGTGGGATCGGACTTTCCCGAAACGACCTGGCCGGCTGGGACGCCACCAACCTGGATCTCACTAACGCGCGCTTCAACGGTGCAAACCTCCGCGAAGCCACCCTGACGGACGCCAACCTCACCGATGCCCAGGTGACCCAGGCGAACCTCCAGGGAACCACGAGCAAGGGCTTCACCGCCGCACAGCTTTACAGTACCGCCAGCTACAAGAGCCACGATCTCCATGGCATCAACCTCTCGGCAAACGACCTAACCGGCTGGAACATGGCTGGCCAGAACCTCACCGGTTCGTTTCTTGAGGGCACGAACCTGACTGAGGCCGATATCACGGGCGCCGATTTCTCCAGAACCTTGGACGGTCAAGGCACCGGCCTGACGCCTGCCCAGCTCTACAGCACTGCGAATTACAGGAACCGCGATCTGCGCGGGATAGGACTGGGTGGAAACGATCTGGATGGATGCAGCCTTGCCAATCAGAATCTCGCGGGCGCGAGTTTTTCAAGAGCGAACTTGGCCAACACCACGCTGGCGACTTCGATTCTCGCTGGTGCGGTTCTCGATTCGGCCACGCTCACGAACGCAACGCTGGCCGGCACGGACCTCACCGGCGCCAGCTTCGATTCAGCCACCTTGACGAACGTCACCCTAGGCGGCGCCAACGCTGTCGGGGTATCCTTCCACGCGGCGATCTTGACTAACGCCGCCTTCGGGAACGCCCAAATCGCAGGTGCAGACTTCTCAAGGGATTGGGAGGGCCAGAGTACGGGCCTGACCGCTGTGCAACTCTATGGCACGGCCAGTTATCAGGCCCGCGACCTTCACAGCATCAACTTCGCCGGCAACGACCTGACCGGTTGGAACCTGGCCGGCCAGAACCTCACAGGAGCAGGATTCGGGAGAGCCACCCTGACCAACGCCGTCTTTGAGGACGCCCACATTACAGGTGCCGATTTTTCCAGGGGCTGGGACGGTGAAGGCACGGGCCTGACCGCTACGCAACTCTATGGTACGGCCAGCTATCAGGCCCGCGACCTTCGTGGCGTCAACTTCGCCGGCAACGACCTGACCGGTTGGAACCTGGCCGGCCAGAACCTCACATCTGCTGGCCTTGAACAGGCCACATTGACCAACACCGACCTGACCGGCGCAGACTTGCGCGGCGCCCAGTTGGCCACCATCGATCCTGACCAAAACATCACCCGCAATACCATCTGGCCAGACGGGGCCATTCTCGGCCTGGACTTGGCTTCAACTGAAGTTCTCACCATCCGCGATTACGACGGCGGTTGGTATATGCCCACCCGCATTCGCGTCTCCGGTGGCGCCGCCTTCGCCGATGACAGTGTGCTACAAATCGTACTTAAGGATGAGTTCTGGGGCTCCACGATCGGCTTCGAGGAGGAGATCCCCGTATCCCTCAGTGGCGATCTCCAACTACTACTGGGTCCGGGCGCGGACCCAGCGGGGTTGATGGGCCGCACCTTCCAGGTGTTTGACTGGTCTGGGGTGGAACCTATCGGCCGATTCCAGTTGGTCAGCGAGTTTCAGTGGGAAACCTCACGGCTGTACACCGACGGCATCGCGGTTCTTGTGCCGGAGCCGACTTGTATGGGCCTGATGCTGCTTGGCACGATGGCACTCCTGCCGCGACGCCGACGTGGACCAGGACGACTTCGGCGTCTTCCAGCGCTGCTATAGCGGAGCGGGCAAACGCTCAGATCCGCAGTGCGCGAATTGACCTGCTACGTGTTCCGCTCAAGCTCCGTCATGAAGACGCAGAGGGGGCCATCGGGCTTCGCAAAGGAGATGATCATGTCGAGGTTACCAAATACAGCAGCTGTGGCGGCCGTCGTGCTTGGAGCGGCCGTAGTGGGCCAAGGCCATAGCATCGCCTACGTCGATCCGGCCGTTGACGAGGTTACCCGGGCCGGCCGCGGACCCGTCAAGCTCTACGTGCCCGACGGGTACGACCCGCTGCATCCCGCCCCCCTGCTGCTCGCCCTGCACGGCGCGGGCGGGCGGGGGGAGGAATTGGCCGGGATTGCCAGCATGGTTGACGAGAAGGGCTTTCTCTACGCGCACCCGGACGGCGGGTGTCCCTCAGGCAGCGGCTTGAGATGGTGCTACCCGGAAATACGGCCGCCGGACGACCCGGCCTACCTGCGCGCGCTCATCGAGGCCATCGCAGCGCAATACAGCGTGAATCCCAACCGGGTCTTCATTTACGGGATCTCCAGCGGCGGGATGATGGCCTATTCCATGGCCTGCCGGTACGCCGACGTGATTACGGCGATTGCGGTCTTCACTGGCAGAATCAGGGAGACGGAGTGCAGGCCAGGCGATCCGGTCCACGTCCTGCACATCCATGGTACGATGGACACGCTCATCTATCAGTTGCCCTGGTTAGCGACGACGCCGTACAACCTGTGGTTCTGGGCCGAGTCCAACGGATGCGCCCCGACCTGCGAAGGGGCTCGGCCCGGTTGCGCCGACACGGCGGACGACCCGTGCGATGCCAGCTTAGGCCGGCTGGACCTGGTTGCGGCCCTGCCGGGTGAGGAGACGGTCATCACCCGTTGGGCCGAGGGGTGTGCCACTACCGGCGTCGTCGAACTGTGGGCCGTCCTGGGCGCCGGCCATCCGGGGGTGGACCCCAAGTGGACAACGTCCGATTACGAACTCCTGCGGCGGCTGGCGGTCAACTGGCTGCTGGCGCATCCGGCGGACTGCAACCGCAACGGTAAGCCTGACGACGAGGACATCGCCGACGGCACCAGCCGCGACTGCAACGGGAATCTGATCCCGGACGAGTGCGAGCCCGGTGGTGTCGAGGTCGCGAAGGCGGACTTCAACCGGGACTGCCACGTGGACATGACAGACTTCTGGGTTTTCGAGGCTTGTGCCAACGGACCGACCTTGCCCTACGCCTCAGGCTGTGCGCTCATTCCCGACGGGGAAGGTTTCATCGCCGCCGATTTCGACGGCGACCGCGACGTGGACCAAAACGACTTCGGTGTCTTCCAGCGCTGCTACAGCGGGCCGGGCCAGCCCGCGGACCCGGACTGCACAGAGTGATCGTACCCGAGGCATCGTTGCCGGTGGCGTTTTCGGTGCTGCCACGACTCCGTTATGCTCCGGAATACTCTCCGTGGTATGATGCTTCAGGTAATCTCGGTGAATGTCCTGCGCGGTCAAGTTGGATCATGAGCAACATGGTGCATGCAATCGCTGCACTCGCACTCGCCTGCTGCGGGGCCACCCGGCCGGCAGATTCGCAGCCCGCATCCGCCACCGAGCTGGGGCTCCGGTTCGTTGATTCCCAGCACGGGCCGGTGCAGGTGTCCAAAGCCGAGCTGCTCCTGGTCGCCTGGGGTGATACCGGCCGGCTGACGCTCCCCATCCAAGGCGATCACCTGCATCTGGATCTCAGCCCGTCCTGGCTTCGCTCGCGCTGGCCAAGGCGCTTCCCGGATCTCATGAGGGCGTACCTCTACATCGAGGCACAGGGGTACGCCCCCATTCGGTCCCAGCCGTTCCTCTGGCTCGGTTCGCGTGCCGGGGACAGGGGGCGCGACGCGGGCTCGGTCACCATCAGCTTCCGGCAGGGCCGGCCGGCCATACTCCGCGAAGGGGAGCGTGCGGAGCGGACCATCACGTTTGGCCGTCCCACGCCTCGGCGGGTGAGCCTGGTGGGCGCCGATGGCCGGCCGCTCGGCGGCGTCCGGGTGTCGGCCTACATGTTCTGGTCAGCGTCCAACCATTGCGGGGTGCTCAGCGGGGCGGATTCGCTGGGCGAGTATGTCAGCGATGATGCGGGCCAACTCACGCTGCCCGACGGTGATTTCGAGTACGCTCTCGTGCTCGACGAGCAAAGGAGTGTCTTTCGAATGCTCCCGGCCTTGGGCGTGACCGCCGTCATCCGGCATTTGGGTTCTCCGATCGGCGTCGATTACCGGTCAACGCTCATCAGCTTTCTGCAACCCCCGAATAACACGTTCTGCATCCATCGCTTCGCCCGCCGCTCCCTCCACGCTCGTATCCTGCGAGAAGGCAGGCCCATTTCGCAAGTGACGCTCATGTGCTCGCTGGCCGATTGTGGTTGCGGAGCCTGCTCGGGTCCGCTGGCCACATCCGACGCGGAAGGCCGGATCACAGTGGAGGATTTCTACCCTGAGGAAATCGAGGAGCTCTTCATTTGCGGCCCGGATGGCAAACGTATCTGGCAGATGTCGCGCCGGGCACTACCCAGTGGGATGCTCGAGGTTGACCTTGGCCCCAGGGTCAGCGCACATTAAGCCCCTTGTGCGGTAAGGACTTCCAGAAGGAACTCGTTGTTCCATCCAGCGATCTGGCTCTTTCCCTTGATGCTATGGTTGCAGGGGTGACGCTTGAGGAGACTGATGGCGAAGCGACGAAGCCAGGAGAGGTTGTCGGCCATGTGGCGATTGCGCGTGCGGCTTTGATCCTCGTCGAAGGTCACATCGAGAACCCAATGCAGGCAGTTCTCAATGCCCCAATGACCGCGAACGGCCTGGGCAAACCGCGGGCCACTGAGGTAACGACTGGAGATGAAATAGCGGGTGTCTCCGCTCAGGGTTCCATCTCGGTTCTCCGCGAGGCGAACCGCCACCCCGATCGCCCGGGCTCCCGGCCACGCGTTCTTCAACGGGAAATCGCGGGGGATCTTGGCCAACACATAATAGCGTTCGTCGCGGCGTCCATGTCCCTTGTCGCGCGTCTGATGTTTCCGATGCGGACTCTTCCGAAGCTCGTTCTGACGCTCGTCGCGGAACACCGCCTCGATCGCCTCGTATAGCTTCGGCTGATTGTCTTTGACCGCCAGGACATAATCCCCTCCCCCGTCCACGATCTTCTGCGCGATCTCCTTTTGGCAACCCATGGCGTCGATGGTCACCACGGCGCCGTGCACGTCGATCCGGTCGAGGAGTGCCGGAATGGCCGTGATCTCGTTGGACTTCTCCTCCGTCGCCACCTGCCCCAGGGCCAAGCCGTGGTCGCTGGCCCACGCGCTGACCAGATGCAACGGGCCCAAGCCGGCATTCGCATCCTGCGAACGACGCAAGGTCTTGCCGTCGATGGCGATCGTCCGGTCTGCCGCCTCCTCTTCGTTGACCAGGCGCGCCATCCACGACTGAAAACAGGTTTGAAACGCTTCGGGTTGCAGGGTCGAAAGAACCCGACGAATACAGTCCCGCGACGGAATGCCCTGCGGAAGGGCCAGCACGCTCTGGAGCCAATCCTTCTTGGCTCTCGCCCAGCGGGCTATGGCCGTCGGACCCGAGCAACCCACAATGACCCCACACACCGAAATGGCGATCACCTCCACCAGCAAGTGGCGACGATTGCGGTGATGCCGAGGGTCCGGCAACGACTCGAAGTGCTTGACGATCGAACTCAAACCTACCGTAACACCGGCCCGGGCCTTCGTCATCGATCAGCTCCTTCTGCAAGAACGCCTCGCCACTCCATGCGGCCAGCTTGCAGAAGCTATAACCGATGAACATCGATCGCGCCAGTCCCCCCAAATTACCTATCTATGCGCGCTGGCCCTGACCTTGGCCCCGACGATGTTGGCGGCCGCTAACACTGAATGGGCAGGCGCGCCAAACATCCCAAAATGAGTCCGGCACACTACTCAACGACGGGGCTCGTTTGGGACTGCGGACGCCGGAACCGCGCCGTTCGACGAAAGTCGAGGCCCCCATCATGGGAACGCTCATGAGCGAAGGAACTGCCCGCACGCGATTGCTCGTCGTATCGAGAATCACAGTTGTTGTAGCGGCCCTTGGACTCACCCTCATGCGTGTATCACTCCTCGCCATCACGGTTGTGGTTGTCGGTTGTCGCACAGAACGGCCGTCCACAGGTCCACCGAAACCCGCAAGCGCCCCCGAGGCGTCCGAGTTGGCTGACCGCCACGAGAGTTCACCTCAACCCGCAACAGCCCCCTACGCATCCGAGTTGGAGGTCCTCGTCTCCTTCCTGACACAGCACCGCGATCTCAGGCGCGGCCATCCTCTGGTAATCCGGGACACTGTTTCCGTCCCTGGCATGAACGGGCTCGAATTGAACGACGACGACAGATACCTGCAGAGCCTTCTGTCAGACGCTTCCGAACAAGTTCCCGCCGAGCTCATTCGTAACTTCTGCGCCAAGAATGACAAGTCGGAGCCCGTCTGGCCAGAGTTGCAGAAACACCTGCGTGTCGTTTTGCTCAAGCAAGAAGAGCTGAAGGCCATCTTCTCGGATAAACCTGGGGAAAAGCAGGACGGTTGGCAGAGGTTTTACGCGAAGTATCCGGGGTCTGCCGGCATCATCACTATCTCTCGCGTTGGATTGAATCGCCGCGGTGATAGGGCGATGGTTTACTTCTCATTAGGCCAGCACTATCAGGCGGCTTATGGGCGGATTTATGTCCTCCGCAAGCAGGACGGCAAGTGGGTGGAAGTGCCAGCTTACGTCGGGGGATTCTGGCAGTCTTGAA
>ENA-UOWG01003140-UOWG01003140.1-activated-sludge-metagenome-genome-assembly--contig:-NODE-3140-length-12979-cov-3.039539_pt1 | contig 12979 bp, 8 predicted proteins | sample MGYA00238147_ERZ761563 | MGnify/ENA primary metagenome ERZ761563 (study PRJEB28884, sample SAMN05720216) | anaerobic digester metagenome | isolation source: active sludge of municipal... | reverse complement strand
GTTGAGGACCCTCGCATATTTCGCCATAATGAGGAACAGCCACGACTTCAAGACCATAGCCAGGATCAGGGAAACGACACAGGTCCTTATCGACGTTTACAACCTTGATGGGACCATATACGTTCATCCCCTGAAGGTCCTTAACAGGTATTCTCCGACTATGTTTTTTCCCCACCTTAAAAAATCCGAAAGCTTTACCCCGATAACAAGCAGCGCGGACGCCGCGGGCTTCATAAACCACATCCAGAAAATCGGGACAGAGGGGTCCAGGAGAAACCTTGACTTCTGGGACAGGCTTTTCCTGCGGGGCGAGGACACCGTCTCGAACTCAACCGATGCCGGGGAAAAAACGAAGATGCTTGACCAGCTCAACAGGGTGATCATCGGCAGGGAGGAAAGGATCCTTGAAATCGCCAGGAAAAACCTGTCGCTCGAGGACTTCATGCTTATCAACGACAGGATGATAGGCACCGGGTACATAGGCGGCAAATCCGTCGGGATGATACTTTCCAGAAAAATACTCGAGCACGACAAGAGCGGCGAATGGGACAGCATACTCGAGCCGCACGATTCCTACTACATAGGGTCCGACGTCTTCCATACGTACCTGATACAGAACGGATGGTGGAAGCTCTTCATGGAGCAAAAGACCTCCGAGGGCTATTTCAGCGCCGCGGAAAAGCTGCGCGGAATGATGATGAACGGCAACTTCCCGGACGAGATAAAGGAGCAGTTCCAGCAGCTGATAGAGTACTTCGGCCAGTCGCCGTTCATCGTCCGGTCCAGCAGCCTCCTTGAAGACGCCTACGGCAATGCCTTCGCGGGAAAATACGAGAGCGTCTTCTGCGTCAACCAGGGCTCGCCCCAGAAACGGTACCAGGAGCTGACCCAGGCTGTGAGGACGGTATACGCAAGCACGATGAACGAGGACGCCCTTGCCTACCGGCTCCAGCGCGGACTGTATAGTATGGACGAACAGATGGCGCTCCTGGTCCAGAGGGTCTCTGGAAAATACCGCGATCAATATTTTTTCCCGGACGCGGCCGGGGTCGGTCTTTCGTACAACACATACGTCTGGAACAATACCATGGACCCGGGAGCGGGAATGATCAGGATCGTTCTGGGACTCGGCACAAGGGCGGTTGAACGGGTCGAAGGAGATTACCCGAGGATAGCCGCCCTTGATCAGCCCATGCTCAGGCCGCTCTCCAGCCCGGATGAAATAAAAAAATTCTCGCAGAAGGACGTGGACGTCCTGAACATCAGGGAAAACAGGATACAGACCATCCCGTTCATGAAGCTGAGGTCGGAGCTTCCGGAAATGGACCTGGAAAAAATCACCGAGCTCGACATGGACGCGCTGAGAAAAATGGAGGAAATGAAGATCGATGGGGAAAGGCCATGGGTTATAAACTTCGACAGGCTGCTCTCGGAAAACAGGTTCCCGGAATCAATGAAGAGGATGATGAAAAAACTCGAGAGCGAATACATGTATCCCGTCGACATCGAATTCACGCTGAATTTCACAGCGGACAAGAGCTACAGGATAAATCTCCTACAATGCAGGCCGTACCAGGCCAGGGGCCAGCAGACCCGCGTCGACGTCCCGACCGACATTCCGGACAGCCGCGTGTTCTTCAAAACCGACGGCAACTTCCTGGGAGGCGGGATCTCACAGAAAATCAGGAGGATCATATACGTAGATCCCCTGCAGTACGGAAAGCTCCCGATATCCGGCAAGTATGATGTCGCGAGGCTGATCGGCAGACTCAATAAAATGATCAGCGACAGGAACGATCTCCCGACTCTCCTTATAGGGCCGGGAAGATGGGGAACCACCACTCCCTCCCTGGGGGTACCGGTAAGGTTTTCGGAGATAAACAACATCAACATACTGGTGGAGATAGCTCAGATGAGGGACAACATCATGCCCGAGCTGTCTTACGGCACCCATTTTTTCCAGGACCTTGTCGAAACGGACATCTTTTACGTCGCGCTGTTCCCTGAAAAGGAGGGAGCGAGCTTCAACCGGGATATCCTGGCCAGGTATCCCGAGGTGCTGTGCACCCTGATTCCCGAATGCCTTGTCTACAAGGACACGGTGCTGGTTTACGAAATCCCGGCGGACGGGATGAGCATAATGGCGGATATAGCCCGGCAGAAACTCATCTGCTTCGTCTGAAACGGCCATTCACCTCAATTAAAATTTGTATACTAATCAGACATTACGAACATGTAAAAAAACCGAATAATTGTTACAAACATGTAAAATTTCATTAATTGCCTGAAATATTATAGACAATGATCTGCAGATGGGATTTTTAAAACAACTTACAGACGTTTCACATAACTTAGTCTGTTATATAATCTTATTGTTAAGAGGAGATATAAAATGTCAGTCATCAAGGACGTAATTGCAAAAGTTAAGCAGATGGACCCCGAGCAGCATGAATTCCACCAGGCTGTTGAAGAGGTCATGGAAACACTCGCTCCCACCGTTGACAAGCATCCTGAATTCGTAAAAGCGAATCTTTATGAAAGGATAGTGGAGCCCGACAGGACGATCATCTTCCGGGTTCCGTGGCTCGACGACAAGGGACAGGTGCACGTCAACAGGGGCTTCAGGGTGCAGTTCAACAACGCCATAGGGCCATACAAGGGCGGCCTCAGGTTCCATCCATCGGTCAACCTCGGGATCATAAAATTCCTTGGATTTGAGCAGATTTTCAAGAATTCACTCACGACCCTCCCTATGGGCGGGGCGAAGGGCGGATCAGATTTCGACCCGAAAGGCAAATCCGACATGGAAGTCATGAAATTCTGCCAGGCCTTCATGAGGGAACTCTACCGTCACATCGGAGCGGACTGCGACGTACCGGCCGGAGACATAGGAGTGGGGGGACGTGAAATAGGCTACCTGTACGGCCTTTATAAAAAAATCAAAAACGAACACACCGGCGTTCTCACCGGTAAAGGACTTGAATACGGCGGAAGCCTCATCAGGCCTGAGGCGACGGGATACGGCGCGACCTACTTCGCGGCCGAGATGCTTGCAACAAGGGGCAAGGATTTCAAGGGCAAAACAGTGGCTGTCAGCGGATCGGGAAACGTCGCGCAGTACACGGTTGAAAAGGTCAACGCGCTCGGCGGCAAGGTCATCTGCCTCTCCGACTCCAACGGGTCAATAATAGATGAAAAGGGCATAGACGATAAAAAGCTCAAATACGTCATGGAACTCAAGAACATCGTAAGGGGAAGGATCAAGGAATATGCCGACAAATACGGCGCCACCTATTACGATAACAAGAGCGTATGGGACGTCATAAGGGAGCAGGGGATAAAGGTCGACGCGGCCTTCCCTTCCGCAACCCAGAACGAGATCGACGGCCAGAACGCGCAGGCACTGGTGAAAAACGGATGCTACTGCGTTTCCGAAGGCGCCAACATGCCGTCCACTCCGGAAGCGATCAAGATCTATCTGGACAACAACGTGCTCTACGGCCCCGGAAAAGCGGCGAATGCCGGCGGAGTCGCGACGTCAGGACTTGAAATGTCGCAGAACAGCATGCGCCTTTCATGGAGCAGGGAAGAGGTCGACATGAGGCTTCTCGGAATAATGAAGAGCATCCATTCCGCATGTCTCGAGGCCTCCGAGACCTACGGGCAGAAGGGGAATTACGTTCTCGGAGCCAACATAGCAGGTTTCGTAAAAGTCGCGAAATCCATGCTGGCTTACGGTGTAGTATAAACTTAACGGACATTTTGCCATGTACAAGAGAGGCTGCCTCCGGGCAGCCTCTCTTTTTTTATGGACCAAAATCATTTGCCATGAATATATTATTACTGTATTCAAATTTAATACTTCATGCTTTTAAAATCACACCCGGTTTCAGACATCATTCCAGTTGTAATTTATCATTATTTGTTATTTTTTTCTATAAAATTCATCAACTATTAGAAATTAATTACAAATATGGACAAAAAAAGATAAAAACTGATTTTGACTGGACTGATTTTATTTCCTCTGCTAATATATCACTATATTATCGTTTTTCCATAAATTCCTCTCAGTCGTAAAATACATTTATTCCGGAGAAAAAAATGAATGTCAGATTAACCAGGCCCATAAAACCGAATAAAAAAACCGCAAGCATAAAAAACGAAATGACCGTTTCAGTAAATCCGGCAACCGGCGAGACTATAAACTCGTTTCTGATTAATACGATCGATGAACTGAAGGGTGCGGTCAGAAGGGCGAAAAACGCACAGACGGCATGGGCGGCCCTTCCGGTCAAAAAAAGAATAAAATACATAATAAAAATCCGAAAATACATCACGGACAACATAGATGAAATCGCTGAAACCATCTCGAGGGACAACGGAAAAACGCGAACGGACGCGGTTGGAACCGAGGCCCTTTCCGCCGCAATGGCGGTCTCTTTTTACTGTAAAAATTCCCCCCGGTTTTTAAAAGACCGCAGGCTTTCGCCGGGGAATATCATGTTCATAAATAAAAGAAGCAAAATCGTACGCATACCATTCGGGGTAGTCGGGATCATTTCCCCGTGGAACTATCCGTTTTCAATTCCCTTCTCCGAAATCATCATGGCGCTTCTGGCAGGCAATGCCGTCATTTTCAAGGCCGCATCCGAAACGCAGGCCGTCGGGGACATCCTCCGGAGATGCATAGACTCGGCGGGACTGCCGCCGCATATTTTCAACTACATCAACATGCCCGGCAGCATTGCGGGGGACGCATTTCTCGAATCCGGGATCGACAAGCTGTTCTTTACCGGATCGGTCTCCATAGGGAAGTATCTGATGAAAAAGGCGTCCGAAACGCTTACCCCGGTATCGCTTGAACTGGGCGGAAACGATCCTATGATCGTGTGCGAGGACGCCGATTTGAAACGCGCTGCCGCCGGAGCAGTCTGGGCCGGGTTCCAGAATGCCGGCCAGTCCTGCGGCGGAGTGGAAAGAATATATGTCCAGAAAAAGGTGTATCCCAGGTTCCTGGAACATTTAAAAAAACAAACAGAGTCGCTCCGGGTCGGCCATGATGAGGATTTCAGCGTAGACATAGGAGCCATGACCACGAGCCGGCAGATGGAAACGGTGAATCTGCACATAAAAGAGGCCCTGGAAAAAGGTGCAAAAATTTACGCCCAATCCAAATACCCCAAAAATTCAAAAGGTCAATTCCTGCCCTGCGTTGTTCTGACCGAAGTAAACCATGACATGCTTGTGATGAAGGACGAAACGTTCGGTCCTGTCGTAGGGGTCATGCCTTTCGGCGACGCGGACGAGGCGGTGGCCCTCGCAAACGATTCCAATCTCGGACTTACCGCTTCGGTGTGGTCGAGAAACAGGAGAAAGGCGGGAAAAATCGCCCGGCAGATCAAGGCCGGCGCAGTGACGATCAACGACCATTTAATGAGCCATGGACTTGCCGAGACTCCATGGGGTGGATTCAAGCAGTCAGGAATAGGCAGAACCCACGGCGATATCGGTTTCGCGGAAATGACGCAGCCCCAGGTGATTGTTAATGACATCCTTCCTTTCGTAAGAAAAAATTTCTGGTGGCATCCATTCAGCAGGGATATATACGAAGGGATAAGGGGGGTGGTCCTTGTGCTTTACAGTGATAAAATAACGCTCAGACTGAAGGGCGCGGTGCAGCTGATGAAAGTTTTTTTCAGGACATTCATTCCCAATTGACGTCCTTGCTTGCATTCTGAAGGTCATTCTTCAGTTTCTTCAATAGATTCGGCTTTTGCTCCATGCGGGGTAAAAGCCGTTTTTTTAATCAATTATTAAGTATAAATTTTGAAAGTGCGTTCCGCTTCAGCTCCTGCAACTATCCCCAGAAAACTTGTTCATATATATCAGATCACCATTATGGAGGAAATCCTGATGAAGGAATTTGTGATTGAAAATTTCAACAACATAAAAAACTATAAAAAAATACTGGACTTATGCTTAACATTTAAAAACCTTCATTTTATACCGGTACACAATGAGAGGGGAGAAGCAGCTTTTATATTGATTAAATGTAAATAATATCACCGAGATTTAAGATTACATGAATTAAAAAACATGGAGAAAAAAATGCACATCATACATTCCAACGAGCTGATAAAACCGACACTTGGAAAAATGATTGTCGATGCCCCCTACATCGCCGCTTATAGAAAAGCGGGCCAGTTTATAATTCTCAGGATCAACGAATTCGGGGAAAGGATCCCGCTCACTATCGTCGACTCCGATAAAGAAAAGGGAACAATAACCCTGTTCTACCAGATCGTCGGCAAAACGACCGACCTGCTTTCGAGGCTTAAAAAGGGTGAAAGCCTGCTCGACATTGCCGGCCCTCTCGGCCACCCGACTGAAATCCGCAAATACGGCACGGCCGTCTGCATCGGGGGCGGCATCGGGATCGCACCAGTTTTTCCTATATCAAAGGCCATGAAAGAGGCCGGCAACAGGGTGATAAACATAATCGGGGCAAGGACCAAGGACCTGCTCATACTTGAAGACGAGCTCCGCGGCACCGGAGACGAAACGACGGTCTGTACCGACGACGGGAGCTACGGCAAAAAAGCCTTCGTGACCGGAGCTCTGGAAGAGGTCATGAAGAGGGAAAAAATAGACATCGTGGTGGCCATAGGGCCTGTGCCCATGATGAGGGCGGTGAGCGAAATGACCCGGGCCCCCGGAATAAAGACCCTTGTCAGCCTGAACTCAGTCATGGTGGACGGTACTGGCATGTGCGGCGGATGCAGGGTGTCCGTCAAGGGCGAAAAAAAGTTCACCTGCGTTGACGGTCCGGAGTTCGACGGGCATGAGGTTGATTTCAACGAGTTGATGTCCAGGCTCAGTACCTATAAAGACGAAGAGACCCTGTCAATGGACCAGCATAAATGCAGACTTGAAGGAGCGATAAACAATGGCTGAGAGAATACCGCGACAAAAAATGCCGGAGCAGTCCCCGGAAGCCAGAAGAAAAAACTTCGACGAAGTCCCGCTGGGCTACCCGGATGAAACCGCCGTGCTTGAAGCTTCCAGGTGCATACAGTGCAAAAAACCCGGTTGCGTTGACGGATGCCCGGTCCAGATAGATATTCCGGGCTTCATCAAGGCAATTCACGAAAGGGACTTCTTGAAATCCATAGAAATCGTCAAAAGGACAAATTCACTGCCTGCGGTTTGCGGGAGGGTCTGCCCCCAGGAAACGCAGTGCGAGGAGCGGTGCGTTCTGGCAAAAAAATTCGAACCGGTCGCGATAGGCAAGCTGGAACGTTTTGTCTCTGATTACGAGCGGGAAAGACAGCAGCTGCCGCCGCAGTCATGCGCGCCTTCAAACGGGAAAAGGGTCGCTATCGTCGGCTCCGGTCCCGCCGGTTTGACCGCTGCCGGCGACCTTGCCAAAATGGGGTACGGCGTTACGATCTTCGAAGCGCTCCACAACCCCGGCGGGGTGCTGGTATACGGGATCCCGGAATTCAGGCTGCCAAAATCGATAGTGAGTTATGAAATTGACGCGCTGAAAAAACTCGGCGTTGAAATAATCGTCAACCGGGTCGTGGGGATGGGCGAAACAGTCGACAGCCTGTTCGACAGCGGATATTCCGCGGTCTTCATAGGAACCGGCGCCGGCCTGCCGATGTTCCTCGAGATCCCGGGCGAAAACCTGCAGGGGGTCTATTCCGCCAATGAGTATCTCACGCGTTCGAATCTGATGAAGGCCTACCTTTTTCCGAAATACGACACGCCCATAATCCGCGGCGAAAGGGTTGCGGTATTCGGCGGCGGAAACGTCGCCATGGATTCCGCCAGGACCGCACTCAGACTCGGCGCACGCGAGGTATACCTGGTTTACAGAAGGTCCATGCAGGAAATGCCCGCGAGGGCGGAGGAAATCCATCACGCGGAAGAGGAAGGGATAATATTTCACCTGCTTACCAACCCGGTGCGGTTCCACGGCGACGAAAAGGGAAGGCTGAAATCGGTTGAATGCCTTAAAATGGAACTCGGCGCTCCGGACGATTCCGGCAGGCGCAGGCCCATACCGGTAAAGGGATCGGAATTTATAATCGACATCGATGTCGCCATAATCGCCATCGGAAACGCCCCCAATCCGATAATCCAGAAGACCACCACCGGCCTGGACACAAACAAGTGGGGCAACATATCTGTAGCTGAAGGAACCCTCAAGACCAGCAAGCGCGGCGTGTTCGCGGGCGGCGACATCGTGACCGGCGCAGCAACGGTCATCGAGGCGATGGGTGCCGGGAGGAAGGCGGCCATGGAGATCGACGAATTCATACGTACCGGCGCATGGTAACCGGGAAAAGATGGATCTATTAATAATGTTAAAATGCTGACCTATTAAAGGATTTAAAGCAGTTTAACCGGCGCAGACAAAAAAAGAGGGGCACACAGGGTGCCCCTCTTTTTTTATGATTTACAGGAAGTTTCAGTATCCCTTGCTCTTGAGATCCCCGACTATTCCGGTTATCCAGTCAGTTGAGCTGAATCCCGGGGTAACCCCGAAGAAATGTCCGATCGCGTTGATGTGCGATACTCCTCCGAGGATCCATGTTCCCTCCTGGACGCCCCTGAATGTTCCCCACTTGGCGGAGGTCACGGATACAAGGCCGTCATTCTGTCCCTCATAGAAGTTGAGGAGCCAGTATGTGGGTGTGAGAACCATGTCATTTGATGCTATCAGGGTTATCCTGGTTGCGTAGCTCTGGTAGTAAATGCCTGAAACGTTCGGGCAATTCGGGTTGAAGGTGTTGTTCATATATGGCCTTGTTACGCATACTCCATTGGCATAGCTCTGGGGATGCGCGTCGCCCATGATGAACGCGTAAACGACATCGAGGGTTGCCCCTATCAGCCATCCGCCCGTGTCACCGGCAAGTCCGAGAATGACGTCAGCAACCGCGCTGCCCCTGTGCGGGCCGCAGAGGCTCGTATGAGAAGCAACCTTGGTTCCGAGTCCGAGGTTTGTTATCGCATACCTGGTATAGATCGTTCCGTGTGAATGTCCTATAACATTGGCCTTGGCTTTTCCTGTCGCGGCCAGGATCTGCAGAAACTGCGCTTTAAAAGCTGCGCCCTTGTTCTGCGTGGTATCCATGCAGTTGACCTTTGTTATATATACATCGGCCCCCTTTCCCTCAAGGGCGGATTCAGTTCCCCACCAGTAGTTGATGAAACCGAGCATGTTGTCGGTTGCGCCCATGCCATGGGCAAGAACTATCGGATATACGGTTTTACAGGGAGAAGAATCACCACCGGCAAATACGGCAAAAGGAATCGCCAGAGCGAGTATGATTGCAAGAAATAATCTTTTCATAAAAACCCCCATAATGTTTTATATTATGATAATACGGTGGGAATATAGAAAAAGTCAATAAAAAAACCGTCCAGACGGACTGTGAATTAAAATTTTTTATACTTTTTTATCCATTTTGTATCGTTTTTTTAGGCAAAAAGTGGAATGTGTTCACGCATAAATAGTGCTACATTGAGTATGCATAAATACTGTGGTTAAAACGGGGGTCAGAGCATGTTTTAAACGGTTACCGGGCAGGTCATCTCGGCATTCTGCCGATCGGGATGTGGGAGCGGGCGGTCACCATTAAGAAATTCCGCTCATTCCTGAGAAGGTTAAGCAAGGTTGGGCCGGTTATAAGCAGCTGTTCCGTATCGCTCCCTGCTCAGGCCGCACCAGCAAATGCGTGACGCCGGGCTGAAAATTTCCGTTGAGGTCCCGTCATTCCACGGGAACGGACCTCAGGGTTCCGGTGTATTTATGCACCGACACGATGCAAACGCCAGGCTTCACGTATTTTCTCTTATCGTTGAACTGTACGTAATACTCGTCGCCGTGCGAAGTTACCTGCGGCGAGTCGAGCTCATAGAGCGATGCATATTCCTGTTTGACAAGATAACTCCGCGCGAGAGCGATCGCCTCCTTTTCGGTGATGCGCTTTTTTGCGGAACCGCAGTCGGCCGCCGCGGTCATGAAAACCGCGACTAGCAATATCACGAACAAATAAAACATTTTCATGAAAACCTCCCCGGGAAAAGCCGGTTCTTTTTTTCAGCTATAACCCTGTTGTTTTCATATTTAATATCCATGAAAGCGGGTCCTGTTCAACACGGACCCGCGTGACACAATGAATCTTATATGACTCTCAAGCATAAAAGACGTATGTCAATAGAAATTCATGATTGTCGAGCGCATGATATGCGACAGTTCCATGGACATCCTTACCGCCTTTTCCGATTGCAGGAGAGACAGAGCCGCGATTTGAAGGTAAAGTGCGCCATCAGGTCCGTAATGCCGGAACCTGTTCCGGGAGTCGCTTCACGACAGAAGTTTATACGTCTCCGCAATTTTTTTCAAGCGTCAGCATCTCTTCATATTTCCCTGCATCAGGGGTCAGAGCCCCAGGGCTATCTGTGAAACTCAGCAGCATCATCTGCACTTAATAAACAAATTGTCCCATTTGTGCTTGATTTATATCGGTGAAACCATTATAAAAAGCCCATGCCTGCACGAATTATAATCATATTTTTCATAATGACGTCGGTCTGCTCCCCGGCAGATCCGCTGATCAACAGATTCAGCGGCAGATGGAACACGTCAAGAGGCACCCTTCTGATCGCGATTATCGACAATTCGGCGACAGGCGCCTACTACGGCAAATATTCCGGTACATTAAAGGGAAAGATCGAAAAAAACCGGTTGTTTTTCAGATGGAAGGACATTAACGGCGAATACGGAAGAGGGTATTTCATCATCTCGCCTGACGGCAAATCGATCGTGGGAAAGTACGGTACCTGCGATTCTGAGAGCAGCGAGGGGGACTGGAGCGGAGTCAGAATAGAAGATCCTGATGAAACCGGAAAAGCCGCCGGTGAAATATTGGAAAAATGAACCCATGATTCAATTGCCTTCGGCGGTTAATGAGATTTATTATTTATTATAAGGAAGGGATTCGAATAAATGCCGTTTTAACATTAAACCGTAGATAATCACATACGGTTTCTTTGAAAAACTTCTACAGCCGGCAAATATTTCACCTGAATCCAGCCCTCCTTATAAAGAACAGGGAATTATATCCAATATTCATTTCCTGTCAAAAAATATATGCAAATAGATGATTTTTTTACATCATTGTAACATAACATTCCCTTTTAAAATTGATGCCATATCATTATATAAGGAATTTATTCATAATTTTATTATACTATTAATTACAAGTTGTTCAGATCAAACATAACGGAAAAATGGGCCATAAGGACAAGGAGAAGGCAGATGTCAGCGATACAGGGAAAACAGGGACTTTACGACAGGTCATATGAACACGATGCGTGCGGCATCGGTTTCGTCGCAAACATCAAGGGCAAAAAATCCTACGACATAATACGACGCGGCCTGGAGGTCCTGGAAAGAATGGAGCACCGCGGAGCCGAGAGCGCTGACAACAAGACCGGCGACGGGTCCGGCATCCTCATTCAGATTCCTCATTTTTTCTACAAAGAAGAAATGCCTTCCATACCTGACGCCGGGAGATACGGGACCGGCCTGATTTTCCTTCCCAAAAAAAACGGCGCCGACTTCAGCATCAAGAATTTTGAAGCCATGGTCAGGGGAGAGGGGCTGTCCGTGCTGGGATACAGGGAGATCAAAACGGACAACACCTGCCTCGGGGAAATCGCAGGGAGCTCGGAACCGGATATAAGGCAGGTGTTCGTCTCCGGACCGGAGGGAATGGACCAGCAGACGCTTGAAAGGAAATTATACATAGCAAGAAAAATGGCCGAGGAAAGCATAAGGTCCTCTGGCAACCGGGACGCGCAGTCATTTTACATACCGTCCCTTTCCTCAAGGACCGTATGCTATAAAGGCATGCTGATGCCGTCCCAGCTGAGGAGATACTTTCCTGAACTCACAGACGAAAGGATGATGAGCGCAATCGCGCTTGTACACTCCAGGTTCAGCACGAACACCTTTCCGTCGTGGGACCTCGCGCAACCGTTCAGGATCCTCGCCCACAACGGGGAGATCAACACCCTCAAGGGAAACAGGTTCTGGATGAAGGCCAGGGAATCGTCCTTCCAGTCCGAAATCTTCGGAGATGACATAAAGAAAATATTGCCGGTCATTGAGCCCGGGAAAAGCGACTCCGCGTCGTTCGACAACGCTCTCGAGATGCTTGTCGCCGCCGGGAGGCCCCTGCCCCACGCGCTTATGATGCTTATACCGGAATCATGGAACGATAAAAATCCAATCCCTGAAGATCTCAAATACTTCTATGAATATCATTCCACTTTCATGGAACCATGGGACGGCCCGGCATCCATGATCTTCTGCGACGGCAGATATGTCGGCGGCACGCTCGACAGGAACGGCCTGAGACCGTCGAGGTACGTCATCACCAAAAACGACATCATAGTGATGGGGTCCGAGGTCGGTGTCCAGGTATTTCAGCCCGACCAGATATCGTACAAGGGCAGGCTGATGCCGGGCAAGCTACTGCTGGTCGACACCCAGGAAGGAAGGATAATCCCGGACAGCGAAATAAAGGAAAAAATTTCCCGCGAGAAGCCGTACAGGGAATGGGTCGAGAACAACAGGGTCGATCTCAATTCCATAAGGACCGCGTCGGAACCGGACGTGGAAATTACCGCGGACGCGCTCAACAGGCTCCACCTCATGCACGGTTACGCAAGGGAGGACGTGGACGATATCGTGGCCGTGATGGCAGAAACATCGCAGGAGCCCACCGGATCGATGGGAACCGACACGCCGATCGCGGTTTTCTCCGAAAGGCCTCAAAGGCTTTTCTCATATTTCAAGCAGGCTTTCGCGCAGGTCACCAATCCCCCGATAGACCCGATCAGGGAGGAGCTGGTGATGTCCCTGGTGTCCCTGATCGGGCCGCGCCCGAATCTGCTG
>ENA-UOWG01003133-UOWG01003133.1-activated-sludge-metagenome-genome-assembly--contig:-NODE-3133-length-13001-cov-22.788352_pt1 | contig 13001 bp, 13 predicted proteins | sample MGYA00238147_ERZ761563 | MGnify/ENA primary metagenome ERZ761563 (study PRJEB28884, sample SAMN05720216) | anaerobic digester metagenome | isolation source: active sludge of municipal... | reverse complement strand
GCGCTGACGATGCCGACCATGACGATGTCGAAGTAGCTTTGCTTGTGCGTGGCGCCGCACACCGCCAGCAGGGTGACCACCGCGCCGTTGTGCGGCAGGCTGTCGAGCGAGCCGGCGCCGATGGCGGCGACGCGGTGCATCAGCGCCGGGTCGATGCCGTACTCGGCGGCCAGTTGCATGTAGGTCTCGCCCAGCGCGCCGAGCGCGATGGTCAGGCCGCCGGAGGCGGATCCCGTCAGCGCCGACAGCACGTTGGTCGACAGCGCCAGCCCGACCAGCGGCCCGCCTTCGATGCCCAGCACCCAGTCGCTCACCACCTGGAAGGCGGGCAGCGCGGCGACCACCGCGCCGAAGCCCACCAGGCTCGCCACGCTGATCACCGGCAGCGCCGAGGCATTCAGACCGGCGTCGACGGTTTCGCGCAGCGACTTCAGGCGGCCGCGGTTGATGGCGTAGAGCACGACGATGGCCGCCGACAGCGCCACGATCACCGACCACACGCCGCCCACTCCGGCGATCGAGGTGCCGCCCCATTCGGGTTCGGCCAGGAAGCTGGTGTCGAGGCGGGGCAGGACCAGCATCGACATCGTCAGGTTGACGGCCATCACCACCGCCAGGGGCAGCATCGCCACGGTGATCGAAGGCAGCTCGGTGCTGCGCTGGCCGTGCTCGGCCTCGGCCGGGTCGAAGGGCTGCGCGGTCGTGGCGCGCTCGCGCACCACCAGGTCGTGGGCCGCGTCGTCGGCCGGTGACGCCGAGGCGGCCGGGCCGCCGAAGCCTTCACCGGCGCGGCGCGCAAGGCGCTCGGCGCGCGCCAGCCACCACAGGCCGAAGCCCAGCATCACCGCCGAGGCGATGATGCCCAGCCCCGGCGCGGCAAAGGCCGTGGTGCCGAAGAAGGGCATGGGGATCGCGTTCTGGATCGCCGGCGTGCCGGGCATCGCGGTCATGGTGAAGGTGGTGGTGCCCAGGGCCACCGCGGCCGGCAAGAGACGGTTGGGGATGTCGGCGGCGCGAAACAGCGCCTGGCCCATCGGCGCGATCACGAACATGGCCACGAACAGGCTCACGCCGCCGTAGGTGACCAGCGCACCGGCCAGCACCACGGCCAGGATGGCGCGGCCCGTGCCGAGCTTGTCGGTCATGAACTGGGCGATGGCGCTGACCGACCCGCTGTCGTCCATCAGCTTGCCGAACAGCGCGCCAAGCAGGAAGAGCGGGAAGAACTGCGCGAAGAAGCCGGCCGCCGAGCCCATGAAGGTCTGCGTCCAGTGCGCGAGCAGCGGCTCGCCCGAGAACGCCGCGGCCACCAGCGCGGCCACCGGCGCGAGGCCCAGCACGCTCCACCCGCGGAAGGCCAGCCCTACCAGCAGGCCCAGGCCAAGAAGGATGCCGAGCAGTCCCATGCTCAGTCCGCTTCCAGCAGCGCGTCGATGTCGAGCGTCGAGCGCTTGCCGAGGTCGGCGCCGTGCGCGTCCAGGAACAGGGCGGCGGTGCGCCGGCCCTCATCGCGCAGGCCCTGCAGGAAGCGCCACTCGGTGATCATCTTCGAGGAGGACTTGAGTTCGGTGACGCGCTCGGTGGCGATGCGGTGGATGCGCATGCGCGCCCAGCGCGCGCCTTCTCCGCTGCCCGGGTCGGCCGCCTGGCGCAGCAGCGCGGTCATCCTCAGTTCCTTGAGCAAGGGCGCGTTGAACGAGACCTCGTTGAGCCGGCTCAGGATGTCGCGCGCGCTGCGCGGAATGTCGGGCCGCTCGACCGGGTTGATCTGCACCAGGATGGTGTCCTGCGAGTCGCACTCGCGCACCAGCGGCGTCATCGTCGGGTTGCCCGAGTAGCCGCCGTCCCAGTACGACTCGCCCTCGATTTCCACCGCCCTGAACATGGTGGGCAGGCACGCCGAGGCGAGCAGCACGTCGGGCGTGATCTCGGGGTTGCGGAACACCCGGCCGCGGCCGGTGCGCACGTTGGTGGCGGTGATGAACAGCTTGACCGGCGAGGTGGCGAGCGCGTCGAAGTCGACCATCTCGGCCAGGATGGGCCGCAGCGGATTCTTGTCGAACGGGTTGAGGTCGTACGGCGAGAACACGCGCGAGGCCATCTCGGCGGCCAGGAACATCGGCGAATAGTCGAGCGTCCACTGCCCGGTGAGCGTCTCGAGCGGGCCGCGTCGCATCGGGCTGAACTGCCCGGCGTCGGACACGTGCTTCCAGAAGTCCTCGAGCAAGGCGCGTGCGCCTTCGGCACCGCCGTGCGCCAGCCCGCTGGCCATCACGGCGGCATTCATCGCCCCGGCCGAGGTGCCCGAGATGCCGTCGAACTTGATCCAGTCTTCCTCGAGCAGGCGGTCGAGCACGCCCCAGGTAAAGGCACCGTGCGCGCCTCCGCCCTGCAGGGCCAGATCGACCAGGACCGGCTTGCGCTGGGGGGGCTTGCTGTTGGAAGCTGAATTTTTGTGCATCGCATCATTCTAGGGGTGAGGTGTGAAAGCGGCAATACGCGCCACGGGATGGATGCCTCAGCCCGGAATGGGTTCGCCTGAAGACTCGGAGCTGCCCGCCGCGCCCGCGAGGCGGTGCCTCGGGCCGGGGGCGCGCGGCGGCGAGCGCCTGGCGCCCTACTTGCCGGCCTTGGGCGGCGCGCTTTCCACGCCCGACGGTCCCGGCGGCGCGCGCTTGGGCTGCGTGCGGGCCTGGATGGCGATGATCACCGGCACCAGCACCGAGGCGACGATGCCGGCGGCAAAGCCGTTGTTGTACAGGTTGAGTCCGGCGTGCACCGGCCCCACCGTCAGCGCGGCCGAAGAGTGAATGAATCCGGCCACGATGCCCCAGTGCCACCCAAAGCGGCCCGCGATCGGCGCGAGGGTGGTGCCGAAGAGCGCGGCGAGCAGGATCGAGGGATCGTCGATGTTCCAGGGCTTGGCGAGCGAGCCCAGGAACACGCCGATCATGATCGGGACGATGTTGCGCGGATGCTTGCCGAACGCCGCAAAGCCCACGATCGTGAAGATCGCCCCGATCACCGGGCCGTTGAGGTCGCCGCCGACCATCAGGATGTAGGCCATCCCGATCGAGCCGCAGATGCCCATGTTGGCCAGCGCGGGGCCGATGCCTGCCAGCGCGATGAAGTCGGTGGGCGCCTGGCCGGTGGTCGCCATCACCTTCTTCAGGCCGGCTGGCAGTTGGCGGTCGAACCAGAAGCCGACCGCGATCATCGAGGCGAACACCACGGCAAGAAACGACCCGAGCAGCAGGTTGTTGCCGCTCGTCCAGATGAAGACCGGGTCCGGCACGAAGCCGTAAGACTTGTACAGCGCAACCACCAGGGTGCCGACCAGGCCGGCCGTGAATCCCATGTTGTACAGGCTGAAGCCCATGTGCGCCTTGAACAACTGCGCGGCGGCCGGTGCCAGTACGAAGCCGATTGCCAGCCCGGTGGCGATGGCCAGCGGCACGCTGACCGCGGCGCTGAGGGTGCCGCTGAACAGGATCTCGGAGAAGATCGGCGCCAGCGCCACGCCGAAGAACGCGGTGTTGATGTGGGTCGCGAAGGACTCGCCGCGGAAGCGCGCGTACAGCGCCACGCCCACGACGATCGGCCAGATGTTGAGCAGGTTCTTGCCGAAGAGCGCGAAGCCCAGCACCAGGAACAGGCAGGCGACGGCCGCGCCGCTCATCTTTGCGCCGGTGCGGTAGTACACGAAGCACACGCAAAGGGTCAGCAGACCGGCGTTCACGAGCCCGGCACCTATCCCGCCGACACCGAAGTAGTCAGTGAGCAGCGTGTCGCGCGAGGTGATGATCGCCGCCAGGCCGCGCGCCACCGTGGCCGGCCCGTCGACGATGAGCCCGAACACGACGAATGCGGCCGCATAGGCCGCGACGATGAGCAGGATGGTCCGGTCCGAGGCCGGCGCACGAATCGAAGGGGACAGCGTAGCCTGCTCGCTCATTGATCAGCTTCCGGAAGGCTCTTGATGGCCTCTTTCCATGCTACACACACAGGACTAGATTCAGCGCCATGAACTCAGCTTCACGGCGGACTGTCGCGGTGTTCGCAGTCAGGACCGGCCGGCCAACGCAAACGGGGAGATCTGCATGCATCTGACGCCCAGAGAATTCGACAAGCTGCTCGTCTACATGCTGGCCGAGGTGGCGCTCAAGCGCAAAGCCAAGGGCCTCAAGCTCAATCACCCGGAGGCGGTCGCGATCATCTCCGCCGCCGCCCTCGACGGGGCGCGCGCCGGCAAGACGATCGAGGAGGTGACCAAGGAGGCGCGCTCCGCGCTCACCAAGGCCGACGTCATGGACGGCGTGGCCGACCTCATTCCCATGGTGCAGATCGAGGCGGTGTTCACCGACGGCAGCCGCCTCGTCACCGTGCACTCCCCGATCCAGTGACCTCCTAGAGAGGAGCCCCGCCATGCCAAGCGCCAAGAGCTTTCCCAGCCTCGCGCCCGATGTCGATCCGGCCACGGCCAAGGTGCCGGTCGGCGGCTACGTGTGCCGCAAGGAGTCGATCTCGTTCCACGAGTCTCTGCCGGTCACCGCGCTTAAGGTGCGCAACACCGGCGACCGCCCGGTGCAGGTCGGCTCGCACTTCCACTTCTTCGAGGTCAACCGCGCGCTCGAGTTCGACCGCGCCGCGGCCTTCGGGCAGCACTTGAACATTCCGGCCTCGACCGCGCTGCGCTTCGAGCCCGGTGACGAGCGCGAGGTCAAGCTCGTGCCCTACCTCGGCAAGCGCGCCGTGTACGGTTTCAACAACCTGGTCGACGGCGCCACCTCCGGCAAGACCGCCGAGGCGCGCAAGACCAAGGCAGTCGCGCTGGCCGCCAAGCGCGGCTTCCGCTCGCCGCCCGCGAAGAAGCGCTGAGCCGCAGCACAGCCCACGAGAGGACCCCGATGGCAACCATCACCCGCAACGAGTATGTCGGCCTGTTCGGCCCCACCGTCGGCGATCGCATCCGCCTGGGCGACACCGGCCTGTACGTCGAGATCGAGCGCGACCTGCGCGGCGCGCCCGGCGACGAGATCGTCTTCGGCGGCGGCAAGAGCCTGCGCGAAGGCATGGGCATGGACAACCGCATCACCCGCGCCGGCGGTGCGCCGGACCTGGTGATCACCAACGTGACCATCATCGACGCGGTGCTCGGCGTCGTGAAGGCCGACGTGGGCATCAAGGACGGGCGCATCTGCGCGATCGGCAAGGCCGGCAACCCGCAGGTGATGGACGGCATCACGCCGGGGCTCGAATGCGGCCTGGCCACCGACGCGATCTCGGGCAACCACCTGATCCTGACCGCCGGCGGGATCGACACGCACATCCACTTCATCTCGCCGCAGCAGGCCTATGCGGCCCTGTCCAACGGCACCACCACGCTCATCGGCGGCGGCACCGGACCCACGGACGGCTCCAACGCGACCACGGTCACGCCGGGGCCCGGCAACATCCGCATGATGCTGCGCGCCTTCGAGAACTGGCCGGTCAACGTCGGCATCCTCGGCAAGGGCCACGGGCACGGCAAGGCGGCGCTGGTCGAGCAGGTCGAGGCCGGCGTGGTGGGCTTCAAGTGCCACGAGGACTGGGGCACCACGCCCGCGGTGCTGCGCTCTGCGCTCACCGTGGCCGACGAAACCGACGTGCAGGTGTGCATCCACACCGACACGCTCAACGAGTCGGGCTTCGTCGAGGACACGATCGACGCCTTCGAGGGCCGCACGATCCACTCCTTCCACACCGAAGGCTCGGGCGGCGGCCACGCGCCCGACATCATCCGCATCTCCGCGCTGCCAAACGTGCTGCCGGCGTCGACCAACCCGACCCTGCCCTACGGCATCAACTCGCAGGCCGAGCTCTACGACATGATCATGGTGTGCCACCACCTGAGCCCCGACATTCCCTCGGACGTGGCCTTCACCGAGAGCCGCATCCGCGCCGAGACGATCGCCGCCGAGAACGTGCTGCACGACCTGGGCGTGATCTCGATGATGTCGAGCGACTCGCAGGCCATGGGCCGCATCGGCGAGTGCTGGCTGCGCACCATCCAGACGGCCGACGCGATGAAGACCGGGCGCGGCAAGCTGCCCGAGGACGTCAAGGGCAACGACAACTTCCGCGTGCTGCGCTACGTGGCCAAGATCACGATCAACCCGGCGATCGCCAGCGGCGTCTCGCACGTGCTGGGCTCGGTCGAGGTCGGCAAGTTCGCGGACCTGGTGCTGTGGGAGCCGGGCTTCTTCGGCGTCAAGCCCAAGCTCGTGCTCAAGGGCGGCGTCGTGTCCTGGGGCCTGATGGGCGACCCGAACGCCTCGCTGCCGACGCCGCAGCCGGTCTACTACCGGCCGATGTTCGGCGCGTACGGCAAGACCCTGCCCGACACCTGCATCACCTTCGTCTCGGCGGCGGCGCACTCGGCCGGCATCAAGAAGAAGCTGGGGCTGGACCGGCAGGTCATGGCGATCCGCAACACGCGCAAGATCGGCAAGCGCGACATGGTCCGCAATTCCGGCACGCCGACGATCGAGGTGAATCCCGAGACCTTCGCGGTCACGGTCGACGGCAAGCACGCCACCGTCAAGCCGCTCACCACGGTGTCGCTGAACCAGAAGTACTTCTTCAGCTGAGGGGTGCCCTTGATTCTCGTAGAAGCAGTGCTCGGCAATCAGGCCGAGCCTGAGTGGCAGAAGCGCCTCGCCGCGGCGACCGTCGACCCGCTCGATCTCGATCACTGGGAGGCGCAGAAGAACCGCTTCCGCAAGAAGACCCGTAGCGGAGCCGAACTCGCGGTGTCGCTCGACCGCGGCACCTTCATGCGCGACGGCGACGTGCTGCTCTGGGACGCGGGCGCGGCGCGCGCGGTGGTGGCGCGCATCAGCCTGCGCGACGTGATGGTCATACACCTCGACACAATGGCCGACACAGCGCCCGAGATCGCCATGCGCACCTGTGTCGAGCTCGGCCACGCGCTCGGCAACCAGCACTGGCCGGCGCTCGTCAAGGGTGGCCGGGTGTTCGTGCCGCTGACGGTCGACCGCAAGGTGATGGCGTCGGTCATGAAGACGCATCGCTTCGAGGGCATCCGCTACGAGTTCGTCCCGGGCGGCGAGATCGTCCCCTACCTCGCGCCGCACGAGTCGCGGCGCCTGTTCGGCGGGGCCGAGGGGCCGGTGCACACCCACACGCAGGAGTCCTTCGTGGCGGTCGACCGCGAGACCGGCGAGACCTACGGTTGTCCGCCGGTGAGCGCGCCGGCCCGCGCCCAGGTACACGGCCACGATCATGATCACGGCCACGATCACGATCACGATCACGGCCCCGGGCACGGTCACTCGCACTCGCATGCGAGCGAGAACCCGCGCCGGCTTCCGCCAGCGAAATGACGACGACTCCCGGTTCGACGCCGGTAGCGGGCGCCGGCGCGCTGTTGGTGCGCGCCCTGCAATTCGGCGACTCGGTGTTCCCGGTCGGCGGGTTCGCGTTTTCCGGCGGCCTGGAGTCGGCGATCCAGAAGCGGGTGGTGACCGACACGGCAAGCCTCGAGGCGTTCACCCGCACCGCGCTCGAGCAGGCCGCACTGGGCGACGGCATCGCGATCGTCGCCGCGCACCATGCGGCGAAGACGGGCGACGTCGATGCGCTCGCCCGCATCGACCGGCAGGTCTACGCGCGCAAGCTCTCGAGCGAGATGCGCACGATGACCGTGCGCATGGGCAAGAAGTTCGCCGAGATGGGCGCCGAGGTGATCGGCGCGCCGCTGCTGGCAGCATGGCGCGCGAAAATCAACACAGGCGACACACCCGGCTGCTACCCGGTGTCGCTGGCCGTGAACTTCGCCGCGCAGGCTCTGCCGGCGCGCGACGCCTTCGTGGTGCATCAGTACGGCGTGGCCTCAATGATCCTCAGTGCCGCGCTGCGGCTGATGAAGATCAGCCACGTCGACACGCAGCGCATCCTCTACCGGCTCGACGCCGGCGCGGACGCCGCCTACGAGGCGGCCGCCGCGGCGCGCCTCGAGGACATGGCGGGCTTCGCGCCGCTCACCGAGATCCTCGCCGCGGTGCACGTCAAGGCGCACGTGCGGCTGTTCATGAACTGAAAGGACGGGAATCGTGGCAAAGAAGATCACGCGCATCGGCGTCGGAGGCCCGGTGGGGTCGGGCAAGACCGCCATCGTCGAGGCGATCACGCCGCGCCTGCTCGAGATGGGGATCAAGGTCCTGATCATCACCAACGACGTGGTGACCACCGAGGACGCCAAGCACGTGCAGCGCACGCTCAAGGGCATCCTGCTCGAGGAGCGCATCCTCGGCGTGGAGACCGGCGCCTGTCCGCACACGGCGGTGCGCGAGGACCCGAGCATGAACCTGGCGGCCGTCGAGGACATGGAGGCGCGCTTCCCCGACGGCGACGTGGTGCTGATCGAGAGCGGCGGCGACAACCTGACGCTGACCTTTTCGCCGGCGCTGGTCGACTTCTTCATCTACGTGATCGACGTGGCTGCCGGCGACAAGATCCCGCGCAAGAACGGCCCGGGCATCTCGCAGTCGGACATCCTCGTGATCAACAAGACCGACCTCGCCCCCTACGTCGGCGCGAGCCTCGAGGTGATGGACCACGACTCGCGCATGATGCGCGGCGACAAGCCGTTCATCTTCACGAACTGCAAGACGGGCGAAGGCATCCCGCAGCTGGTCGACCTGATCCGCAGCGACCTGTTGTTCGACATGAAGCTGCCGGAGCGGCAGCCCGCGTAATGGGAGCCGCCGAGCACTTGCCCAGCACCGGGCCGTGGGCCCTGGCCGAGGCGCTCGGCCAGGCGGCCGTCGAACTCGCGGCCTACCACGACGAGCCGCTGCAGATGGCCAGCGGCGCGGCGGGCAAGACCGGCTTGCTCAGGCTCGGCTTCGAGCGGCGCGACGACTGGACCGTCCTGGCCGAGCTCGAGTCGCGCGCCCCGTGCATGGCGCAGCGCGCCCTGTACCCCGAACCGGCGCTGCCGGATCTGGCCTGGCTGTTCATGATCTCGACGGCGGGCTGCGTGCTGCAAGGCGACCGCCTCGCGCTCGAGGTGAGGCTCGCGCCCGGCGCGCGGGCGCACGTGACCACCCAGTCGGCGACCAAGGTGCACACCATGGACGCCAACTATGCGGTGCAGACGCAGTCGATCGCACTCGCCGATGGCGCCTACCTCGAGTTCATGCCCGAGCCGCTGATTCCGCACCGCGGCGCCCGCTACCTGGCCGACACGCGGATCACGATCGCCCCGACCGCCACCCTGCTCTACAGCGAGATCCTCCAGCCGGGCCGCAAGCACCATCATCCGGACGAGTGCTTCGGCGCCACGGTGCTCTCTCTGGCGCTTGGCGCCGAGCGGCCCGACGGGCAGGCGCTGTTCACCGAGAAGCTCGTGATCGAGCCGGCGCGGCGCGCCATGCGCCAGACCGGCGTGATGGACGCGTTCGATGTCTTCGGCAACGTCGTGCTGCTCACGCCCAAGGACGCTGCCGACCGCATCCACGCGCGCCTCGACGCCGAGGTCGACCACGCGAACGGCCTGGCCTTCGGCGCCTGCCGTCTGCCGAACGACGCCGGGCTGGTGTTCAAGGTGCTGGGGCGCGAGACCGCGCAGGTCAAGGCCAAGGTCCGCGAGTTCTGGGCAATCGCGCGCCACGAGATCACGGGCACGGAACTCGCGCCCGCCTTCTTCTGGCGCTGAGCAGGAGACGACGATGAAGCGGCTGCTGGAGTGGTGGGAGGGTCTGTGCAAGGGGTCGGCGACGCTGCGCTTCGTCGACATCAACCTGCGCGGCGTCGGGCAGGTGATGTTCCAGGACAACCCGCTGTCCGGACTGCTCTTCTTCGTCGCCATCGGCTGGGGATCGATCGCGGCCGGCATGCCGCAGGTAGCCATCGGAGGCATCGTGGCGCTCCTTGCGGGAACGCTCAGCGCGCAGTGGCTGCGCGTGGACGCAGCGGGGCTGGCGGCCGGGCTGTACGGCTACAACGCCTACCTGGTCGGGCTCGCGCTGGGGACCTTTCTTGCCGTCTCGCCGCTGTGGTGGCTCTACGTCGCGCTCGGCGGCGCGGTATCGGTGGTGGCCACCCTCGGAACCGCCAACGTCTTCAAGACCTGGGGCGTGGCCGCGCTCACCGCTCCCTTCGTGCTCACCACCTGGCTGCTGCTGCTGGCCACCTACGCATTCACCGCGATCGACGGCAGCGGCCTGCCGATGAGCGCCGAGGTCGTGCCGCTGGATGCGTCCGTCTCGAATCCGCTCGCGTTCGGCGACTTCGCGCAGGGCGTCCTGAAGAGCATCTCTCAGGTGTTCCTGAAGGCCAGCCTCGTGGCCGCGCTGCTGCTGCTGGCCGGATTGGCGGTGAACTCGCTTGCCGCTGCGGCCTTCGGCCTGGGCGGCGCCGTCGTGGCAGTCCTGGCCGGACACCTGTTGGGTGCGCAAAGCGACCTCGTCACCGGCGGACTGATGGGCTTCAGCCCGGTGCTGACCGCGATCGCCATCGGCGCGGTGTTCTACAAACCAAGTCCGCGGGTGGCGATCTACGCGCTCGTGGGCACCGTGTTCACCGTCATTGCCCAGGGCGCGATGAACGTGGCGCTGGCACCGTTCGGCATTCCCACGCTGACCGCGCCCTTCGTGCTCGTGTCGTGGCTGTTCCTGCTGCCACGCCAGCACTTCGAACGGGCATGACGCACAGGCAGTCTCCCGCTCTCGGCATCGGGCAAAGGCTGCGAAATGCGCGCGCCGCCGGCGCCGCGCACGCTGCCTACTTCGTCTCGGTGCGCGACTCGACCACCAGGTCGAGTTCGTAGACGTAGGCCGACGCATCGGCCGGCGGCTGCTGGCGCTTGTAGCGGTTGATGCGCAGCACGTTGCTCGTGCCCGGCACGTGGGTGTAGCCGGCGATCTCGCTGTAGAACGGCTGCCACGGCCCAGGGCTGCCGACTCGCAAACCCTTGTCGTCGAAGATCACTTCGCGCACCTGCAGGCAGGTGGTGGGCGGCTGTAGCGCAGGCGTGCAGGGCACGCGCTGAGCCGCGACCTCCAGGAAGACGCGGGTGGGCGCACCGTGCTGGCTGGTCAGCGTGCGGCGGCCCTCGAAGCTCAGGGTCTGCTTCGCGGCGGTGGTCAGCTTCAGCAGTGGCGTGGCGCCCGGCTCGACGCGCGCCTGAAGTGGCTTGGCCAGCGCCTTGGCCATGGCTGCGTCGGCGTTCATCAAGGCGGCTTCGCAGGCCATCTGCGTGGAAGCCGCGCGGCTGACCGTGAGTGCGTTCTGTGGCGAAAGCCGCCAGCGCGCGGACAGCGTGTTGCAGCCGCCCCGCACGCTCAAGGCAGGGCCATCGAAGTGCAGCACGAAGGGGCGGCCGGCCACGAGCAGGCCATCGACCGGCTTGCCCGCGGCATCGGTTGCGGCGCGCAGGGTCCACTCGTGGTCTTGCAGCGCACGCACCAGGGAGGCGTCCGCCGTGCGGCGCGCAGCGTTCGCCGGGGCGGACGGCGCGGCAGGCGCCGCGGACGCCTGCGCCGGGGCCGGCGCGGGCGACTGCGCGGCGCCGGTGGCCGCCACCGTGAGCGTCAGCGCCATCGCGGCGAGGTGGATCGATGTGCGGCGGAGGCAGGGAGTGCGCATGGCGATGGGAAGGGTCAAGTCAGTCAGCGGGTCAGGCGGGTCAGCACACGGTAGGGGGTGTTCCAGGGCGGGGCGGTGCCGTCGCGGTCGAGTTGCAGCAGACGGCCTTCGCCGACGCGGAACTGCTGCCCGTTGCCAGCCCCGTCGAGGGTGATCGTGTTGCCGGCGGCGTTCCAGCTGAAGTTGCCCCGCACCGTCTGGGGTGCCACCTGCCGCTCGAGATACTGAGTGCTGAGCTCGTAGCGGCCATCGGCCTGGAGCGTGAGCCTCAGCTTGATGCCCGGGCAGTCGGCGCACGGCGTCACGCCCTCGTAGGTGCCGGCCCAGTCCAGCGCGTTGCGGCTGTTGTGCGCCGGATCGGGCGAGGCCGGCTTGGCGGCCGAAACGGGCGCGGTGGGCGATGCGCAAGCGGCTAGGCACAGCGCCAGCAAGGCGGGCAACACGATGCGGGACGGGGACGGGGAGCGTCTCATGGCGGATCCTGAAAGCCCGACGTGGATGACAGGCAACGACAGCCTTTGCTCACGAGTATAGGCGCGAGCCAAACGCGGCTTGATCGGCGAAAATGCCCGCGTCGCGCTTGCCGCCACGCCGCCCCCAATCGCGTTGCGCGCATTGCAGCGCATGTATCGTCCCCCGACGCCAGCCAATGAGACAGAACCCGTGAAACGACTCATCCCGCACGCATCCACCGTCCTTGCCGTGCTGGTCGCGGCACTCGCCTGCGCCCTGCCCCACGCCGCGCGGGCTCAGGCCGAGGGCGGTCTGTACATCGCCGACAGCGCCTTCAGCTTCGATCAGGCGGCCAGGCGCGGGCTGGCGCAAAACGCCAAGGGCACGCGCTTCTTCGTGCTGGCGCTGCCACCGCGCACTGCCGCACTGACCACGGCCGCGCCTGGCGCCACGGCGGCGCTGCGCGACCAGGTGATCGCGCAAGGCGGCGTGCTTCTGGTGTGCCAGCGCGACATCGACAAGGGAATCATCGGCGCGGCGACGCTGGCGCCGGGCGTCGTGGCGGTGCGAGGCTTTCCTCCGGCCGGCAGCAATGCGCTGCCCCTCGGGGAGCGTTACTTCCCGGACGAGAACCGCGCTGTTCTGCCGGTCGACAACGAGGCGCTGCGCAGACTGCGGTCTAGTTGCTCCTGAAAGAGCTGAGCCTGTGCTCCGCCTGAACACAACCGAGACGACGACCCCATGCGACTCAAGCGCATCCTGATGTTTCTTCTGATCACCGTGCTCGTGCTCGCCGTCATCGGCCTGGGCTTGCGTTCGATGCGCGCCCTGCGCGCGCCAGCGCTTCAGCCCTGGCACACCCATGTGCCCGTCGAGCTCAAGCAAGCCGAGCTCGA
>ENA-UOWG01003131-UOWG01003131.1-activated-sludge-metagenome-genome-assembly--contig:-NODE-3131-length-13009-cov-6.221939_pt1 | contig 13009 bp, 11 predicted proteins | sample MGYA00238147_ERZ761563 | MGnify/ENA primary metagenome ERZ761563 (study PRJEB28884, sample SAMN05720216) | anaerobic digester metagenome | isolation source: active sludge of municipal... | reverse complement strand
ACGCCGTCGACCACATCAAGCGGGTGCTGCTGACCTTCCCGGGCGTCTTCTCCGGGATCGGGGAGTTCTCGATTCACAAGGAGTTCGTCTCCGCCAAGATTGCGGGAGGCGCGGCGAGCCTGACCGATCCGGCCCTCGACCGGATTCTCGACTTCGCGGCCGAGGCCGGGCTGGTGGTGATCCTGCACAATGACATCAACATGCCGTTCCCGAAGCCCAACCAGGAGCCGTACGTCCTGCTCCAGTTGCGGGACGTGCTCCTCCGGCACCCCAAGACGACTGTCATCTGGGCGCACGTCGGGCTCGGCCGGATCGTCCGCCCGGTCACCGACCAGGTAGCACTGCTCGACCGCGCCCTGAGCAACCCGGCGCTCCCGAACCTGTACATCGACATTTCGTGGGACGAGACGGCCAAGTACATCACCTCGAGTCCCGAGGCGGTCGCGCGCACGGCGGCCCTGATCAACAAGTACCCGGACCGGTTCCTCTTCGGCACCGACGTCGTGGCGCCGGCGAGCCTGGCTTCGCCGATGGCGGTGTACGACGCCTACGCGCCGCTCTGGAGCGCGCTCACCCCCGAGGCAAGCCAGAAAGTCCGCTTCGGGAACTACGCGCGACTGTTCGACGCGGCGCGGGTGAAGGTGCGGGCCTGGGAGCAGGCGAACGTCGGGAAGCCGCGGCCCGCGCCGCCGCCGACGCCGGCGTCGGGCGCTGGCATCACGCCCTGAAAGCTGGTTGTAACGGACGACGGGCCGCTCCGGTGAGCGCCCGGTGAGTTCACCACTACGGAGGAGTCCCATGTCATTCGTGAGATTGCGGTCGCTCGTGCCCTTGGTGGCGATCCTGGCGGCCCTGGCCGCCCCCGCCACGGCGCAGAACGCGCCCGCCAAGCCGAAGTTCGACGTGTACGGATTCGCCCAGCTCGACTTCGGCAAGCAGATCGACCGGATCAACCCCGACTGGTACGACGTGATGCGCCCCACCAAGCTGCCGGCCGACGAGGATGAGTTCGGGACCGACGGCAACACCTTCATGAGCGCGCGGCAGAGCCGGTTCGGCGTCCAGTCGTGGGTTCCGACCAGTGCAGGCGAGCTCTTCACCGTCTTCGAGTTCGACATGTTCGGCGTGGGCTCCGACGCGGGCCAGACGACGATACGGCTGCGCAAGGCCTACGGCCAATTGGGCAAGTTCGGCGCGGGCCAGACCAACAGCGCGTTCATGGACATCGACGTCTTCCCGAACACGCTCGAGTACTGGGGCCCCAATGGCATGGTCTTCTTCCGGAACCTCCAGGTGCGCTACATGCCGATCCAGGGGGAGTCGTTCCTGACCATCGCGCTGGAAAACCCCGGCGCCAGCGCCGACCAGGGTACGTACTCCGAGCGCGTCGAGCTGGACGACGTCGACGCGAAGTTCCCGCTGCCCGACCTGACGGCCCAGTACCGCTCGGGACACGATTGGGGCTACATCCAGCTCGGCGGCATCGTGCGCCGCATCGAATGGGAAGACAACAACCCCGACGCCTTCGACTTCTCGGGCGACGCCACCGGCTGGGGCTTCAGCCTGAGCTCCAACATCAAGATCCAGAAGGACGTGATCCGGCTGCAGGGCGTGTACGGCGAGGGGATCCAGAACTACATGAACGACGCCCCGGTGGACATCGGCATCCAGAACAACTTCTCGGATCCGGTCTCCCCGATCATCGGCGTGGCGCTGCCGATGTGGAGCGTGGTGGCGTTCTGGGATCACACCTGGAGCGACAAGTGGACGAGCTCCCTCGGCGGGTCCTATCTTGAAATCGACAACAGCGACGGCCAGTCGGCGGACGCCTTCCACTCCGGTACGTATGCGGCGATCAACCTGATCTACTATCCGGTGCCGAACGTCCTGGCCGGCATCGAGTACACCTACGGCCAGCGGGAGAATTTCGCCGACGACTGGTCCTACAACGACAACCGGATCGCCGTCTCGTTCAAGTACTCCTTCAAGCAGACCTTCGGAGGCAACTGATGTCCCGCTTCATGACCCGACTCAGCCGCGGCGCGCTCGGACTAGCGGTCGCCGCTGGCATGCTGGCCGCCGCGCCAGCCGTGGCGCAGACGCCGGCGCAGATCCAGGCGGCGGTGGACGCCGCCTACGCCAAGTACAAGGGCAACAATGACGGCGCCGTCGCCGACTACATCCCGGCGCTGGCCAAGGTGGATCCGAAGGTGTTCGGCATCGCGGTGGTGACGGCCGACGGCAAGGTGTACACCGCCGGCGACCTGACCACCGAGGTGTCCATCCAGTCGATCTCGAAGGTCTACACCATGGCGCTGGTCATGGACCAGCAGGGACCCGATGCCGTCCTGACCACCATCGGGGCGGACGCGACGGGCATGCGGTTCAACTCGATCGTCTCGGTCGAGTGGTCCTACAAGGGCCTCGGCGGATCGAAGCTGGAGAACGCCGCGGAGATGAATCCGCTCGTCAATCCGGGCGCCATCACCTCCACGAGCATGGTCCAGGGGAAGAGCTACGACGAGGTCTGGGGGAGCATCTCCGGCTTCTACAACGCCGCCGCCGGCCGGCAGCTCACGGTCCTCGACGACGTGTACCAGTCCGAGGCCGCTACCAACCAGCGGAACCAGGCCATCGGCATGCTGATGTACGCCTACGGCTACATCAAGGCGAATCCGCTCCAGGCCGTCGACATCTACACCCGGCAGTGCTCGGTCGGCGTCAACGCGAAGGACCTGGCCATGATGGCGGCCACCCTCGCCTTCGGCGGCACCAATCCGGTGACGAAGAAGCAGGTGATGAAGGCGGACAACGTGCCCGAGGTGCTGGCGGTCATGGCCACCGCCGGCCTGTACGACGACGCCGGCAAGTGGCTGTGGAGCACCGGCCTGCCCGCCAAGAGCGGCGTGGGCGGGGGCATCATCGCCGTCTCACCCGGCAAGTTCGGCATCGCCGTGATCTCGCCCCCGGTGGACGCCGCCGGCAACAGCGTGCGCGCCCAGCTCGCGATCGCGGACATCTCCAACGCGCTGGGCGGGAATCCCTACGCCCAGACCGGCGCCAAGTAGGCGGGGCCACCCACCGTGTCGGGGGCGGGGTCGCGCATTCCTCGTCTCCGCACGGGCGGGCTGGCATTTATCCACCATTCGCCGGGGCATCCCTACATGACGCCGTTCCTTGTTGGCCAGGCATCCCTCCGCCGTCTTCTGTTCGCGCTGGGGGTGGTGCTCCTCGTGCTCCCCTGGCGCGCCGCCGCGCAGGACATCGCGGATGTCAATCCCGCCGACACGGCCGCCAAGATGACCGCCGCCGACACCGCCGCCATGCAGCGGCCGATGGCCAACACCACCGCGGGTGAGTTCACGCCCGCCAAGGGCTTCCAGCTCTTCATGTCGCCCAAGGCCAGCCTGAACATCAGCGTGTACGGCCTCTTCCGGTGGATCGACCAGACGCCCGGCGACCAGACGTTTACGGACCACCTCGACCGTGAGCGGGAAGTGGCGGCCCGGAACGACATGTACTGGCAGCGCACCATGGTCTGGTTCACCGGCTTCTTCTGGCGTCCGCAACTGCGCTACAACATCACGGTCTGGTCGCTCGGGGCCACCCAGCAGACACTTCTGTTCGGGAACCTGCAGTACCGGGTGGGCCCGGCCCTGACCGTCGGCGTCGGCATGGCCCCGAACCTCACCGTGCGTTCCATGCAGGGCTCGTGGCCGTTCTGGGCCGGCAGCGATCGGCAAATGACGGAAGAGTTCATGCGGGGCGGCTTCTCCTCCGGCGTCTTCGTCACCGGGGAGGCCCTTCCGCGGTTCTGGTACACCGCCGGCGTCAACACCAACCTCAGCCAGCTGGGAGTGACCGCGAGCAACGACGGGCGCGGTATGTCCTACAGCGGCAGCGTGCAGTGGATGCCGACCACCGGGGAGTTCGGGCCCCGCGGCGGCTTCGGCGACCTCGAACACCACGACAAGCTGGCCACGCGGTTCGGGGCGTCGTATGCCTATGCGCCGGACGAATATCGCGCGGCCCCGCTCACCCAGGCGAACCCCAATGAGACCCAGCTGAAGCTCTCGGACGGCGTCCTGGCCTTCGAGGCCGGCGCGCTGGCCGACGGCGTCACCGTGGAATACCTGGCCTACAACGAGTTCGCCATCGACGCCGGACTCAAGTACCGGGGCTGGAGCTTCCAGACCGAGTATTACGAGCGCAAGCTCTCCGATTTTGTGGCCGACGGGCCGCTGCCGCTCTCCTCCGTGACCGACCGCGGCCTCCAGGCGCAGCTCGGGTACATGGTGCTGCCGCGTCACCTCATGCTGTATGCCACGGGAGGCTACATCTGGGACCAGTTCGAGCGGCATCCGAACGAATTCTCGCCCGGCGTGAGCTGGTACCCGACCGGCACCCGGAGCTGGCGAGTGAACCTCCACACGATCCATGTCGAGAAGACCCCGGCCGGCTCGACCTTCGGCTACTACGCCTCGGGCCAGAGCGGATGGACCTACTCGCTCGGCACGGACTTTCTCTTCTGATCTGGGGATTTATGCGGTTACATGCGGCGGCGTACCGTTCGATCACCGGCACTGGCCTGATCGCGTGCGCCCTGGCGCTCCTCGCCTGGAGCCCGGCCAGTGCCCAGCAGTTCAATTCCGACAACTACCTGTCGAAGCCCGCCGGCGTCTCGACGGTCATCCTGACCATCGGCGAGCAGAGCGACATGGTCATGACGACCTTCTCCCTGATCCCGCGATTCGAGTTCACCTACGCGGTGTACGTGTTCAACTCGGACCAGGATCGCTCGACGGATGAAGGGTACTCGACCAGCCTCTACTTCAAGTACATGATCGCCGAAAACACCGCCAAGACGGGGGGCCTCGCATTCAAGGGCGGCACCGGCATGGATCCGGGGTACCTGACCAGCGTCGGCCTGGAGGACGCGTTCCAGACCTTCTGGGTGAACGCGCCACTCACGCTGCCCTACTTCGACAACAAGCTCTCGTGGGACCTGATGCCGGGTGGCAGCTACACCTTCGACAGCGGCACCAATCTCGAGGTCGGCTGGGCGTTCACCTACTCCACCCGGCTGGCGTGGTATCCGAAGGGGCCCAAGGCGGCGATCGTGGGCGAGGTGTTTGGCGGCGTCGGCGAGGTCGTGACTCCCGCCGAATACAAGCTTGGGGTGCGCTACGAGCCGAACCAGTATGCCACGTTCGCCCTGACCTACGGGCAGGAGTTCACCGACTCCGTGGGCGCTGGCTGGCAGCTGGGCATGATGTTGTTCACGCCGCCCTTCTTCTGCATCACGGGGTGCGACATCAAGTAGTCGGTCGCAGGGGGCTCGGTGTCAGCGGCTGAGCAGCATGACCATCACCGAGCCCCACAGCGCCAGGAGCAGGTTCCCCACCGCGTAACTCACCCCATATCCGAGCGTCGGGATCTTGCTCCCGGCCTTCTCCTGCACGGCGGCCAGACCCGCCGGCGAGGTGCCTGCCCCGGCACAGATGCCCATGAGCACGCCGGGGTGAATGCGGAGCAGGTACCGCCCGACCAGGATGGTCACCACGTTCGGGACGAGACACACCAGGACCCCCGCAACGACGAGCGGGATGCCGGAGGTGGCCAGGCCGGTGATGAACCCTGGCCCGGCGTTGACGCCGACCACGGCCAGGAAGCCGGTCAGGCCGATGGAGTCGAACACCTGGAGCACCGGCTGCGGGACCGCCGCTACGGCGGGGCGCACCGAGTGCAACCAGCCCGCAACGAGCCCACCGAGCAGCACGCCGACCGGCATGCTGATGCCGACGTCGAGCCCGCCCAGGCGGACCGTCGCCAGGCCCCCGAGCCCCCCCAGCGCAATCGCGACCGTCATGCTCAGGAGGTCGGTACGGCCCGTGGGCGGGAGCGCGTGACCGATCAGGGGGGCGAAGCGCCGGAGCTGCGCCGCCGGGCCGACGAGGGTGACGACGTCGCCACGCTCCAGCACGGTGCCCAGCCCGAGCGGGACCGCCTTTCCCCCCCGGAGAACCTGCCGGAGGAAGCCGCGCCGGTAGGCCTCGTGCCGACCGATGGTTTCCGCAATCGCTCCGAGCGTCTGCCCCACGATTTCCTTGGCCGCAATCACGACGTCGAGCGTCGCCGTCGGGATGTCCAGCAGGTCGGGGTCGTCGATCTCGGCGCCCGCCAGGGGATTCCCGCTGCCGGCCAGCGTCGAAAGGCGGCCCGAGAGCGCCAGCACGTCACCCGCATGAAGAACCGTATCGGGGGTCGGTTCCACCGAGGCTTCCGGTGTCCGGAGACGCTCGGCGAACACGCGGGCCGGGGAGAACGACTGCTCGACCGCGGCGACCGTCCAGCCCTCGAGGCCGGCCGGAACGGTGTAGGCCCGCACCACGACGTGCTGATAGGCCGAGACACCGGCCTCGCGGCCCCCGACACCCATTTCCATTTCGAGCTGCCGGCACTCAGCGGCCAGGTCGGCGCGCATCAGCCAGGGCCCAATAGTGGTCAGCGTGAAGATCTCGGTGAGCAGCCCGACGAGATAGGTGACCGCGAAGGCCACCGCGAGGCTGGTGGCGAGCGCCTGGGTCGCTGCGGGCTCGAGCGGGAGGCGGGCGATGGCATCGCCTGCCGTGCCGATGGCGGCGGAGGCGTTCAACCCGCCGGCAAGCAGGCCGGCGCCACCGCCGGCGTCGAACCCGAAGATCCTGGACAGCGCAAGCGCGCTGGCGAGCACCATGCCGCAGAGCAGGAGAGCAAGTCCCACCTGGGGCAGGGCGCTTTTTCCGAGCCCCCGGAAGAATTGCGGGCCGGTCTGGTAGCCGATCGAGAAGAGGAAGAGGACGAAGAAGACCCACTGCAGCGAGGCGGGCACCTCGATCCGCAGTTGCCCGACGGCGACGCCGGCGAGCAGCACCGCCACCACCGCGTTGAGCTGGATCGGACCGAGCCGCACCCGGGTCAGCGCGTATCCGAGCGCGAGCGTGAGGAAGAGCGCGATTTCGGGATGGGCGCGGAGGGTCTCGATCAGCCAGTTCATACAGGCAATCTATTCCGTCAGTGCGGCAACCGCTGTCGCGTCCGTCCCTCACTGCTGCGTTTCGGGGTTCGGTGGCACCCTCCCGAGGGCCACTGCAATCGTCTGCCGATATGCACGCTAAACAGTTGTCATTGAAGTGGTTGCGTCCTTCCTGATCGGATGGCATTGCTCCTGCTCTTGAGTCCTCCAGCAACACACTCTCGACCGGAGCATTGCACCATGTCGTTCCCGTATCTTTCCGCGCTTACTCCCGACGCCATGGCCGCCGACCGCCGAGTGCAGGTCGCCTATGCGCGCGCCTGGGAGGCGGTTGTCGAAACCCACCGGACGGAGGCCGCCAGCTTCGTGGAGGCGCTCGCTCCACTCGTCTCGGTGGATGAGGCGCTCGACGCCTACTTCCGCGAGGTGCCGGTGCCTCTCGGCATGCGCGACGCCGTCCGCACCGGCGCCTTCCTCAGGCTGGACTTCTCGACGCTCGATGCACCGGCTCCGGCGGGCACGCCCGGCGGCTGGGCTCTCCTGAATCCCGGGACCTTCCTCGGCGTGACCCGTCGGATGGCGACCGCCACGCAGGAGGCGCGGCGCCGGATGACCCTGGCCACCGCGCGCGCGCTCGAGGGCATCGCCGCGACGCACAAGCAGAACGCGCTCGACCTGGCCGCCGTCCGCGGCGGGTCGTCGGAAGACGGCGTCCGGCACTACATCCGCACCATGGACCTCCCCTCGCACCAGGCGCAGATGGTGTACCAGCAGGCGCTGGCGGCCATGGCCGAGGGCGAGCTCGCCACGCCGCCCGAGGAGACCGCCGCCCCGGAGGTGCAGTCGACCCCCACCCGGATTCCGTTCCTGAAGGTCTGGGCGAGGGCGAGCTGACTCGCCGGCGGGGCAGCGGGGCAGGGAGGCAGTGGGGCAGTTATTTTCGGATACCATGACAACTGAACACGTTCATACGGTGCCGAGCGGATCGACGCGGTTTGCGCGGGCGGTCCGCCGGCACTGTCCGCATTGCGGTGGCCGGCCGGTGTTTCATCACTGGCTCAGGATGTTGCCCAGCTGCCCCACCTGCGGGCTCCGCTTCGACCGCGGCGAGCCGGGCTACTACCTCGGCGCCATCTGGATCAACCTCCTCCTGGCCGAGTCCCTCTCCATGGCGGTCATCTTCACCGTCATCGTGCGCGCCTGGCCGACGCCGCCGTGGGACACCCTCGCTTGGACCGCACCCCTCGAGGCGCTGATCGCGCCGTTCATCCTCTTCCCCTTCAGCAAGACCCTCTTCCTGGCCTTTGACATGGGCATTCGTCCGCTCGCCGAGAAGGACTTCCTGGCGTAACTATCCGGGCGTCCCCCTCTCCGCTTGCTACGCCCACGGCCTCGGCTGTCCGTGCCTCAGCACGCTCCCCATCGCCTCCGCGTAGCGTGTCCACTCCGCCGCGAGCCGGCGGAGCTCCTGGCGCCCCGCCGGGGTGAGCTGGTAGTACCGCGCGCGGCGATTCCGCTCCGACTGCCCCCAGTCGGACGTGATCCACCCCTTCCGCTCCAGGCGCCCCAGCGCGGGGTAGAGCGAGCCCTCCTCGATGGTCAGCACGCCCCCCGTCACCAGGCGGATCCAGTCGCCCACGCCGGTGCCGTGCGTCGGCTCCCAGGCGAGAGCGCGGAGGACAAGGAGATCCAATGTTCCAGGCAGCAGCGTCATCTATTTTCGCTCAGTCCTCAGTCCTCAGTCCTCACTCCCCAGTCCTGCTCCCCTAGACAGTCTATGGAAAAATCTAGCTCCGGCCCGGCCCCTGCGCTATCCTCCTCCGTCCGCCGCCAGTCCCCCAGGAACCGCCTGCGCGAGGTAGCCCCGTGACCGCCCCGATCGACCGCATCGACCAAGTCTATGGCACCGACGTCTTCTCCCGGCGCGTAATGCGCCAGCGCCTCCCCAAGGAGATCTTCAAGAGCCTCATCCGCACCATCGACGCCGGGGAGCCGCTCGACGCGCAGGTGGCCGACGTGGTTGCGGCCACGATGAAGGACTGGGCCATCGAAAACGGCGCCACCCACTTCACCCACTGGTTCCAGCCGCTGACCGGGCTGACCGCCGAGAAGCACGACTCGCTGGTGAGCCCCGACGGCTCCGGCGGCGTGATCTTCAACTTCTCCGGTGCCGAACTGGTGCAGGGCGAGCCCGACGCCTCGAGTTTCCCCTCCGGCGGCCTCCGCGCCACCTTCGAGGCCCGCGGCTACACCGCCTGGGACCCGACCAGCCCCGCGTTCCTGGTGCGCGGCGAGAACAACGTCACCCTCTGCATCCCGACCGCCTTCGTGTCGTGGACCGGCGAGGCGCTCGACACCAAGATCCCCCTCCTCCGCTCGATGGAGGCGCTCTCCAAGCAGGCGCTCCGGATCCTGAAGCTGTTCGGCACCGACGCCGGCGTGAACCGGGTCATCACCACAGTCGGCCCGGAACAGGAGTACTTCCTGGTGGACCGGGAGCTCTACTTCGAGCGGCCCGACCTCATGACCTGTGAGCGCACCCTCTTCGGCGCCCGCCCCCCGAAGGGCCAGCAGCTCGAGGACCACTACTTCGGCACCATCCCGAGCCGCGTGCTGAAGTTCATGTCCGACGCGGAACTGGAGCTCTACCGCCTCGGCGTGCCGGTCAAGACCCGCCACAACGAGGTGGCCCCGGGCCAGTACGAGATCGCGCCGCTGTTCGAGGTGAGTCACATCGCCAGCGACCACCAGATGCTTCTGATGGAGACCCTCAAGCGGGTGGCGCAGCGGCACGGGCTCGCGGCGTTGATGCACGAAAAGCCGTTTGCCGGGGTCAACGGCAGCGGCAAGCACAACAACTGGTCCATGGCCTCCGACACCGGGGTCAACCTCCTCGACCCGCAGGACGAGACCCACACCAACCTGCAGTTCGTGGTGTTCCTGGTGTCCGTCATCCGCGCCGTGGACCTGCACGCCGACCTGCTGCGCGCCTGCATCGCCAGTGCGGCGAACGACCACCGCCTCGGCGCGAACGAGGCCCCGCCGGCCATCATCTCGATTTTCCTCGGCGACATGCTCTCCGATATCCTCGCCCAGGTGGAACAGGGACTGCCGAAGCGCACCCTCAAGGGCGGCGTCATCGACCTCGGCGCCCGCTCGCTCCCGCAGCTGCCCCGCCACTCCGGCGACCGCAACCGCACCAGCCCCTTCGCCTTCACCGGCAACAAGTTCGAGTTCCGCGCCGTGGGGTCGAGCCAGAGCATCGCCTGGCCCAACACCGTGCTGAACACGATCGTGGCGGAGTCGCTCGACTTCGTGGCCACCGAGCTCGAGAAGGCGCTCGGCGACAAGCCGACCGCGGCCAAGCTCGAGTCCGCCTCCCTCGCGCTCCTCAAGAAGCTCCTCAAGGAGCACAAGCGGGTCATTTTCGACGGCGACAACTACACCGAGGAGTGGCACGCCGAGGCCAAGAAGCGCGGGCTGCCGATGCTGCAGGATTCGGTCGCCTCGTTCCAGGCGCTCTCGGCCCGGAAGAACTACGACCTGTTCAAGAAGTACGGCGTGCTGACCAAGGCGGAGTTCGACTCGCGGACCCACATCGCGATCGAGAAGTACGTCAAGCAGGTCACCATCGAGGCGGAGACGATGGTGTCCATGGCGCGGACCATGATCCTCCCCGCCGCGCTGGCGCACCAGACCCTGATGGCGGAATCGGTGGCGTCCACGGAGGCGGCCGGCGTCGAGGACGCCGACTCGCGCGGCGCGCTCCAGACCTTCGTCGGACTGGTCAGCCGGCTCCGGAAGGCCACCGTCGCCCTCGAGAAGGTGGCGGCGTCCCACGCCGACGACCCGGCCAAGCACGCCCAGCACATCAAGGCCAAAGTGCTTCCCGGCATGCAGGAGCTTCGCGCCGTGGCCGACGAACTCCAGCTCCACGTGGCCGACGAGTTCTGGCCGATGCCGACGTACAGGGAATTGCTGTTTCTGAAGTGAGGTGAGAGGCGGGAAAGCGGGGAAGCGGGTAAGCGGGGAGGAAGGGTGGCCGTCCCCGCTTCCCCGCTTCCCCGCCGATCGCTTTGATCGCACAAACCGGATAGCCCCACTCCGGCCGCCGTCCTACCTTGTTCCCATGCACACCGCACTCGGCCTCGAGCCGCTTCCCGACACCGATCGCCGCTGGGCCGCCGTGGCGGCCCGCGACCCCGCCGCCGACGGGCAATTCGTCTACGCCGTCCGCACCACCCGGATCTACTGCCGTCCCTCCTGCGGCTCCCGGCGTCCAAGACGCGAAAACGTAATGTTTTACGCCACGGCGTCGGCCGCCATCGAGGGCGGGTTCCGGGCCTGCCTCCGTTGCCGGCCCGATGAAGCGGCAACCGGCACCAGCCCTCGCTCCGGGGATGAAGCAGTCCGCCGTACGCTGGCGTATATTGATGATCATCCTGGGCAGGTGCCCCCGTTGGCCGAGCTGGCCAAGGCCTCTGGCTTGAGTCCAGCACATTTGCAACGCAACTTCTCCCGATTGGTCGGGGTCAGCCCCAGGGCCTACGCCCAGGCGTTGCGGCGCGAACGGCTCAAGTCGGGCCTGCGGCAGGGCCGGTCCGTGAGCCGCGCCGGGTGGGACGCCGGCTACGGCTCGAGCCGCCAGCTCTACGAACAGGGCGCGGATGCGCTCGGCATGACGCCCGCCTCCTACCGGGCCGGAGGGGAAGGGGTCACGCTCCGGTACACGGTCGCGGACACCATGGCCGGCCCGCTGCTCCTCGCAGCGACGGAGCGCGGGCTCTGCGCCGCCTGGTTCGGCCGGGACGAAGCGGGGCTGACCCGTGAACTGATTCGCGAATATCCGAGTGCCGAGTTGCACCGGAACGACAAGGCGCTGGCACCGATGGCCGCGTCCATCCGGAAGCACCTGGCCGAGGGCGCACCCCTCGCGCGGATCCCGCTGGACGTGGGAGGCACTCCCTTCGCCCGTGCGGTCTGGAACAGCCTGCAGGCCATTCCGTACGGGGAAACCCGCACCTACGCCCAGGTGGCCCAGGCGGTCGGGCGGCCCGGGGCGGCCCGAGCAGTCGGCAGTGCCTGTGCGGCGAACCCGGTGGCGGTGGTCATCCCCTGCCACCGGGTGGTGCGGGCCGACGGCGCGGGCGGGGGCTACCGGTGGGGAGTGGATCGGAAGCGGGCTCTGCTCGCGCGCGAGGCGCGGAGTGAGTCACCATGACGTACCTGGGGAGTCAGCAACGCACATGTGGACGCGCCCGACGGCATCGCACTTGGTGGTCTCCGCCGGCCTGGCCGCGTTCGGGCTGGGGGGGCTCGCGTGCACGCCGCTCGGCGGATGGCTCTATTCCGATCCCACCTTCGCGCTGAGCGGCGTCAGCACGAAATTCCGCGGCTCCCCCGCCGACACGCTGCAGATCATCCTCACCGGCTGCAACCTCAACGACTTCAACCTCGATGGCCTGACGGTCGAGGGCCAGTTGCTGGTGAACGGCGCCGCGGTGGGTGTGCTGAGCAGCAAGACCGGCTTTACGATGCGATTGCGGGACTCGGTGGACGTCACGGTCTCGCTCCAGATTCCCCGGGCTGACGAACCGCCGGTGCACGCCAAGGGCGACGACCTGATCACGGCGCAGTACGAGCTGAACGGCCGGATCGAACTCTCCACGCCGATCGGGGTCCGGCGCGTGGTGCTCCGGCAGCTGGGCGACGTCCGGTTCGACTCCGCGGGCGCGCCCAGCGGCTGGACGGTGCGCAACGCCCGCCCCTGCAAGCCCGGTCAGTCTATCATCCCGGGGCAGAGCGTCGTGCCGCGGACGCTGGTCGACACCATGTTCCGTCCCCAGCCGCCGATGGTCGGGCAGCCCGGACAGGTGAACCCCTTCTGAGCACCCCGCCCAATCCCCTGACCTACGCCACCTACCTCAAGGTGGACGAGCTCCTCGAGCTGCAGCAGCCGCTCAGCGACGGGCCCGAGCATGACGAGATGCTCTT
>ENA-UOWG01003129-UOWG01003129.1-activated-sludge-metagenome-genome-assembly--contig:-NODE-3129-length-13011-cov-17.025471_pt1 | contig 13011 bp, 7 predicted proteins | sample MGYA00238147_ERZ761563 | MGnify/ENA primary metagenome ERZ761563 (study PRJEB28884, sample SAMN05720216) | anaerobic digester metagenome | isolation source: active sludge of municipal... | reverse complement strand
CGGTCGCGGTTGCGGTTGAACGGGGCGTACAGCGTGCGCAAGTGCAGGGTGGCCCGCTCATCGTCGCTGCCCACGATGATGCGGTCGGGCCGCATGAAATCCTGCACCGCGACGCCTTCCTTGAGAAATTCCGGGTTGGAAACCACCGAGAACGGAATGTCCCGACCCCGTTCCGCCAGCACCGCCGCGATGGTGGCGCGCACCACGTCCGCGGTGCCGACCGGTACGGTGGATTTGTTGACTACTACCCGGTAGTCGTCGAGATGCTGACCAATGGCATGGGCCACGGCGCGAACATGCTGAAGGTCGGCGGAACCGTCTTCGTCGGGTGGCGTGCCGACCGCGATGAACTGGAACAGGCCATGGGCGACGCCTGCGGCCACCTCGGTAGTGAAGCGCAGCCGGCCACTGGCGCCGTTACGCCGAACCACATCGTCAAGCCCTGGCTCGTGGATGGGAATTTCGCCGCGCTGCAACATGGCCACCTTGCGCGGATCCACATCCACGCACAGCACATCGTTGCCGACTTCGGCGAAACAGGCGCCGGTGACCAGTCCAACATAACCGGAGCCGAAAATGGTGATTTTCATGTTCTGATCAAGCCCTGAATCTCAATAAGCCTCAAACTCGAACCGGGCGGCGCCAATCGTCAACACGTCGCCGGCCTCCAGCGCCAATACCTCGTTGGTTTCCAGACCATGACAGCCGACCCGAATCGAACCCGGCTCCGCCAGGTTCTGAATCCAGTACATCCCTTCCCGGAACAGCAGTTCAGCATGCAGCGCGGCGACGCCGTCGGCAGTAATCTGCAGGCCGGCTTCCGGGGAACTGCCCAGCGACAGCCACTTGGGGATGTAGTAGTGGATGACTTGACGGCCGGCGTCATCATCGCGCTCGAACCGCGCATACAACAAGGAGCCTGGATTGCCGATGCCGTTCAACTCAGCGATTCGGTCCTGAATCAGCATCAGATTGGTGTAGCGATTTCTGAGGTTGGCGCGCACCTGTTCGTCGCCGGCGTGCTGGTCGCGCTGATGTAAGATCTCGACCAGATCGAGCAGGTAATGACCGAATTTGTCGCGCGGCTCTTGAGGGTCCCAGTCCAGCGGTAACGGTTTTTCTCCATGACGGTCCCAGGCCAGGGTCAATTTGAGGTGGTAAAGATCACAGATGTCCAGGCTGTCATCGGTTTCCAGCATGCACCAGCGCCCCCGTTCCAGCCGCTGGCCATTTCGACAGGTGTAGGTTTGCTCCCCGTCGCTGGCCGGCATCAGTGCGAGTTGGTCGCCCAGTGCACAAATCACCGCATGCAGCCGGGAAATCCGTGTGTAGTCCGGTACGAACCCCAGGGCGAAATCGCCAAAACCGGCGCCCGTGGCGGGATTGTAACGACCCAGAATCATGAACGGACGCGACACCAGTTCAATCCGCGCCGGCGCCTGGGTCGCATCGGCGACCAGCAAGAGCGCCCGGGTCAGCGGGGCGCCACGGCTGAGCGCCTGGCTGGTCACAACGGCTGCGGCCCGCAGGCGGTCAGCGCGCTCATCATCGGCTACTAACTCGAGCGGCAGCGTGAAGGCCATGTGGGCGGCTGGCCCGGCAACAGCGGCGCGATCAGCGGGCAGCGCCGGGGAATCAGTCCAGAATCGTTCATAGCCCCATGCCGGTTCGGCATCGTCGCTGGCGCCCCACTGCGCTTCGCCCGCACGGGGCGCCAGGAGCCGGATTTCATGCTGGCCGCGGTACGCATGCCAGGTTCCCCGGTGGTCGAGCAGATCCAGCTCCAGTTGCAACGTGGCCGGTCCCGGTTCGGTGCGCTGCTGCCGGTATTCCAGATACACCGGCTGCGCATCGCGGCCATCGAGCAGGCGTAAGTAAACCGCCTGGCCGCCGTTGGCGAATTCCAGGTCAGTACTGTGCACTCGCGCCCGGATTTCCCGGTGCAACCACCAACGCGGATTGATCAGCAGGACGCACAAAACGCCGCCGGACTCCGGCGCCGGGTGTGCAGTAACCGCCAGAGTCGCCAGTATCGGCTGCTGATTTCGGGTTAGCCACGTCATCCGCTGTTCATAGTCATTCAACCACTTGGGAGGACCACTGCGCGCCAGCCACTGATAGCGGCGGTGAAATTCACGAAAGATTTCGCGATCCTGCGCGTCCTTGTGGTCCTGTTTTGCAGCCACTTCGTCGAGCAGTTGCATAAATGAGCGCAGGGAGAGCGGGACGGCTGAAGCCGGCGGGGAAGTTGCCTCTGACGCCGCCGGTGAGAGACCGTCCGCCGTATCCGCCGGCTGCGCGGCCATGAGAGGCTGGGCCGGCGCTGTCGCAGGGACGGATTCGGCTTTGACGGGGACAGCGACGCTGGGCGGTGAAGCGGTCGGCCACTCACTCGGAAAATCGAAGCCCATATTCAGATCCGGTCCCAGAAAATCAAATTCGTCAGAATCGGCAGGTGCGGCGGGCAGGGAAGTATCCACTGGCGCGGCGGATGGTTCGGCCTGATCACTCAGAAAACAGCTCCGGGCCGCTTCGTCCACCAGCGCCACGGTAATTTCATGTTCGGTTTGCAAACTGGCGAATAGCAGGACGGTATCACACAGCAGAGTGATCGCGCGCGGCACGCCCTGGCCGTACTCAACGAAGCGCTTGATGATCCCGGGCGATAAACGATTGCTATCGGCATGACCGGCGGCCCGAATCTGGTGCGCGAGGAACAGGGAGGTTTCCGATTCGGTCAACCGCTCGAGGCGATGACGGATATGCAGAGATTCCTGGAGCGGGCGCAATTCGGGTTGACGCAACTTGCCCTCGATCTCTGGCAACCCCGCCAACACCACCTGCAGCCGCTGGCCAGCGACGACCGAGCCGGTTTCGACGAAATCCCACAGGCGCCGCAAGACATCAACGCGCAGTTGATGGGCGTCATCAATCAGCAGGGCGACCGCCTGGCCACGGCTGGCGTAGGCCGCCAGTGCGTCCCACAAGAACGAGCTTTGTTGCTCGACATCCAATCGGGCGTCGGGCAACCCCAGGCTGATGCTCAGATGGTTGAGGATACTGGGAAAATCAAGCTGGGGATCATTGAGCAGGATGAAGTGAATATCATCCGCTTCCGCCGTGCAGCGGTGCAGCATCTGGGTTTTGCCCAGACCAGCTTCGCCGATCAACAGCATCAATCCCTGCTGCGTCCGAATGCCGTTCAGGATCGCTGTGCAAGCGGCGTCAAGAGTGGCGTTGTGGTAAAACCGGGACGAATCTTTTGCCTGGAATGGTTGGTTATCAAACTTTTGATGATCAGTAGACATCACTCCCCTCCTTGCTGCTCGTCGCCGTTTGAGGATTCTACGCCGCCGGCTGCTCTTTGATGATTTTACGACCCACGGAAGAATCGCAACAGACCCACCTGTTAGCGGGTTGCTTCGTCCGGCCGGTGTTCGACGCTATCCCGAGCCATTACTGCATCCGTTCAACCGGCATCCTTTCGAGGTTGCTATACTGGTTTTAGTCCACGCGCTTCGCTCGCGTGATGATCCCCTGACCCATTTTAGAATAATAATCGCCAGTTATCCGCCGCATGGCCGAGGATTCGCACACGTCCCCCCAGTCCCCTGTCCCTGCGGCTCCACCCGCTGCGGCGCCGGCTTCAGGCGCTACTCCGGTTCCGCCCTTTCAACCGCTGGCCCGTTACCAGCGGCTGCTGCGGCGCTGGCTGCGGGTCAATGGGCAATGGTGCGGGCTGCTGGCCGGTGGACTGGTGGCCTATGCGCGCGCCCTGCCGCCAGAGCACCATCAGGGGTGGTTGATCCGGCGGGCGGCGACGCTGGCGGTGCGCTGGCTGGACCCGGCGTTGGCCGATCTGCCGTTCGCCGCCCAGTTGCGCCTCCGGCTGGAGCGGCTCGGTCCTACCTACATCAAGCTCGGTCAGATTATGGCCGTGCGCGAGGACATGTTGCCGCGCGTCATCACCGACGAGCTGAAAAATCTGTTCGATCAGGTTCCCGCTGCGCCCTTTGCAACGATCCGCACGCTGATCGAAACCGAACTGGGGCAACCGCTGGCGGCCTTGTTCGCCCAGGTCGAGGAGCGGCCGCTCGGTTCCGCCTCGCTGGCGCAGGTGCATCGCGCCACGACCCACACCGGCCAGGCGGTGGTAATCAAGGTGCTCAAGCCGGGCGTGCGCGAAACGGTGCTGGCCGATCTGGTGCTGCTGCGGCTGCTGGGCGGCATCCTCAGTCGGCTGGTTCCCCACTATCAGCCCGCCGCCATCATCGAAGAGTTCCGCGTTTATACCGTCCGCGAGCTGGACCTGAATACCGAAGCGGATAACGGCGAAACTTTTGCCGCTCATTTTCACGACCTGCCGGCGGTGGTGTTTCCGCGCATGGTTCGGGAATTGAGCAGCGCCAGCGTGCTGACCATGGAATTTCTGGATGGCTTCAAGCCCGGCGAGCCAGCGACCTTTGACTTGGCAGAGGCGGTGCGGGCGCGCGTCGTGAACTTGGGTGCGCTGGCGATTTTGCGGATGTTGTACCGGGATGGTTTCTTTCACGCCGACCTGCACGCGGGCAATTTGCTGATCCTGCCGGGACCGGAGGTTCGCGTGGGATTCGTAGATTTGGGCATGGTGGGGCGATTCGAGGACGAAACCCGGCGGCGGTTGCTGTATTACTACCATGCGCTGGTCAACGGCGATGTCGAAAAAGCGGCCTGGCATCTGAGCGGCATTGCCGATCTCGGTCCGGGCGGCAACCCTGCTGAATTCCGGCGGGCGGTGGTGGAATTGTCGCGGCGTTTTCTGCTGCGCGCCCGGCATGGCGATTTCAGCATCGCCCGGCTGATTTTGGAGTCCATGCGGTTGGGCAGCCGCTACCGGATGTATTTCCGGGTTGATCTGGTGCTGATGGTCAAGGCGCTGGTCACGTTTGAAGGGGTTGGGCGGATGGTGGACCCCGATCTGGATGTGGTCGCATTGTCGCGGCTGTACATTGGCCGCATCTTTCGCGAGCAGTTCCAGGCGAAGCGCCTGACGCGGGAATTATGGCGCAACGGCCCGGAACTGCTCGACCTGGCCGGGCGACTGCCGGAACTGCTGGCCCGGTCCTCCCGTTCGCTCGACCACCCGGACCCCGCGCCGCCCGCCCGCCCGTTGGCGGGACTGCGTGGGGCCATCCTGGGCGCCGCCTGTATTCTCGGCGGGGCGCTGATCCTGGTGCAGTCAGACGCCTGGCTGCTGGGCGGCGGACTGGTGCTGGCGGGGTTCTGGTGCTACGGGCGCGGCGGGTAGGAACGAACGGTCAGGACGTTCATCGTTCGCCAGAAGCCGGTGTTCCTTAAGGGGCAGCGCCAACGCCGCTCAATAGGTCATGCAGGCGGCGTTGAGGATGCCAATGGCCAGCGCCAGCGCCCCCATGAACGCGCCGCTGGCGACGCGCCCGGCGGGGATGTCGCGGGCCAGGCCGGGCAGCAGCAGGCGTCCTGCGCCATAAACCAGCAGTTGAATGAGCAGGGCGATCAGCCCCCAGACCGCCATGTCGAGCAGGCTGACGCTGTGGGCGATGGCGCTGGCCAGCGGCAGCACGAAGCCGAGAATGGCGCCGCCCAGGCTGGCCGCCGCCGCTGGGTTGCCTTCGCGGATCAGGGTAATCTCGTGGTAGGGGGTGATCAGGATGTATACGGTTACAAAGAGCAGCAGCAGGCTGACAGCGGTGGCGAAATAGAACAGGAACGATGGTAAACCAGCCAGGGATTGGGTCAGCATGATCATGATTTCCTTGGGCGTTGAGTAAAAACAAGAATTTGATTTTTATGGCATTTGGCCCAACTTGCCACCGGCTTCAGCCGATTGGGCCGGTGCGGAACGGCAGAACGCGGAACAATACCGGATTACCCGGCTGGCTGTACGCTGCTGGCCAGCCAGCGTTCGAGCGTTTCCGCCAACTCCCCGCGCTGTACTGGCTTGGCGATATAGTCGTCCATGCCCGCTTCCAGACATTTTTCCCGGTCGCCTTTCATGGCATTGGCGGTCATGGCGACGATCGGTACGGTCGGGCGGAGTACGCCGGAGTCCGGGGCGCGAATTTGCCGGGTCGCCTCGTAGCCGTCCAGTTCCGGCATCTGACAATCCATCAGCACCAGGTCATAGGGAATATCCCGCAGCGCCATAATCGCTTCCAAACCATTCGCCACGGCGTCGGCCCGGTATCCCAGCTTTTTCAGCATGGCCAGCGCCACCCGCTGGTTGACCGCGTTATCCTCGGCCAGCAGGATGCGAACCCGTCGCCGGGCTGCTTCGCCGATCAGGTGCTGGGTGATTAACCGATCCGCCGCCAGTTCCCGGTCGCGCGCCACCCGGCCCCGAATCAGCGCCAGACAGGCGCGCAAATGGGATTGGCGCACCGGTTTGGTGAAATAGCCGGTGAAACCAAGCTTCTGGAACCAGGCCGCATCACCACGGCGACCCATTGATGTCATCATGACCAGCGGTGTTTGACTGATTTCCGGGCAATCCTTGATCCAGCGGCCCAGTTCGGCGCCATCCACTTCGGGCATTTGCATGTCGAGCAACGCGACCTGGAACGGATCGCCGGCCTGCGCAGCTTCCTGCAGCTTGGCCAGCGCCTCGGCGGCGCTGGCCGCTTCGGCGAAGCGACAGCGCCAGGAATTGAGCAGGGCGATGACCAGCAGGCGATTGGTGTCGTTGTCATCCACCACCATTACCTTCAAGCCTTCCAAATCCCCTGCTATGTCCTCTTCAATCGGCTCGGGGTTACTCTGTTTGCTCAGCATTACGGTAAACCAGAACGTGGAACCCTGGCCCATCACACTCTCCGCTCCGATCTGGCCCCCCATCAGTTGGACCAGGTTCCGGGAAATGGCCAGCCCGAGGCCGGTGCCGCCGTACTGGCGCGTGGTCGAACTGTCGGCCTGAACAAAAGGAGCAAACAACGCCCCCAGCCGCTCCGGAGGAATGCCGATGCCGGTGTCACTGACTGTGAAGGAGAGGGTGGCGCGGTCGGTGTCTTCCTCCAGTCGCTTCACCCGGAGGATGATTTCGCCTTGCTGGGTAAATTTGATGGCATTGCCGATCAGATTGACCAGAATCTGGCGCAACCGCCCCGGGTCGCCGCGCAGCAAACAGGGAACCGTCGGTTCGATCAGGCAGTTGAGTTCGAGATTTTTCTCCTGCGCCCGGATGGCCAGCATCTCGACCGTATCTTCCACCGAAACGCGCAGATCGAAATCCAGGGTCTCCAACTCCAGCTTGCCGGCCTCGATCTTGGAGAAGTCCAGAATCTCGTTGATGATCGCCAGCAGCGCCTCGCCGCTGGTTCGCACGATCTCGGCGTACTGGCGCTGTTCGGCGGTCAATTCCGAATCCAGCAACAACCCCGTCATGCCAATCACCCCGTTCATCGGCGTGCGAATCTCGTGGCTCATATTGGCCAGGAACTCGCTCTTGGCGCGGTTGGCCGCTTCCGCCGCTTCTCGGGCCCGGTGCAAGGTGGCTTCGCTGTGTTTCTGTTCGGTAATATCGGTGGTGAATCCGTGCCAGAGAATGCTGCCATCCGGCTCGCGCTGGGGAATCGCATTGCCGTAACGCCATTCCACGGTCTTGTCGGCAAAGAGTACCCGGTATTCACACTTCCAAGGGCGCAAGGTTTGCGCGGATTCCGCCAGGGACTCCGCCACCCGCTCGTGATCATCGGGGTGAATGAGGACAAACACCGGGCTGGCATCCTCTCGAACCGCATCGGGCGCCAGACGGAAAATCCAGCGTACTCCCTCGCTGATGTAGGGAAAGCAGATGCGCCCGTCCGGAAACTGCCTAAACTGATACAACACACCGGGGACTTGGGAAGCGATCTTACCGAGCCGCTGCTCCCGCTCCCGCAACGCCGCCAGGGTCGCACGGTCGCGGCGGCGCGCCAAAAACAGCGCCAGCAGCAGGGTGGTCAGCAACAGGGTGATCAGGATCGGCGCCAGACGGATCCGGGCGATCAGCTCCAGCCAGTGCCCGGCGGCGATATCCACTTCCATCACGGCGACTGGCTGCCCCGCTGGGTTCATCAGCGCCGCCAGCCCGCTCACCCAGGTTCCCCACTGGTCAGTCTTCGGACCCTCGATGGCGAAGCCGCCCCGGTCAAACACCTCGAGCAGCGGCGGGGTGACATCGTTATAGACCTGTCCGGGCGGCGACTCATCGGGCGAACCGGGCGGTTCGGAATCCACTAAAAAGATGACTTTTTCGTCCACCCGCCGCATCAGGGAGTAAAAGCGAACGTCCACGGCGGCGGCCCGCAACCGGGTCAACTGCTCTTTCAGGCGCTGGTAATCGGCGCTTTCCTGATCCGACTCCGCACCGGCCAGGGTTTCCACCTGGTGTTCGTTGATGGCGGCGACGCCGGTGCGGGCCAGGCTCAACAGATGCTCGGCCTGTTCCCGCCACATGGCGCGTCCCACCGCTTCGGTCGCTACCCAGCCGACGATCAGGATCAGGACCACCGCCGGCAGCGCCAGATCGTCATGCAGCCCGCGCCGCGGCCCGAGGGGCGCCCACCGTCGATATCCGACTTCGCCGAAGCGCCAGAAGGCCAGCGCGATTATGGCCGCCAGCGCCCCGCGCACAGACTGGATGGGAACGCCGGTGAGTTCCAGAAACGCTTCCTGATTGAGTGCCGACGCCGGGAAAAACGGTGCTTTCGGCGTGATGAGACCGGTGGCAAGCGCATAGAGCGCCATGGCCACAGCGGCGACGGTCAGCGGTTGGCGGCCGAAACCCGGCTGGTCCCGATAACGCCACAGCGCCCAGGCCGCCCAGAGGCCGCTGGTCAATCCCAGAGCGTAGCGAATCCCGGCGTTCAGTCCCGGCGTCCCGACCAGTCCGCCCAGCAATGCCAACGCCAGCGCCAGCAGGGGTAGCGGCAGCAGCGGCAGCACCAACCAGCGTCCCGGATTCCACCCTCCCAGGCAAACCGTCGCACCCCGGCCAAATTCGAGCAGACACAGAAACGAGGTGGCCATCAGCGCCAGCCGGATCAGGACGAAGCGCGGATCATCTCCCAAGGACAACGTCAGCAGCTCCAGCCATTCATTGACGCCGTGCAACAGGCTGAATCCGGCCAGCCACCGCCAGGGCATCGCGTCGCCGGCCTGATGGCCCAGGGCATGAACCATCGCCGCCAGCAGTAAAAAACTCAGTCCATAGAGAAAATAGATGTAGTCCAGTTGCGCGATCAGAAAGTGGGTCATCATCTACGTCGCCAACGTTAACGCCGCCAACGAACCGTTCCGTGGCGCATCACGACACCTCGAGCGGAGCTACCTGGATGCCAAAGACCGACTGTTCGCGCCGTCCCTCGGGGCCATACAGTTCCACCATCCCATCCTCGCACACGATCCACGCCTCGACCGCGCCCGCTTCCAGATACAGGCGAGCTTTCTCGTTCAGTTCATCGGCAGTATTAGATGGCGAGATCACTTCCACACACAACTCCGGGGCCTGGGTGTAAGGCGTCTCATAGCCATGCCGCGCCAGGAACGCCGGCGAGCACCAGACCACATCCGCGACCTTCACGCCCTTGCAGGTCAGGATCGAGCATTCCACCAGCGCCTCGCCGCCCAGCGTCCGTTCCAGCATCACCCCGATTCTGAATTGCCAATATGAATGCCGATTGGTCGCCGGACTCATCGCAAACTCCACCTTGCCCTCTTCATTCAGCTCCAGCTTGAACGGTAAATCCCGCAAATAGGGATTGTTGACTACTTGCCGCCACGTTTCTACCAGCGCCACCGCATCCATCACTCACCTCCATCAACCGTTCGCGCCGCGTTGCCGCCGCGCCTCGAACAGGAAAATCCCCGCCGCCACCGACACATTTAAGCTCTCCATCCCGCCCGCCATGGGAATCCGCGCCAGCCGGTCGCAGACCTCGCGGGTCAGCCGGCGCAGGCCTTTCTCCTCCGCGCCGAGCACAAGGGCAGTCGGCAGAGTGAAATCTACATCGTACAACGTGGCGTCCGCCTCACCCGCCGCGCCGACGATCCACACGCCCTGCTCCTGCAAGCCGCGCAGGGTCCGCGCCAGATTGGTGACGGCCACGAACGGGACGATATCCGCGCCCCCGCTGGCGACCTTGCGCACGGTCGCATTCAGGCCCGCCGCCCGGTCGGTGGGCGCGATGACCGCCTGGACGTCCGCCGCCGCCGCGCTGCGCAGGCAGGCGCCGAGGTTGTGCGGGTCCTGTACCCCGTCCAGCGCCAGCACCAGCGCCGGCCCATTCGGCGCTGCCAGCAGTTCCGGCAAATCCGCCTCGTCATAACTGCGCTGCCGAATCACCAGTCGCGCCACCACGCCCTGATGACGCGCGCCGCCGCTCAGCCGGTCCAGTTCCGCCCGGTCGGCCCAGTGAACGGCCACGCCCTGCCCGGCGACCTGATCGAGCAGGGCTTGCATCCGTTTATCCCGGCGCTGGCGTTCCAGCCACAGCCCGCGCACCTGCTCCGGTTCGGAGTTCAGCGCCGCCATTACCGCGTGCAGTCCGTAGATCAAGGTCTCTCCCACGGGTCTCACTCCGTCCGCCGCCGGCGCAGATAGCGATTACGCTGGCCATGCTCGCGGCGCTCATTCTCGACCGGCTCGAAATCAATCTTGCGCTCGTCCAGATCCACCCGCACGACCCGCACCGTCAGCCGGTCGCCCAGCCGATAGACCTGCCCGGAGCGTTCGCCGTGCAGACGATGACCCACTGGATCAAACTGGTAATAATCATTCCGCAGGGAGGTGACGTGTACCAGGCCTTCCACGAACACGCCGCGCAATTCCACGAACAGGCCGAAGGCGGTAACGGCAGTGATGATACCCTCGAACACCTGCCCGACCTTGTCCAGCATGAATTCGCACTTGAGCCATTCCACTGCGTCGCGCACCGCCTCGTCCGCCCGCCGTTCGGTCATCGAGCAGTGCTCGCCCAACCCGACCAGTTCGGGGTGGGGGTGGAAAAACTCGGCCGGTTTGCCGCCGTTGATCGCGTGGCGGATGGCGCGATGGACCAGCAGATCGGGATAGCGGCGAATCGGCGAGGTAAAATGGGCGTAGGCGTCCAGCGCCAGCCCGAAATGACCAACATTGCCGGGACTGTAGATCGCCTGGGCCAGCGAGCGCAGCATCACGGTCTGAATCAGATGGGCGTCGGGCCGGTCGCGGACCTGCTCCAGCAGCCGGGTATAGTCCAGCGGCGAAGGCTTGTCACCGCCACCCAGCCCCAGCCCCAGTTCGCCCAGAAAGGCCCGCAACTTGTTCAACCGGTCCTCGGTCGGCCCTTCGTGAATCCGGTACAGGCCCGGCATTTTCTGGCGTTGCAGGAACCGCGCCGCCGCGACGTTGGCGGCGATCATGCACTCCTCGATCAGGCGGTGGGCGTCGTTGCGCTCGGTCGGCAGGATGCGCTCGATCTTGCGCTCGGCGCTGTACTCGATCACCGTTTCCTGGGTGTCGAAATCCATCGCCCCGCGCTGCTCCCGCGTCGCCCGCAACACCTGATATAACTCGTGCAGCCGGTCCAGATGCGGAACCAGTGCAGCATATTCAGCCCGCATCCGGGGGTCACGGTCAGCAACGATGGCCGCCACCGTATCGTAGGTCAGCCGGGCATGGGAGCGCATCACCGCCTCGGCGAAACGGGAACGGATGATGCGACCCTCGGCGTTGAGCGTCATCTCGCAGACCAGACACAGCCGGTCCACCTCGGGATTGAGCGAACAGAGACCGTTGGACAGCGCCTCCGGCAGCATCGGAATGGCCCGATCCGGGAAATACACCGAATTGCCGCGCTTGCGCGCTTCCCGGTCCAGCGCCGTACCCGGCTGCACGTACCAGGACACGTCGGCAATCGCCACCAGCAGCCGCCAGTTGTTCCCGCGCCGTTCGCAGTAAACCGCATCGTCGAAATCGCGCGCCGTGATGCCGTCAATCGTCACCAGCGGCGTGGCGCGCAAATCCCAGCGGCCCTGCCTGGCGGCCTCCGGGACGGTATCGCCGTGCTGGCGCGCTTCCTCCAGCACCACTTCCGGCCATTCCACCGGAATGCCGTGGCTGGCGATGGCGATGCGCACTTCCATCCCCGGCGCCATGTGCTCGCCCAGCACCTCCTTGACCCGGCCCAGCGGCCGGCTCTGGGCGCTGGGCTGTTCGATCAGCTCGACGATCACGATCTGGCCGGCTTGCGCCGCGCCACGTCCGTCGGGCGGCACCATGATGTCCTGGTTGATGCGCTTGTTGTCGGGAATGACGAAGCAGGCGCCACGCTCCTCGCAGAACCGGCCCACCACGGTTTCGGTGTTGCGCTCCAGCACTTCGACCACTGCGCCCTCGCGCCGGCCCCGGTAATCCACACCGATCACCCGCGCCACCACCCGGTCGCCGTGCAGCAGCTTGCGCATCTGCCGGGGCGAGAGGAACAGGCTGTCGCCGCCTTCGTCGGGAATCAGAAACCCGTGACCTTCCGGATGGCCAATCACCCGCCCGGTGACCAGATTCATCTTGGTGACCAGGCCATACCCCTCGCGGCGATTGCGGATCAACTGGCCGTCGCGTTCCATCGCTCGCAGGCGGCGGGCCAGGGCCTCGATTTCCTCCTCGCCCTCCAGCCGCCACTCGGCGCACAGTTCGGCTAAAGTGAGCGGCATACCCCGCTCTTCGAGAGAGTTCAGAATGAATTCGCGGCTGGGCGCGGCCTGGCCGTATTTCTTCTGTTCCCGGGCCACAAAGGGGTCAAGCTGACGCCAGGAGCCGTGTTTTTTATGGGTCATTGAATCACTTAGTAAGGTTGTAAAAACGTGAAAGAGAGCGGATTGACAGTCCGGCAGGCAATCCGTATAGTTCGCTTCCGTTGTCGCTGCACGCGGTGCGACAGCCACTTAGCCGAAGTGGCGGAATTGGTAGACGCGCTAGGTTCAGGTCTTAGTTGGGGTAACCCAGTGGAGGTTCAAGTCCTCTCTTCGGCACCAGAT
>ENA-UOWG01003127-UOWG01003127.1-activated-sludge-metagenome-genome-assembly--contig:-NODE-3127-length-13024-cov-8.041946_pt1 | contig 13024 bp, 10 predicted proteins | sample MGYA00238147_ERZ761563 | MGnify/ENA primary metagenome ERZ761563 (study PRJEB28884, sample SAMN05720216) | anaerobic digester metagenome | isolation source: active sludge of municipal... | reverse complement strand
TCCTGGTGTCGCACTGGCCGGTGGCGTCCGATGCGACGGTGCCGCTGACCACCAACATGCTCGCCGAGTACAAGGCCAATCCCGCCCAGGGCAAGGCCGAGGCCCATCGCAAGTCGATGCTGGCCCTGATGGACTCCGCCGACCATCCGGAGTTCGCCCATCCAATCTATTGGGCACCGTTCGTGGTCGTGGGCGAAGGCGGGGCAAGCGGACGTTAGTAGCCGGCTAGGCTCTAAGCTCCCAAGTCACCGAGACCTTCTCGCTGGTCTCAATCGCCTCCGGCTCGATTTCATCCGCATAGCTCAGCTTGCAGTAATCAAACTGCCCCCAATCCTGATTTACGCGATAGGTCATGGTGGTCAGGTGCTTACGCTCGCCGTAGAGCACTTCGACCAGATCGCCCAAAGTGCAGCCGGAAGATCGCGCGAGGATCTCCGCGCTCTTGCGCGCTGCCGCGAATGCGTCTTCAAGGGCGATACGCTGCAACGACTCGGCATTGCTCACGCGGAAATTGATGGAAATATCGGGGGTGGCCTCGGAACCCGGGCACTCAGCCAACAGGGCGTTCAACAGCGGACGGTCGAGTGAGAAACAGAGGGCAAGATCATGGAGGCCCCTGTACCCGATGAAAATCTCCTTGTTGTTCTCATCGTATCGACGGTCGACCATGACTTTGAAGTCTTCCGTCTTGATCGCCGATCTTTCCACCCCGCAGGCCACGAATGCATCTTTCAGCAAGCGGACCTTTCGGTCCTGAGCCTCGATGACTTCCCCGTATTCCGTGCCGAGGGAGCCAATGGTCAGTTGCAGCTTGATTTCGTCAGGGGCAGCCGAAGCCTTGCCATTTCCTTCTACTTGAATTCTTGCCATTCCTGGTTCCTCAATTCTTAAAATTGTTCATGCATAGGCCGCTTCGAGCAACCGCTTCGCCCCGGCAACAGGCGAGGTCACATTTTCGAGATACTCTTTGGCCTTGTGCTCGCTGACACGCTCGCGCACCTTCTCCAGTTCGTCATCCACGGTTTCCTTGAAAACCAGCTTCACGAGAACGACCATCAGTTCGAAGAAGAGGACGATCATGAAGAAGAGCGTATAGGCCACGAGGGCATAGTTGTTTCCCTGGACGAACTGATGAAGCGCCTCGATTCGTTCAAGGAGGCCGGCATCCTCGCCTGCGGTTTCCGGAGTCAAGGAGGAAAATTTGTCGGATTTCTCGACAAGGAAGCCGTCCAGCTTTTCTTGAGCAGCAACATAGTCGCCGCGCAGGACTGCCGCACGCTTCACCAACTCGCGGTAGACGGGTCCGATACTTGGTTTCCCAGTCCCGCATGTGCCATTCGCCTCGCAGGCGGCGGCAGCTTCAGCCTTTTCCCAATCTGCCTTACGGACATTCACCTCCGCAGCCTGGCGGTTGATCTCTATTGCGTATTGGGATTCGATGCGTGCTTTTTCTTCGGTGAATAGCTGCTGCTTCACCTCACGGTCGAAGATGATCAGATCGACAGTCGAGGCGCCGAGAACGGCGATCACGACACCGATCACAAATCGGCCGGAACTGACCCACCATGACTTGGGTGTTGCCAGAACCAGTCGTTCAACCAGGTAGATGAGCCCGGCGCAACCTACCGCGGTAATTGCGGCGATATTCGTCTCGAGGCCAAAAATCCGGGTGGCAATGAGATAGCTCGTCGCCGCCCAGATGAGAACCGGTATATGGATGGCGATGGCGTAGGCCTTCAGGCGCTTGATCGTCGAGGCATGGTATCGAGCGGCCCGCTCTGGGGATTCGCCGACGACATGGCAGAGATAATTTGAAGTTTTCATGGGGGACAAACTCATTAGCTCAGAAGTTCGAATTCGATCGCTGACTTCAGGCCAAGGCGGAATCCCTGTTCGTAGCGGTTCAGCGCCTCCAGCACCCAGCCCCTGCCCGCTTTGGCCAGTTCGATTTGCTCGTGCAGCTTCGCTATCTCGCGCCCTTGGTGGGCCTGAGCCAACTTTAGCCGGGCCGTTGTCTGGCTGCAGAACCCCTCGGTTTCAAGCTGGACATCCTCGAGACGGTGCACCTTGATGGTTCGTCGTTCCAACAACCTGCTTACCGTGTTCTGGAACTCGGCAATAATCGTTCTCCTGCCGTTCTCCATGGCTTCCTGGGTGCGGCATTTGGTTCCGTCATATCTGCCGTGCCCGAAGTGGCTGGCATCGAAGAACGACTTCAGTTCCGCGGCGTCAAGCAACCCGTGCTGCGAACGGGCAGCCGGAGCAGCGGCAACCGGCTCGACTCGGGCCTCGGGAATGGGCGGTTCTATGCCCTGGGGCATCGGCAGACTGATCACGTTGTCGGTTGCTCCCGGGAACGGGAATGTATCATGGGTCGGCTCGACGGTTTCATTGTTGTCGGTCTCCGGGTGCATGGCAGCGGAGGACTTCCAAAACATCATTCGTTGGAGGTTCATAGCGGGTTTGGTCTCGGTTTATGTGGTTTGACGATAGGATATGGATTGCTACTGGTCTTCGGATCCGCCGGCATTCAGTGACGGTTGATTCGCTGCGTCCGGTGGCCCACGGTAATGACATGGCCGTCACTACCAAGTACCAGATAGGTGTTGAGGAATTCCTCAAGGCGCCTGACCACCTGGCCGCCGATCTCCGAATTCAACTGGCGGCGGGCACGCTTGTCGAAATAGCGGATTTCCCCACCACGATGGTCGTACTCGCTGGTACCAAAGCCGATCAGCCAGTCGATAACGACAGGTGGGATATTGCGCTGCTGCATGCGATGGCTGGCATGTCTGGTCAGTGGTTGATTCATTGTGCTCTCCGTCTAGTGCTGATGTGTTGAATACGGTGCTGGTCGGCGGATTTTCAAATCGGGCGACCAGCATCAGTGGTGTCATCTATACGGAGCAAAAGACAGCATTTTCAAAAGCACAGTCAGAAATCTGGAGTATTTGAAAATCACCTGAGCCCGTTCGTATAGGTGGCACGCTCCTGACACACGCTGGTTTCAAGCGAGGTCAGGAATTCAAGCAATCGAACCAGGACTGATGCGCCATGGCCTCAATCAACAAAGTCATTCTCGTAGGGAATCTCGGTGCCGATCCCGAATCCCGCACGCTCGCTTCCGGCGACCTCGTCTGCAATCTCCGGATTGCGACCTCGGACAAATGGAAAGACAAGACGACCGGGGAGCCCCGTGAAGCAACCGAATGGCATCGGATCGTTCTATTCCGCAGCCTCGCACAGATCGCCAGCCGGTATCTCAAGAAGGGCGACCCAATCTATGTCGAGGGAAAGCTCCGCACCCGAAAATGGCAAGGCAACGACGGCCTCGACCGCTACACGACCGAGATCGAGGCAACCGAGTTCAAGATGCTGGGCGGACGGCGGCAGGAATCGGATTCACATGAGATCGAAACGCGACAAGACACTCGGCAAAAGCCCGTACCCAACAGCCTGGCAGTTAGCCGCGACGAACTGCACGACTGGATGAAAGATGTACCCTTCTGACGATCATCAGCTTGTGGGTTTGATGGATTGGCCCATGGAAACAGCAGCACTACTCGCCTGCATGAAATGACACCTAGACTAGCCAAGTTTTACGCAGCACTACTCGCGGCGTTTTTTCTTCCTCTCTACGCTTTCGGTTCCCAACTGCTTGGGCCATATCTGTTAGGCGTATTGCCGGTCATGGTCGTACTCGGGATAGCCGCCCGCCTCGTACTGACCGCTTGGCAGGAAGGATCAGAAAAGGGGAAACAGGCAAACACTGGGGAACACGCCTACGGCTTCGGCGGAAACGAACTTCTGGCGTTCTCTGACGACAGTGGCCAGATCTGGATTCGAGCACAGGATGTGCGCAACGTGCTGCAACTTGAACGCAGTGACCGCTGGATGGCCCAGGCCTATCCGCATGGCTACCGAGAGGTGCATCCAAAGGTCAAGGCTTACTACGTTAAACCGGAAGTGGTTCGCCGGCACTGGGCCGGCAGCCATCGCATTGAGATCAACCGGTTTCTAAGCTGGATGGATCGCGAACTCGTGTTTATTCAGTCGCGGCGCGCAACCGCTTTGCTGGAGTCCACGCCTGACCTGCCAACGCCGCAGAGCAAATTACCTGATAACGAGCACACCGGTTCCATAACCGGACTGCTCAGGCCGCTTGCGAGTCATGTCGTGGCCCATTGGAATGGCAACCAAACACTGCCCAAGGCGCTCCTTATCGGAGGCGTCATCGCCCTAATGGTGATCCTGCTAATACTCAAGCTACCCCGACCGTCGAATGTCATTGCTCATTACCAGACAATCGGCGTGATCGGCATTTTCCAGTTGGGTGCGCCAATGGCGATCGCCTTCTGGTGGGGTATGGGGGTATGGCGGAGCACCCTGTCCTGGGTCAAATCCGAAAGATCCCGGCTATTCGCGTTGATCACGACAGCATTCAGCATGTCGATGATGCTGTCAGCGCTCGACATGCTGGCGGAACGTGACACGCAGTATTCTCTCGCCGATCTCATCATGATTGCCGCCGATATGGATCCTCAGCCGGAGATAAAGCTGGAGGCAGGCGGCAAACGCCTCAATCTCAAAGGGCCGCTGGGTTTCGGAACAACCTCAAGGGTGGCTCGCATGCTGAAGGATCATCCGAACATCGAGGGCATCGAGTTGCATAGCCCGGGCGGTCGTGCAGATGAAGGTCTGGCGCTTGGAAAGCTGATCCGCGCCAGCGGGTTGACTACCTACGTGCGCCATGGATGTGCCAGCGCATGTGTGACAGCTTTTTCCGGCGGGCGTTTTCGTGAAGCAGCCAGTACAGCACGCTTTGGTCTGCATCGATCCGGATTTCATTGGCGAAAGGCAACCGAATCTTGGCAGCCAATCGACCTGAGCGTCCGAGATTTCATGCTTGGGCAGGGGGTCGACCGCAGCTTCGTGGCGAAAGGCATGGAGCCGTCAATTCATGATATCTGGGAGCCGATTGTTGCCGACGTCCTGGCAAGCGGACTAGCCAACCGTGCATGGGTTCAGGGTAGCAGTTGATTGCCCATTGGCCGGCAATCGAGGGGCAAGTCCTGGAGTGCGCAGATTGATTTGGCGCGACAAGTCATATCACTGGCGCAAGGGATCAAGCAGTATTCGTTGCAATTGCCCACAATGACTGCATTCGCTATCAGCAACGAAGGCAAGGTCGGGAATGATCAATAAATTTGGCGCTTGCCTGAGTTTCAAGCGAAGATGAATGGATATGACTGGCGATTTCGCATCGCATCCTTCAACTTACAATGATTTATCGGCTTTCCAAGGGACTCTCGTGAAGAACTCGCTTCCAAACATTCATCCGAAAATCGTGACTATCTCGACGATGGTAGCGTGCCTGTTGCTGGCCAACCCGGTCGCCAACGCGAGCGACATCGACGCCACCGCAGATTTTGGTCCAGCGGGACTGCTGTCGATTCCCAAGGCTGGTGCCGATAAAAGTAAGGGAAAACCCGCCGACGGCATGAATTTCAACCCGGCTGATCTTTCTGTCCTCGATCACGAGAGCATCGTGAATGGTCGGACCGGTACCGTGTTGGAGAATGTTTCAAATCAGCGAGTGACGACCACACGTGGCGCCAAAGAGGCACAGATCTATCAACAATACGCCCGCTCCGTTGTTCTGATCGTCACCGAGGATGGCATGGGTTCAGGCGTCCTGATTGAGCGGAACGGCCTGATCCTCACCAACTGGCACGTCGTTGGGAACAACAAGCAGGTCAGCATTGTTTTCAAGCCGAAGGTCGAAGGCCAGGCACCATTAAAGGCGGACATCCGGCGTGGCCAAGTGGTTCGCGTTGATCAGATTGCTGACCTTGCCCTAGTTAAAGTCAGTGAGGTTCCTGCCGGCGTCGAACCGATGACACTCGGTGAGATGTCCGAGGTTGCCGTCGGCAACGATGTGCACGCCATCGGACATCCAACCGGCGAAGCCTGGACCTACACCAAGGGCTTCGTCAGCCAGATTCGCAACGACTACAAGTGGTCCGGTGGCCAGCAAAAGATTGCCCATCAGGCAAATGTGATCCAGACCCAGACGCCGATAAACCCCGGAAACTCGGGCGGCCCCTTGATCAGTGGCGAAGGCCGCCTTGTCGGGATCAACAGTTTCAAGAGCAGCGGCGAAGCGCTCAATTTTGCGGTCGCGGTGAATGATGTCAAGCGCTTTGTGGAGAGCAAACAGAATCGCCTGGCGAAAGCCGCCGAGCCCCGCCCGACCAAAGCGAGCGTAGGCACCGAATGCAAGGCAAAGGTGATTGAGCGCTCTGACAGCGAGGACGGCTCGTCGCAAGTGACGGTAATCGATGCTCGTTGCGACGGTAAGCCGTCGGCCGTTCTGGTAACACCATACGACATTCGCAAGCCGATTACATTAAGTATCGACCAAACCGGTTCCGGCAAGGTTACTGGAAAATTTGTCGACACGGATCGCGACGGGAAATGGGACGCGTCAGCCTGGGATACGAAGGGCAAAGGCGAGTGGGATGTCGTCTGCTCTCAGGTCAATGGCACCCTGGAAGTTGATCGCTGCGAGCCTTACAAGAAGAAAAGCTAGGCCGAGAAAGCCCACTTGATCTTGGCATCAGGAATATTGTCCGGGATGCGAAAAACCAGTCCATCCATTCGAGACCGATTTTGCTTTAGATCATTGGGATCTTCGGCAAGCTGGTGCTGCTTGGCAGTGCTTTGCTCCATTGCCAGTGTTCTAACCGCCTTGCCCGTCCATGCAAAGGATTGGGACGGCCCCAAAATCTCGACCACGTTCCATCTCTGCCTTCAGCAGGAGGAATTCATTAGAGGGATAACCATCCACAAGGCCCAGACCAGCGAGGAGGCCGCAGCAGTCGTCAAGAATTGCCACGCCCTGCTCGAAGCTGCGAACTCATCGGGGAGCGAAATCAAGAAGGAACGTCTGGCGCGTTACTACTTCCTCACAGCCTTTGCGGAATTTAAGGTGGCCAATCTTTCAGCAGCGGAGGCGTTGTACCTTCGTGCTCTCGACATTGCTGAGAAAAGCAAAATTGCCACATCCCAAACTTGGGAGATATTGAAGGATCTCGGTGATATCTATCGGCTGAAAGGGGACTATGCGAGGGCGGAGGAACTGTTGCAACGTGCGCTGGCGATTCGCGAAGCGGTTTCCGACGAGAATAAGGCCAACGTTGCAAAAATCTATAACAGCCAGGCGGAGATGTATCGAGCCCAAGGCCAGTATGCAAAGGCTGAAGCCATTTACCTGAAGGCCATCGCCATTGTCGAGCAGTCTGTCGGCACAAATGATCCATTTCTTGGAATCCCCTTGGGCAATCTTGCCGAGATCTATCGCACCCAGGGGAATTTTGCGAAGGCCGAGGAACTCTATCTGCGCGTCCTGAAGCTGTGGGTTCCTGCCTTGGATCCGCATCCCTATGTTGCTGCGCTGTTCAACAACCGGGCTGTAATGTTCCGTATCCAAGGACAATACGCCATAGCGGAACAGTTGTACCTACGGTCGCTGTCGATTTACGAGCAAACCCTTGGTTCCGAGCATCCCATGGTTGCGAAGACCTTGAACAACCTAGCGGACATTGGTCTCATTCAAGGGCAATACGAGAAGGCGGAAGACTTCTACCAACGCTCGCTGACGATCTCGGAAAAAGTCTTTGGCCCGGAGCATCAGGATGTGGCAACCGTATTGAACAACCTGGGAATCTTCTACGCCTCTCGGGGGCAACATTCAAAGGCAGGGCCACTTTTTCAACGTTCCCTGGCCATCCGTGAGAAGACCCTCGGCACCAACCATCCGGACGTCGCCATCAGCCTCATCAATCTGGCACTCATTTACTATGAAGAAGGGAATTACGAGAAGGCTGAGTCGCTCAACAAGCGTGCTCTGGCGGTTCTGGAAACAAGCCTTGGAGAGAATCACCTGGATGTCGCGTCAGCATTGAACAATCTTGCCGAAGTCTATGCAACCCAGGGGAAAATCGTGGATGCCGGGCGACTCCACTGGCGCGCAATATCCATCCGCGAGAAAGCCCTTGGTCCAGAACACCCAGCCGTGGCGGAAAGTTACGGTAATCTCGCCGTCCTTTATGAACTTGCCGTTCTTCATGAACTTGAGGGCGACTACACCAAAGCAGAGCAACTCTACCTTCGCTCGCTTGCAGTCTGGGAGAAATCGGCCACCCCAAATCACCTGAATGTTTGGAAGACGTTGGCAAGCTACGCCGACATGAAAGTGAAAGCCGGTGACACAGCTGGCGCCTTGGCACTGTACAGAAAGGCAAACGTCGGGTTCCGCGCCAAGGTAGTTGCCGGTGATTCGGTCGGCATCAGCCCTGAGATCGTAGCCTCTGCGCGAGACGACTACGATTCTTACATTTCCCTTCTTGCCAAGGTGGAGGGCGAATCTGCGTCTGCCGAATCCTTCGAGTTGGCGCAGCTTCGCGGTTCGAGTGCGACAGGTCAGGTAGTAGGCCAGATGGCGGCCCGTTTCGCTACTGGAAGCAATGCCATTTCAAAGAGCGTTCGCCATCGGCAGGACTTGGCACTTCAGCGCAAGGCGCTGGACGACGCGTTGATAAAGGAACTCGGCAAGGCGACCGGCGAGCGCAATGGAACATTGATCGACAATCTCCGGGCGCAGTCGGCCGCGCTCAAGCAAGAACTCACCGCTCTGGATGCCGATATCGCCAAGCGCTTCCCTGAATACGTCGAACTGACGCGTCCCGAACCCCTGACCATCGGCGAAACTCAGAAGCTCCTCAAGGAAGACGAAGCGTTGCTTGTCTATGTGTTGGCGGACGAGCAAAGCTGGGTGTGGGTCGTGCGCAAAAATGCCGCCACTTGGCGCACACTGGGAACGAACAAGGCTGAAATCGACAAGTTGGTAGCCAGCGTCCGCGGAAGGATGAACGACAGTTGCGGCGACCTGCCCTGCCCAGCTGAGCTCGGGGTTCTGCATGCCCTCTACACGAAGCTCGTCGCGCCAATATCGAGTGAACTCAAGGATGTTCGCCATCTGTTGCTGGTGCCAGACGGTGGACTTCAGGGGTTGCCGTTCTCGATGCTCGTCGCCAGCCCGGCGCAGCATGCCATTGACCCGCTGAAGACTGACTACACCAAGGTCGACTGGCTGGCCCGGCACCACTCAATCACAGTTCTTCCGGCCGTCCAGTCGTTGCGGGCATTACGTCTCTTCGCCCGATCCGAGTTCGGTCAGGAGCCTTTCATCGGGTTCGGCGATCCTGCCCTTGAAGGGTCAGACAGCCAGGCCACGGCACGCGGCAAACGCATTGAGCGCAAGGTGGCCTTGCGCGGTGGACTGGCCGACACGACCGAAATTCGTCTGCTTGAGCCCCTGCCAGCGACTGCGACGGAGCTGAAGGCAATCGCCAAGACACTGCAGGCGAAGCCGGACACGCTCTGGTTGCGTGAGCGCGCCGCCGAAGATAACGTCAAGAGACTGGACCTGAGCCGCTACCGTACCGTTGCCTTCGCGACGCACGGCCAGCTGGCCGGCAGCGTCAAGGGATCTTACGAGCCGGGCCTGATCTTCACCCCACCGGCCAAAGGCAGTGAGCAGAATGACGGCTACCTGACGGCCAGCGAAGCCGCACAACTCAAGCTGCGCGCCGAATGGGTCCTGCTCTCGGCCTGCAACACGGCAGCACCGGATGGAACACCTGGAGCCGAAGGCCTGTCGGGACTCGCAAAGGCATTCTTCTACGCCGGCGGCAAGACGCTCCTGGTGTCGCACTGGCCGGTAGATTCAGACGCCACTGTGAAACTCACGACGACCATGATGCGGCTGCATCAGGACGAGCCAAATATGACCAAGGCCGAGGCCCACCGCCAGTCGATGCTGATGCTGATGAACGACCGCCACAACCCCGAATATGCCCATCCCTTCTACTGGGCACCATTCGCCATAGTCGGCGAAGGCGGACGGTAGGATTTAGGCTTCGAGCAAGCGTGTTCAGCCATTCTTTGCTCGCTGCACCCATCGCCTTTGCGCAGGCTACCCCAACCATCATAAAATCAACCGGATGAGCAACAACAATCATCAACGCTCCAGCCTGGATTCGCTCAAGCACGGGCTTCACCATGCCTATGTTGCTTTGGTATTGGCCTCGATCATCTTGATCGCCGAGCAACACGGCTGGCTCATCTGGCTGGATTCGATCTCGCTACGGGCGGCTACTGCATTGACCCCTGTCGTCAACGCCGTCCAAGGCGACCCGTCAGCCAATCGGGAACGCGACGAACCTGTCGTACTGCTGATTTCGGACGAAATGTACGAGAAGGACTTTCGTCAAACGTCACCGTTATCCCGTTCATTACTCGCAGATACATTGATCCGGATTCTTGAAAAGCAGCCGAAGTCGTTAGCAATCGACCTTGATCTTTCTCCTGGCCCTGGCGACGAAGACGATCCCGGGCAGCGCCGACTGGATGACGTCTTGATCACGGCGGCAAAATCCGGAACGCGGCTGATTCTCGGTGTCCCTTTCCCGGTCCAATCTGACAAGTTGTTGGCGGCAAAGGCACGGTGGATGCAACGCCTCTGTGCATCAGGGATTTCGTTCGGGTTCACCTATATCCAGACAAGTCAGGGGCTGGTCCTGCGCTATCCGACAGAAACCGGCTCTCTGGGTGACCTGCTGGCAGGCACGAGTTCCCTGCCAGTTGCCACAACGCCATGCGCAATCATCGAAAGCGGTGAGCAGGCAGCCGCCTTTCTGAGCAAGGATTTCCCCGGGGGATTGTTCGTTGGTGGCGAGGACCTTAGTCGTCAGCGGCCATTGAATACCGCCTATTTTCGGGGACGTGCGCCCGTATGGATGGTTGCGGCCGAAGATGTCAGGGCTGCCGACCTTACGGGGCGCATGGTGGTTCTTGGCGCCGGTTTCAATCCAAATGACGAATTTCTGACTGCGTATGGCCCGCAAAAAGGCGCTTCGATTCATGCCGCCATCGCGTTCAGCGAGCGCCAGCCGACCAAAGCGGTTTCTCATGCAATGGCGATCCTGCTCGATATCGTTCTCGGTATTGCCGCAGGCTTCCTGTTTCACGCCATCTGGGGTCGATACCATCTCGCCGACGAGCGAGCGATGGCGTCCGGCTATTGGCCGATCCAACGGTTCCTGGTGGCCCGCCTGTGGTTGTTCGCCAGCTTTGCGATCCTTGTCGTCTGGATTGCCATGCTGATGGCAATGAGCGCATGGCTCCTGCGGCACAATCTATGGAACAATCCTGGCCCGATGATCATCGGCGTTTTTGTGAAGACTATCTTGGCCAGTCGCTCCCACGGTGAGCACCATGAGATCTCACAAAAAGCCCCTGCGGTAATGAAATATGCAGACGAACTGCTGTGCCTCCCGATTGTTGCATGGGGCATTGTGGCCTTCTTTTCCTCCCACTGACATGACACGACATCGCGTATCGACCCTTCTTGCTGTGGGCGCCCTGGCCCTGCTCTCGACGTCTCAGGCGCTGGCGGTCGGCGGTTGCGTGCTTGTCGCCGATGAGCACGCTGAATTCAGCATCGAAAACCATCGCCAGCGTCTCGAACCGAGGGTTCCATTGCGTCTGGCGCTATGCGAAGGGCTGCGTGTCGAGACTGGCAAAATCACCGCTTGTTATCTGGCAGCCGGTGGCCGGCGCATGTGTGTCCAGATCAACAAGGGCAAAGGCATTCCTGAAAACTCAGCAGTCGAACAGTCAAAGAGTGTCGGCGAGGCATTCCAGGCAACATTGGTCGCCTTTGCGAAAGGCGACGCGCAGACCAAGCACGGCCAGACGCGAGGCACATCAAGGCTTCCAGGGTTGCCCTATGGCCAAATTTTGATCCTCGGTGACACCTTGGAACTGCCGCTTTCTCAGACCGGGATCCCGGATATCGAATCGCTCAGTATTGAGCGTGGTGACCCAGTAACCCCGACTTCCATCCAAGCGCTCCTGAAGGATGGCACCGCCCTGTTCAACGGAAAGGATCTTTTGCCGGGTACGCAATATAGGTGGCGGCTCAAGACTGCTCGCCGCGAATATAGCTATCCCTTCCAGACAGCCAGCGTAGCCGAGATCGACAACCTTAAGCAAAAAATTGCCGCGATATCGTCAACATCTGAGTCCAGTCTTGGACGCGCCATCCTGCTGGCCGAGCTTTACCTGGAAAATGGCTTCGCGTTCAATGCCAGAGCTGAGCTGGCAAGGAACGGGATGATCAGTTACTGATTTCTGCCGGCTGGCCAAGTGAACCTGAACCCAGAGACTTAGATTTGACTTGACCAGCACCAGCACCGGCAACAGAGGCCATTTGACATTAGTCCCCAGATGACAATATTTTCTGCACCGCCAGTGCTCGCTGCCAGCCCTCCTCTATACACTTAGGGAAACGCTGAACAATTCGCCTTACTCCGAAGTGGGCGGCGGGCGAAGCTGATTTGATTGGGAAACAGGCTGGTTTTTGCTGTCCAGTAGCTGTTTTTGCGGGGCGTTTTGCTCATTTTCCGTTTTCAGGACGTACCTTGGGTGTTGGCGTCGAGTAGCCAACGACGCGCCAGCACCAGATTGGCGAAGCCGAACAGCGAGAAGAGTTGGGCCGTGTTCTTGGCCAAACCGCGGTAGCGCGTCTTGCGATGACGGAAGAGGTTCTTCACCACATGGAACGGATGCTCGACCTTGGCCCGGATACTGGCTTTGGTGTGTTCGATTCGTTCGAGCAGGTCCCCCAGCGGCGTCCCCGGCAGGGCCTTGCGCTTGCCCGGTCGCGTAGCCACATGCCAGGTCACCGGGAGTTCCAGATTCTCTGCCCGCTTCTCGACTCCCTGGTACCCCGCATCGCCAAAGGCATCGGTTTCGTCCCCATGCAGGAGTGCCTGGGCCTGGGTCACGTCGCTCACGTTGGCGGCGGTGCCCATTACCGTATGCACCAATCCGGACTGGGCGTCGACGCCGATATGCGCCTTCATGCCGAAATGCCACTGATTGCCTTTCTTCGCTT
>ENA-UOWG01003125-UOWG01003125.1-activated-sludge-metagenome-genome-assembly--contig:-NODE-3125-length-13028-cov-3.875665_pt1 | contig 13028 bp, 8 predicted proteins | sample MGYA00238147_ERZ761563 | MGnify/ENA primary metagenome ERZ761563 (study PRJEB28884, sample SAMN05720216) | anaerobic digester metagenome | isolation source: active sludge of municipal... | reverse complement strand
AAATATTCTTCATGCCAAAGTCCCCTATTTCACAATACAAAAACCAGAGCAAGAACAGGGCTTGGAAAATGAAACTGACAGAATAGGCCAAAGGCAGACCAACAACAGCCACATTAGATAAATCCGCTATATCCAAAAAGTCAGTTAAGAATTCTCTGAATCCATTAGCTTGCTGTAAGATATTAACAAACAAAAAGCTCAAGGTAATATTTAATCCAATACTGATTAAAGAAATTACAGTTGGAGTCTTAGTGTTTTTAATAGCAAAAAAAGCTCTGGCTAACAAAGGTATTAAAGCAGCTCCCAGCAAGTCAACGCTAAACATTCCCACGCAAGCAGCTGTAATTCTAGTATCAGCCCAAGAAAAATTCTTTCCCAAACTGCCCAAAATAATTCTAACAATAGGAGCTCTAAGAACGAAAATAGCCATGGCAGTAGGAAGAACTAGAAACACTACTTGCTTGATAGTTGAGGAAAGATTATCAAAGAATTCCTTGCTTTGGCTCTGGGCCCAGAATTTAGAAAGCATTGGGAAAGCAGCAATAGAAAATGGAACAGCAAAAAATCCAATGGGCATGTATTGGATATTGTTAGCATAATTAAAAACAGCAATGCTTCCTGTGGTTAAAGTAGAAGCAATACCAGTAGTAACTACATCGTTGATCTGCTGTCCAGCCACTGCCACAGTTCTAGGCAAAGCTAAAACAAAGAAATCCTTAACAGATTGAGCCTTGAAATCAAACAAGGGTTGGAATTTGTATCCGCAATGAATAAAGGCGGGCATTTGAATTAACAAATGACAAATTGCTCCCACAATTACTCCCATTCCCACTCCCATTATTCCAAAACTAGGAGCTAAGAATTTAATTCCTAAAATTATACAAATATTGTAAACAACAGGAGCTAAAGAATAGCTCAGGAATCTGTTGAAATACATTAAGGTTGAAGAAACCAAGCTGGATATTCCAAAAAAAATCGGACTCAAAAGCAATAATCTAGTCAAACTCACTGCTTCATTGATCATTTCTTGATTAAATCCTGGTACTATAATCTGAAGCAATTGCGGAGTGAAGATAAAACAAATGACGGCAAAGACAAACAGAACTGCCAGAATAACATTAATTGTATTGTTAATCATTTTCCAAGCCTCTTCCTTGCTCTTGTTCATGTATTCAGAAAGAATGGGCAGGAAAACAACTGACAATCCTCCGGCAATTAGAAAGTTGTAAATAAAGTCGGGAATTTTGAAAGCTGAGAAATATATGTCTGCTTGCGGACTAGTGCCAAAAGTTCCTGAAATCAATCCGTCTCTGACTAGCCCCAGAATTCTGGAAAGTAAACTAAAAAAACCCACTATCAAAGCTCCTTGGGTTATTGTTTTAGTTTGAGAATTAAGTATTTTGTTAAGCATAAAAGAAGTCTAAGCAAGCAATAAGCCGAATTCTGTCTAGGACAATCATTTATCTGCATCGCCAATTACTTGGCGCGTCAAGCGAGCTACCTTTAGCCGACTTGTGGTCGGCAAACTTGCTCTTGCATCCAGTAAGGGTTTGGCCGTTTCACCCCTGTATTGCTACAGGGCTTCCCCAGAGGGGTGGCTATGCCTTTCGTTATAGCCCGTCACTGCTCGCACCTCGACCGTTTCCGGCGACGGCTGTTAGCCGCTACTCTTTTACCCCGCAGAGCGGGGGGATGTTCGGACTTTCCTCCTTTTAGGACTAGCCTAAAAAGCGATTGTCTAGCTTGCTTAGATAATGAAACATAACATAAATAGGGCTCTGCTGTCAAAATTATTTATTATCCAAAGCCTCATTTACTAGTCTATCAGCTTCTTTGTTTTGTTCTCTAAAAACATGTAGATAGGAAACTGATTTGAATTTTGATTTGATATTGTAAACCCTAATGAATTGTTTTTGAAGATTAGGCTCTTTGACTTTGTATTTCCCCTCTAGTTGCCTAACAATTAATTCCGAATCAGCACGAATCAAAATATCTGTCTGTTTTGATTTATCTCCTAAGTCTTTGGATAGGGTTTCTAGGGCTGAAATAACAGCCTCATACTCAGCAATATTATTAGTAGCAGTCCCAATTGTTTTTCCGTATTCTTTGATTATTTTTGTCCCATCAGAAATTACCACTCCAATTGCTGCTGGACCTGGATTGCCTCTAGCTCCCCCATCAGTATTAACAATAATCTTATTCATCTTGTGGTATTGGATTATTTTTAAAATATTCTATTAATCCTTTTCCTACATTTTCTTGATTCTCGTTTTTGAATCTAAATCCGCAAGCTGGTGGATGGCCGCCATAGGTTATCAAATATTGTTGGCAAGATTCCAAGGCCTTTACTCCATTAGCTTTGGATGGCAATCTAGCTGAGCCAATTGATTCTTCAGGACCAATTTTGAATAAAAAGACTGGCTTATTGTATCTACTAACCAAATCCGAAGCAGCGCTTCCTAGGGCAATCAAGTCCCAATACTTATCTCCTTCAAAAATTACTTGGTCAACTTGCCCATCTCTGTTTATTATCCTCTGATTCACTTGATCAGTAACTTTTCTTTTTTCTTCTAATTTCTTCTGGCTTTCTTCAATCAAGCTCTGAGAAATCTTTTGGCAAATGTTTTGATCCTTACAAGTTAAAAGCAAAAAGCATTGATTAACATTGTTAATATGCGAAGCCCTGTTTAAAGGATTAATAATCTTCTGGCCTAATTCATCCCTATTCTTGTTTCTGAAATCCTGGCTATCAGCAAGTATTTGATACCCTATTCTTTTAATAGCATCCAGATTAGACATTCCCACTTCAATTATTTCTTTATTCTCCCCAGCCTCTGGAACTTTATCTCCAATACTGGCCAAAGCTGCTAAAGCAGAAAAGTCTCTAAGAATCTCTGCATCTTTCACAATTAATTGGGCTAGCCTTAATACTAACCCAGCATTAGCAAATTGTTTGAAAGGATGCTCATCTCCAGGCTGGTGAGGATCAACTACTAAAGCATCGGGAACTCCACCAATAATCTGATGATGGTCAATAACAACTACTTCAAATCCCATTTGCTTGGCTAATTGGATTTCAGCAATATTAGTAATTCCGCAATCCAAAGAGAAAAACAAAGCAGGAGCAGGATTAGAAAGCTTTTCTAAAGCTTTCCTGTTTATCCCATATCCTTCACTTTCTCGATCTGGGAAATATACTTTAAGATTTCCTTCTTGTAAGTAAAAAGGATTGAGATATTCAAAAACCTCTTTAAGGATTACTGTGGATATGGCTCCATCCATATCAGAGTCGCCATATATGATTATTCTTTCTTGATTTTTTGCAGCCTCAATAATTCTTTGGACTGCTTGATCTAAATTCTTTATTGCCATTTATTCTTTTTCTAGTGCATCAAGCCCTGGCATTTTATCTTTTCCGACAAAAGAAAGCATTGCTCCCCCTCCTGTTGAAACATAGCCAAAACTATTCATTAAATTATTATTCTTGAGAAATCCGACTGTTTCCCCTCCTCCTACTACTGAAAATGCTTTACTCTCTACAACAGCTTTGGAAATTTCCAAAGTTCCATAAACATAGTCTGGTTTTTCAAACCAACCCATTGGTCCGTTCATAAACACAGTCTTAGCCTGCATAATTATTTCTGAAAACAATTTGATTGTTTCAGGCCCAATATCATACATGGCCTCATCTTTATGCAAAGCTCCCACAGAAGTCTTGCGCATATATGACTCTCCGTCTTTTTCCAAGCAAGCTACAGCATCAATTGGCAAATGAATTTTAGGATTAGTAATATCAATTTTATCAACTAATTCCATAACATCAGGATCGGGCATAGCACCAGTTATTGCTAATCCTTTTCCTTGAAGAATAGTATTAGCAATCTTTCCTCCAATTAAAATATGGTCAGCTTTGTCTAAAAATTGATTAATGACTTTAACTTTTGTCTTTAATTTTGCTCCACCAATTATTGCCACCAATGGTCTATTGGGATTATCTAAAATCTTAGAAAGATTCTCTACTTCTTCAAACAACAAGAATCCGGCAGCTGCAGGCAAATATTTAGGAACTCCCACCACTGAAGCATGGGCTCTGTGACTTACTCCAAAAGCATCATTAACATAGATTTCTGCCAAACTAGCTAATTCTTTGGCAAAATTATCATCATTAGCTTCTTCTTCTGGATGATTCCTTAAATTTTCCAGTAAGATGATCTGGCCTGGCTCTAATCCAGAAACCATTGCTTTGGTTTGTTCTCCAATACAATCACTGGCAAACAAAACTGGTTTGCCTAAAAGATTAGATAAAGCATTAGCTACTGGAGCCAAACTTAATTTGGTTTCATTTTCTCCTTTGGCGTCATCATTGCTCAAATGACTGATTAAAATAACCTTAGCATTGTTGTCAGAAAGATATTTGATTGTTGGCAAGCTTTTGACAATCCTGAAATCATCTACAATATTTCCATTCTCATCAAAAGGCACATTAAGGTCGCATCTGACCAGGACATTTTTGTTAGAAACCTCAAAATCCTTAATATGTTTCATATTATTTAAATTATTAGGTTATTATATCCCAAAAACCAGTATTTTAAAACTTGACGATATCTCCTGGTTTTAGTGTCCCTTTATTTGACTCCTCTGGCTCTTCTTCTTTTTTAACAATAGCAGGAGCATCTTTAATTAAATCCTTGAGAGTAGAAACATTAACTTCTTTTTTGACAACTTTGGGTTTTTCTTTAGGAGTGGGCTTGGGAGTGAAAAAAGCAATATTCTCATCCTTTTTAATTTCAGACAATGAAGCAAAGTCTTGTTTAGGCAAAGGCTCAGGCTTTGGAGCTGGAGCTTCATTACCTTCAGTAGCTTTTTTCAAACAATTCTTGCAATAAACAGGTCTTTTCCCATCGGGCTTGAATGGAACCTTCACTTCTTTTCCACAAGAGGAACACTTGCCATCATAAAGAGTAATTTCAGCTCCACCTGAAGTCGTATGGGCTCCACTTGATGGTCCTCCTCCAATACTTTCAGCTTGTTGGCTAATACTAGCATTAACAATACTACTAGCTACGGCATAGATCTGACGAGTGTTTTCAATAATCTCTTTTACAAAAGATTTTTCTGGCAAAGGGAAAGGTGGTAATGTAGCAGCTGAAAATGGCTGACCAGCCATTCCATCAATCATTAATCGTAAGTAAATATTGTATTTGGTTAAATTAACAAAATCTGGAGCTTCAAAGGTTGGAGAGAATTCTCTTTCCATCCATTCAGCATCTTCAGCTCCGATTCTGAAAGTAATAATAGTACCAACATTTCCAAAAACTGCGTCTCTGACTGGATCTTCCATTTGAGCAATATATTGATGAGCCAAAGTCAAACACAAATGATATTTTCTAGATTCAGAAAGAATATTAATGAAAGCTTCTGTAGCAAAGTTTTGGAATTCGTCCACATAGAGATAAAAATCTTTTCTCTGACTTTCATCAACATTAACCCTGGACATGGCTGCCAAATAAATCTTGGTAACCAAAAGTGCTCCCAATAATTTGGAATTATCTTCTCCTACTCTTCCTTTGGAAAGATTTAAAACAATAATCTTTCCTTCATCCATGGCCTTGCGCATATCAATAGATGATTTGGGCTGGCCAACAATATTACGAATCAAAGGATTAGAAATGAATTGTCCGATCTTGTTTTGAATAGCAGCAGTAGCCTCTACTTCGTATTTCTGGCTATAGCGGGAATATTCTTTTTCCCAGAAAGCCTTAACAACTGGATCTTTAACATTAGAGATAATATTCTGCCTGTAATCAGCATCTGAAAGCATCCAGTTAATTCCTAAAAGAGTGGCCCCTGGATTTTCTAACAAAGCTAAAACACAGTTGCTTAAAATGTATTCCATTCTAGCAGACCAAACATCAGGCCAGATCTTTTTAAAAACTCCCATCAAACCAGCTGAAACTAAGTGCCTTCTTTCAATGGGCACGTCTTCCATAACATTAAAGGAAATTGGGAAATCTAAATCAGCTGGATTGAAATATATGACATCCTTGATTCTTTCCTGAGGAACGTATTTGATGATTGATTCGGCTGCTTCTCCATGAGGATCAATAAAAGCCAAACCGTTTCCGTTTTTAATATCTTGAATAGCCAAATTCTCCAAAAGAACAGATTTTCCCATTCCGGTCTTTCCGATGATATATGCATGTCTGCGCCTGTCATCAGTCTTAATACCAAATTGTTTCATTTGGCCTCGAAAATTGGTTTTTCCTAAATATGTAATCTGATCTTTGGACATAGGGGTAAATAAAAATTAAACGGGCAAATTTGTTGGTGGCTCACTCTTCTTGAATTCCACTCTTGGAGTTCCCACAGGATTGAATTGAGCTGGGAAGTGAAACAAGGTAGCAATTTCTTCAATGTTCATGACCATAAGCATTCCTCCTTTGAACCAATAATCAAATGTGGCTCCAGGCGGAGTGGCTGTGGCATATCTGCGGATAAATTGCCTTTTGCGCAAATATAATCTCCTGTCTCTTAAGAAATAATTAATCTTGGTTCTAGTTCTGGGACAGAATCTCAATCCATTGTATCCAGCTAAGTGATGGACATAATTTCTGGGCGCTCCCCAAGATCCAGTATCATGAGGAAGATTCTTGTTACAGACATAAACACTTCTGAGCCAAATAGTAAACAATCTTTTTGAAGCTTTGTTCTCAACAGCAGTGAGCGCTTCTCTTTCTCCAGGAGTCAGATTAGTATCAGCTGAGGTAACTTCTGCTTTAGGGGCAGCATAACTAGGAGGATTGCTTCCCACCAATTGATTAATTCCTTTTTCAATAAAAGTAGCATCGGTTAATTTCTTCCATTCACCAGCTGCTGATATTGGGCCTGGTGGAGCTTTTCTTTTAGCTAGCTTGTTGGTCAGAACTGAAACACATCCATCCCAATCTTTTCCTCTGTAAGCAGGAACCTTGCCCACATCTACTACACTTTTAGAAGTAATAGGAATTAATCCGATTTGAAACCAAACATTATCTCCAGGCTTTCCTTTGTTTAATCCTTCCATCAAGGAATGAATAGGATCAATCAAGCGCTCTTCAGTAATCATTCCCAATTGAGGTTCAAAGAATTGCTGATAAGTCTTGAGGGGATAAGCATCTTCTCTAAGAAGCATGTAATCTTCTCCCTTAACATCCCAATCTTTGTCAGGAATTTCTTGGGGAATCTTTTGGGTATAGTCCTCAACTTCAAAAATCTCAACATCAGGATATTGAGCATACAAAGTAGCTTCAAAATTATTACGCAAGCCCTTAGGCATTCTGGCATAGAAATGAATCTTGCCTCCAGTGGCTGCAATTTCAAAAGTCATCCATAAAGGACCGCCATAAAACTGGGGCTGGCCTTCCAGCCAAAGCTCTCTCCAGTTGGCAGGATAATACATTGGACCCCATAGGCCTCCAACAACATCCTCCATGGACTTGAAAGTTTTGGTTAAATCGCGGGGTGGAATGATTTCAACCACAATCCACTTCATACGAGCAAACCAAAAATCCCAATTAATCCAATAAAAGTAATATTTTTGAATTTTGTTGAAAAGAAAAAAGGGAGGGTATACCCACCAAAATGACTTAAAAGCAGCCCAGAGGATCAATAAAAATTGTTCTAGGACAAAACCTATCTCCGGCGGAAATGTCATTGTAAAAATTTAAAAAGCCGTTCCCTTTATTATCTCAATTATAAATAAAATTAGAGAAATAAGAAAGACCACGACAATTCCCCAGAGAAATGTCTTGAAAGTCCAAAACAAAGACACAAAAAAGGCAGGCTTAGGCTGCCTTTTTGTATCTCCTGGCATAATAGTCCACATGTAAAAAAGAACGTAGTAGATTGGCCAGGACAATAGTGTCAGGACAATCAAAATGTTTATCCCAATTGGGAAAAAATTTAGCATTTCAAAGTATAGTTGCCTTCTTTATCTTTAGCAAAAAACTTTTTATCGGATAAATTCAATAAGATAGTGCTTTTCTTAACCTGTCTCTGGTTCATAACCTGAGAAATGAGTTCGTCTTTGGGCATTGGCTTGCTTGATGTCTGCAAGGTCTGGACTAAAATATCTTTAACCCATCCTGGCTTGTATCCCCATTCCTTTAGGGCATAGATTCCTCTACCAATTAAAACGAATTCTGGATTGCGGATCAATTCATTATGGACGCTCTGGAGTAAAACCTTTTTGGCTTCTTCCTGTGATCCATTAGTAATTGAAGAATAGATATATGAGAAGTGTAAAGGCTTGCTTTCTTTCTTCAAGATTAAATAGGCCTTATCTTTAATATTCTTAGGATTGACCTCGGGCCAATCAATCAAACCATAAAGTCCGTCTGCATTCTTAGCAACACTTCTAGAAAGATTAATAGCTGACTTGAAAACATTGTTTTGCAAAGTCTTAGGCTTGTAATCAGTCAAAGTGACTAATTGTTTCTTGTCAGTTAAGTAATTAACGAAATTAGAGATTTCATTAGTAGTAGCAGTAACAGCATTGTCATCAATAGACCAGAAAGGATGTAAATCCTTTGTTTCAGAATGTCTGACAAATTCTGGTGAGAGATTCAAAAGAAAGAAAATCTGGTTTTGGTAATTAGAGCCGCCTAATTCTTCCAAAGCAACATCTTCTCTCTTGATTCCGCCACTCTTTTTGAATGCGGAAGCTAAAGCAGCGAAAGGCTTCTTAAGCAAATCTTTCTTTGTTTCTTTGATTTGCTGAATAGCTTTTTCCTGAATCTGCCTAACCCTTTCTCTGGTTATGCCAAATTCCTCTCCAATTTTTTCGAGAGTGTCTCTTTCTTTTTGATTTAAGCCAAAGCGCCTTTGCAATACATCTTTAGACCTTCCAGGAAGGTCTTTGAGCAATGATTGGCACAATTGTGCGTAATTAATTTGCGGCTCCATATATTTAAATTATTTTTTGTTGGTTTGTAGCTTATCCTTTGACCAAGCTAATAAAAGCGGACTGGCCAAAAAGATAGATGAATAAGTTCCAAATGTAATGCCCAGCAATAAAGCTAAGGCAAAATATTTTAAGCTTTCACCTCCCATAAAGTATATGGCTAATAGAGGCAAAAGTGTTGTAAACGCAGTGGCCAATGATCTTCCAGCCACTTCATTTAAGCTCTTATTAATCGCATCCTCGAAATTAGCTACTGAGCGCCTTAAAAGATTCTCCCTAATTCGGTCGAACACGACTATAGTATCCATAACAGAATATCCATAAACTGTCAATAGGGCAGTGACAATGGGCAAGGTAAACTGGATTCCATAGAAATGGCCCAAAATTGAGAAGATTCCAACAGGGATAATAACATCATGGAGCAAGGCCACTACGGCAGCCACACCATACATCCAGGAGCTGACTGGTCTAGACACCTTTTTAAAGGCTATCCAGACGAAAAAAATGATAAATAGGGTGGTATAGAGCAAGGCCTGCCAGGTCTTTTGCTGTACCCTGCTTCCCACAACAGAGCTAACTTCTTCGACATAGGTCTTATCTGGATTAATCTTAAATTCCTTATCTAATTCAGATTTAATGTTCTCAATCTTAGCTCTATCTTCTGCTGTAATAGATTTCTGATCTTTATTAACCAAGAAAGTAATTTCTACTGATCCATCTCCAATAGGTCTGATTGTTGCTTCTTGTTTAGTGTATTTAGCAACCACATCTTTAATCTGATTAACCTGAGGAGCATTTCCTGCAAAGGAAACATTTAAAACTGCTCCCTGAGAAAAGTCAATTCCGAAATTCAAACCATACATTATAAAGCTAATAATGCTTAAAATGATTAAAGTGGTAGAAATTGTGAAGTATACGTTTTTATATTTTAAGAAATTGAAATTCATATGTTTACCAAAGCCATGTTATTTTCTCTAATTTGCTTCCTGCAAATGCTAGCAATAAGAATCTGGAGACATAGACTGCGCAGAATAAACTCAAAATAATACCAATTCCTAAGGTAGTAGCAAATCCCTTAACAAATCCTGCTCCAAACATGAATAAAATGAATACTTCAAACAAAGTATTAAGGTTTCCATCTCTAATGGCTGGCCAAGCTCTATTACTTCCCTCTTCAACGGCCAAAGCAAATCCTTTTCCTAATTTCAGTTCTTCTCTCATTCTGGAGAAAATCAAAACATTAGCATCCACTGCCATACCTAAAGATAAAATCAAAGCTCCAATTCCTGGCAAAGTAAGAGTAAAGCCAAAAAGCTTAAATAATGCCAAGGTTAGAACTACATAAACAAATAATGAGATACTGGCTAAGAATCCGGCCAAGTGATAAACAACAATCATGAATATGGCCACTAAGATAAATCCAATTAACCCAGCTTTAAGGGTTTTTTGCAAAGATTCTTCTCCCAATGTTGGGCCAACTGTTTTTTGAGAAATCAATTGAACTGGCACTGGCAAAGCTCCTTCATTAAGATTATTAGCTAATTTAGTAGCCTGCTCAACAGTGAAGTTTCCGCTGATTTGAGCATTGCCTCCACTAATCTTGCTTTTAACTACTGGGGCAGAAATCATTTCCCCATCAATATATATGGCCAAGAGTTTATCAATATTTCTTCCTGTTATTTCTTCAAAAAGTTTAGCTCCTTCAGCATTGAATTTCAAAGCTACAACAGCATTAGCTCCTGTTTGTTCCATTTCAACAGTAGCTTTTTCAATATATCTTCCAGTAAGCTGACCGGGCAAGAATGGATCAGAGAATCCAAGATCCCATTGTTTTATGGCTTCAATATCAGCAGCCGGTCTTCCTTTAAGAGTTCCGGTTTCCTGATACTCAGTCATATCTTTCATCAATTGAGCTTGTTGCTCTCCAGTTAGATTATTAAATTCTTCTCTTTTCTTAACAGCAATTTCAAAATTAGGTCCTTGTTCTCTGAATTCCAAATTAGGCATTGTTCCAATTTCATTAATAGCCTGTTTAGGATCTCCAATACCAGGGATCTTAACGCTTAAAAGATATTTATCCTGGTCTTTTTGAATCTGAATTTCAGCTTCAGAAACAACTTGTTTTTCAACAAGTCTTCTTTCTACTGACTCTTTAAGAACCTCGGTAGCTGTCTTAAAATCTCCGTCTTTTATTTGAGACAAGTCGATTTCATACAAAAGTTCAACTCCTCCTCTCAAATCAAGGCCGAGCCTATAGTTCTTTTCTGGGAACTTAGGAATTTTAATATGGGCGGTTTTTTCCACCTGATCTGCAAATTGGTTAAATGGAGCCGGATAAGCGTAAAATCCAGCAAAAAAAGTTACTAGGATAGTGCAGACTATCGCTACATATATTGTGGTTTTGCTTGTCATAAGTCTTTTTTATAATACATTCTTTTGGCCAAAATGTCAATTATTTTAATCATACTTGGGCCAGCAGCATGACTTGTATTTTTTACCTGATCCGCAAGGGCATTTATCATTACGTCCGGGCTTGTTTTCCCCTGTTTCTTTGACCATTCTGGTCTTTTCTTCCTTAACAACATCAGCCTTGGTCTGCATATTAAAGAAAGCTTCTATTGCCATTTGGTCAATGGCTGCCAAAAGCCTCTGGAACATCTTGTATCCCTCATTTTTGTACTCTACCAAAGGATCTAAGTGGCCATAGGCTCTAATCCCCACTGATTCTTTAAGATAGCCCATGCTTTCCAAATGCTCTATCCAAAGAGTATCTAAAATCTTTAAATAGGCAAACCTCATTAATAATTCGAATCTCTCTGGCCCTATTTCCTCTTTTTTCTTGGCAAAATCCTGATCAGAATAACCATACTGTCCAATCAGATCATGATATTTCTTTTCTAATTCATCTTTGGGCATTTCTAGCAACTCTCTTCTTTTCTTGTAAAATACCTCTCTATGCTTGTTCATTACGTCATCATATTCCAAAAGGTATTTTCTAGTATCAAAATAACTGCCCTCAACTCTTTTCTGGGCTGATTCAATAGCAGAATTGATTAATCTGTGTTCAATAGGTTCATCTTCTGGGAAGTTCATGCCCTCCATCATGGCTTTGATTTGTTGGCCTCCAAAAATACGCATCAAATCATCTTCCAAGGAAACAAAGAATTGAGAAAATCCAGGATCTCCCTGTCTTCCTGCTCTTCCTCTGAGCTGATCATCAATTCTTCTGGCTTCATGGCGTTCTGTTCCTATTACACATAATCCACCTGCATTTCTAACTTGTTCTGATTCTCCAATTGATGGAGGATTGCCTCCTAAAATAATATCGACTCCTCTTCCAGCCATATTAGTAGCAATAGTAACTGCTCCTGTCTTTCCAGCTTGAGCAATAATCTGAGCTTCTTGCTCATGCTTTTTAGCATTCAAAACCTGATGAGGCACTCCCTCTATTTGTAATAACTTAGACAAATATTCATTCTTTTCAATTGACCTAGTACCAACCAAAACTGGCTGACCAGCTTTATGCTTAGCTGCAATATCTTGAACAATAGCTCTGTATTTAGCTTTCTCGTTTTTGTAAACTTTATCTGCCCCATCTTTTCTAATCATGGGCTTGTTAGTAGGAACAACAACCACATCTAGATTGTAAACTTTGGAGAATTCTTCAGCTGAGCTAGAAGCTGTTCCTGTCATTCCTGCAAGCTTTTTGTATTTTCTGAATAAATTCTGAAATGTAACCGTGGCCAAGGTTATTGATTCTGGTTTAACTTCTACTCCTGGATTACCATGAGTATGTTCTTTGGCTTCAACTGCTTGGTGTAAGCCATCAGACCATCTGCGCCCTGGCATTAATCTTCCAGTAAATTCGTCTACTATTATTATCTCATTACCCTTAACAACATATTCTCTGTCTAAAAGATAAAACTCTTTGGCTTTAAGAGCATTCTCTAATCTATGAACAGTTTTCAAATCAACTTCAGCCCAAGGATCTTTTCCTAAGATGTTTACCACTTTCTGCTCTCCTCCTTGAATGAACTTTATTGATCTAGTCTTTTCATCTAGCTCATAATCAATATCCTTTTTAAGC
>ENA-UOWG01003108-UOWG01003108.1-activated-sludge-metagenome-genome-assembly--contig:-NODE-3108-length-13067-cov-3.561405_pt1 | contig 13067 bp, 15 predicted proteins | sample MGYA00238147_ERZ761563 | MGnify/ENA primary metagenome ERZ761563 (study PRJEB28884, sample SAMN05720216) | anaerobic digester metagenome | isolation source: active sludge of municipal... | reverse complement strand
AGTTTTATCCACAATCCAATTTTCAGGCCTGGAATCAAGGTGTACAAAACAGAAAACCAGGATATGTTAACCCATATGCACAGTTTGGTCAGTCATAGGAGTGTGATATAAATGCTGGCAGATAAACTTTTACAAAAAACAGCCGAAGAGTATTCCCCTGATGAAATTGCCGCCATGATGCCCGATGCCCCGGGCTCCGGCTCCTTTGGGGCATATCCTGATCCTACCATATTGGGGACAGTTGCCAGGTCTGGAGGTACGCTCGGTGCGGCCTATCTGCTTAGTAAGGGTGGAAAGGCTCTCAAAGGAAGTATGCCCAGAACAGGTGGGGCAATGCGCGGGGCTGGTATGGTTGTCCTACCTGCATTGGCTGTTTTATGGGCTTTGAACAGGCATCTTGGGACGTCTGCATCTACGGAGAGGGCATTAAAAGAACGTGCTAAACTAGTAAAGACAGGTGGCCCTTCCTGGCTTCAGGGTGCAGATTATAATATGGTACAATTCCGGAATAAACTTCTTGATCAGGAACGTAAATTGAACAAACTCATTGCCACCCGGTTCAAAGATCGCGGGGACGGCACTTTCTATGACACCGCCACCGACAAAATTGTGACATCCGGTAAAAAGGATGCCGCCATAGGGCAGTTGCATACAATTGCGCAAAATGAACGTGAACGTCTTTTTGCCGATATGTCCGCCAAAATGAATGCCGGTCAATATATGTATGACCCGATCACCAAGACTGTACGGCTGGTCAAGAGCCCCAACCAAGGCACGCCGGCCGATGCTGAATATCAGAAGTTCCGGGATGTTGTCAGGCGGCAGGCGGCCAACAAGGGCCGTTTAGGCAGTTTGGTCCTTCCATATACCTATAACAATGGAAGATTCATGACATGGGCAGGCAAGTCCGATCTGTCCGAGGATGATATCAGGCGGATGTACATGCAGTATCTTGGCGGTTCTACACGAGGATATGTGTGAGGTTTATAAAGATGGTTCATATTCTAAGCGCCGAAGAACTTATCAAAGAGGCTGCAACCAGGGCTCCTGTATTCCCTCCTGCACCAACATCTTTGAACACACCGGTTGTCTGGTCGGATGAGAAGCCGATATCAAGGACGGGATTGGAGGATTTGAAGGAGAAATATCCTATTACACCCAAACCCGCAGCCCAGCCTGTACGCCAACCCACAACCCCATCTGTAGTTCAACAAAAACAGGTACCTTTGGAGAGGTTGGCGGTTCCAGAAGCTGTAAAATCCTGGGCTGATATTGCACAGTATGGGGGGAGCAATCCCAGGTTGTTTGAGGCGCATAGGGCTATTTGGGAGTCTTTACCGGAAGATCAAAGAAAGCGGTTTGCCGGTTTATATGGCAGCCAGTCCCCACAAGGCTTTTCCCAGTTTCTGACCGAACGCTTTAATATGGACCCGAATCTCGCTGTTCAGTTTACGAAAGCGGCGTTTGATAAATCGTTTAGACAGAGTTGGGTACCTGGATATTACAAGAGCACTATGGACATGCCCACCCGTGAGGATGTCAGCGGCAAGCCAATGTTGATGCATCCATTTGATTATAATCAACTAATGACTCCTTTTAATCGAATGTTCATTCAAAATTCAGGCAAGTTCGGTACACAGCTTCAGAAAAAGATGGAATATAGCGCGAATGTGGTGCGTACATATAATGATCAATTTTTGAAAGAGTTGGGTGCCCTTGAGTCCGCCCTGCCTGACGTGGGTGTGCATGCTGCAGTGCAGAAGCTTCAGGACGACTTTCAAAGACAGCTGGATTCCAACCTTCCTCCGGAGCAGGAGGCGGCCCTTAAAGCACAGTATCTGCAAAAGATGTATGACTTGGACCAAAAGGCTCTGGCTGTCGACCCCATGGACTTGGCCGCCATGGAGACGGATCTGGCAAGGCTTGAGACTATCTATACAAAAATGGTGAGATCCGGATATAATAAGGTGCCTGATGAAAAAGGCAGGTTGATGTTGGAGGGTGTTGAAGACCGCATTGCAGCCCTCAAGAAGTCCATCCAGAAAAACAAAGTTCATGGTGCTGCCACGGATCAGTGGGAGATGATGAAATCAAAAGTTAAATCGAAGGAAGGGCAGATGTCCCCGCAACAGATAAAAGAGTTGAGGGACCGGATTGAAAAGGACGTCACTTTACCATATAGAGAGTTGTCAGCAAGTAACATAATGGAATTATTTGCAGAACCTTCAAATCAAAGTTTACAGACACGGAAAGAAGTGGCGCAAATGTTGGCGGCAATGCAAGCTCGGGGGGATGCAGTTGCACAAACAAAAGTCAGGACACTTTTGTATGATTTAGGTGTTAGAGCAAGATCCCCCAACGATGCATTCAGGGATGTAGCTGAAAAAACGCTTATGGACTTGAATGCCCTGGGTGGGGTTGTGGATGTTGAAAGAGAACTGGCCCCCAGCACTTTTGGGCTGCAAATGAGTCAGCTTGGGCGTAATGTAGGCTCTGCATGGCGCTTGGGCATTAGAGGAAGAGTAGGTGAGGCCCTTGCTCATCCAGGATTGCCGTATTGGTCTCAGGCCCGTGAACAGGCAAGACAGGCTGAAGATGCCCTGCGCAAGGCCATGGCGGACAGGGCTGCTCAGATAAAGAAACTTGAGGAAGCAGCCCGTAAAGGCACTTCTGTCCCTCCAAAGCAACCATAAGGAATTTGTTTGATGAATGAAGCCCTTGTACAGCCGATTGAAGATGAAGTCAAGGATACAGGCAGGAACATTTGGGGAAAGACCCGTTATGAAGGTGTTGTAGTTGATTCAGATCCCTCAAAAGACTATAAAAAAGGATCTGAAGGCGACGATACTTCCCCCACAGTTGTACCTCTTGTATTGGAGTATGGCATAGGCCTTCCCGGCAAGCAGCATCCTTATGGTGAAATAAAGGATGGTCAGATCTTTACGGAAAAGAACGGGGAATGTATAGCCATAGGCGTAAGTTCCCCGTCGACAAGGGCCATGGAAGTCAAATCTGCCGGGGTTGTCCTCACAGGCACTGTCCCCGGAAGCAATGCAAGACTTCCTGTAAAAGCACCTTCAGGCAGAAAACGCAAGGTATTCCTGGAGGAGGTTGCGAATGAACAACCTGTCGTCATGTGGACACTATCTGGTGAATTCGGTGTATTTTCAGGGCAGGCTGTGAATATAGTTGTATCGGCTGATAATCTGTGGCTGGGCTTGATTACAGACACCAGGAACCAGACCGTTTACATTCCGCCTGCCGACAAGGATATAGAGTTCAGCCTCGGCTACAATGGACAGACGAAGAAAGTCAGGTATACGGGTATTCTTCTGCCTCTGCCTGAAAATAAGCAAGTTCTAGTATATTTCATACAGGAATAGATAATTATACATGTCAGCTAAAAATCTAGCTACAATCCCTATTCGTATACAGGGCATGCCTATTTTTAAGAGCATGGCCCGTGAAGCCTATCCCCGTACAATCCAGGAAATGCATCAGTGGGCCGCTGAATTGTGGAATCATTCAGGTATTTACACACAGGCTATCAAGTCTGCCTGTAGATATTTTATGACAGAGGTTGAGATTTCAGGTTTAGATACTGATGATAACCTGTCTATTCAGGAAAAGTTGTCTTATGAACGCATCATCAAGAAGAACTTCGATATGCTTGGTGAAGTTGCACAGATCGGGGATGATTATCTAGGCTGGGGCACTTCCATTACAACGCACCATTTTCCTTTTGTAAGAAATCTGCAGTGCCCTCTTTGTGGTACACAACGTTCCCTACAATGGATGAGGACGACACACACCTATGACTGGGCACGTGGCGAGTTTACCGGTGAATGCCCTTCCTGCAATAAAAAAGTGAAATATCTAGTAAAAGATCTTGTCCGTCCGGATGATAACGCCAAATCCTTCATCACACGGTGGCCTCCGCAGGTTTGTGAAATAAAGGCCAACTTCGTGACAGGTGAAAAAGATGTAATTATCGATTTTCCAAAATATACTGAGGTCACGGATGAAATCCTGGATGGTAATCCGATGTATCTGGACAATACACCGTGGGAGATCATCGAAGCTTCTGTAAAAGGTAAAAAACTGAAATTGAACAGGGAACGTGTATTCCTGCTTACATCCGAGGTGTCCGCATACGATCTGCCTACAATGGAAGGTTGGGGCCGTCCTCCGTTCATGAACTGCTTTCAGGATGTGTTCACACTCAAGCTCATAGACAGGTTTAATGAAGCCATCATCCTTGAGCGTGTGATGCCATTCTCTATCTTGGCACCTCCCCCGATGTCTGCATCAGCCGCTTTGGACAACCAGGCCGATATTCTGCTGTCAAGGAATATGGGTAATTACAAAGCTGAGCTGCAGTATCTGTTGGCGAGACATAGAAAGAATCCGACAGGGTTTAACTTTTTTCCGTTTCCAGTACAACATCAGATTTTAGGCGGTGATGCAAAGGCGCTGATCACACAGGATCTGGCTGAATATCTTGAAACCCGTATTTTACGTATAATCGGTGTACCACTTGAGTTTGCAAACACCTCGATTACAACTACAGGACAGTTGATCGGTTTCAGCTTGTTTGAACGCAGGTGGCAGCATTACAGCAACAGGCTTAATGAATGGATAAACTGGCTTTTGGCGCAGCAATCTAAATTCAGGAAGTGGAAGGATATCCAGGGTGAGCTGGTGCCTGTATCCGTCCTTGAATCCCCGGAGACCAAGCAGGCCGTCGTCAACATGGTGCAGGCAGGCAAATGGCCCGAGGCTTATCTTCACCGTATGTTGGGCAAGAATCCTGTTGCAGTCTTCAAGCAGCTTCTTGAGGAGCAGGATTGGCAGAATGAACTTCGTGAGGCGCATCAGAAGCGGATGCAGGACAAGATGGAGAATGCACAGGCCGCAATGCTTATGAGCCCCGGTGCTGCGGTTATGCAGGCTGAACAGATGGCCGCCCAGGGTGCCGGTGGTCCAATGCCTCCAGGAAGTATGCCTCCTGGTGGTATGCTGCCTCCGATGATGACACCCCCTGCAGCCGGGACAGGTCCGTCCGCTACTGTTGAAGATATAATGGCGAAGGCCACAGAACTGGCGCAGCAGCTTTATACGGCGGACCCGTTGATGAAACGTCGTCAGTTACAGCAGTTGAAGGCGACGGATGCCACGTTATATAATCAGGTTAAAGGTATAATGGCCCAAATGGAGACGGATGCAGAGGCTCAGGGCCGTATGATGAGCAGGCAGCCACCACAGTAAAAGGATATAGACATGGGACAGCGAGCATTCGAATTTGTTAGTTTTATACGTGGTTGTACTGCTGTGGAGAAAGAGGCGGCTCCACGCTGGGAAAAAGGACTGTTGAAAAGTTGGGCGACCTTTGATGATACTAAGAAAAGACAAGTATTGGATTTTTTGATTAAACGAATTAGATTGGCCACGCGACCGATACAGAATAATCAAACAGTGGTGCCTAGGACATTTTCTACGGTAAGGAGTAGTTTTATACCGAGTTTGCTCGAGTTGGCTAAAGAGGAACCTGGAAAAGTGTCAGAAAAAGATTTGCGTAGACTGTTGCTTGGGGTGCGTAGAACATCTCAGAGTTTTAACCCGGATCCGGACAACCTGTTTACTATCGCTGAAGCAAACAAGGCAGCAGTCGGAATTGGCAGAGGAAATCCTCAACGAGCTCTGCAAATTAAGAAACTGATATTGTCTGCCGGACATAACCCTGCGGACTTGAGGTCAAATGCTCGGTTGTCTGCAGATTTTAGCCCTCGGGGCGGTGTGTCGAAGGGAGTGGTACCTGGTGAAAATATATCTGGGAAGTATTTTATGGAAGATGTATTGCGGGGACGAAGCGTTGGTGCTCGTGAGCACCCAGGATTAAACTATGTGTGGTGGAATGCCAAGGGGCCGAATGAGCAGCCTCATCTGCACAGCGCGATGGTAAGCAGATATGGGGGTTTTGCTCCCTTTTTCGGGGATGTCCCTGCTATTACAACGGCGAAGATAAATACCGCAAACACGATAGGATATGGAGGGGCACAGTCTAATAGTCGCATGGGGGATTTTTCCCAAATGTTGGCAGGTCCGTCGGCACTTACTGAGGCTAGTACGGTGGCTCTGCCGCGAGTTACATTAGCAGAGTTCTCTCCTTCTCCTGATGATTTTATTAGACATGCCGATCTTACGGATTTATCTCGAAGGATGCGTATTTCAACGAAATTACAGGAGTTGTTTGTGAAAAAATTTGGGCTTGATCCGCGACAGTTAGGTACTATTGCCCAAGAAGATTTAGCTAGACGGTCGGCCATTCCAGCTTTGAATGAAAGGCTCATCGTATAACTATATGGATAAACTGGCAGATTCAGTGTTCAGGAAACTGTATGAAGCACCCGGCAATATGGCCGCAGGTGCTACAGGATGGTTTTTGAATACATCCCCCGGCCAGATGTTTTTGCGGAGGATGCTGGACAAAGCCTCTACGGAAGGTCCCGAAGGGCGGACTGGCCCCACATTCGGATCCAAGATCATGGCCAAGCCTTCCACCCGAAAGGCTATGAAGACGGCGTTCAGTGATTGGGTCCGGGTGCCGGGGAACAAGGTGAGGTTGGTCAAAAATGTCGGAGGCGCTGTAGGTCAGGTGGCTGGCGAAAAGATTCAGAAAGCCAAGGAATGGATGAACGACCATCCGTGGTTGACTTCTACTTTGGGCGCTGCAACAATAGCCATACCTTTGTTGTTATGGAAATATCTTGGTTCTGAAAATTCCGGAGAGGAAGATTATGACACCTGAACAGGCAATGTACATGTCACCCGAAATGGTAAATTATATGGCCGGCATGTCCAACCAGCAGATGCCCCCTGTCACACAAAATACAGGCGGATCCAATATATTGCCCATGGCAGGTATGGCTGCAGGTGGTGCGGGGGCCTATTTCCTTCCCAAGTGGGTTGATGCAAGTGCCTTAAAAAGGGCTAACGAGATCATTGCTCAAAATCCAGGATTAAAGCCGTTTCAAGATGCGCTGGCCAGCGATGCTTCTTGGAAGGGGTTTGTTGAAGGAACTGCAAAAAATAGAAATGCCATTAATGTGACAAAGGGCCTTACAAGGGAGTTGTCACCTGCACAAAAAGCACTGTTTAAAAAAGGTATATTTGCATCTCCGGGAGCCGAGATAGTAGCTGGTAATCTGAGAGATCCACTTTGGAAGAATAAAATTTTGACAACCAGGGCAAATGAAAGATTTATACAGGATGCTGCGAAGACATCTCGGACACGGGCTTTGGCCAATGCAGCTTTGAATACATCAGGTGAAGCAGGCCGTTACGCCACTTTACGTAAATATACAAAATGGGGGCCTATTGCACTTGCCGGAATGGCCTTCCTGATGTGGTTTTTACGGCGGCGGGCCAATCAGCAGAATGCCCAGATGATGGCACAAAATTATGGTCAACCCGAAACCTTTGTTCCAGAGGCTTTTGCGCCCTCTTTTCAAGAAAGTCCTAGTCTTGGTTCTTTGTCTACTACTACGCCAGAAAGAGTTAAAAAACCAAAATGGGGCTCGCAGGACTGGATGATTCAGAGGGAATTTCCTAATCTAACATATGAAGAAATTGTGCGGATGTCACCCGCTAAAAAATCTTTGATGTCTCTTGATAAATCTATGAAACAACTTATGATGATGGGCCCTTATCCAGGTATGATGGGTTAATCGAGGGTAGGATAATAGATGAATCCTCTTGACATTACAAATGCCTATCAGGAACATGTAGGTTCAAAGCCTTTGCTGGATACGGCTGTTTTGGCGTCGACAGCAGGTGCAGGGACTTATCTGGCCTCCGGGCCTTTGCTGAAACTTCTTGTAAATCTTGTGGCAAAAGTCCGTGGCCCCGAAGCCGGACAGCAGATTGCGGATTGGTTGGGGTCGGATATCAACAAGACCAAAAGACGTCTTGCACTTCTTGCCGCCAGCCTGGGTGCCGGATATGGTGTCTATAAACACGGGGATTTTTCAAAAGGGTGGCAGGGCTTTAAGAAAAGCATGACCAAACCCGACTATTGGGACGATCCTGATAACTGGCCTGTGGATAAAGACTCCCCCGAAGGCATGCTCAAACTTTCTGAACTGGATATTACACGGTTAGATAATATTCCTGTTTTACCATCAATGCAGATCATTTCTCGGGATCCTGTACTTATTCCAGATCAAAAAACAACTGTAAATACTATCCTCATGGCTGCATCCAATGGAAAACCTCGTACCTCCCAGTTCGATCTCACTAAAACAGTTTTGCAGACAGGTGTAGATTTTGGTGCAGCCTATTTGTTTGGTAAGGGTTTAGGATCTATATTATCGTTGCCTAAACCTGTAGTCAATACATTAAGTTTGACGGGCGGGATAGGCTATGCCATAAAAGGTTCAGGGATTTTAGACAGGATATAAATAATGATCAAGCTTGCATCGTATATATGCGGTCTCAAAGATGTGGAATTTCCGAAAGAGGCGGATGGGAGTGCTATGAGCAAGCTTATTGTCACACTTGCTTTGGGACTTCCTTTGTTGGCTGGTGGTCTGACGGGCGCTGTCTATTCGAAGCTTACATCCCCGCAGGCTGACATAAAGAATGTACAGAAGATGCTTATAGCCTCAGAGATGGAACAGGCTTTGGCGAATATGAAACGACAGCGTGATGCGGCAGCCTTAAAAGAAAGATTTACAGATGGACGAACAGAACGAAGTCTCCACATCTGAAAAAACGCCGGATTCCATAATGAACAAGGCCCTTCGTGCGGCCAGTCTGGAACCGGCTAAATATCAATATAAGAAATACCCTTGGCGAGGTCCTGCCATCTTCCTTGATCCAAGAGGCGGTGCGGCCCAACCTGTAGAGGATATAAAGGTCCACATCGATATATTTCATACAGCTTCTGATGAGGATATGGTAAAATACAGGGCTACCTGGGATCTTATAGGAAAAGGTTTGGCACAGTTGTCCGAGGAACTGAAACAGCAGGTGGACCGGGACGGAAAACCGGGCTGGCTGATAATGATGAGATGGGCCGAGGTGTTCATGCGGCCTCCGGACCCATACGAAAGACACTGGCAAGGAGTTGAGTAAATGGCTGATCAAATGGACAAAGAGAAGGACAGGACCAGGTTCATGACGGCTGCCAGGCATTCAGGCGGATTGTTCCTGGGATATCTTACTGCGGCCTTCCTTACAAAACAGATCATAGACCGTCTGGCTGCACCCAAGGAACAGGCTTATGAGAAAAAACTTCAAGCCTATGTAAATGCCAAGTATCCTGTTTTTACCCCGGATTTCAATATGCAGGACACAGCTTTGGAAGAGCATTTTCGTGGACTAGGTGTTGATAAGCAGGCTGAAAAGGATGATAAAAGAGGCCGTGGGTCAGTCTTGATGGAGAAGTTCTTGAATCCGATGCCGGGTATGAAACATCCTGTTGATATCAGCGGGCTGCTTTCTTCCTTGACTGAAGATAAATATCATCCGATGCATCCTGCGATGGCTTTGCTGGCCATGTTGGCCGGTGTCACGACAGGATGGGGGGTAAGTTCCGCTGTGAGTGCCGGACACAAAGGTCGTAAGTTGGATACACGTATTCAGAATGCAAGAAATGAAATGGATAAACTGATGGCTGAGGAGTTCGTCCGTACGAGGGGGCTGGATACAAGTGCCGGGACTGAGAAGTTGGCCGGTATTCTTGAGGGTGCCTGGTCCGTTACATCGAAGACATATATGCTTTACGCACTTTTGGGGGCTGCCGTTTCATTGGGGCTTGCCAAACAGTGGATGGATGAAAGGGATTCGTCGAGGAAACGGCTGAAGGCCATCAAGGAATATGTCAATGAGCAGGCTGTGAACAAGGAGCCACCGATGCTGTTGACCATGCCTACGGGTTTTCCGACAGATCTTGGAAAAGAGCCTAAAACAGAGGATGTCGTACTTGAATCTGTAAAGAACATAGGAGCTTGAGGATGTACCATTTAGTCAATTATCTTGCTGGTGTCTGTGGTATCGAGAAAGAGGCTGCCCCTAAGACCAGTGCTAGAGGGAAAACCAAAGAACAGGCCTTGTCTGATTATGATCGCAAATTAAGTGCTCAAACCGGTCCAGTGCAGGACTTTTATGAGAGGTTTGGTAATTTCTTTGCTTTTCCGGGATGGAACAGGAAAGAGAATGCATATGCAAATGCCACAAAAGAAAATCCGCCATCCGGGGAGGTGTTGTCTTATGTGGCGGATAAAGGCAAGCGCATGAGCGGCCGTCTACCTAAAAAAGCTTCCCCATATCCGGCACCTGTTGTACCTCCTAGATTGCTGGGACCTAGGTCGGCTCAACTTCTTCCAAATTTAGGACAATTCCAAGGGGTATCCCCCGAAGTGGCTGCCGACATTAAAAAGGGATGGGCACAGGGAAGGTCTGGTCAGCAATATAATCTGCCTTTCCTTCCCGGTCAGGGACAAGGGCCAAAGTTTTCATTTCCGACGCCACAGAAAAGGCAGGCCAGACCTGTAGCCCCGGCACCGGAAGTTCCTTATACACCTCCCAGAATGTCGCCACAGATGAGGGACATGGTTAATGCGATGTGGGATGCCAGACAGGCCCCTGCTGCCCCGGTTCCCGCCACCACAACAGACTCCGATTTGGCACTGGCATTGGCCAGGCTCCAAAGGACAAATGATCAACTGGAGGCGGTAAGGCTTCGGGATCGGCTACAGCAATCGAGGCCGTCAGAACCTGTTCCTATTAATATCCCTGCGGTTGCTTCATCTGAACCAGCACCAGAGCCAGTAAGGACGAGCAGCAGATACATGGATTGGTTGCAGAATCAGAAGCCTCAGGAGGATCAGGATTTGGCCGCGAAAGTGCAGAAAATACTTGAGACTCCAGTTGCCGCCCAACAGGCACCTGCTGCCCCGGCCGCTGTAGATGAACGGTATATAATCCCGGCTGAGTACTCTGATTTCGATCCGACGTTTGCAAATATTTCAGACTGGGATCAGCGCAAAGCCGCCATACAGGCATATAATCAGCACATAGCCAGCCTGCCTGTAGGCTCTAAATGGACGCCTCCGGCTTGGTGGAGACGTTAAAAGCTTTTCAAAAGGTTAAAAACCCTAGGTTCTACCTGTTGTTAGACAGAACTAATGCCTACTTTTACAAACCAAACTGTTAAAAGTTCGTTGTCAGACACCATCGAAGCTGTCCCCAAGCCGGAGGCTACGCCTGTTGCGGAGACGCAATTGACCGACTTCCTGGATTTCAAGTCCCGGCGGCAGCAGATGCTGGACCGTGTAAAGAGCACAATGGAAAACCTGCCCCCCGCCAAAAATGACCGATACACACTTCTTATCAAAGACATTAAGTATAAGAAAATACCGGAATACACAAAAGCGGATCATAGGAAAGCCATCATAACAGGCCGTTCATTGACAGTTCCGTTGACAGGTACATACGAACTTTATGACAATGCCACAGGCCAGTTGGTCAACAAAGCTAAAAAAACATTGATGCAGGTTCCTTACCTTACTGACTACGGTTCATTTGTCAGGGATGGCACCGAATATGTCGTCAGGAATCAGTTCAGGCTGGCATCAGGTGTGTTCGTCCACAGGTCCAACGACGGCTATCCGGAGGCACAGGTCAACGTGAAGCCAAGGACGGGTGTCGGTTTCCGCATTTACATGGAACCCGAAACTTCACTGTATTACATGAAAATGGCTGGTAGGAAGGTTATGTTATATCCTGTGTTGAAGGAAATGGGTGTAACAGACAAACAGATGCAGCAGTCCTGGGGTGCTCAAATCTGGAAGGCCAATTCTGAACAGAGGGTGCCTGCACACACTGTAAAATGGCTTGAGCAGGCCCGTGCCAAAGGTGAAAAGTATTCGTCGTTGGGCGGCGATGTGCAGGATGACGATGATGATGCACGAGTTGAAATTCCGGATTTTGACGAAACTGATGATAAGGAGAACTTGGAATGAATAAATTAGTTATGTATCTGGCTGGTGTGGCGGGAATGGATAAGGAAGCTGATATCAGCCATTATTTGCCTCTTTATGGTGGATATATTCATGGGGCTATAAAACCAAAAGATAAAAACAGAGGTGTATTGTCTTTTCTGAGTGAAGGTCTTGGAGGTAATATTGGTGGTGCTGCGGGTATGCTTGCTGGTTTGATTCCTACCGCTTTTAATAAATCTACTGGAGCAACCCCTCCAAAGATCGCTATACCAATGGCAATACTTGGTTTATTGGGTGCTGTAGCAGGAACTCGTCTAGGTTCTGCTGCTGGTAGAGCTTTAGTACCAGCACCTAAGGAAAAATAGTTTGTATAAGAACGGAAATGCAGGACCTTCAAAAAAGGATCTGGAAAAAATAGAAGAGATAGTCAAAAACAGAGGAATTATTTAAAATGAGTCTTTTCGCTGAGTATGCAGACAAATTCGAGAAAACAGCTTCTCGTCCTGTGCCGAGAGATATAAACCAGTTGGTGGCAAGATACAGAAAGGCTGCCGACGGCATTGAAAAGAAGGCTGCGGCATCTGAATATGTCCCGCTGTTAGGTGGGTATATTCATGGTGCTGGAAATCCTTGGGTAGGAAGCAGCCGTGGTAAGACCATGATCGGTGAAGGTACTCCAGGTTTTCTGACGGGCGCTATTGGAGGAGGTGCCGGAGCACTTGGTTCTTTGGCCGCAATCCCTGAAGCCGGGAAGATGGCTAAAGGCCGTACTGGACTGGCTATTGCCGCAGCTCTGTTGCTTGCATCTCTGGGCACACGTCTTGGTTCAGGCATGGGCCGGTATTTTGGTAAACCTAATCTAAACCGTAATCTTGGTGAAACTGAAGTAGGGTAATATACTTTTTTATGATCAATCTTTCTGCATATATTATTGGATTATGTGGTTTGGAAAAAGGTGCAGATTTAATTGGAAGTGATATAAATTTAATCGGAGGTGACGCATTACCTCCCTTACCGCCCAATGTAGATCCGGTAAAACCTGTAAAGGAATTGTTTAAAGCA
>ENA-UOWG01003105-UOWG01003105.1-activated-sludge-metagenome-genome-assembly--contig:-NODE-3105-length-13074-cov-4.318304_pt1 | contig 13074 bp, 13 predicted proteins | sample MGYA00238147_ERZ761563 | MGnify/ENA primary metagenome ERZ761563 (study PRJEB28884, sample SAMN05720216) | anaerobic digester metagenome | isolation source: active sludge of municipal... | reverse complement strand
CCTTGCCCAGCTCGGTGGCGCCGTGCGGGTCGCCGACCATCAGGGATTCGCTGGGGCCGATCTTGATCGGCAGCGCCGGGCTGGTGACGCTGACCTCGCCGACCGGGGAGGTGATGGCGACCAGCGAATCCTCGCCGGTGATCGCCTCGTTGATGGCGGTGAACATCAGCGCGACGCTCGCGCCGGGCTTGACCTCGTCGCCGGTCTGCTCGACCTGCAGGTGCAGGTTGCGCAGCACGATCTGCGGATCGGTGCCGACGCTGGCCTCGGTGCCGTTGACGGCCGGAGCCTGGGTGGCGACCTGGGACACCTGGCCCGCGCTGCAGCCCGCCAGAACGGTGGCGCTGGTCAATGCGGCGACGGCCAGTCCGGTGCGAATGGCGATGGCCCGGCGGGTACCAATACGGATCACGGAATGCCTCCTGCTCACGGACAGTAGGTCGAAGCGTAGTGGGTGGGTTGCGCGGGTGGAAGCATCGGGGCCGCGGTTCGGTCACCGGCGGCTGCGGTCCAGCCGACCTTTGCGCCCGGATGTGGCGCCCGCCATAACGGCGTGTCGCGGGCCCGCGCGGCACCGCGGGATGCATGTTCGAATTGCCCTGTCAACCCCCACCGTAACGCCGTCGTGCCCCTGACCTGCACCGTTGTTCGGCGCGCGGTTTCCGGACGTGGTATCTTAGAGACGTGAAAGGGGCTCGAAACTGATGATTTTCAAGGTCGGAGACACCGTCGTCTATCCACACCACGGTGCCGCGTTGATCGAAGCGATCGAAACCCGAACCATCAAGGGCGAGGCGAAAGAGTATCTCGTTCTGAAGGTTGCTCAGGGTGACCTGACGGTTCGAGTGCCCGCCGACAATGCCGAATACGTCGGTGTCCGCGATGTCGTCGGCCAGGAGGGCCTGGACAAGGTCTTCCAGGTGCTGCGCGCCCCGCACACCGAGGAGCCCACCAACTGGTCGCGCCGCTACAAGGCGAACCTGGAGAAGCTGGCCTCCGGCGATGTGAACAAGGTGGCCGAGGTGGTCCGCGACCTGTGGCGTCGGGACCAGGAGCGCGGCCTGTCCGCCGGCGAGAAGCGGATGCTGGCCAAGGCCCGGCAGATCCTGGTCGGCGAGCTGGCGCTGGCCGAGAACACCGACAATGCGAAGGCCGAGATCATCCTCGATGAGGTGCTGGCCGCCGCGTCGTAGGCAGCATCATGGCCCGCACGATTGCAATCGTTCCGGCCGCGGGATCCGGCACCCGGTTGGGTGCCGGTGTCCCGAAGGCCTTCGCCCGGCTTGAGGGCCGCACCCTGGTGCAGCGCGCGCTGGCCGGGCTGGCCGCCTCCGGGGTGGTCGACGGGGCCGTCGTCGCGGTACCGCCGGCCCGCTTCGAGGAAGCCGATCTGGTTCTCGGCGACTCCGAGCTGCCGGTGACCGCGGTCGCCGGCGGATTCGAGCGCACCGACTCGGTGCACAACGCCCTGGACGCCATCGGCGACGCCGACTTCGTCCTGGTGCACGACGCCGCCCGGCCGCTGACGCCGCCGGAGGTGATCGTCCGGGTGGTCGAGGGCCTGCGCGCCGGGCACGCCGCGGTCATCCCGGTGCTCGGCCTGGTCGACACCATCAAGGCCGTCGACGCCAACGGTCAGGTGCTGGGTACCCCCGAACGGGCCGGCCTGCGCGCCGTGCAAACCCCGCAGGGCTTCACCGTCGAGGTGCTGCGCCGCGCCTACCAGCGGGCCGGGACCGCGGTGTTCAGCGACGACGCCGGGCTCGTCGAGCACATCGGCACCCCGGTGCAGACCGTGCCCGGTGACCCGCTGGCCTTCAAGATCACCACCCCGCTGGACCTGCTGACGGCCCGCGCGGTGCTGCGCGGCGGCCCGGTGGAATGACCGCGCTGCCGCGGGTCGGGCTCGGCACCGACGTGCACCCGATCGAACCGGGCCGGCCCTGCTGGCTGCTCGGCCTGGAGTTTCCCGGGGTGGACGGCTGCTCGGGGCACTCCGACGGCGACGTCGCCGCACACGCCATCTGCGATGCGCTGCTGTCGGCCGCCGGCCTCGGCGACATCGGCGGGGTCTTCGGGGTCGGCGACCCGCGGTGGGCCGGGGTGACCGGCGCGGCCATGCTCAGCCACGTCCGCGGGCTGCTGGCCGAGGCTGGATTCAGCATCGGCAACGTGGCCGTGCAGGTGATCGCCAACCGGCCCAAGATCGGCCCGGTGCGCGATGCGGCGCAGCGGCTGCTCAGCGATCTGCTCGGCGCGCCGGTGTCGGTGTCGGCCACCACCACCGACGGTTTGGGGCTGACCGGGCGCGGCGAGGGCCTGGCCGCCGTCGCGACGGCGCTGGTGGTCACGGCCTCGTGAGCCGAACAACCCGGTAAGCTGGCCCGTCGTGACCGACAGCGGCGCCCGGGCTGAGGGCCTGAGACTGCACGACACCATGACCGGTGCCGTGCGCGACTTCGTCCCCGTCCGGCCCGGCCAGGCGTCGATCTACCTGTGCGGGGCCACCGTGCAGGGCCTGCCGCACATCGGCCACGTCCGCAGCGGGGTGGCCTTCGACGTGCTGCGGCGCTGGCTGCTGGCCAAGGGCTATGACGTCGCGTTCATCCGCAACGTCACCGACATCGACGACAAGATCCTGACCAAGGCCGCCGACGCCGGCCGGCCGTGGTGGGAGTGGGCGGCCACCCACGAGCGGGCCTTCACCGCCGCCTACGACGCGCTCGGGGTGCTGCCGCCATCGGCCGAGCCGCGCGCCACCGGCCACATCACCGCGATCGTCGAGCTGATCGAGCGGCTGATCGACACCGGGCACGCCTACACCGGCGCCGGCGACGTCTACTTCGACGTGCTCAGCTACCCCGAGTACGGCGCGCTGAGCGGTCACCGGGTCGACGACGTGCACCAGGGCGAGGGCGTGGCCACCGGCAAACGCGATCAGCGTGACTTCACGCTGTGGAAGGGCGCCAAGCCCGGCGAGCCGTCCTGGCCGACGCCGTGGGGCCGGGGCAGGCCGGGCTGGCACTCCGAGTGCGTGGCGATGGCGCACGAATACCTCGGGTCGAGCTTCGACATCCACTGCGGCGGCATGGACCTGGTGTTCCCGCACCACGAGAACGAGATCGCCCAGGCCGTCGCGGCCGGCGACGGCTTCGCCCGGTACTGGCTGCACAACGGCTGGGTCACCATGGGCGGCGAGAAGATGAGCAAGTCGCTGGGCAACGTGCTGTCCATCCCGGCGGTGCTGGCCCGGGTCCGGCCCGCCGAGCTGCGCTACTACCTGGGCAGCGCGCACTACCGGTCCATGCTGGAGTTCACCGAGGTCGCCCTGCAGGACGCCGCCCGGGCCTACTCCGGGCTGGAGGACTTCCTGCACCGGGTCCGCACCCGGGTCGGCGCGGTGCCGGTCGGGCAGTGGACGCCGCGGTTCGCCGCCGCGCTCGACGACGACCTGTCGGTGCCGATGGCGCTGGCCGAGGTGCACGCCGCCCGCGCCGACGGCAACCGGGCGCTGGACGCCGGCGACCACGACGGCGCGATGGCCCAGGCCGGCGCGATCCGGGCGATGATGGGCATCCTGGGCTGCGATCCGCTGGACGAGCGCTGGGAGCTGCGCGACGAGACCGTCGCCGCGATGTCGGCGCTGGACCACCTGGTCAACTGGGCGCTGGAGGACCGCGCGCAGGCCCGCGACCGGCGGGATTGGGCGGCCGCCGACCAGATCCGGAACCGGCTGGCCGCCGCGGGCGTCGAGGTCACCGACACCGCCGACGGCCCGCAGTGGGAATTGGGTTCCGGTGTCCCGAACGCGGAGGTAGTCAGCTGATGGCCGGAAACTCGCAGCGCCGCGGCGCGATCCGCAAGGCGGGCAGCAAGAAGGGGCCGGTGGTCGGGTCCGGCGGTGTGCGCAGGCGCGGCCTGGAGGGCCGCGGCGCCACCCCGCCCGCGCACCAGCGGCCCAACCATCCCGCGCACAAGCGGGCCAAGCAGGCCGCCCGCTCGCAGCAGGGCAGGCACCGCAAGACCGACGAGACCGAGACCGTGCTGGGCCGCAACCCGGTGCTGGAGTGCCTGCGGGCCGGGGTGCCGGCCACCGCGCTGTACGTGGCGATCGGCATCGACACCGACGAGCGGGTCACCGAGTCGGTGGCCCGGGCCGCCGACACCGGCATCGCGATCCTGGAGGTGGCCCGCCACGACCTGGACCGGATGAGCACCAACGGGCTGCACCAGGGCATCGCGCTGCAGGTGCCGCCGTACCAGTACGCGCACCCCGACGATCTGCTGGCCGAGGCCCGCGGGGACATCACCCCGCCGCTGCTGGTGGCCCTGGACAACATCTCCGACCCGCGCAACCTCGGCGCGATCGTCCGGTCGACGGCCGCGTTCGGTGGGCACGGGGTGCTGATCCCGCAGCGCCGGTCGGCCTCGGTCACCGCGGTGGCCTGGCGGACCTCGGCGGGCGCGGCGGCCCGGCTGCCGGTCGGCCGGGCGACCAACCTGAACCGCACCCTCAAGGACTGGGCCGACGCCGGGCTGCAGATCGTCGGCCTGGATGCCGAGGGCGACACCGGGCTCGACGAACTCGACGCCTCCGGCCCGATCGTGGTGGTGGTCGGTTCCGAGGGCAAGGGGCTGTCCCGGCTGGTCCGGCAGAACTGCGATGCCGTCGTGTCCATCCCGATGGCCGGGCCGACCGAGTCGCTGAACGCGTCGGTGGCCGCCGGCGTGGTGCTGGCCGAGATCGCCCGGCAGCGCCGGCGCTGAGCCCGGCCCGCCGGGCTTACCGCGGCGCCGGGGCCCAGGGGTCCTCGCGGCGCCACACCGTCGGCAACCGCAGCGCGACGCCGTCAGCGTCGGCCAGCTCGCCGAGCACCCGCAGCGTGACGTTCAGGTCGTCGGCCGCGTACGGCAGCGCGCGCAGCGGCAGGTGCAGCGGCCGGAAGAAGTCGTCCCAGTGGATCCCGACGACGGTGTGCGCCCCGACGGTGCGCACCGTCTCGGCCCAGTAGTCGCGCAGGTAGGACTCGGGTTGCCGGCCCAGCTGGCCCAGCCCGAGGTAGGCGACCTCGGCGCGCTGCCCGGCCAGTGCGCCCGGGCGGAACCCGGCGCTGCCCTGGATCAGCAGCCGCCGCCCGGTCGGGGTGTGCCGCACCAGCGTCGCCCAGGCCTCGCCGCAGCGGTAGGCCGAGACCCGCGCCGGGGGACGCACCGGCGCGGTGACCGGGCCGGGGAAGCGATCGGGCGGGCAGTGCCCCGATTCGATCAGGGTGACCTCGAAATTGCCGATCGGCACCGCCGAGCCCGGGTCGACGACGACGATCCGGTCCTCCGGCAGGCCGTGGCCGCGGCCGATGAAGGCCGTCGACTGCCCGCCGATCAGCGGCGCGCCGGTCAGCTCGGCGACCAGCGCGCTGTCCAGGGCGTGGTCGTAGTGGGTGTGCACCGGCAGCACCGCGGCCAGGTGCTGCACCCCGGCGCGGGTCAGGCAGCCCTGCACCCGGGGCCGGGACGGGGCGATCTTGCCCAGGGCCAGCCGGGTCAGCCCGGGCCGGCTGAAGAACCCGTCGGTCATGATCGGGGTGTCGCCGTCGTCGAGCAGCAGGGTGGACACCCCCAGCCAGCTGATCGCCGGGGCGGCGTCGGCGCCGGCGGCGGCCACCGTGAAGCGCCCGGCGTGCTCGGCGAGCTTCGGGCGGCCCGGTCGCCTCACGTGAACGGCTGCAGGTCGATGTCGTGCTGGCGCAGCTGTTCCCACACCGCCGCGGCGATGTGCGGGGCGCCGGGGGAGTCGCCGTGCACGCAGATCGACTGCACGTGCACCGGCACCACCGAACCGTCGACGGCCGCCACGACGCCGTCCTTGACCATTCGCACCGCGCGCTCGGCGATCGCGGCGGGATCGTGCAGCACCGCCCCGGCCTCCCGGCGGGACACCAGGGTGCCGTCCGGGTGGTAGGCCCGGTCGGCGAACACCTCGGCCACGGTGCGCAGCCCGACCATCGAGGCCTGCCTGAACAGTTCGGAGCCGGGCTGGCCGAGCAGCGGCAGCTCGGGGTTGACGGCGTGCACCGCCGCGGTCACCGCGCGGGCCTGAACCGGGTGGGTGGCCACCGAGTTGTACAGCGCGCCATGGGGTTTGACGTAGCTGACCCGGGTCCCGGCGACCTCGGCGACCGCCTGCAGCGCGCCGATCTGGTAGATCACGTCGGCGAACAGGTCCTCGAAGGTGACGTCGATGAACCGCCGGCCGAAGCCGTGCAGGTCGCGGTAGCTGACCTGGGCGCCGATGTGGGCGCCGGCCTCGGCGGCCATCCGGCAGACCTCCAGCAGGCCGGCGGGGTCGCCGGCGTGGAAGCCGCAGGCCAGGTTCGCGCTGGTGATCATCCCGATCATGGCCTCGTCGTCGCCGATCCGCCAGATCCCGAAGCCCTCGCCGATGTCGGCGTTGAGATCCACGGTGAACTTCACCTCGCCCATCCGCTCAGGGTAGGCCGGTCGCCGCGGCGAACCCAAGGTGCGCCGGTAACTGAAAACGGTTATCGTTACCGCCGTGGCGTTCGGGACGAGACTTCGGCTGGCCGCGCTGGCGGCGGCGCTGACGCTGCCCGCCGCCCTGACGGCCTGCACCACCGACGACGGGCCCGCGCCGGCCGGCCGGGGCGACTGCCCCACCGACCCGGTGGCCGTCGTCGTCAGCCTCGATCAGTGGGGCGACATCGTGGCCCGGCTCGGCGGCTCGTGCGCGACGGTGACCACCCTGCTGGCCGGCTCCGCGGCCGACCCGCACGACTTCGAACCGCCGCCGGCCGACGCGGTCCGGATGTCCGGCGCGCAACTGGTCGTGCTCAACGGCGGCAACTACGACGAGTGGGCGGCCAAGCTGGCCGCGACCTCGGCGCCCGGCGCCCCGGTGATCAGCGCGGTGGCGCAGGACGGCAACCCGCACGTCTGGTACGACCCGACCGCGGTGACCCGGGTCGCCGACGCCGTCACCGCCCGGCTGGCCGAACTGGCGCCCGGTGCCGCCGACTACTTCGCCGAGCGCCACGGCGTCTTTGCCCAGCAGCTGACCCCGTACACCGCGGCGATCGCGAAGATCAAGGCCGGCGCCCCCGGGCGCAGCTACGCCGCGACCGAGCCGGTGTTCGACCCGATGGCCGAGCAGCTCGGCCTGGTTGACCGGACCCCGGCCGGCTACCGGGCGGCGGCCGCCCGCGACAGCGACCCGGCGCCCGCGGACCTGTCGGCGTTCCTGCGGCTGCTGTCCGACCGCGGCGTCGACCTGCTGATCTTCAACACCCAGACCCAGGGTGCGCTGCCCGCGCAGCTGCGCGACGCGGCCCGCGCGGCGGGCGTGCCGGTGGTCGAGGTGACCGAGACCATTCCGCCGGGCACCGGTTCGTTCCTGGACTGGCAGCTGGGCCAGCTGCGCGCGGTCGGCGAGGTGCTGGGTGTCGCGGTTTAGCCACCCCCGCGACGACCAGGACACCGCCGGGGCACCGGCCCTGGAGTTCCACGACGTGTCGGTGGTGCGGGGCGGCCGGCTGATCTGGTCGGAGGGCACCTTCACGGTGCCGGCCGGCGGCATCACCGCGGTGATCGGCTCCAACGGCTCGGGCAAGACCACGCTGCTGCAGGTGGTGCTCGGGCTGCTGCCCGCGGCCAGCGGCACCGTCCGGGTGCTCGGCCGGGCGCCCGGCACCGCCCGGGTGCAGAACGAAATCGGCTATGTGCCACAGCACTACGCCGCCGAGGCGGGCAACGCGATCCGGGCCCGCGACGCGGTGCTGCTGGGCCTGGTCGGCAACCGGTGGGGCTTCGGCTTCCCGACCGCCGCCCAGCGCGACCGGGTGGACCGGGTGCTGGAGGCGGTCGGGGCCGCCGACCTGGCCGGCAGCCGGCTGTCCCAGCTCTCCGGCGGGCAGCGTCAGCGGGTGGCGATCGCCGAGGCGCTGGTGTCGCGGCCCCGGCTGCTGGTGCTCGACGAGCCGCTGGCCGCCATCGACCTGCGCAACCAGCGCGAGATCATCGCGCTGCTGGACCGGGTCCGCGAGGAGTTCGCCGTCACCGTGCTGGTGGTGGCCCACGACCTCAACCCGCTGCTCGGGGTGCTTGACAGCGCCATCTACCTGCTCGACGGGCACGCCCACTTCGCGGCGCTGGATCAGGTGGTCGACGAGGAACTGCTCAGCCACCTCTACGGCACCTCGGTGCAGGTCGTGCACACCCCGCAGGGCGAGCTGTACATGCGGAGCCGCTAGATGACCACGACCGTGCTGGCGCTGGGCTACCAGCAGAACTGGTGGGAGATCCTCACCTCGCCGTTCATGCGCAACGCGCTGCTCGGCGGCACCCTGGTGGCGCTGGCGGCCGGGCTGATCGGCTACTTCATCGTGGTGCGCAGCAGTGCCTTCGCCGCGCACGCGCTGGCGCACATCGGTTTCCCCGGGGCGACCGGCGCGGTGCTGCTCGGGCTGCCGGTCGGGGCCGGGCTGGCGGTGTTCTGCGTCGGCGGCGCGCTGGTGATCGGGGCGCTGGGCAACCGCGCCGACGAGCGCGAGGTGGCCACCGGGACGGTGCTGGCCGTCGCGACCGGCCTGGGCATGTTCTTCAACTCGCTGGCCACCACCAGCAGTTCGACGGTCACCAACGTGCTGTTCGGCAACCTGCTGGCGGTCACCGACGACCAGCTGATCGGGTTCGGCATCGGGGTCGCGCTGCTGGCCGTGGTGGTCGCCGCGGTGTACCGGCCGCTGCTGTTCGCGTCGGTCAACCCGGCGGTGGCCGAGGCCAAGGGTGTGCCGGTGCGGGTGCTTTCGGTGGTGTTCATGGCGTTGCTGGGGGTGGCGGTCACCATGGCGGTGCAGGCCGTCGGCACCCTGCTGCTGTTCGCCCTGGTGGTCACCCCGGCGGCCACCGCGATCATGCTGACCGCCCGCCCGCCGGCGGCGATGGCGGTCTCCGCCGGGCTGTCGGTGTTCGGGGTGTGGGCCGGGCTGGCCGCCTCGGCGATGTTCAACATTCCGCCGAGCTTCCCGATTGTCACCATCGTCGGCGCGGTGTGGCTGGCGGTGTGGTTCGGCGCGTCCCGGACGCGCCGCGGCACCGTGGTGGCCTGACCCGGGTTCGGCCGAAACCCGGTTACCGTGGAGCAATGTCCCGGAGCCCGCACCCGCGCCGCCGGGCGACGCTGGCTTCGCTGGCTTCCGAGCTCAACGTGTCCCGGACCACCATCTCCAACGCCTACAACCGGCCCGACCAGCTCTCCACGGAGCTGCGCGACCGAATCCTGCAGGCCGCCAAGCGACTCGGCTATCCGGGGCCGGACCCGGTGGCGCGGTCGCTGCGCACCCGCAAGGCCGGCGCGGTCGGGTTGGTCATCGCCGAGCCGCTGACCTACTCGTTCTCCGACCCGGCGGCGCTGGAGTTCGTCGCCGGGCTGGCACAGACCTGCGAGGAGGCCGGCCAGGGCCTGTTGCTGGTGGCCGCCGGGCCGGGCCGCAGCCTGGCCGACGGCGCGAGTTCGGTGCTCTCGGCCGGGGTGGACGGCTTCGTGGTGTACGCCGCCGCGGGCGACGACCCGTACCTGAAGGCGGTGCTGGACCGCCGGCTGCCGACGGTGGTGATCGACCAGCCCCGCGAGGTGCCCGGGGCGTCCTGGATCGGCATCGACGACTACGCCGCGATGCGCGAGCTGGCCGAGCACGTCCTTGGCCTGGGGCACCGGGAGATCGCGGTGCTGACCATGCGGCTGGGGGACCGGGACGGCGAGGTGGCGCTGGTCGACGAGGACCGGCTGCGGGCCAGCACGTTTCACACCCAGGCCGACCGGATCGCCGGGGTACGCGACGCGATGGCCGCGGCCGGCCTTGACCCGGCGGGGCTGACCCTGGTGGAGGCGCTGCGGCAGGGGCCGACGGCAGGCGGGGCGGCCGCCGAGCTGGCGCTGCGCAGCAACCCGCGGCTGACCGCGCTGCTGTGCACCGCCGACGCGCTGGCGCTCTCGGCGATGGACTACCTGCGCGGCCACGGCATCTACGTGCCCGGCCAGATGACCGTCACCGGTTTCGACGGGGTGCCCGAGGCGCTGCGCCGCGGCCTGACCACCGTCGCCCAGCCGACCGTGGCCAAGGGCCGCCGGGCCGGGGAGCTGCTGCACCACCCGCCGCGCTCGGGCGAGCCGGTGATCGAGACGCTGCCGGTCGAGCTGATCCGCGGCCGCACCTCCGGCCCGCCCGCCGGTTAGCCGTCGCGGGCGGCCCGCAGGAACTCCAGCACCGCGACCACTGCGGCCGGATCCTCGACCCGGTGCGCCGCGGCAGTCGGGCCCTGGCCGACCTTGACCCCCACATCGGCGCCGCCGAGCCGGTCGAACACCGTCTCGTCGGTGACGTCGTCGCCGAGGAAAACCACGGTTTCGCACCGTAATTCGTCGCGCAGCCGCTGCACCGCGGCGCCCTTGTCGGTGTGCAGCACGGAGAACTCCAGCACCGCCTTGCCCGCGGTGAGCTTGGCCGGCCAGTTGCGGGCGGCGGCCCGGGCCCGGTCCAGCGCGGCCGCGCCGACGCTCGGGGCGGCGTTGCGGATGTGCAGCGCGGCGCCGGCGGGTTTGGCCTCCACCGTCACCCCGGGTGCGGCTTCGGCGATGTCGGTGAGCGCGGCGAGGATCTGCTCGCGCAGCGCGGTGTCGATGGCCGCGTCGAAGCCGTCCTCGAGCTCGGCGCCGTGGCTGCCGACCAGACGGATCGGCGCCCGGGCCCCGGACAGCAGGCGCAGGTCGGCCAGCGCGCGACCGGACACCAGCGCGACGGTGACCCCGGGCAGCTCGGCCAGCGCCGTCAGCGCGGCCAGCGCGCCGGGCGCCGGGCGGGCGTCGGGCGGGTGCGCGACGATCGGCGCGAGGGTGCCGTCGAAGTCGGCGGCGACCAGCAGCCGCGGCGAGCGGGCCGCGGCAGACAGGGCCTCGCGCAGCGCCGCCGGCGGTCCGGGCACGCTAGATCCGCGGGTTCTCGTCGTCCCCGATGAGCAGCCGGACGGCCAGGTCGAGGCGCTTGCTGACGTCGGCGGCCGAGGCGCGCCGGGTCAGCCAGGCCAGCAGGTTCGACAGCCACACATCCGAGAGCACCCGGGCGATGTGGAACTGGTCCTCGGTGGGTTCCCCGTCGGCGGCCATCGCCCGGGCGAACATCGAGTCGATGATCTTCTCGACGTGGTCGACCTCGCCGGCGGCCGAGGCGTCGGCGAACACGTAGGCCCGCGCCATCGCCTCGGTCAGCAGCGGGTTGCGCTGCATGGCCCGGTTCAGCTTGGACACCATCGAGGTCAGCCGGGCGAACGCGGTGCCGCCGGTGACCGGGATCCGTTCGGCCTTGGCGTCGATGCGCTCGAACTCCCGGCCCAGCGCGGAGACCAGCAGGTGCACCTTGGACGGGAAGTAGCGGTACAGGGTGCCGACGGCGACGTCGGCGCGGTCGGCGACGGCGCGCATCTGCACGGCCTCGTAGCCGCCCTTGGAGGCGATCGCCATGGTGGCGTCCAGGATGCGCTTGCGGCGCTCGCGCTGCGCGTCGGAGCCCAGGTCGGCGTCGCTGAGCACCGATACGGGCTGCACCTCGCGGGGTTCGGCGCCGGGTGTGGCGGATGCTTTGCTGGATGCGGTGGTGGACATACCGAGGGCTGCTCCTTTCGTGCTCGTCGCTACCAATATTAGAACACGTTCTAGTAGGCTGCAGTGGCCTTGTTCCGCTTCCTGAGGAGGCCGTGTTGTCCGCGGTGCCAGCATCCACCATCGACGAACAGTCCGCCGCGCGTGAACTCGTGCGCGATTGGGCCGCCTCGTCGGGAGCCATCGCGGCCATCCGCGCCGCCGAAACCGAGAATCCCGACGCCTGGCGGCCGGTGTTTGCCAAGCTCGCCGAGCTCGGGCTGTTCGGGGTGGCGATCCCGGAGGACCGCGGCGGTGCCGGCGGCGCCATCGCCGACCTGTGCGCGATGGTGGACGAGGCCGCCTGCGCCCTGCTGCCCGGGCCGATCGTGTCCACCGCGCTGGCCACCCTGGTCGTTGACGACGAGGACCTGCTGGCCGAGCTGGCGGAGGGCACCCGCACCGCGGGACTGGCCCTGACCGCCGAGCTGACCTGGGCCGACGGTGCCGCCACCGGGGTGGCCGAGCATGTCGTCGGCGCCGATCCGGCCGGCCTGCTGGTGCTGCCGTCGCCGGCCGGCTGGCTGCTGGTCGACGCCGCCGCGGCCGGGGTGCGGATCGAGGCGCTGACCCCCACCGACTTCTCCCGCCCGCTGGCCCGGGTGCTGCTGGACGGGGCGCCGGCGACGCTGCTGGCCGCCGACGCCGCCCGGGTGCGCGACCTGGCCGCCACCTTGTTTGCCGCCGAGGCCGCCGGGGTGGCCCGCTGGTGCCTGGACACCGCCGTCGACTACGCCAAGGTCCGCGAGCAGTTCGGCAAGCCGATCGGCAGCTTCCAGGCCGTCAAGCACCTCTGCGCGGAGATGCTGATCCGCGCCGAACAGGCCGCGGTCACCGCCGCCGACGCCGCCCGCGCGGCCGACGCCGGCGACCCCGAGCAGCTGGCCGCCGCCGCCGCGGTGGCCGCCGCGGCCGGTATCGACGCGGCGATCGGCAATGCCAAGGACTGCATCCAGGTGCTCGGCGGGATCGGTTTCACCTGGGAGCACGACGCCCACCTGTACTTCCGCCGCGGCTACGGCATCGGCGGGCTGCTCGGCGGCCGGGAGCACTGGCTGCGCCGCACCGCCGCCCTCACCGTGGCCGGTACCCGTCGTCGGCTCGGGGTGGACCTCAGCGAGGTCGAGGCGCTGCGCGCCGGCATCGCCGCCGAGGTGGCCGCCGTCGCCGCGCTGCCCGAGGAGCAGCGGCAGCGGGCGCTGGCCGAGTCCGGGCTGTTGGCTCCGCACTGGCCCGCGCCCTACGGCCGCGACGCCGCCCCGGCCGAGCAGCTGCTGATCGACCAGGAGCTGGCCGCCGCCGGGGTGGAGCGCCCGGACATCTCGATCGGCTGGTGGGCCGCGCCGACCATCCTGGAACACGGGACG
>ENA-UOWG01003104-UOWG01003104.1-activated-sludge-metagenome-genome-assembly--contig:-NODE-3104-length-13078-cov-5.887123_pt1 | contig 13078 bp, 12 predicted proteins | sample MGYA00238147_ERZ761563 | MGnify/ENA primary metagenome ERZ761563 (study PRJEB28884, sample SAMN05720216) | anaerobic digester metagenome | isolation source: active sludge of municipal... | reverse complement strand
GCCGCGCTGCCGGACGCGCCGCAGCCAAAGCAGCGCCACAGGCCGGTCCGCCTGTTGAAGGAAAAGGAAGGCGTGCGGTCCGCGTGGAACGAGCATTCCGCGGACACGTTATCCCCGCGGGCACGGCGCAGCGGCGGCTTGAGGTACATGGCGAACAGTTCCCCGTAGTCCGCCGTCCGCCCTTCCTGCGGCGGCTGTGTTGTCCCCGCCGCCTCCATCCTTCTTCCTTCCCCCCCGCGCCCCCCGTTGGACGGTCCATGAACCCCATACAGCCCTCCTTCCGCCCGGAAACCATTGTTTCCGCGCAACAAAAAACGGAGGCGTCCCGCTCTCCGCTACCGTCAGATGCCCGTCCGGCTGCCCGGCGGGCGCCGCAGGCGCCGACGGCGGGAGGTCGCTCCCGAGGATGCGCAGGGTCTCGGCGCGCGACTGCTCGAGGCTCACGCCGGCGTCGGCCAGCACCTGCGCCGCGATGCCCTTTTCCTCCCGCAGCAGCCCGAGGAGCAGGTGCTCCGTGCCGACGTAGGAGTGGTTGAGCTCGCGGGCCTCGACCATGGCCAGCTCGAGCACCTTCTTGGCGCGCGAGGTGTACGGCAGGTCGGGACCGGCGGCCGCGGCCGCCTTCCCGCGCTTGACGGTCTCCTCGATCTTCTGCTGGATGTCCTCGAGGTCCACGTTCAGGTTCTGCAGGACGCCGGCGGCGACGCCCTCGCCCTCGCGGATCAGCCCGAGCAGGATGTGCTCGGTGCCGACGTACTCGTGGTGCAGACGGGCCGCCTCTTCGCGGGCCATCTGGAGGACCTTCCGGACGCGGTCGGTGAAGTTGTAGCCGTTCATGGGGTCACCCTGCTCGCCGTCCTTCGTCTTGCAGCAGCGTCCGCACGAAGTCGGCGCGGTGGACGGCGAGCGACGGATCGTCGATCGCCACGCCATGCGCCGAGGCCAGGTGCGCCGGCTGCGTGTGAACCAGCATCTTGTTGAGGGCGTAGAACCCGACGTCGGGAATCACCTGCAGTCCCACCCCGAGCCGCACGCCGCTGAGGAGGTTCATCGCCTCCTCGTAGGAAATCGCCCGGGCGTACCGCAGGAGCCCGTAGGCGCGCCAGACCTTGTCCTCGATCACCGCACGGGCGTCGCGCAGCAGCACCGCCCGCGCCTCTTCCTCGTAGGTCATCACCTCGCGGACCATCTTGCCGAGGTGATCGAGGAGGTCCCGCTCCGACTTGCCGAGGGTGGTCTGGTTCGACAACTGGAAGAAGTTGCCGACGACTTCGCTCCCCTCGCCGTACAAGCCCCGTACTGCCAGGCCGACCTGGGCCAGCCCCTGCAGCACCTTCGAGATTTCCTTGGTCAGCACCAGCCCGGGCAGGTGAATCAGGACCGAGGCGCGCAGGCCGGTTCCGACGTTGGTGGGACAGGCGGAAAGGTAACCAAACTCCGGGTGAAATGCGAAGGCAAGTCGTTGCCCCAGTTCACTGTCCAGCCGGTCCACCTCGGCGTACGCCGCATCCAGCGCGAACCCGGAAACGACCCCCTGGAGCCGCAGGTGATCCTCCTCGTTCACCATCGCGCCGACCCGGCCCTGGACCAGGAGCATAGCCCCGACCGGCGCCGGCTCACCGCCGAGGCCGGCCAGTTCCTTGCTTACCAGGTGCCGTTCATGCAGCAGCAGCCGGTCGCGGAGGTCGAGCCGGTCGAGCCGAAAGCTCGCCGCGCGCCCCAGCGCCTCGGTGCCCGCGACCGCGCCCGCCACCGCCTCGGCGATCGCCTCGCGGTCCTCGGCCGAGCTTCGCGTGGCGAACGGCCGCCCCGCCAGGTTCCGCGCCAGCCGGATGCGCGTGGACAGCACGAGGGGGCTGGCCGGCCCCGAGGCGTCGATCCAGCCGATGCCACCGTCCGCCAGCAGCGTCAGGTCGATCACTCGAGCCCCCGCAGGCGGTCCCGAAGCTCGGCGGCCTGCTCGAAATTCTCGTCGCTCACCGCCACGGCGAGCTGCTCCCGCAGCCGCCGCACCACCGCCGCCTGGTCGGCCGGCTCCGCCCCCGGCTGCGCGTAGAACTCGCCGACATGCCGCGTCGCGCCGTGGACCCGGCGCACGAGCCCGCGGAGCGGACCCTCGAAGGTGGTCCAGCAGGTCGCGCAGCCGAGGCGGCCGGTCCGCCGGAAGTCCTGCAGCGTCGCGCCGCAGCCGGGACACTCCGCCAGCGCCGCCGCGCTGCTCAGGGGCGACTCGCCGGGGGCGTCGCCGCCCATCGCCGCGAGGAACGCCCCCAGCGGCGTCTTGGCCGACTCGTCCCCCTCCGGCACTCCGCGCTCGGCCGCACAGCGCTCGCAGAGGTGCATCACCCGCACCTCGCCTCCCTCGACCTTCTTCAGCAGGACCACCGCCTCGCGCTCGCCGCATTGCTGACAGGTCATGCCGGCATCGCCTCCCGCGCCGCGGGCACCAGGAGCCCGGACTCCATCGCCAGCAGGCGGTCGGCGCGGACCGCCAGATGCCGGTTGTGCGTCACCACCACGAGGGCGGTCTGGAAGTCGCGCGCCAGCCCGGCGAAGATCGCGTGGAGATTCTCGCTGTGCGCGTGGTCGAGGTTGCCCGACGGTTCGTCGGCCAGGACCACCGCGGGCGCATTGGCCAGGGCTCGCGCGACCGCCACCCGTTGCTGCTCGCCGCCGGACAGCTGCGTCGGCAGATGGAGCCGGCGCGCCGAGAGCCCGACCGCCTCGAGCAAGGCGTCGGCCCGCGCGCCCGCCGCGGCGTCCCCCGCCCCGGCGATCAGCAGCGGCATCATCACGTTCTCGCGGGCGTTGAACTCGCGGAGCAGGTGGTGGAACTGGAAGACGAACCCGATCCGCGCGTTCCGCAGCGCCGCGAGCTGCGCCGCGGTCATCGCGGCGTACGGTGCCCCGTCCAGGAGGACCTCGCCGCCGGTCGGCTCGTCGAGCGCGCCGAGCAGGTGCAGGAGCGTGCTCTTCCCGGAGCCGCTGGCGCCGATGATGGCTACGAACTCTCCACGGGAGACGCTCAGGTCCACCCCGGCGAGCACGTCGATCGGCGAGCCGTCGCCGCCGACGTAGCTCTTGCGCACGCCGCGAGCCTCCAGGACGACGCTCATTCGTGCCTGATCGCGTCCACCGGCGTGAGCCGGGTGGCCGCGCGAGAGGGGTACAGCGTGGCCGCCACCGCCACCAGGAACCCGGCCGCGATGACCACGACCAGGTCGGTTGGCTGGACGTGCACCGGAAGCCGGTCGATGCCGTAGATGGCCGCGTTGATGCGGACCCAGCCGCTCCGGTCGACCACGAACGCGATCGCCAGCCCCGCGACCAGCCCGATGGCCACCCCGACGGCGCCGATGATGGCGCCCTGCGCCAGGAAGATCCGGCCGATGGACCCGGCGGGGAGCCCCATCGCCTCGAGGATGCCGATCTCCCGGGTCTTGTCGGTGACCAGCATCGTGAGCGTGCCCACGATGTTGAACGCCGCGACGATCATGATGAAGAAGATGACCAGCCCCATCGCCAGCTTCTCGAGCTGCAGCGCGGCGAAGAGCGCGCCGTTCTGTTCCTGCCAGTCGAGGCTGCGGTAGGAGATGATCCCGAGCGACTCCGCCAATTCCTGTCCGATGCGCGGCGCGTCCCAGGCGTCGCCGACCCGCACCTGGATACCGGTGACGGCGCTGTCGAGGCCTGCGAACCGCTGGGCCGTTTCCCGGTCCATGAGGACGAACTGGTTGTCGTACTGGTACATCCCCGTCTCGAAGGTGCCGCTCACCTGGAACTTCCAGAATCTCGGGAAGGCGTAGCCGAGCGCCGAGTTGACCTGGGCCGCGGTGGGCGGGATCAGCTCCACGATGTCGCCGGGAAAGGCGCCCAGCCGCTCGGAGAGCCTCCGGCCGAGCAGGACAGCCCCGTCGGCGGACGTGTCCGTCGTCTGGAATGACAGCACGCCACCGTCCACGTGCTCCTGGATCGCCGTGACGGGAAGCGAGACCGCCGCGGTATCGAGGCCGATGATGTTGACGGCCTCCGGGTACTTCGACGCGTTGATGATGAGGGACTGGGTGACGACTTCCGGGGCCGCCGCCACGACGTTGGAGTCGGCACGGATCCGCGCCAGCACGTCGGTCCAGTGGTCCATCCGGAGGCTGCCGCCGAAGGTCAGGATCCGGAGGTGCGGGTTGGCGACGAGGATGCGGTCGCGCAGGTCGTCGCGCAGCCCGTTCATGACGCCCAGCACCACGATGAGCGCCATGATCCCGACGGCGATGCCGCCGATCGAAATGGTGGTGCTCAGGGACGCGCCGCGCCGCCCCCGACGGCTCCGGAGGTACCGCACGGCGATGCGCCGCTCGAGCCGTGACGGAAAGCGGAAGAGTTCCCGGAAGCCGGTGGCGGCGGGTGGGCTCATTCCGGGCGCATCGCCGGGAAGAGGATGACGTCACGGATGGACGGCAAGCCGGTCAGCACCATGAGCAGGCGGTCCACCCCGACGCCGAGCCCCCCGGCCGGCGGCATCCCGTACTCGAGCGCCCGGATGAAATCGGCGTCATGGAGCTGGGCCTCGTCGTCGCCCGCGGCCCGCTGCCGCGCCTGGTCCTCGAACCGGCGCCGCTGGTCGTCCGGGTCGTTGAGTTCGCTGAACGCGTTGGCCAGTTCCCTGCCCTGCACGAAGAGCTCGAACCGCTCCGTGAGGCGGGCGTCGGCCCGGTGCGGCTTGGCGAGCGGGGAGAGCGCCAGCGGGTAGTCGACCACGAAGGTCGGCTGCACCAGCTCCGGTTCCAGGAACGCCTTGAACATCTCGTCCTGCAGCTTCCCGCCGCTGAAGGTGGCGGCCTCCTCCGCGCTCACGCCGGTGCGCACGAGGCGCTCCCGCATGACGGCGTCCGGCGCCTCGCACACGTCGAGCCCGCTGCGCAGGCGGACGCCCTCGACGAAGGAGACGCGCGGCCAGGGCGGGGTGAAGTCGAGCACCTGGCCGCCCCGCTCGAGCCGGAGGGTGCCGCAGCAGTGCTCCACCAGGCCGCTGACCATCGCCTCCGTCAGCTCCATCATGTCCCGGTAGTCGGCGTACGCCTGGTAGCACTCGAGCATGGTGAACTCGGGGTTGTGCGTGCGATCCATCCCCTCGTTCCGGAAGTCGTGGCCGATCTCGTACACCCGCTCCAGGCCGCCCACCAGCAGCCGCTTGAGATAGAGCTCGTCGGCGATCCGCAGGTAGAGCGGCATGTCCAGGGCGTTGTGATGAGTCACGAAGGGCCGCGCCGCGGCCCCGCCGTAGAGCGGCTGAAGGATCGGCGTCTCCACCTCGAGGAAGCCGCGCTCGTCGAGGAACCGCCGCAGCCAGGAGACGGCGCGCGCCCGGATGCGGAAGACGTCGCGCACCTCCGGGTGCACTGCGAGGTCGGCGTAACGCTGGCGGTACCGGACCTCGGGGTCCGCCAGCCCGCCGAAGGTGACGGCCTCTCCCGAGTCGCCCACCGCCGTCTTCCCGCGGGGGAGCGGCCGGAGCGACTTGGCGAGCAACTCGACGGCGCTGACGCGCACCGTGACTTCCCCGGTGCGGGTCCGGAAGAGCTTCCCGTGCACCCCGACATGGTCGTCGAGGTCGAGCAGCTGGACGAGGCCCCAGGCGGGACCCAGCGCGTCCTGGCGGAAATAGAGCTGGAGGCGGCCGGACACGTCCTCGAGGTGCGCGAAGGCGGTCTTGCCCTGCCGGCGGTAGGAGACGAACCGACCCGCCACCGCGACCTCGGGGCCGTCGTCGCCCATGGCGTCGTCGTAGGCCGCCACGGCGGCGGCCGCGGTGAAGGTCCGCCGGAAGGAGTAGCCGAACGGCTCGATCCCGGCGGCGCGGAGCTCGTCGAGCTTGGCGCGGCGCGCCTCTTCCACGAACGAGCGGGTCTCGTCGCTCACGCGGCCCTCCCCCCGGTGCTCTTCAAGTAGGCTTCGATGAAGGCGTCGATGTCGCCGTCCATCACCTTCTGCACGTCGCCCACCTTGAGCTCGGTGCGGTGGTCGTTGACCATGGTGTAGGGCTGGAAGACGTACGAGCGGATCTGGTTGCCCCACGAATTGTCGGTCTTGGTGGCCTCGACCAGGGCCCGGGCCGCCTCCTGTTCCTCGAGCTTCCGCTGGTACAGGGCGGCGCGCAGCATCTTCATGGCGGTCGCCTTGTTCTTTCCCTGGCTTCGCTCCTGCTGGCACGAGACCACGATGCCGGTCGGCTCGTGCGTGAGCCGCACGGCCGACGACGTCTTGTTGACGTGCTGGCCGCCGGCGCCCGACGCGCGGAAGACGTCCATCCGGATGTCCTCGTCGCGGAGGTCCACCTCGATGGTGTCGTCGATATCCGGGTAGACGAAGACGGAGGCGAACGACGTGTGCCGGCGGGCCTGCGAGTCGTACGGCGAGATCCGGACCAGCCGGTGCACACCCTTCTCCGCCCGGAGGTACCCGTAGGCAAACTCGCCCGAGATGCCCAGGGTCGCGGACTTGATGCCCGCCTCCTCCCCCTCCACGAGGTCCAGGACGCTGACCGTATAGCCGCGGCGTTCCGCCCAGCGGACGTACATCCGCATCAGCATTTCCGCCCAGTCCTGGGACTCCGTGCCGCCGGCGCCGGGGTGGATGGTCAGGATGGCGTCCCGCGCGTCGTCAGGCCCCTGCAGCATCCCGCGCACCTCGAGCGCGGTGACCGCCGCCTCCAGCCGGTCCACCTCCGCCTCGAGCTCCGCCGCCATGGCCGCGTCGGGCTCGGCCTCGAGGAGTTCGGCCATGTCGGAGGCGTCCGCGAGCCGGGCGGTGATGTCGGCGAACGGCGTGACCCACGACTTCAGCTGCTTGATCTCCTGGACGACGGTGCGGGCGCGTTCCTGGTTGGCCCAGAACGCGGGATCCATCTGCGACGACTCCAGCTCCGCGAGTCGCGATTGCCGCGCCGTCACGTCAAAGAAATCTCCGCAGTTCGTCGGCCTGCGCCCGCAGCGCCTCCAGCCGTTCCGTCGCTCCAGCCATGTCGTCCCTCGATCGGTCCAGGATTCCAGAAAGCACAAGGCGTGAAACGGGAGCCGGTGCGCCGCTGCGCCGCCGCTCCGCGTTTCACGCCGGGCGCGCCGCGTCAGAAAATCTTGCTGCCGTCCCCCAGGATCTCGTTCAGCGCGTCGGTGAAGTGCGTCGTGGACTCGGCCAGCTCGCGCCCGACCTGCCCCGCAAACTCCTCCCAGCTCTTCTTGATCTCCTCCTCGAAGATCTGCTTCAGCGTGCCGTGCCGGAGCCCCTCCAATCGCTTCTCCGGATGGTACACGACGATGTCGGACACCAGCGCCCGGGCGAGGCGGCGCGCCTTCTGCCCGGGGTCCCGGGACAGGAAGGGGTTCGCCGAAGGCCGCGGCGGCGCCGCGCGGGGCGCCGCGGGCGTGGCGATGCTCACCGGCCGCGACGAGAACGGCGGCCGGACATGCGGCGCGCCCGCCGACGGGGTCGGCGCCTGCGGCGGAGGGAACGTGGCAGCGGCCGGGCGGACGGGGGCCGGCGGCGGCACCACGAAGGGGGGCGAGGCGACGGCGTGGTCGCTCACCCGAGGGGCAGCCAGCGGAGGCGTGTGCGACGGGTGTTCCGGCCGAGGCGACGCGGGCATCGGCGGCGCGCTCTGGGCGGGTGCCGGGGCGGCCACGGTCACCGACGCCTGCGTCTCGACCGGCTCCGATTCGACGCGGAACACCGCCCGACAGACCGAGCAGCGCGCCCGCACGCCTCCGGCGGGGACCTTGGCAGGGTCCACGCGGAACACGGTCGAACAGCCTGGGCAGGTCACGTTCATTGCGGAATCCTCAGCGCTTGTCTCGGCCTTCACCGCCGGCCGGCGATTCGCCCTCCGGCGCGTGACGGCGATCGACCACGAACACCGAACCGGGGAGGGTCTTGGCGTAGCTCTTCATCTCGGTGGCCAGCTCGCTCACCTGCGCCGGGTGCGCGAACTTCCGGTTCCGGTTGGTCACGATGCCGATCGACAGGGTCATCAGCGGAACCCGGTGGAGCTGCCCACGGCGGTCCTTCCCGAAGAAGTACCCAGCCCGCCGGTCCTGGTCGTTGTACTGCAGCGGGATGAGCGTGTCGAACACCGACAGGATCTCGCCGCAGACGTCGCCGATCCGGGCGGACGGGATGACGAAGATGAAGTCGTCCCCGCCGATGTGCCCGACGAACCCCGAGCCGGTGATCCCGCGCACCACGTCGTGCAGGATGCGCGACAGGATAAAGATGACGCGGTCGCCGTCGTAGTAACTGTACCGGTCGTTGTACTCCTTGAAGTGGTCGAGGTCCGCGTAGCACACCGCGAACTCGTCGCCCGACTCCAGCTGCAGCCGGATGGCACGCTCGATCTCGGTGGTGCCCGGCAGGCGCGTCGAGGGATGCACCGAGACGTCGCGTTCCGTCCGCACCAGCATGGCGTCGAGGCGCGCCCGCTGCTCCGCCGGGGCGAAGAAGCCGGTGATCACCTCGTCGGCGCCGGCCGCGAACCACTCGCCCACCCGCTCCGGCGCGTGCGTACCCGAGAGGACGACCGCCGGCACGATGGCGGTGAACGCGTCGGCCTTGAGGCGCCGCACCATGGCGAGGCCGTCGCCGCCCGTCTCGTCGCCGTCGAGGAAGATCAGGCACGAGGCGCCGCGCAGAACGATGGACTCCAGCTCGGCCCCGCGCCGGAATTCCAGCACCGGGAAGCCACGCACCTCGGCCCAGCGCCGGAGCACTGCGGGCACCGGGCGCGCGTCCGGCGAGTGGAAGAGAATCGTCGGTCGGCTACGCAACCCGTGCACCCCGTAAGAGTTTATCCGAAACTAACTTAGGAGTGTGTTCGGGCGAAGTCAAATGAAATACGCCGCGACGCCCACCAGCGCGTAGAGGGCCAGCAGTTGCACCCCCTCGAACCAGTGGGACTCGCCGTCGAGGGTGATCAGCGCGCTCACGAAGGTGGCCAGGGCCAGGGCGAGCACCTCGAAGGGGGTGAACACGAGGTTCATGTTCACGCCGAGGACCACCCCGATGCCGACCAGCAGCGGCGCCACGAAGAGGGCGATCTGGGTACTCGAGCCGAGTGCGATCTGGAGCGCCAGGTCGACCTTCCCCTTCCGCGCCACGACGACTGCCGACGCATGCTCCGCCGCGTTGCCGATCATCGGGATGATGATCAGGCCGAGGAAGGCCTGGGAAAGGTGTCCACCCTCGGTGATCGGCCCGATCTCGTGGACCAGGATCTCGGAAATGACGGCGATACCGACGGTCGAGAGGGCGAGCACGCCGATGGCCCGCGGGAGACCCCAGACCGGGTGGACCGTCGGGTGCGGGTCTCCGCCGAGGAGCCGGCGGTGGGTCCGGAGCGAGAAAAGCAGCGACAGGAGGTAGACGGCGCCCAGGACGATCGCGACCAATTCGGAGAGGTGCAGCTCGACAAGTTGCGCCGCCTCGGGATGGGTGGCGTGGAAGAGGGCCGGGAAGACCATGGCCGCCACGGCCAGCGCGAGCATGGCGCCGGCCATGCCGGCGGCGGTGCGGTTGAAGGAGAAGAGGTTCTTCTTCATGCCCGCTGCCATCAGTGACAACCCGAGGATGAGCAGGAGGTTGCCAAGGATGCTCCCGATGAGAGAGGCCTTGACGAGCTCGATCAGCCCGGCCCGGAGCGCGAAGATCGAGATGATCAACTCGGCGGCGTTCCCGAAGGTGGCGTTGAGGAAGCCGCCTACCGTCGGTCCCGTCCGTTCGGCCAGGTGCTCGGTCGCCTCACCGAGGTACTGGGAGAGCGGGAGGATGGCGAGGCATGCGATGACGAAGACCAGGACGTGATCCGCGCCCTGCCGGGCCAGCCAGATGCTGGCCGGGACGGCGGGCAGGAGGAGGTGCCGCAGCTTGATCCGGAACGGGTCGCCGACGACTGGGGCGACACGTCTCGGTGCCCCCTCCGGCGGAGGGGTGTCGGTCGAGGCGGCAGCGCCGACGGGCGCGGCGACCCTCTCGGGAGGATTGACACGCGCGTCCTGCCGGCGGTCCCGGCGCTCCCTGCCCTGCTCTGCCGGTTGTGGGGCGCGCTGCTTGTCACGGTCCCGGCCCTTCCCCCGCTCGGGGCGTTCGCTCCGGGCGGGTTGCTGCTGAACCGGTGGGCTGGCTGGCGCCAGAGGTTCCGGCGGCCGCTGCTTCTCTCGCTCCTGCCGCGGCTCCCGGCGGGCGGGGCGTTCGGCGGCCGGTACCTCGGCGTCTGCCGGGGGGTCCGCTCCCACGGGCGGGGCGGCCGCCGCGGCGCCACGATCCCCCTTCTTCTTCCCGCTCGCCTCCCGGAGGATGGCTGCGGCGATCCCCTTGGTCTCGCCCTGGAGTGCAGCCAGCAGGTGTTCGGGGGTGATGGTCGATCCGCCCGCGCGGCCCGCCTCCGCGGCGGCCTCGTCGAGGATCCGGCGGGCCCGGCTCGAGAGCGCGAGCCCGTCTTCGGGCGGCGCCCCGCGCTTTCCGGCGCTCATCAGGCGCTTGGCGGCGTTGTCGGCGTCCTTGGGCAGCTGGGCGGCCGCCTCGGCGGGAAGGCTGTCACGCTCGCGGAGGAGCGCGAGCAGCAGGTGTTCCGTGCCGATCTGGGCGTGTCCGAGGCGCTCGGCCTCTTCCCGGGCGGTGGCCAGGATGCGGCCGGCGCCCTCGGTGGATGCTGGTTCGGTCATGCGTCCCGGGGGGAGGTCAGAGGGGCTTCGCCTCGTCGACGAGCATCACGGGAATCCCGTCGTCCACGGAATAGACGAGTCCGCAGGCGTGGCAGACCAGCGTTTCCGGCGGCTCCGGCCGGTATTCCAGGTCGCCCTTGCACTTCGGGCAGACGAGGATCTCGAGCAGTTCGGGCTTGAGGCTCATGGCGGCGTGGGTTGGAGGGTGGCCGGCTCAGGACGCCGGGGTTTCCTCGGGAAATCCGAGTCGTGACAACGAGGCGGCGTTTCGCCGCCAGTTGGGGAGCACCTTGACCCAGCAGTCGAGATAGACCGGCTTGCCGAGCAGCGCTTCCAGGCGGGTGCGGGCGTGGGAGCCGATGGCCTTGATGGTCCGCCCGCCCTGCCCGATGATCATCCCCTTCTGGCTCTCCCGCTCCACCAGCAGTGTTACACGAATGTACACCGGCGAGGAGTGCTCGCGAAACTCCTCCACCTCGGCGGTGAAAGCGTACGGCAGCTCGTCCTCGAGCACCTCGAAGGCCGCCTCGCGGAGGTACTCGACCACGAAGAAGCGAAGCGGCTGGGTCCCGATGTCCTCGGGGTCGAACTCGAACTCCCCCTCCGGGAGCAGCACCGCGAGCCTGGCCAGGAGGGTGGGGATTCCCTCCCCGGTCTCGGCGGACACCAGGAGCGCGTCCGGCCCGAGGGCGGCCCGGGCCGCGGCGGGGACGAGGTCGGCCTTGGTGTAGACGGTGAGGACGGGTGCACGGGGCGGCCCCTCGAGGCCGGCGAGGGACTCGAAGGGGGGCGCCACACCGGCGGGGGCCGGGTGGAGGTAGACGATGGCATGGGAGCGGGCGAGCTGGTCGAGGGCGGCCTGGCGCATCCGCGACTGCATCATGTAGCGCGGCTCGAGGAGCCCCGGGAGGTCGTGGAAGACGAACTGGGTGTCGCCCTCGGTGCGGAGCCCGACCACCGGCAGGCGGGTCGCCTGGGGCTTCGGGCTGACGATGGCGAGGTGCTCCCCCACGAGCCGGTTGAGCAGGGAGGATTTCCCGACGTTGGGGACGCCGGCGAGGGCGACGTGGCCGGTTTTCGGCATGGGGGAAACGTAGCGCCTTTCGTCAGCGGGGCCGGGCGGCAGGGTGGCCGGGCGGCGGTCCGGCATGAAACGCACAACGCCCGGACTCGAAGGAGCCCGGGCGCTGTGAAGGGGATGGCTGGCGACGGTCTACTCTCCCAGGCCCTCTCGAGCCAAGTACCATCGACGCTACAGGGCTTAACTGCCGTGTTCGGAATGGGAACGGGTGTGGCCCCTGCGCGCTAGTCGTCAGCCAATCGGACGGCACCCGGCGTACCGGGCGCCTGCAGCTTGGCAATTGAGCGATGGATGTGTCCTGCGAGGAATAAATTGGAGAGATCAAACTGCACGGGCGATTAGTAGCGCTCGACTGAAGGCCTCGCGGCCCGTACATCTGCGCCCTATCAACCTGGTAGTCTCCCAGGGCCCTTCAGGGATCTTAAGATCCAGGAGTGTTCATCTTGGGAAGAGTTTCCCACTTAGATGCTTTCAGCGGTTATCTCCGCGCGACATCGCTACCGGGCGCTGCCCCTGGCGGAACAGCCCGTACACGAGCGGTCGCTTCGTCTCGGTCCTCTCGTACTAGAGACGACGTCCCTCAACACTCCCACGCCCACGACGGATACAGACCGAACTGTCTCACGACGTTCTGAACCCAGCTCACGTACCACTTTAACCGGCGAACAGCCGGACCCTTGGGACCTTCTCCAGCCCCAGGATGTGATAAGCCGACATCGAGGTGCCAAACCGCGCCGTCGATGTGAACTCTCGGGCGCGATAAGCCTGTTATCCCCAGCGTACCTTTTATCCGATGAGCGATGACCCATCCACACGGGATCACCGGATCACTTACGCCAACTTTCGTTCCTGCTCGCGCCGTCGCGCTCGCAGTCAGGCGGGCTTTTGCGTATACACTCAGCGTGCGATTACCGACCGCACTGAGCCCACCATCGCGCGCCTCCGTTACTTTTTAGGAGGCGACCGCCCCAGTCAAACTACCCACCAGCCACGGTCCTCGGCGGTGTTGCCGCCAGAGTGAGATTGTTAGTAAAACAAGGGTGGTATTTCACTGGTGCCTCCGCCCGAGCCGAAACCCGGGCCTCAACGGCTCCCACCTATGCTACGCAGGTTATACCGACAATCAATGACAGGTTGTAGTAAAGGTGCACGGGGTCTTTTTGTCCTGTCGCGGGTAATCGGAATCCTCACCGATGCTTCTATTTCGCCGAGCTTACGGAAGAGACAGCTCCCAAGTCGTTACTCCATTCGTGCAGGTCGGAACTTACCCGACAAGGAATTTCGCTACCTT
>ENA-UOWG01003103-UOWG01003103.1-activated-sludge-metagenome-genome-assembly--contig:-NODE-3103-length-13083-cov-4.623119_pt1 | contig 13083 bp, 23 predicted proteins | sample MGYA00238147_ERZ761563 | MGnify/ENA primary metagenome ERZ761563 (study PRJEB28884, sample SAMN05720216) | anaerobic digester metagenome | isolation source: active sludge of municipal... | reverse complement strand
CCATGATCGACCTTGACGCGATTCGGGCGAACGCGACCGACTCAAAGCGGCGCATCGGTGAAATGTGCGCCAACTTGCGCCCGCCAAAAATGTCCATTCCGGTGTCACCGAACGACGATGACGAGTTCATCTGCAGAACGATGGACGATCTGCTCGCCTACGTGGACGAGCTGACCGCCGAGAACCTGTCCCTCCGCGAACAAGTGGCCGCGCTTGAATCCCGCGAGGTCTGTACGGTCGCGCACGAGAACGTGGAGACGTGCGGGTACTGCCAGCGGGATGCGCTGACCGCCGAGAACGCGGCGCTGCGTGATGAGCGCGCCCTGCTCGTGCAGCGTGCGGAGAACGCGGAGGCGGCGCTGGTGGAGGCTGAGCAGGAATACCAAGATGCCCGCATTGTGCGAAAACAGTTAGAGGCGCGGCTGGCCGAGGCCACCGTGACTGAAGCGAACCTGCATAAGCGCATCAATGAATGGGCCGCTCACTGCGAGGTGGTGGAGGCGCGGCTGGCCGAGGCGGACGAACGGCACAGCCGCTACGTCAAGGGAGTCGGGGAACTGGCAGACAGGGCTGCGCGTGTGTCAGAGATCATCGCGTACTGCGCACAGGAAGGGCATGACGGCGAGCCTTACGACACGATCAATGCCATTGCTACGGGCGAGTACAGCACGCGAGGGGGCGGGAATCCATGACCCCCGCGCAATGGCTGGGCCTGATCGCGATGGCCGCTGCGCTGGTGGTGGTGTACGTGGTGCTAACGGAGGAAAAACCGTGATCGAGCGCGTGGATTGCGATCAGGATGGCGAGGAATACGAGACCCCGCACGGTTCGTATGTCCGGTTCTCAGATCACCAGCGTGTGATGGCGGAGGCGGCGTTCCTGATGCGCGCCATGCTGGAGGGGATGGACCAGCTCGCGGGCTACGGCGACGAAGAGACCGATGGCGCGATCTACCGGACCGTGCACAAGTGGGAAAAGCGCGTGCAGGCCTTCCTCGAAAAAGTTTCGCCCGAGGGTTGACACCCGAAATTTCGCTGGTAGAGTGCCGCCCCGGCGCTGGAGAAATCCGGACCACCCAAGTGAAGGTTCGCGGTACGACGCCGAGGGCCAGATGGGCGTCCAAGAGTCGGAAACCTCGCATCGGGAATGCTGTGATCCCCCCGGCGCGAAAACGGACAAGGTAGCGACACAGCGCGGCATGAGGGCTACGTGGGTCAAACTGCGTGGCCCTTTTGCTTTTCTGGACAAGGCCGGACAAAGAGCTGGGAGCGACGCCACCGTCCCCGGCGGACAAATCCGGCGCCCGTGGCGGGGATGCGGGTGTACGGCTCCCCCTTGTTGGGGATAGAGCACAACTCGCCTTGCTGGCCGGGCCGGTTCGATATACAAACGTCGCTCTCGGCCCGGACTTCAGGTGAATCTGTGATCACACTGCCGCTGTGGCATCTGTTCTATCGGGCCAACCCGCTCGAAACCTTCGAACCCGACAGCGACGACATGCAGGGCTGGAATTCCGACAGCCCGGTGTTCGAGGCCGTGCTGCGCGACCTGAACCCGCGCCTGATCGTAGAGGTTGGCTCATGGAAAGGTGCCTCCGCGATCCACATGGCCAAGCTGGCGCCCGAGGCCCACATGCTGTGCATCGATACGTGGCTGGGGTCGCCGGAAATGCTGGACCCACACAACCCGATCTCCGACAGCCTGCGCCGCTGGCACGGCTGGCCGCACCTGTACTACACCTTCGCGTCGAACGTGGTGCGCCATGTGGGCCGCGAGCGCATCTGCCCGCTGGCCGCGCCTTCGACGGTGGCCGCCTGCCTGTTGCGACGCCTGCCTGACTTTCAGGCCGACGTGATCTACATCGACGGCTCGCACGAGTACGCCGACGTGGCGCGGGATCTGGACGACTACTGGCCGTTCGTGCGGCCGGGCGGCTTCCTGATCGCGGACGATTACAACTTCACCGACGTGCGCCGGGCCGTGGATGAACGGTTCCCACAAGCAAGGGCGGTCTACGAGAAATGCACCGTGCGAAAGGACTGATCGTCTCGACCACAATCACCGGCAACCGCGAGGCCAGCATCCGCGAGGCCATCGCGTCCGTCGCGCCCATGGTGGCCAAGGTCATCGTGATCGACACCGGGATCACGGACCACACGTTGGCCATCGCCCGCGAGGCGGCGGGCAACAAGCTCGTGGTGCGTGAGTTCCCATGGGTGGACGACTTCGCCGCGGCGCGTAACTTCGCGCTGCAAGCCGCCGAGGACGCGGGCGCGCAGTGGGCCGTGACGGTGGATTCCGATGAGGTCCTGTACCCGAAGCCCACTTTCGACCTGCGCTCGGCGCTAGTGGATGAGGGCCTGAAGATCCTGTTTGCCAACGCGGCCGATGATTCCTACGCCAAGGAGCGCGTGATCAAGCTGGGCGCCGGGGTGAGCTGGGTGGGGCCGACGCACGAGTACACCACCGGAGCCACGCTCGAAGAGCAGTACCTGACCACCAACCTGAAATTCGGTGAGCGGCCGAAGACCATGGCGCAGATGAAGCACAAGCTCGAACGTGACCTGCGCTTGCTGCGCCGTTGCGTGGAGCTGGAGCCCCGCAACCCGCGCTGGTTCTACTACCTCGGCGGCACCTGCCAGAACTTCGGCATGCACGAGGAAGCCATCGGACACTTCCTGAGGTGCCTTGAGCTGCAAAGCTGGGTCGCGGAGGGGGCCATGGCAGGGGACCGCATCGGAATCAGCTACGCGGCTCTCGGGCGCTTTGACGAGGCCTTGGCGCTGTACCGCCGCGAGCTGCTGAAGGACCCGACCAAGGTCCAGTTGCTGCAAATGATCAAGGTCATGGAGGGCAAGCGCGACAAGGCGGCGGCTCTCCCGTCCGTATCTTGAATGCCGTAGAGTCGGCACGCACCCTTCGCGAGGTTCGCTATGCCCATCTCAGATAGAACGCGGGACCGAGTCGGCCTCCGCAAGCGCGGCGACGAAGAGCAGCTCGCCAGTGCGCTGGGCGTGCAATCCTCCGCCATGATCGTGGAGGACAAGCTCCAGCTCTCCAAGGCCGAGCAGGACCTGATTCAGTCCCGAGCGCTGACGACTGAAGACGATCCATGGAACCAACTGCCCAACGAGCGGCGCACCAACCTCATCAAGCACACCTATGACCCGGTCGTGCTGGTGGGCCTGACGCTCCAGAACAACACGCTGGGCCAGTGCTTGGACGCCTACGAGACCAACATCGACGGCACCGGGTTCGAGATCGAGCGCAAGGACAACGAGACCCCGGAGGATGAGGAAGAGGACGAAAACGTCAAGCCGATCAAGGACTTCTTCAATTCGATCTACATCAATGAGTCGTTCACGGTCATCCGCCGCCGGGTGCGCCGGGATCGGCATGCGACCGGCAACGGCTACATGGAGGTGATCCGCAACCAAGCCGGCGAGATCACGCTGGTGAACCACCTTGACGCCAAGCTGGTGCGCATGGTCAAGCTCGATGAGCCGGTCGAGGTCGAGAAGACCGTGATCCGCAACGGCAAGGAGCAGAAGATCCGCATCCTGACGCGTGAGCGCAGGTACGCGATGATGATCGGCAACAAGGTGCGCTACTTCCGCGAATTCGGCTCATCGCGGGAGATCAATGCCGACACCGGGGAATGGCTGGGCCCGGCCCGCCAGTCGCCCGGCCCGCAGTTCAATGCCCCGAAGCTGGCGCCCGAGGGCAAGTTCAACATCTCGAACGATCAGGACAAGGTGCCGAAGGACGGCGAGCAGCCCAACGGCCCACCGGCAAATGCCAGCCGGGATCCGGCAATTGCCGGTGAGGGCGAAAAGCCGGATGAAATGATCACAGATTCACCTGACGAGCTGGAGGAGCAGCGCAAGAAAAAGAAGCTGCCGCCGCAGTTCGCCAAGGCCGACGAGCCGAGCGACTTCCCGCCGAAGCCGGTGCCGGTGTTCCACACGGGGCCGCGCCCGGAGGACGACCCGACTAAGCGCCCGGCGTACGAGCAACAGGGCAATGCGCCGCTGGGCACCGAGGTCATCCAGTTCAAGGACCGCCCGGACATCACCACGCCCTACGGCATCCCGCTGTGGATCAATCAGATCCCGAGCGTGCTGGGCAGCCGCAAGGCCGAGGAGCTGAACCTCGAATACTTCAACCATGGCGGGTTACCGCCGGTCATGATTTTTCTGCAAGGCGGCCAGCTCTCACCGGGCGCCAAGACGCAGCTCAACACGTACCTGTCCGGACAAGCCAAGACCAAGATGCGCGCCGTGGTCTGCGACGTGTACGCGACCGGCGGCGACCTCACGTCGAATTCGCAGGTGAAGGTGAACGTCGAGCGCTTCGGCGGCGACCGGCTGGCCGACTCGATGTTCGAGGGTTACGACGAGCGCTGTTCCGGGCGCGTGCGCAGTTCGTTCCGCCTGCCGCCGCTGTTCACGGGCGACACCGAGGACTACACGTTCGCGACCGCCTACGCGTCCTACGTGGTCGCAGAGGCGCAGGTGTTCAAGCCAGAGCGCGAGCTGTTCGATGAGACGATCAATAACACGATCATGCGCGAGATCGCCCCGGACTACGTGTACCGCAGCCTGCCGCTCACGGTGCATGACGTGACGGTGCAGTTGCAGGCCATGACGCTGGCCAAGGACGTGACGGACCGCAAGACGTTCGTGGACGAGCTGAATGAGATCGCCGGCCTGAACCTGACGTTCCAAGATCCGATGACGGACCCGATGAACCCCATGGCCATGATGGGCGCGGGCCTGCCGGGGCAGGAGAACCCGTTCGCGGGCGACGAGGAGGACCCGGAGGCCAAGGGCAAGGCGCCGCCATTCGGACAGAAGCCCAACCCGTTCGCGTCGAAGACCAAGATGCCGACCCCGGTGGGCGGTCCGAAGAAGCCCGCGCCGAAGCCGATGAAGCCCGCGCCGTCCACCTTCGCCAAGGCGGACCGCGAGATGGTGGCCAAGCTGGGCGACGAGGTGTTCACCAAGCTGGCCGACGACTGGGCCGCGCATCTGGCGGGAGATCGCCAGTTCGAACCCGCGACGGTCAACTTCATGCAGTCGGTTATCGGCGCGTTCAATGCGCCCACGCGCAAGCTCTTCTCGGCGTACATTGGGTTGAAGCTTGCGCCCGGTGCGCAGTACGACCCCGACGGCGTGTCTGATCTACTCGCATGCGCGGGGGATTGTCTGAACCACTGAGCACTGCCCAATGACGTACTGGACCAGACAGCAGCAGATCGCCAAGGAATGGCGCGAAGAGGCGCATCCCCGCGGCAAGACCACGCCAGAGAGTACGCCGGGTTCATTCGCCCCCAGCGCGTGGCGGAACGACGAGCTGAAGACGATTCAATACCAGATCAGGAAGAAGAAGTTCGACGTGCCGGTTTTGAAGAACCCGACACAAGATCATCTGGCCCGCTTCCTATCGGGGGAGGACGACGACACGGTGCGTTACAGTTTTTCCACCTCGGGCGATATTTTTGTCTGGCCCGCAACGGCTAGTATTCATGTCAGGGTCGAGGAGGCGCTGCGTAAGGCGGGGCAGGCTAAGATGCTTTTCTTCGGGAACTACTCGAAGGAGGGGCTTCGCGCTAAGGATGCGCTAGCAGATGTGCGTGCTGTCGCGGAGCGGTATGTGGAGCGCAATAAATCGAAGGCCGCGTGGGGGAGGCGCGTGTTGGACACGCTGAGTAAACTCTGAAGGGATCGCGACGCCTTGCTTTGACAAACTCCACGTGCGATAATGTGCGTGGAGGATCAAGGAGGGCAAGATGTTCCGAGTGATCAAATCGTGGGTGCCGCATCGTCGTTCGACGTGCGGTCTGTGCGGCGGCAGCGGCAAGCTGTCGTGCGGCAAGGTGTGCCACCGCTGCTACGGCGCGGGTGGCTGGGGCTGACAAGGAGGGCGAGATGAGCAAAAGGGTCTATGTGGACATCGGCCACAAGCAGTACAGCGTCACCTATGACGCCGACGGCCGGGCTTCGATCTGGACCTCGTGGGAGGTAATCGACCCGAGCACTGTGCACAACGCGCCCGCGCATCAAGGGCACTTCACCCGCTCCATGAACATCATGGCGAGTGGCAAGCTGGGTAAGAAGGTCCTGAAGTTGGCGGCGGCTCAGTTAGCCAAGGAGGCCTCATGACCCAGTTCAACCCGTTCGCGCCTCCAACGCATTGGCTGCCCGCCGCGACCACGGTGGTCTGCCCTGTCTGCCACGCTGATGCTGGCGCGATTTGCCGCAGCCAACACTACGGGCGTAGCAAGGCCCTGTGGGGTCGTCCACATCTGGCCCGCACGAAGGTCGCGAGGGCTGTTGCTTTGACAAACGCTGTGTGAGACAATCTGGGTGAGGGTTCAAGGAGGTACGAGATGAGCAAATTCCTGAAGAGCGCGGTCGAAGGCAAGACGTGGAGCATCGGCTTCTCGAAGCAGCCGAAGAGCCCGGCCTACTGGTTCGCCACCGAGGGTGAGCTGACCAAGGACGAGTTCGGCACTGTGTTCAAGTTCACGATGTTTCAGGCCAGATCGACGCGGCAGATGGTCGCGGGCAAGGCCACGGCGAAAGCCAAGCAGGCCGCCTACGACGCGCTGGTCGCGAAGATGGCGGAGCAGGGCTTGATCAAGGAGGTCGCGTGATGACCACGAGCTACCACACCTGCGCCTGCGGCTGGTATGGCCCGGAGCACGAGCTAGAGCGCGTCACCAAGTACGACCCGTGCGAGTTCTGGGGTCGCCCGGTGCTGCGCCCGTACGTCGAGGTCCAGTGCCCGGATTGCCATCGCGAGGACGACCTGTCCGACGCGAACGGCCCCTGCCAGCTCTGCGAGGAAGTGCCCTGCATCAGCGGCACGGATATGTGCGCCGCCTGTGCGGCGAAAGAGGCCGAGGCGGAGCGCTGCCAGCGTTGCGGCGGCTCTGGACTCGTGACACTGTTCAACGTGGATCTGGGCGGCGGCTTCATGGGCGATGCCGATGATCAGCCTTGCCCGGACTGCGGGGAGGGCTGACATGAGCAGCATTCGTTTGCACCCAAAATTCGGAGTGAACCCGACTGTGGTCGTATGTTTCTGGTGTGGGCAGGACAAGAACGAACTGGCGCTGCTGGGCGCCGCGTTCAAGGATGAGGCGCCGCGGCGCATGGTGGTGGACTACGCCCCGTGCGAGTCGTGCGCCGACAAGATGGCCACGGGCATCACGATTATCGAGGCCCGCGACACGGACCCGCCGCGCTACACCGGGCGCTGGGCCGTCGTGCCTGAGCAGCTCGTGGGCAAGTTGTTCGTAGAGGGCAAGGTGACCGACGCGATCCTGAAGCACCGCAAGGCGCTGATGGAGCCTGAGGCGTTCGAGCACCTGTTCGCGGATGTGATCACAGAGTCAGGGGAGGGCAAGCCGTCATGACGGATAGCTTCAGCAAGCGCAAATGGGCCGGCGAACCGATCAAGGACAAGAAAAAGGTGGTGCCGGAACCGCCGAAGCACGGCCACAAGGCCAAGCCGAAGGCCTATGTGCTGACCGCCGTCGAGACGACCGTGACGGAGCGCGAGTACACCATGCGCTACCCGAGCCGGGCCGCACGGGATCAGGCCAAGGCCGACATCCTGAAGAAGGCGCGGGCCAGCGTGGCGCATCACCGCGGGTACTCGTGGTACCGGAATTACGAGCGCACGTTCAAGTTCGAGGAATCTGAAGAGTAACGACTCTCAAGGAGGGCCGATGGCCAAGTACATTTCACAGACCACGGCACGGTGCGAGCGCTTCAAGCTGCGCACGGCGCGACGCAAGCTGAAGATCGCGCTCGAAGCGCTGGAGTGCGTGGCCTCCGCTGGCGGTTGCATGACCGAGGGCTGTGCCTGCTGCACGCCCTTGACAAACCACGAGTCGTGGCTGGAACATTGCGACGTGGGCAACGCCAAGGTGGCGATGTTCATGATCAAGGAGGTGGACCGATGAACGACATCACCAAGTTGCCCAAGTGGGCGCAGGAACGGATCCGCAATCTGGAGCGCCAGCGCATCGCCGCGGTGGAAGCACTGGACGATTTCGAGGCGGCGCACGCCACGGGACCGGTGACCGTGCACCAGATGGTGAGCGACAAGAGCGGCGGCCCCAGTAGTCGCAAGGTGCGCTTCGACGCGCACTGGCTGACCATCGAACACGCGGGAGTGGCGCTGGACATCACGCTGGCCGACGACGAGATCCGCGTGAGCTACACGCAGGGCAAGAGCATGCCCTCGTCCCCGGTGTACTTGCAGCCCACGTCGTTCCAGCAGTTCAAGCTGAAAGCCAAGTTGGAGTTATGACCATGACCTACGCGAACGGAGAAGCGTTCCCGACCACGCACGAGCAGAACCTCGGCGGTCTGACCAAGCGCGAATACGCGGCGATCCACATCCTCGCGGGGCTGGTGGGCACGCAACTTCACGAGGGCGGGATGTTAGATGGGGTCAGTGCGCACCGTGCCGCAGCCGTTGAATTGGCGGTGGACATGGCAGATCGCTTGATGAGGTCGCTATGAGGCCCATCGCCCGGCCCGACGGCCACCTGCTGATGGGCGTGTCGCCCGATACCCGGCCGCCGCCGTCCGAGTTCGCGGAGATGTTCGGGCATCTGGCGCACGTGGCGCACAAGACGGATCTGGACAAGGCGCGTGCGGCGGCGTTCCTGCTGATGATGCGGGCGGCCGACAACGCACAGGTGTTCGACTTCGGAGAGATCGAGGAGCCGCGCCTGATCGAGGAGGCCAAGCTGGGCGGCTCGCTGATGGCCCAGCGCACCGAGGCCAAGGGGGCGCCGCTGCTGCAACTGCCTTACGAGTCGGTGCTGTACTGGTACACGCTGACCAACCTTCAGCACGAGATGCAGCCGGTCAAGATGATGCTGACCACGGATGAGCATTCCCCCACGCGGGTGCGCTACGCCACGCTGGCGACGATGTTCGAGGATGAGATGTTCGTCGCGGACTTCATGCTGCTGGACGCGGAGACCAGCGCCATCGCCCGGCGCGACATCCTTCGGCACAACAAGGGGTCCGTGGTCGAGGAGCTGAAGCGCGGTCGCAACCTGTTCCTGATGTCCGGGCTGGCCCGGCTACAGGCCACTGCGGACTGCCGCTGGAGGGGCTACCTGTTCGACCGCCCCGGCGACGACACGGAGGAGCAGCGCGACAAGGATTCCATCGGCTCGCTGGCGGACGGCGTGGCGGCCATGACGATGATTCTCGCCACCAAGGGCGTGGGCATCCGTCGCGAACCGGCGCCCGCCAAGGTCAACGCCAAGCGCGAGCGGGCGGGCAAGCCTGCGTACCCGGCTGTGACGCACGTCGATACGCGGGCCTACTTCGACGCGATGCGCCGCACCGCACTGGGCGGCACGCACGCCAGCCCGGTGCCCCACCTGCGCCGGGGCCATGTCCGGACCTACAGCGACGGTCGCCGCACGTGGGTTCGTTCCGCGCTGGTGAATTGCCGGAGCGTCGAGGACGCACAGGCTCGCGATCACTATGCGGTGGCGGTATGAGTGTCGAATGGCGGGACATTCTGCTGGGCGTGATCATCATCGGGTGCGCCACATGGATCACTGTCACGATCATTTGGCTGATGTTCAGGAAGCGGCGATGACCCTGCGCACCCGGACCGAGCAGCGCGTGCTGGAGATCTGGCGCCACCAAGGCACGATTGAGCGCGACGGCCTGCCGAAGGTGGTGCAGGTGCTGCGTTACGACCGCACGTGGTACTGGTTCGTGGCCATGCTGTTCGACGGCACCGTGCTGCTGTTCGACGCCAGCCCGGTGGACGTGAGCCTGATGCAGACCGAGCCGACCCCCGCGCAGTGGCGCCGGGCCGAGCAGCTCATCGAAACGGCCGTGCTGCACGATCACCGGATCCAGCCGCGCTATTGCTTTGACAAACGCGCTGTGGGATAATGCTCACGTAGGGTCAAGGAGGGAATGAGATGACGATGACACTGCACCCCTTTGAGAAAGCCGGGCTGGGCAAGGCCCCGTTCCACTGCACCGCGGTCACGGTCAACGTGTACGACAGCGGCGCTGGCAGCCTCTTCGGGTCGCACAAGCAGCCCGGTGGCTCATGCGACTACTGCGGCACCGGCATCATGTACGAATACTGGATCAAGGGCGCCGACGGCTCCCAGTTCAAGGTTGGCTCCGACTGCGTCGCGAAGACCGGCGGCCACCAGCACGTCGATGGCTTCAAGAAAGCCAAGTCCCAGTTGCTGGCCCAGAAGCGCACCGCCAAGCGGAAGGCTGCATGGGAGGCGCGGCAGGCCAAGTGGGCGGCTGAGGCGGCCGAAAAGCGGATCGTGTTCGAGCAGGTCAACCCCGGCCTGTACGAGGCGATCAAGGCGCAGTCGAAGAGCGAGTTCTTCCAGAGCCTCGCCCGGAACATCGAAAAGTACGGCGCGCTCACTGAGCGCCAGCTCGTGGCGGTCAAGCGGATCCTCGAAGAGAATTTCGCCAAGGCCCGGCTGGAGGCCAACAGCACGCACGTCGGCACGGTCGGCAAGCCCTACAAGGGCAAGTGGCAGATCCTGCGGACGATGAGCTGGCCCAGCCAGTTCTACGGTCAGGGCCCGACCTACCTGCACATCATGAGCGACGGCGAGAACCTGTTCGTCTACAAGGGCTCGGTGCCGCTGGGCAACAAGGGCGGCTGGGTCGAGGGCACGTTCACGGTCAAGGAGCACAGCGACTACAACGGCGCCAAGCAGACGGTGCTGGCGCGGCCCCGGAAGGACCTGATGACTTACGTCAACGAGGAGGTTGCGTGATGAGCGAACATGATTCTGTGATCATCCCTGAGCCGGATGTACTGGTGAGCAACCACGGCACGATCTTTCTGTTCCACCCCAAGAACCCGGACGCCGGGCGCTGGATGCGTGAGCACACCGGCCCAGAGTCGCAGTGGTTCGGGGACGCGCTGGTGGTCGAGCACCGCTACGCGGGAGGGTTCGCGGAGGCGCTGGCCAATGACGGAGGGTTCTATGTCGAGTGACACGCACGCCAGACTGCGCGAGTACCTGAGCCAGATGGCGATCTTCATGCGGTCGTTCCGGCCGCCCGGCAGCAAGTACGTCGGCATGGAGGATTTCGTGCTGCACGAGGGCCGGGCCATGCAGCCGCCCGCGGTGAACCCGAAGGTGCGCAAGCGCACGGCCAAGGAGTGCTTCAGGAACAGCACCAATTACGTGATCGAGCACCGCGACCACAAGTACGTCGAGGGCTACATCCTGTCCGACGACCTCCCGGTCACGATCCACCACGCGTGGACGCTGCACCCGGAGGGGCACGTCATCGATCCGACGCTGGGCTGGCGCCCGGACACGGCCTACTTCGGCGTCGAGTTCGAATTGAAGGACGTGCTGCGGCGCATCCGGGCGTCCGGCTACTACGGACTGTTCAGCGACGGCCTCGGGCTGCATGATCTCGTGCTGGGCAGCGATCCCGGCTTCAGCTACAAGTACCTGCGGGCCAGAGCACTGGCCGAGTTGACGGCTGAGTCGCAGGCGCTGGGCTTGTACGACGACCAGAAGACGGGGTGACGCATGGCCAATCCGAAACTGATCGACCCCCCGGAGAAGATCTACCTGCAAGTCGGGGATCTCGACCGTGACGCCAAGTGGGCCGAGTGCGATGAAGTGACGTGGTGCGAGGACAAGATCTGGCCCACGGACATCGAGTACAGGCTCGTGCGTCGGCGTTCGGCCAAGAGGAAGCCCAAGTGAAGCTGTTGGAACGCCTGAAGGCGAAGCAGGCCAAGCTGCTGGAGTACGTGTCCAAGAAGGACCTGTACGGCGGGATCGTTGACTCACTCGACCCGTCCGCGGGAGACGACCAGACTCAGACTGGGGTGTTGTCGTTCGACGTGCCGCACAGCACCGGCCTGATGTTCTCGGATCACGAGTCCGCGGCGCATCTGGCCAAGCTGCTGGATCAAGGGTCCGTGCTGGATGCGATCAAGGCCAAGGTGGACAAGGACATCCTGAGCGGGTCGTCGTCATACACGGCGGCGGCCCCGGCCGGACACTCCAAGATACAGACGACCAACCAGAAGATGGTTGACGTGCTGGGCCTGCCCGCCAACACCTATGATTTCGCGGTGGACTTCTCGCTGGACAAGGCGCCATCGTGCACGTGCTCGTTCTACCTGACCGAAGCCCAGTTGCAGGTCATCACCGGCAGCACGGCGATCAAGGTGGTTGAGCACGGCCCGACCTACCCGTACAAGCCGTTCAAGATCGTCTGAGGCCAGCGCGGGGTTGGTTCCTGTAAAGTCCCCGCATCACGTGGGGGCTTCCATGGGCAAAGTTCGACACGAAGCGTTTCTCGACCTCGAAGAGACCCTCGCCAAGCGCCTGCGCAACGGCTGGGCGCGCTACTGGGCGCCGCTGGCCGGACAGATTCAGGACCGCATCGAGCGCGGCGACTGGGACAGCGCCCACAAGCTGGCGGAGTCCATCGACCTTGGCCCGCTGTTCGAACGCTCGCGCACGTTCGCCCGCACGGTGGGCATGTCGGCTCTTTTACTGGGGGCCAGTAGACTGGGCCGTTTACGCGATTCGCGAATCAAGAATAAACCGCCGCTCAAGGAACTCGACGCCTACCTCGGCCAGTTGGGGACGATGCTGGCCCGCAACGCGTCGCAGGCGCTGCGCGACATGGCGCACAAGTGGGTGGCGCAGGAGGAGGCCAAGCTGTTGAAGGCGGACAAGGCCAAGCCGCTGTACGTGTGCCGCCGCTTGGTGAACACAGAATCATTTGTCGCATGGGCCAAGGGGCAGGGCTTTCCCGAAGTGGACGACGACCTGCACGTCACCGTGGCGTATTCGCAGGCGCCTGTGGACTGGGGCGCCCTCACGCCCGACCCCCACGGCCTCACCGTGGCCACGCGCACGCGTTCGGTCGTCGCACTGGGGGACAAGGGCGCGGTGGTGCTGAAGTTCACGTGTGCGCCGCTGCACGAGCGCTGGCAGGCGTTCCGTGACGCCGGGTGCTCGTGGGACTACGACGGCTACCAGCCGCACGTCACGATCACGTACGCCAA
>ENA-UOWG01003099-UOWG01003099.1-activated-sludge-metagenome-genome-assembly--contig:-NODE-3099-length-13091-cov-4.598190_pt1 | contig 13091 bp, 14 predicted proteins | sample MGYA00238147_ERZ761563 | MGnify/ENA primary metagenome ERZ761563 (study PRJEB28884, sample SAMN05720216) | anaerobic digester metagenome | isolation source: active sludge of municipal... | reverse complement strand
CATCTGTACCAAGAACATGTGCACCTTCATGTTCTACAATTGTTTCTAAACATTCGGTTCTGTAAAAGTCATCTAAATTCTGAAGCTGGCAAGAAGAGACTACTGCACCACGAGAATCAACAGAGCCAATACCAAAGATGTAATTACAGCCAGAAACAGAAATATCGTCTTTTAGAATATAAATATTGTAAGAACCACTGCCTCTTGAACTCCTTAAACCATTAAAACTTTTTATTAAAACTTGATTTGTGGAATAATTTTTATTTTTTCTTATGTAATCACTTAAATTAGCATTGCCCTCTTGAATTTCTCTTCCAGACTCGTTGAGCTGTAACCCTAAAAGCCTTGCTAATTTTCCTACCCCTCTTCTTACAGCTTGTTTTTCGTTTTCTGGAATTCCTGCTTGATAAATAAGATTAATTGTTTGATTTTTCATATTTTATTAAAGAGTAATTGATATTTAAATCTTCCTATTTGTTACTACTGATAAGTAACAGATAATAAGTAATAACTCAAGAAGAGTTTGCGCCTCTGCATACCTCTTTAAATCACTTGTTAACTTCTTTGAAAACAACTTTGTAAAGAGGCTCAAATAATGCTTTTGTAAGACTTAACGCGTCTTTGACTTCTTCAATTTTAGGCTGATAGCCGTAATAGTTAATGTTGTGTCTTAAAATTCTTAAATTGTCTAAAGCTCCAAGAGCTCTTTCAGATTTTATGTTTAATTTCATTAGTTCTTTTATGCATTCTGCATGATCTTGAGTAACTTTTCCTCGGTAAGTCAGAAGTGCGTCTCCCATCATTCTAAAACATTCATAAATATTTCTTATTATTGTTGAACAAGATTTTTCTGTTACTTCTAAAGTGAGTGTATATTCTATTTCTCGTTTTGCTGCCTCGAGAATACTTATTGCATTCTTTGGGTCTGAACGCTTGTATCTGAAATTCATGCTTTAACCTCTAAAAAACCGTCTAAAACGATGCCATTAGCAATATTAGCAAACAAATTTGAATCAACCTTACTTTTAGAAAAAATGTGCAAATTCACTGGAACATTTTTCCTGAATCCTAATTCAGAGATTACTCCTAAAGAAACTATCTTTAAAGGTTCATTTCCAACAACTTCCACAGCAATATCTAAATCGCTTGTGCTGATGTCATCTCCTTTTCTATAACTTCCAAAAAGAATAATTGATTTAGGATTTCCCACTAGTTTGTAAATTTTTTCTATGACCCCCGAACGATAAACCAAAGAGAGATTATTCGCAATTTTATGACTTTGATTGTAAGGATGCTGAATATTGCAAGAAATTCTCCAAGATTTTCCAATTTGTTCTATTTCTAAAAAACCTTGTTTTTTAAGATTAATTATAACTTCACTGGCGGTTCTCTTGGAAATTTGCAATTTTCTAGAGAGTTCAGTTAGATTTATCTTAGCTTCAGGATAAGCAAAAAACCAATTAACAATCAAATTAGTTGCAAAGCTAAACTGAACAGGTTTGATTCTGCTTAATTTTAATTCAACAGAGATTTCTTTGACTTTCATGATTATGGTAACCTTGAAAACTATATAAATACTTTGGTTACCATATGGTAATTTAAGTAACCATGGGCAAATAAAACCAATCCAAGAAGAATCAAACAAAAATTAAGAATTCACAAAACTCTGAAATCCACTCGAAATCTGAATGTGTAAGGCGCAACTTCCCCTGCTTTTTTAACATTAAGAATTTTAATTTTCTTTTTTGCTTTCATTGCTTGTATTTTTATTTTCTCAATTAAATCGTTAAGCTCAGATTCTTTGTAGAAATCATAATAATACACTCTTGTGCCTTTTTTCCCGCCTCTGGACAAGGCAAATGCTTGTTCAAGGAAACTATCTTTAAGCTGAGGGCGAGGCATAACAATAACATCAAATTCTTTTGGAACTTTTTCTCCTTTAACAGCTAATCCTTTTTTTATTTTCTGAGAGACGAGTTTAATGTCTCCTGGAAGCAAAATAACCTTGTCTTTAAGCTTGTTAAGCTCGATATTAAGCTCAGCATACTTATTAGCAGTTCTATTGATTTCGTTGGAATAAACCCTGTTTGCGTTGGAATTTCGGGCTATTACAATCGGATACGGAGCAACACCTGCGAACATAACCAGAACATTATCTTGCTTTTTGATTTGCTTAGCAATCTCCGCGCGCTCATTGCTTAATCTTGAAGAAAAATAAGTGTCATCCACATTGAACCTGAAAACGCATCCATTTTCATGATAAACAACATCTTTGGTTTTCTCTCCTGCAAGATGCTTGGTTTGCATTTTTCTAAGTCTTCCTTTGAATTTGCCTGTTTTCTCTAAAACTGTTTTGATTGCCTTATTTTTCCTTAAAAGCTCATCGGCAAATTTCTTCTTGGCTTTTTCAGCCCAATCTGAAGAGAACTTCAAAACAACTGCATTTCCAAAAGAATCATATCCAACAGATTTTTCATTCATAGAACATTCAAGCAATCAAGATTTTTAAAACCATCACCAAGAATTATTTTTTATCGTTTTGCAATTCTGCTTTCTCAACTTCTCTATGAAAACTTTTGTATAAGTTATGCAAACTCTTATCAAAAATCAAAGCTAAGACTGCAGCAATTAACACTAACAAGAAAATTAAACTGTTCTCCGCGCTATCTGCGCCAAACCAAAGAGAGGTGTAAATGGAAATAAACAAAATCCATCCGAATCTTCTCATTATTGAAGAATCAGTTAAATAAAAGTGTAAGATGTATGCAAATATCAAAAAAGGCGAGCAGATTAAAAGATAAGCCATAATCATTGCTAATGCTTTGTATTCTCCAATAAGAGTATTCAACCAGCCAAAAGGCATAAATCGCGTTGCTAAAATCGAAACTGCTAAGGTAACAATGACTCTGATAGGCTTATTCTCTTTGAATAAAGGAAAATTTCCAAGAACTAAAAAAATCAGCAAGCAAATGATAATAAAAAATAAAGTCTTTTCTACAAATAGATTTCCAGAGATATCTGATTCAGAAAAGAATAAAACTCTGAAGAAAGGCCCAATAGATTCTGTGAAAACAGATTTTATCCCCTCAAAAGTTTCGCTGCTTGCTGCTGAAGAAGGCTCTGCGGAAATAAACTGTCCAAAGGCAACTAATGAGAAAATTGCAAAAATTGCTAATAATTTCCAACTCTTTTTGAACATATTACAAAAACACAAATCAACTTTATAAATTTATTTCAGATAAAATTAAATTACTACTTAGAAGAAAGAATCTCTTTTACTTGTTCTTCTAATCCTTTTAATACTTCTTTAGCGGCTATTCTTGACTCTTCAGACTTTGCATGAGTCATGTTTTCAGTTGCAATTCTCATTTGACGATTAATTTCTTGTATACGCAATTCTTTCTCAAAGTCCAAGTCTGTTCCAATAGAAGCAATTCTTAATGAAACTTGAATTGTCTTGCTAAATGCAGCAAGGATGAGAACTAGTGCCATTGCAATAGGATAAACTACTAAATACTCTCTGTTTACTTCTATGGTTTTATATCCTATCCACCAAGAAACACCCAAATAACAAAAAATGAAAATCCATCCAAGAATTCTCATTAAAGCGTTTCTTTTTCCCTGCATCTTTAATACAAGAATGTAAAAGGCTATTCCAATTGGAAGAAGTGTGGAAAGCCCTGCTCCAACAGCAGTGTAAGGCATTAAAACATTCTTAACAATAGTATCCTCTCCAATCCATCTAGTGAATAAAATCCCAAGAATAATTGTTAAGAGAGTATGCATAATCCAACTCTTTTTAATTTCATCAACTTGCCCCGAAACATACCAGCATCCAACAAACATCAAAAGAACAAACATTAATTTGGATAAGAAAACACTTGTGCTAGTTTCTCCAAAAAGGACATTCCACCAAGGCAAAATTGCTTGCTCAACAAAAGAGTCATAAGATTTTCCAAATTCTTCCGCAACTTTTTTTGAATCTTGAATCTTAATCTGGGGTTTATCTATAGAAATGCCTGTATTTCCTAAAGGGGTTCCTTCATCGGGAAGGCTTTCACCTGGAAGATAATATTCTCCTAAAGAATCTTCTTCTACCCCTCCCTTTAACTCAGGATTATCCGAATCTACAAGAGCACCTTCTGGAATAAATATTGCATTTCCCGTGAAACTAGCAGAAACTTTTAGGAAAATAAACGCTAGCAAAAAGATTAACAAGACAATTGCAGGCAAGTTGCGGATTATCTTTAGTAAAATAGAATTTTTTTTAGGAATCTTGGTTTTAGCAGATTTTGCTTTAACTATAGTCGATTTCTTTGAAGATTTAGTTGTTTTTCTAGGCACACTCTTCTTTTTTAGCTTAGCTCTAGGCATATTCATTTTACTATTTTTAAGTTTATAAATATTTAGCTAGTTGCAAAAATATTTTAAAAACAACGGCGAGAAATAGAATTATTTATACAAATTCTGAATTTTGTCTTCCAGCTCTTTAATCTGCTGTTTTGCGGCATCTCCAGTTATAATCTTGTTTTTCAAATCTTCTCTAACCTGAGCAATTTCTCTGTAATAAGCCAACTCGATTTCTTTTTTCTGAACATCTACTCTGGCAACAGCTCTCTCTGATTTCAGATAAGCTTGAATTGTATAATCTGCAAAGAAAAGAACAAAGGCTAACAATGCGCCTAGAGGATATGTCCAAATTAATTCTGGATTTTTCATGTTGCCAATTTCTTTGTAAGCCATTGACCAAGAGATTATGAAGAAAGCTACTACCATTATCCAGCCTAATTTTCTAAGAATCTTGAATTCTCTCCCCTTAAGTCCTAATTCAATAACAAAGAATGCTAAAACTAAAGGCACAAATGCTGAGAGTGCAGCGCCGAATGCATTATATGGCATCATCACTGTTTTTACCAATTCTTCAGAAACAACCCATCTGGTGAACAAAATTGAAAGAACAACGCTCAAAACAATTTTAGTAAAAATAGGTTTTCCTTGCTTGAAGGGCTCTAATTTTCCAAGGCCGAACCATAGAGAAAAAAATATGAGAATCATCAGCATAACCTTAGAAATAAACACTTGTTCGGGGGTTTCTCCTAAAATAACTTCAGAAACAGGCTGAATTGATTGTATCAAACTTGTGAGCACATCAGAAACTCCAGTAAGAAATGCTTGAGGCCCGTAAGAAGGGTTATTTCCAACAAGAACCGAATTTCCAGTAACAAACCCGTTAATTCTAAATGAGAATGGAACAAAAATAAATGAGATTGTTAAAGCGAGAAGCAGTAAAGAAAATACATTTAAAATCAATTCAGACTTTTCTGGCTTTTCAGATTCAAAATAACTAAAATTAGATTTTCTCCTCTTTTTATTGAGACTATTTCTAGACATATTTCAATTATGCCTCCTAAACTTATAAACATTTCGTTGAAAACAAAGAATTAACAAAGAATTAATTTCGATGAAGATTAGAAATGCTTTGCTGAATCTCTTTTACTTTCTTATCGAATTCTTCAGGAGTAATAACTTTCTTATTCAGCTTTATTCTTTCATCAGCTATCTGTTCTAAATATTTTTCTTCTTGCTCTAAAAGCTGGGACTCAATTATATTCTGAGCTCTTTCTTTTTTGAAATAGCTTTGAATAGTATTATCCATCAAGAATAAAAGAAATGCGAGGATAGCCACAATTGGATAAACCCATTTTAATGGACCATAGTTTCCTAAGTCTTTGCCATTATAAGCAATAAACCAAATCACAGCGCAATAAACTGTCAAAATAATCCATCCAAATTTCCTGAATACTCTGTATCTCACTCCTCGGAATTTGAATGTGAAAATATAAAAAGAAATTGCAAAAGGAACAAGGGTGAGAAGAGCCATTCCGGTTGCATTATAAGACATCAAAACGTTTTCAACGAGCTCTTGATTAACTATCCATCTTGTTAAAAGAATTGCGAGTATTATTCCTAAAGAAATTCTTGCAAAAGTGTCTTGACGATTGCTAAACAAAGTCATCTTAAGTATGGTTGAAGAAATGAAAAAAGTCAAAAGCAAAAACATAATTCTTACTAATAAGATTTGATTCTCTCCGGATTCTCCAAGGAGAGTATCAAAAACAGGTTTAATTCCATTAAGAACAAAATCACTTTCCAATGTGTCTGAAACAACAGAATTTCCAGTGATGCTAGTCATGAATCTAAAAAGAAAAAATATCAGAGAAGCAACCAGAATTGAAATCAAAATTAATTTAAGCACACATTTTAATTTTTCAGATTTTTTTAACTTGGAATTAAAACGAGCTGGCTTTCTTGGATTTTTCTTGATTCCAGATTTCACCTTCTTTTTCGATTTGGGCTTAGCCATAAATGGATTATTCCTTCTAAACTTATAAACATTTTGCTGATTTGAAAATTAATAGTAAAAACTTCTTTAAAACCACTCGTTTAACCCTCTTTGTTTTTGCTTTTCATGCGCTTCTTCAAGTCTTTCAATTTGCTTATCAACTCGCTCTTCAGAAAAATTATGCTTTTTTACAAGAATCTCTTTTATTTTTTCTTTGTCTAATTTAGGAAATTTCAAATCAGCATCGCAAACATCTGCTTTATGGAAAAGTGCGAAAATCTCTCTCCAATCAAATTTGTCTTGCTCAGAAAGCTCTTGAAGTTGTTTTTCCACGCTGTCAAAAATCAAAACAGGCTGTTTGTATCTTTGAACAATTTGTAATGCTTTTTTTTGCCCTATTCCAGGAATTCCTTTAGGATTATAATCTGTTCCCACCAAAATTCCAAGGCAAATAAGCTGATCCAGATCCAAATTAAGGAAATTCAAAACTTTGTCTAATTCAATTAATTCTGGTTTTGCTTCCACCCAACCGTTAAATGTTTTCTTTTTTGTGATTGTTAACCCTCGAATTAACCTAGGAGCTCCAAAAAGCAAACTATCATAATCCTGACTTACACTCGAATAAATCTCTGGTTTTATTTTTGCGAGATAAGCTGCTTCTGCTTCTCCCTCTCCTGGAGCTTGAACAACCATTATTCCCATTGCTTCAAGCAGCTCTTTGCTTTCTTCAATCATTTCATCATTTAATCTGATAAATTGACTGCTGTATCTTTTCATTCCTTCAATATCTTCATCGGTTTTTGCTTGTTCATATTTTTCTTTGTAAATTTCTCTAGATTCTTGTCTTAACTGATGAGTCTTATTTTTCAAATCTGGAGCATGCCCATCAAAAACATAAATCAATTTTATTCCGTTTTCAATTAAATTAGTATTCCTATAAAGAATTCCCGAGAGATGACTTGTAATCCTTTTTTCATTATCCATTAGAGGGGTTCCATCTATTTGTCTGATACTTGTTAAAAATTGGTAAAGGATATTGAAAGCATCAACACAAACAGTTTTGCCGCTTAATTCAGAAATCTCAATTTCTTTTCTTGGTACAATATCTTTTATGCTTAAACCCATATTAAATAAACTCGTTTTAAATATAAAAAACTATGGTTTATAGAGGATAAACTTTTGTTTTATTTATTTTTCAGATTTAGTTTAATTAGCTGAACTTATTGAGATATCCCTGTCCAAATACTCGATTTCTTCTTGTTCTAATTTAAGCTCTTTTCGGATTTTCGGGTCTTTCAGGATATTCTTTATCACGGGAAATTCATGCAAAGCACGCTTTTCTCCAATGTGCATAAATTTGGCATATTTCTCTGCAATAGACTTCTTTTTTGCAACACGCTGATTATTAAGCCAAATTTTCAAAACTCTCTCAGGTTTCTTGTAATTTGTAAATCCGGTTTTAGCCTCTTGTTTTGCTGCGGAAATTCCATAACTAAGGAAAATATTTTGATAAAGCAAAAATCTCCAGTATTGCTGTTTGTAAATTCTGCCCTTGAAAATATCAGCTTTGCTTAATGATTCATATGCTTTGTACAATTCTTCTCCTTGGTATTCTAAAGGAATATTTTCTTCAATCCAAAGCATTATTTCATCAATAGGAACATCCACAGAATCAAACACGCTTGTAACATTTGAATTTGGAGCTCCCTTGAAAATCATTCTCAAAGCATTGAAAACATCTGTTTCTATATTTCTTTCATTGTCTAAAACTGCAGAAGGATTTTCCATTGAAGCGGCAACTTGCAAATCATTTATTGCTGCACGCAAATCCCCTTTTGCCTTGACAGAGATTGCAGTAAGAATATTATTATCAATGAACTTATTTTCTTTTCTTAAAATGCTAATCAAAACATCTTTTATTGTTTTATAATCAATTTCTTTAAGTTGAATAAACTCAGATTTTTTTCTTAAAGCAACAAACTTTTTTCCCCACACATCATTTGCAGTTAAAATCATTGGCCAATTCGTGGAATCAATTAAAGCCATAAGCTCAGGGAGTCCGCCCCAATCAGCTTCAGAAATTCCATCAACTTCATCAATAAGAATAATTTTTCTTTCTTTGGAAAGTGACATTTGCTCCGACGCAGGCTTTAGAATTTCTCTTAAATTATCCCGGTTTCTTAAATCAGAAGCGTTTAACTCAAAAATTTCGGATTTGGTTTCATTTGCAACAACCTGCGCGATTGTTGTTTTACCCACACCCGGAGGCCCGTAAAGAATAGCTGCTTTTTTCGCACTAGCGCTTCTTCCAAATTTCTGAACAAAAACTACTAATTTGGAAATAGCCTCTTCTTGCCCCCTAACATCTTGAAAATGTTCTGGTCTATATTTTTCAACCCACTGCATATTATTTTTAAAATGATTTTATTTGAATACAGCTTCCAAGTCTAATGAGACTGTTTTCCGATTCCTGCAAGCACAAAACTTGCAAGAAGAGATTGAAGTTGTATGAATGGGTCAGAACCTTCTGTTATTCTAAATTCGCTTTCACCGGTTTTTTCAATTAATCTTACTCTTAATTCCGGTTCAACAGGAAGCTCCCAGATTTCTTTTTGCATTGCTTTAATCACATCTTGTCCGGAAATTGATTCTCTTAACATAATATCTAATAATTTTTCTTTAGCTTTAGCAAAATCACCTGCAATTGCATAATCTAAAACAACCTTAATGTCTTTTGGCTTGGCATTTGAAATGATTGTAGAAACCAAGTCAGGAGTAACAGAAGGTGAAATTGAAGCTGTTGATTGAAGCAAGTTAATGCATTTTCTACAGTCTCCTTCGCTTCCTTCATAAAGAATTTCCAATGCCTCTGGAGTTATTGTTAATTTCTCAGTTTCACAAATTCTTTGAATAACTTTCTCAATATCTTTTTTTTCTAGCAACTTGAATCTGAATACAGCGCAACGTGATTGAATCGGGCTAATGATTTTAGAAGAATAATTGCAAGAAAGGATGAATCTGCAAGTTGAAGAATAATTTTCCATTGTTCTTCTCAAAGCCTGCTGAGCTTCAGGGGTAAGAGCATCTGCTTCATCCAAGAAAATAACCTTGAAAGGCACTTCTCCTAAGGATTTTGTTCTAGCAAAATTCTTGACTTTCTCTCTAACAATATTAATACCTCTTTCGTCACTGGCATTTAATTCCAAATAATTATCTTTCCAGTTGTCTCCAAAAAGCTCTCTTACAACAACTAAAGCCAGTGTGGATTTACCTGTTCCAGCTGGTCCTGCGAATAACAAGTGAGGAATATTCAATGAGTTAGTTAATGCTTCAACTCTTTTTACAACATCATCCTGTCCAACAACATCCTTAAACTTAACAGGACGATACTTTTCTGTCCAAATTTCTGATGCCATTAATAGTTATTTCAACCCCCAACTTATAAATATTGTTATAATCCAGAAAGGATATAAAATAAATCCAAATAGACCAAGTGTAAAATAAGGTAATAAATAGGATAAATTCAGAACTAATTGCAGGCTTATTTACTTCTTTCTCTTCGCAGCTTTCTCTTATGCTTTTCTTTCTTCAGCCTTTTACGTTGCCACTTCCAACGCATTTGCCTTTTCTTTTTCCATCTTCTGCTTGATCGTTTCATGTTAAAACTTTATTCTAAATGATTTATAAAGTTTCCTAAAAGAAAAAAGTAAAGAATTTTAATTAAAAATGTTAAAAAATAAGATAAAATGTTTCAAGAGTTTATTCTCTTTTCCTAGCTCTGTAAGTTAAAGATATAATCCCATTAGTGTAGATTTCGGTTTTGCTGTTATCAATGTATGCTTCTTCATTACAGAGTTCTAAAGGATAACTAAGAAGTTTTCTTATAACTTCTGGCTCTTTATTATTTAACTCTTTTAGGGTAAACAATCCACAAAAACCTTCTGGTCTTTTGGTGGAGTTGGCTGCACTTATAAGAAGTTTAGCACCAACAGTGCCAGAAGAGAATCCCAAAACATCGTCTATACTTTTTGCAACTTTACAGAAAATGTCTAATTCTTTTTCTTCGTTCATTTTTTTATATAACCCCCTTTCAACACATTTCGCGTATTTTAAGGTTATATTTCAAAACAAAATTAGAGTGTATTTAAACTTTTCTGGTGTAACCACTTAAAAGATATAACTCTTTAAAAATATTCAAAAAAGATATCTCCCATGATACATTCATTTCTTAGAAAACATTCTGCCAAAAAAGCCTTTGGGCTTTTCTTTTTGCCGGGAATAATAACCTACCAGTTCAGCTTTATCTAAAATATGCCCTTGCATTGCTCTTTCAACATCAGATTTCCTTGAACTTGCTGGAAGATTCAAAAGCGTATTAAGTGCAAAAACCTTGAACGTGTAGGGGTGCTTTCCAGACACCACGCAAGGCCCGTTATAAGAGTTCTGCCCAAAGTCATTAATCCCTTGAACAGAGATCATTGGAGAAAGTTTTTCAAAAACTTGGATTCTTTCTGGAGGAATATTCCAAACAATCCAATGAATCATAATTTTCATAGGGTTATCAGCCCCTTCAACAAAAAGAGCGATGCTCTTTGTTTCTTCTGGAAGCTCGGAAAATTCTAATGGAGGGTTGATATTTGCCCCATCGCAAGTGTATTTTTCAGGAATCATTCCATTATTCTTGAAAACACTTTTGATTTTCATAAAATTATAACAGCTTAACTGCTTATGCACCTCTGGAAATAAAACAAAAAGAGATTATTAAAAGTTTCGGTGTCGACAGTAAATTTAATAAACAGTCTTCTAATAAAACTTTTATGAAAAAGGGTTTAGAAAATTCAAGAATTGATTTCAGAGATCAAATTGCAAGAAACAAGATTAAATCTTATATTTTGATGTTTTTTGTTTTTGCTACTTTAATTGCATTGGGTTATGCAATTTCTTTTGCTTTTGAACCAGGCTTTTTCTTTATCATAATGATATTCTCAATAATTTTTTCTTTAGGTTATCTTTTAGTAAGTTATTACAACTCAGACAAGATTGCTCTTGCAACAGTTAACGCTAAAAAAGCAGACAAAACGTTTCACAAGCAGTATTACGATTTAGTGGAATCGCTTACTTTAGCCAGCGGAGTTCCAATGCCTTCTCTTTATGTAATGAATTCTTCTCAAATAAATGCATTCGCTTCTGGGAGAGACCCGAAACATTCTGTTATTTGCGTTACAGAAGGTGCACTTGAAAAACTGGATAAAAAAGAATTAGAAGGTGTTTTAGCTCATGAACTCGCACATATTGAAAGTTATGACATCAGATATATGACTTTGGTTGCAGTGATGGTGGGAATGATTTCTATTATCTCTGAAATGTTTTTGCGAAGCTTATGGTACAGAGGCAGCACAGGAAGTTCCGGAAATTCAAATGATAGAAGCGACAATGGAAAGGGGATATTCATTTTAATCGGAATTATTCTTGCAATAATCGCGCCAATTATTGTTCAATTAGTTCAGTTCGCAATTTCCAGAAAAAGAGAATATTCTGCTGATGCTTCTGCAGTGAAGTTCACAAGATATCCTAATGGGTTGATTCAAGCCTTGGAAAAAATTCAACAAGATGATGCTCCAACCAAAAAAGTTAACAAAGCAATTGCCCCTCTTTTCTTTGCGAGCCCGCTCAGAAATTTAACAAGCACACACCCACCAATTGCCGAAAGAATAAAAGTTTTGCAAAGAATGTAAAATTGAATCAATTTAAAATAATAGTTTTATAAATTGCTTCAGTCTTAATGAAATATGGGATTAATCTCAAAAGCTCTTACACTAATATTGAGTTTTTTGCTATTTTTGTCTTTTATTTTAGGTTCTGTATCTTTCATAATTTATTCATCTTTGGAATACAATGAAGTGCAAAAAAACGCAGGACCTTATGTTGAAACTTTTTTAAGAGAAAATATAATTACAAAACAAGGAGAGATAAACAAAAATATCTCTGCGACAGATAGAGTTTTGGATGCGATATTAAGCTCTAAATGGGGAAAAGAAATACCTTTCACAGAAAGCCTGAAACAGTCTCTCGAAGAAAAAATGAAGTCTCCAAGCTTGAGCAATGTTTCATTTAAAGAAGAGTCAGAAGAATTAATTCATGAGGTTTACTACAAAGAATATGAATGCAACTACTGGAATTGCGCTAAAAAATATCAAGTTCCTTATTTTTTTATATCTCAACAAGCTAGAGAGTATTGGTATCAAAAATTCAAATACGCTTTAAGCGGGAGTTTGATTCTTATGGGAGTTTTGTTTTTGCTTGTTTCCAAAAAAAGAAATTTCTTTGTTTTAGTCGGAATTCTTTCTCTTTTAACCTCTTTAGTTCTATTGGGAATAAAAAAGATTTCTTCAAGTTCAATAAAATTAATCGGCAGTGAGATATTCAATATATTCTTCAACAAATCAGAATATGTAATAAAAGCCCTTGCAATCGCGGGAATTATTTTAATTGCTCTCGCAGTTATTCTTGGCTTATTTGGATTCGGCTTTAAAATATTCAGCTGGTTGGATAACATCAAATTAAAGCCAAAAAAGCAAAAAAAGAAGATTAAAAAAGGAAAAAACAGGATAAAAGAGCAGGAAGAAGAATAAAATGAATCAAACAATTTTCATTGAAGAAACTAATTTTGATGCAGCCAGGAAAAAAATAAAACAATTTCAAAAAGAAAGGATTGTTTTTTCAAGCCCTGATGATGCTATTGCGCGAA
>ENA-UOWG01003094-UOWG01003094.1-activated-sludge-metagenome-genome-assembly--contig:-NODE-3094-length-13107-cov-6.716748_pt1 | contig 13107 bp, 6 predicted proteins | sample MGYA00238147_ERZ761563 | MGnify/ENA primary metagenome ERZ761563 (study PRJEB28884, sample SAMN05720216) | anaerobic digester metagenome | isolation source: active sludge of municipal... | reverse complement strand
CAGAATATCGGATTCTCATACCATAAATGGAATGAAGCTTCCCAGAAAGCCTTAAAAGAGTTTGATATAGATGTTGTTATGTGTCCGATGAATGCTTCCCGTTCAAATGGCAATGAGGACAATATGCTTCCACTGGCTATCAAGAGAGACCTTGGAATTATAGCAATAAAGGTTATGGCACAGAATGTCCTTATCGGCAATGTGTCAGGTGATGATCTGCTGAGATATGCAATGACTCTTCCAGTGTCAGTTCTCAATGTCGGGATGGATAATTTTGCCTCCCTGGAATCCTGTGTTGAGGTCATCCGCCAGAATGTGATTACAGAAGCAGAGGCCGGGGCAATAAGGAAGAAGCTTAATTTCGATCCGGCTGTAACAAAGCTCCCGTATTTCAGCTGAAACTTACCTGCCTGATTATGATGAACAACTGAGGGAGGCTACGGTGATCCAGGATAAATTCAGATAGTACGTTTTTGATCTTATAAATTGTCTCAATTTAATTCCCCTTAACCCATGAAAAAATCTCTTATCAGTTTACCAGCCATGATAATTCTGGCTGCGGCTTTAATTTTCTCCCTGAACTCCTGTAATGATTCAGGTTCAGTCAGGGAACATGGATGGTTTGATTTTGTCGTTCAGGATCTTGACACAACTTCAACAGTTGTTGACATGTCATTTCTCAACAGTGAACCTGCCGGAAACTCAGGTTTTGTGACGCTTAAAGATGGCCATTTTGCAGATGGCAACGGTAACAGGATCCGTTTTTTCGGTGACAATCTCACATTCGGTTCCTGCTTCATTGATAAGGCAACCGCTACCTCGCTTGCTGCACATCTCAAAAAGATGGGAATGAATGTTATCCGCTTTCACCACATGGATAATCAGTCAGCTCCCGGAGGCATCTGGGACAAGGAAAAGAAAGCCCTTGATCCTGAACAGCTTGATAAGCTTGACTGGCTTATATATGAGCTGAAACGGAATGGTATCTATACAAATATAAATACACATGTTTCCTTTGACTATCCGGGACTTGATTATAAAGGGATTGATCAGTTCAATTACGGAAAGACAATTGACCATTTTTACAGGCCTTATTTTGAGATGCAGAAGAATTATGCAAAAATGCTTTTGTTGCATAAAAATCCTTATACGGGCACCACTTATGCAGAAGAACCGGCTGTAGCCTTTGTTGAAGTGAATAATGAAAACTCACTTCTATCCAGCTGGTATCTCCTGCCAAAACTTAACAAAACACACATGACTTACCTGAAGGGTTTATGGACTTCATGGCTCAATACGCATCCCGAGGCTAAAAAGGGAGCAGCCGGAGCTGACCTTATCAGGATAATTGAAAATTATTCAGAAGGTGCGACTGAAAAACAGAAGGAAGCATTGTGGAATTTCCTTGTTGACACTGAAATGTCTTATGCCAAGGAGATGACAGAATATTTTAAAAAGGATCTCGGAATAAAGTCACTTATTTGCGAGTCGCAGGCTTCATACAGCGGCAATGCCGGAATCATCAGGGAATCAGAATATTCCGATTTTATCGACATGCACTCATACTGGGAACATCCTTCATTTCCCGGCAGGAGCTGGTCATCAACTGACTGGAGAATAAGAAATTCCTCAATGGTTTCTGACAAAAAGGGCGGTACCCTTCTTCGCTTTGGCCAGCACAGAGTGATAGGCATGCCACTGACAATCAGCGAGTACGATCATCCGGCGCCTAATTTCTTTGTTGCTGAAATGTATCCCATGCTGAACTCTTTCTGTGCTTTCCAGGATTTTGACGGGATATATCATTTTGCAACAGGTAATCCGTACGATGCAGGAAGGATGACTAATTTCTTCCATACAAGCGGTCATCCCCTGAAAAATGTTTTTGTTCCTGCAGGAGCAGTTATTTTCAGGATGGGTGCAGTGAAGCCCGGGGAACATTATGTTACACTCGGACTTCCTCAGGAATCAGTTGCAGGTGATCTGGTGAAGTATGGAGATAAACTGAAGCTTCATGTGACTAATATGAATTATATATGGGATGAGGCGGGTTCGGTAAATGCACTTACCCTTCTGCACCCGATAGGCGTCGATACAAAAGCTGGTGAGAGGAAACTGTCAGAAATCATTCCTGCTCCCGAAGGTCCATGGGTAAGTGAGACGGGTGAAATAATATGGGATAACAGGGATTCGGTGAATGCAGTCTATAGCATAAATGCTCCCGCAGCAAAAGGTGCAGTAGGTTATATCGGAGGAAAGAATATCTCCCTTGGATCAGTGACAATAGCAATGGATACAACTGAATATAACTGGGCGGCGATTACCCTTACCTCGCTCGACGGAAAACCTGTTGAAGAATCGGATAAGGTGCTGCTTATTGCTGCAGGCAGGGCTGAAAATACCGATATGGGATGGGATGAGAAACATACTACTGTGGGCAATAAATGGGGAAATTCTCCTTCAAGAACAGAGGGAATACCTGCTCAGATCAGATTCTCGGGAATGCCTGCCTTCCGGGTATTTGCCCTTGATCCCACCGGAATGGAGACTATAGAAGTTAAAGTCGGAAAGAAAAGAGGAGAACAGGTCCTTAATGTCGGAGCCCAGTATAAGACTATCTGGTATATTCTGAAAAGGTAATTATAAATCAGCGAAAATCAGCGAGCTCTGCGGGAACTATTTGCCCGCTGATCTCGCTGATAAACGCTGATTGATTATAAGACTTTTATTCAGTCCTTTTGTTTCTCATTTTCTCAGCGTAAATGGCATCTACAAGACCATCCTGCTGAACATCGGCGCCAAGCTGCCAGAACATTATGCCTCCCAGGCTCTTTTCAGCAACATATTTTGTTTTGAGTCTTACCGACATGGTGTCATCGTAGGTGATGAAGAGGCTGTCCTTTGCATTATAGAGATAGGGAGCTTTTGCCACCGGGTCCCAGAATCTTGTGAAACCGTTTTTATCTTCCATGCTTTCCCTTATCGCTGAGTAACCTGCCCTGAGTCTTGCCCTTCCCCTGTTGAGCTGATAAAGCCCGTTATTTTCAGGTGGAACGCCCTGCCATGCCCTTCCCGAGAAATTTGAACCTATTACGATCTGTGAGGGATTGACTCCCTTTTCAATAAGCATTGTTACAATTTTCTCTGTTGAAAACGGTTTTGTTGAATCACCTTCCTCAATCATTTTTGCGGCAGCAGGTGTTCCCTGAATGTCTTCCATCTTAATAAGTCCAAGGTTGGTATGATGTGAGGTATAAGGATCACCTCCTCCTGCAAGATCATAAGACATTACGTTGACATAGTTGACGCACTGCATAACCTTGTCAAGTTCAATGTAATCAAAAGCGCGCTCCCAGCCTGCTGAGGCCCATGTTAATACAAGGTAGTCGCAGATAGTGTTCATTCCTGTTTTCAGTTCGCACATAAGCTTTGTGAAATTCTCCTTGTCGGCAGGACTGTAAGGATTGTCGTCGCCTGGTAATCCCGGGTATTCCCAGTCAATATCAAGTCCGTCAATATCATATTCCTTTATGAATTTAAGAACGCTTTCAACGAATTTCTTCCGTCCCTCGTCTGTCATGGCCATATCGGAGAAACCCTTTGAACCTGCCCATCCTCCGCATGCCACCATTACCTTCAGTTTCGGATGGTTCTTCCTTTCCTTAACAAGCCTTTTTAGCATCATTCCAAGTGTATCCTCAGGAAATTTCATTTCACCGTCGATTACCTCGGTGAAGGAGAAAATTATATGAGTCAGCTTGTCAAGAGGAAGTGTTTCCGGATGGAAATTGTTCCAGCGGGTATAGTAATATGCCATGATCTGAGTGCCTTTTTCATCAGGCTGGCGGCGGTGGCATGATATTGATACCACTGTCAGAATTAAGATAGCCAGGATAAGTGTTTTTTTCATAGTTTCGATTGTTAGGATATTGGTTAATTGTTTTTCAAACTAATAGGCTGAGCCATGTATTTCCTTGAAAATTAATGGATTGTCGTTAAGAGCTATGATTCCGACATAGGGCTTGTTTTTGTCCATTATCATAATCTTGAAGATATTTTCGTTGCCTGGTCCGGTGTTTGCAACCCTGGCATTTGTGAATTTAACGTAGAAACTGTCATTGCTGACGGTTTTAATCCTGAATCTTGGATTACCATCCTTCTCGTCAGGTGTGAGGAATTCAATCTCAATTCTGTTATTGTCAGCATCAGCTTTCAGATTGAAATCATTATATATTGCAAGGGCGCCCATGAATCTGTTTACCGGTTCCACCCATATCTCCTTGCTTGTGGCATTGTTAGTTGCACACCAGTGAGGCATGTCGCCGTTCATGCAATCCATTCCTACAGGGAGAGCCCCTGTCAGATCCTTCAGACAGTAAGCAAAATGCGGTGCGAAGTCATATCCTTCGCCATACATAAGGCTCATACTGAATGGATTATTGCCAAAAATCCATTGAAGCTGTTGTCCCACAAGCGCCATTCCTCCTGCATCATTCCTGAGCCTTGAGGCTTCAGCAAGCGCCCATGATGACGACATGTGAATATTTGTATTACCATGGAACAGATCATCCTTGTAAATAGGGAAGGTTCTTAGAACATACTCGCCCTTCAGTCGTGTTCCATCGTTAAATTGCCTCAGCATGTCGGCCTTCACAGCAGAATCCTGAACTGCAAGAACATCTGATTCTTTCCATACCGAATTGGGAAGATGATTAAACGGCGCTGCATATCCGGCCCCTCTTTTCATGAAATATTCACTGTGTAAAACTACAGCGGTATACCATTCCCTGAAGTTTTCATGTTTTGGCAGTTCCCTGCAAAGCATTGTCAGTGCAATAAGGGGAGCTTCCTCAAAGGCAGCATGAAGATTGTGTATTATATTCTTCCGGTCAGTATTTTCATAGAAATAGCCTGTAATTGGTATTTCGCTGAGGAAAGACTGTTCCTGGCATTTAATGATGAGGTTGCCAAACATGGCAGCGTGTTCGAGATACTTTTTATCGCCTGTGATCCCGGCGAGCATAAGCGACGATGTCGCACCCCATGAAGCTTCCTTGTAATCAGCCTGATCCCATTTCTTTTTCGATTCAAAGCCTGCCTTCCAGTCTTCAAGAGCTGCTGTTCTGGAATCGGCTGCCAGCTGAGGATGAGATTTAGCAAGCATCACTGATGCCTTGCACTGAACTGTTGCTGCAAGGAAATTTTCCCAGGGGACATTCTTTGCAGGCGAAACGACATCATCTATTGTGCCTGTTTTATTATCGGTATATATCCTCATCACACTGAAACTCATGTGATAACCATCTCCAAACCTGGTCTTCAGGAGCCATTCAAGTCCCCAGGCTATTTCATCGCGGAGGCGGTCTGACAATCCGGCCAGTTCAGGCCTGCCTTCAGTTTTTTCCAGGTTGTTCATCATTGCCAGCGTTGCCATGGCTGTCCTCCAGGAACCCTGTGAAAGGTCTCCTGCATCGTGCCATCCTCCGTTTATTATCTTCTTCGCATCTCCTTTAAAACCCTGCCAGTCTTTATGGCATTCTGTATGAACACCCGGTACATTGAATCCGCAGCGTTCACAGTAGAAGAAGTTCACTGCTTTGTACAGGGGTTGTATCCATACGTTATTATCAATAGGGAAGAGCCTGGAGCTTATTGAGCCTGAAGTTATATAGTAGAATCCGGGAGTTTTGAATTCAGAAAAATCTATTTGTCTGAAACTTCCTTTTTCTGTTGTTATTTCTTTAACAGTACCTTTGAAAACAACATTTTTCTCCTGGTCGGTAATGCTGAATTCATTACCCGCGCCTTCACCGGCAAGAGCTATTTTCTGATCTTCAGGTCTGTAACCTATATGACTGAAAGAGATTTTTCCGGGAGCAACTGCCCATCCTTCAAAATAGTCACCGTCAACCTTCTGTATTTCAAACTGGTCGATGTCGTATGTCACAATTCCTTCTTCCTCAGGATTATGTCCCCGCAGAGTCTGGCTTATCGCAAATTCCCTTATCCTGTTTCTTTCGAGATGATGCATCTCAAAAATAATATGATTCCATTCCCCGGGTTTCAGATCCTGTATATGATGTGAACTGCCTGGTGTTGTCGCATTCTTCGGAGAACCTTCATTTCTCAGATATATATTGAAACTGTAGGTAGGCATCGATGTGGGATGAACATACACCCAGAATGATAATCTCTGATATGCAGACCAGTCCTGAGCTTCGGCGAACTGCAGCCTTACAGAGGAGCTGCCGCCCTGTGTTCCTCCGAAGGAACCCCATTCGGTGCGGTTCTTCCTGTAATGCTCCTCATCGCGTAATGAGGTACGGAAACGAAGTGACTTTTTCCCGTCTTTCGATCTCTCATTTGTATAGCTCATTTCTCCAATGCCCGTAACCTTCCAGCCTTTTTCTTCTTCCATATTGTCAATAGTCAGGGATTCAGAAACAGGCTTTTTCTCCCATTGCGACATAAGGGAATTTTCTTCCTGAACAGGAAGAGGATACTTTCCGAAACTCAGAAGTTCATCAATAGTCCTGGGCTTTTTATCTGGCTGACAGGCAATTAACAGGGTCAGTAAAATGGGGAAAAGGTATTTTCTCATGGCAGCAGGATTAAGGTTTATGTCAAATGTTATGAAAATTACAACTTTTTCACAAGCTGAAAATCCTGTAAATCAAAAAATCATCATGGTAAAAGTTAAAATATATTAAATGGGCAGGAGATGAATAATATGAAAAGGAAATATCTTAAATTTAATTGTCAAACTATTTTCAAACCTAAGCTGTTGATCATGAAACCAAAAACTGTATTGTTCTGTTTTCTGTCATTCTTTCTTACTTGTATTTTATCAGGTCAGGAGAAGCTTACAATTAATGATCCTGGATATTTTGAGAGTTCAGGATTCGATGTAATGGTATTTGATGATTACTACCCGATGGGTCACCAGAGCGGGGTGACAATTATACAGAACGGGGTGAGGGTTGCTGCAAACGGGGATATCCGTGTCGGACTGACAGCACCGGCCAGGGCACAGAAGAAAGTTGACAAGGCTGCCGGAATCATAGATGCTGAAGTTACCTATCCTGATGTTGCCCTGAAATATACTGTCAGGGTAAAAGCTGTCGACAGGAAGATTGTAATTACAGCAAGTCTTGCAAATCCGCTTCCGGAGGAACTGGTTGGCAAGGCATTTTTCAATATTGAACTTTTCCCTGCTATACTTTTTGGCAAAAGCTGGAACATGGACGGAAAGACCGGATTATTTCCAACTGACTCATACTCACCTTTCAATGGTGATGAACTTCAGCCTTATGCAGTAGGCAAGGTACTTACTGTTGCTCCGGAGACTGATGCACAAAGGTTAAGAATTACGGCAGTAAAAGGAGAGCTTCAGCTTATCGACGGCCGCAACGACCGCAAAGCAAGCTGGTATGTTGTCCGGACAGCAATCCCTGCCGGTCAGACAAACAATGTAGTTGAATGGGAGATTGAAGCTAATGCGCTGAAGAATTATGTTTATCAGCCGGTTATTCATATCAGCCAGATAGGTTATCTGCCTGAAGAGCCCAAGAAGGCTGTAATTGAATATGACAAGAAACTTTCAGTAACAGGAAATGCTGAAATAGTAAAAATAAATGCCGACGGTTCAACGACATCAGTAAGCTCTGTAACTCCTGCATCCTGGGGGAAATTTTTAAAATTCTCCTATGCCGTATGTGATTTCACAGGCCTGAAGGATCCGGGTATGTACTATATTAAATATGGAAATGTTATTTCAAACATTTTCAGGATCGACAATGATGTTTATGACAGGTATGTATGGCAACCCACTCTTGAGTATTTCCTGCCTGTTCAGATGTGCCATGTACGGGTGGAACAGGGTTCAAGGGTGTGGCACGACTTCTGCCACCTCGATGATGCAATTATGGCTCCTGTGAATCTTACTCATATTGACGGCTATTCACAGGGACCGGAGACTTTTACTCAATATAAAAATCCTGACCATGTTCCATTCCTCGATAAGGGAGGCTGGCATGATGCAGGCGATTTCGACCTGAGGATTGAATCCCAGGCAGTGACAACATGGCGGCTTGCGATGATGCATGAGCTTTTTGGATATGATCTTGATGCAACAACAGTCAACCAGGATACACGTATTGTGTCAATCCATAAACCTGACGGTGTATCAGATTTCTTACAGCAGATTGAACATGGCGTTCTTACAATACTGGGTAGTTATAAGGGCCTTGGAAGACTATATGACGGGATGATAAGCCCGACCCGTAAACAGTATGGCTTACAGGGTGATGCAAGCGCGCAGACTGATAACCTGATATACAGCCGGGACCTACCGGAAGGTGCAAAAACAGCATACCAGTCTTCAGTAATGGATGACAACTGGGTATTCACAGAGGACCATCCCGGTCATGAAATGATTGGAGCTGCCACTCTTGCATCAGCTTCACGTGCTCTTAAGAGTTACAGGCCTGTGATGTCGGCAGAGTGCCTTGCAGCAGCAAAGGATGTTTATGCTGCAGCTGCAAAGAAAAAAATGACAGGTGAGAGGATTGGAGCTGCTGCTGAATTGTTCCGCACAACAGGAGATGAAAAATACCTTGCAGATATTGTTGCCCAGAAGGATTTCATTCTCGCCAACATGACCCGCACAGCCTGGGCGGTGGGCATGGTTTATGACAAAATCACCGACCAGGAATTCAGGAAGGCAATGGACAAGGCAGTAAGGGACCTGGCACTTATTCTTGACAAGGAGTCTGCTTCAACTCCCTTTGGTGTTCCTTTTAAGCCTGATGTATGGGGTGACGGCTGGAATATCCAGTCTGCAGGAGTAAGGTATTATTTCCTTATGACAGGTTTCCCTGGTGTGTTCAAACCCGACAGGATATTCAGTACAGTTCAGTATGTTCTGGGCTGTCATCCGGGTGAGAATACAGCTTCTTTCTCATCAGGTGTCGGTGTGAAATCACTGCTTCAGGCTTATGGTACAAGCCGTGCCGATCTTTCATATATTCCCGGAGGTGTTGCTTCAGGAACAGCAATAATCCGCCCTGATTTCCCTGAACTTAAGGATAACTGGCCTTTCCTCTGGCAGCAGACTGAATATGTTATGGGAGGTGGTGAGACTGATTTCATGTTCCTTGTTATGGCTGCCAATAAGCTCCTGGGTAAATAACACTCACTTTCACTGAAATAAATGAAAATCAACAGACGGAAATTCATAAAAAGCACTTCTGTTTCAGCAGGAGCCATTGTTCTGGGAAGCAGGCTGTCAGCTTGCGCAACAGACAGTGAGCAGGCCATGGCAGAATATGATCTGATGAAAGATGTGCTGAAATACAGGAAGTTTGATTCCCATGTACATCCTTTTGACAAAACTGAAAAACAACTTGAAATTGCTGACAGGCTTGGTGTTCTGAAGCTTCAGTTATCAAATCCGGTAACAAATTTTTCAGGGAGTGAGCCTGAAGGACCTGATGTGGTGAGGAAGAATAATGATGTTGTTATTGAGCTGGTAAGAAAATATCCACAGCGCTATGTGGGTTTCTTTACACTTAATCCGCTTTATACAAGAGAATCTCTTGAAGAGATAAAAAGATGTACTGATGCAGGTCTTATCGGCTATAAGGGCTATATACAGATAAAACTTAATGATCCTGTGTATTATCCTGTCATAGAGAAGCTTATAGAGCTGAAAATGGTGATTTACATGCATACTTATACCCAGCTCGGACTGGGAGGTTACAGGATGAAGTACGATACAGGCAGATTTCCGAATACAACCCTGGCTGAGGATATGGTTGAAACAGCAACAAGGTATCCGGAAGGTATCTTTCATTTTGCCCACCTGGGTGGAGGAGGCGACTGGGAATATCAGTGCAAGACCCTTAAGCATTGTAAGAATATCTATGTAGATACAGGGGGATCGAACAATGAGGACAATATTGTTGATTTTGCAATAAAGCACCTGGGCGAAGACCGTATTTTCTTCGGAAGCGATGGCGCCTATATTCATGCAGTGGGAAGAGTTCTGGCTTCCCGGGCAACAGAGGAACAGAAAAAGAAAATTTTCTACGATAACTATGTGAAAATATTAAAAATGGGAGGTCGTTATGTTGATTGATATCAATGCTTATGTTGGTCACTGGCCATTTAAGCAAATGCAGTACAATACTTGTGCAAAGCTGCTTGAGAGGATGAACAGGTATTCTGTCGACAAATCAGTCATTTGTAATATGAATGGCATATTTTACAAGAATACCCAATCGGCAAATGAAGAACTCCACGAAGAGTTGCAGTCTGATAAAAGATTCCACGACAGGCTGATTCCCTTTGCAATCATAAATCCAATCTACGGAGGCTGGAAGGATGACTTTGAAATATCAACCGGAAAATTCGGCATGAAAGGCATCAGGGTTTTTCCACAGTATCATGACTATGAAATCACTGATCCTGCATTCATAGAACTTGTCAGCATGGCAAGGGACAAGAATATCCCTGTTGCAATTGATATCCGCATGGTCGACAGCAGACAGCGCTCATGGATGGATATCCCCGTATATACACCTGGTGAAAAGAAGGACATAATATATAAGGAGTGGCAGCTGAAGAATATTGTACCAATAATCCGGGCAGTCCCAAATGCAAAATTTATTATTGTCAATGTGGCTAACGGACTTAACCTGAGCGATGAGGAAACAGAGCTCTTCAGGAAAACTGATCTGTTGTTTGATACTTCAGGCAGATCAATGTCTGATCTGCCTGCCCTGATAAGCAGATTCGGCAAGGAAAAATTTGCCTTTGGTTCACATTCTCCGATACTGGATTACCTTTCAGGGAGGATAAGGATTGAGTATATGAATGATTCTGAAGCTGATGAAGCCACAAAGGAAATGATCAGATCGGGTAATGCAAGGAGAATTATCGGCATCTGATAAAACAGTTTGCCACCAGGACACAAAGGCACAAAGTTTCACAAAGTAGGCATTGCTGGCTTACATATTTATGGTGAACCCTGGTGTCCTGGTGCCTTGGTGGCATAAAAAGTAATTCAAAACCGGCTCATAATCTTACTGGTATGAAAAAGAAGCATTTTTTAATTCTTATTCTGCTTGTCCCGGCTTTTGGTATATTATACGGACAGAAAAAGGATTCAGTTCTTAACAAGATCGCCTCTCTTAAACCCGATGCAGAAAATCTTGATGTATTCCAGCAATGGGTGAAATGGAATAATCCGGGAAATATGCTTCTCAGCATGCTTACAAGGGAAGCAGCGATGCTTTACGACAGGCGGTCAGCTGAAGTAGCCCTGATAAAAACCGCTCAGGAATGGAAGGAACGGCAGAAACTGGCTGAAGGCAAGCTCAGTGAGATTATAGGGCCCTTCCCCGAAAAAACACCACTTAATGCAAAAATAATAAGTGTAATTCAGAAAGATGGATACAGGATTGAGAAGATCGTTTATGAATCTTTCCCGGGCAGCTATGTTACCGGAATACTTTACGTTCCGGAAAAGGTAAAGGGGAAAGTGCCTGCAATACTTAATGTGATCGGCCATAACCAGGAGTCATTCAGGAACGAATTGTACCAGGTTATTAACTACAACCTTGTCATGAAAGGCATCATGGTCTTTGCAATCGACCCGCCCGGCCAGGGTGAGCATGTCCAGAACTTTGATACGAAAGTCAATTTTTCATCAGTGGGATATTCTGTTGTGGAGCATAATTATTTCGGGAATTATGCCTTCCTCTCGGGATATTCATGTGCGAAATACTTCATCTGGGATGGCATAAGAGCTATTGACTACCTTGTTTCCAGGAAAGATGTTGATCCTGAGCGTATAGGTATGACGGGATGGTCGGGGGGAGGTACAGTAACAAATTTTGTTGCAGCACTTGACAACAGGGTAAAGGTTGCAATTCCCTGCAGCTGGGCTAATACAAATAAGCGCCTCCTAGAAACAAAAGCAGCATCAGATGCCGAACCTACACTGTACCACAGCTTTAAAATGGGAATAGGAGTAGAGGACCTTATAGAACTGAGGGCTCCAAAACCAACTATGCTTGTCTTTGTCTCACGCGATGAATACCTCTCACTCCAGGGTGCAAGGGAAACATACTCGGAAGCAAAAAAAGCTTTCACGGCCCTTGGGGCAGCAGATAATCTTATCCTTCTTGAAGATGACTCAAAGCACTGGCTCACGCCAAAGATAAGGCTGGCCATGTATACCTTTTTCATGAATAATTTCAATCTGAAGGGTGATCCCTCAGAAATTGAAGCAGAAGTTTTACCGCGTGAACAGCTGAATGTCACCCCTACAGGACAGATTGCCACTTACCTCGGAGGTGATATGATTTTTGATGTGAACAGAAAGCTTGCTGAACAACAGCTTAACAGGCTGGGAAGAGCAAGGCTGGAAGATCGTGATCATTTAATGAATGTTAAGGCAAAGGCCTTGCAGTTATCAGGATATGAGGATTTTACCGGAGATAATAATAAGTTTTTTATAAACGGAAGATACCAGCGCAATGGTTATACAATGGGCAAGTATGCTATTGAGGTTAATGATGATTATGCGATTCCGGTGCTGCTGTTCATTCCCGATGACGGTAAGGAAAAGCATCCTGCGCTGATATGGCTTAATCCTGAAGGAAAATCAGCTGATGCCCTCCCCGGAGGAGAGATTGAAAAAATTGTTATGAAGGGATATGTTGTTGCTGCTGTCGATCCCCTTGGAATCGGGGAAGTTAAAAACACTGCCGGGAGGGAACATACTGACAGTTATACGGCACTGCTTACCGGAAGGAGTATCCCTGGCATAAGGGCTGCCAATATTGTCAGGGTGGCAGATGCCCTGTCTGCTGTACCGGCAGTTGATCCCGGCAGGATCGGAGCCCTGGGAATTGATGAGCTTTGCATTCCGCTGATCTTTGCAGCTTCATTCAGTAATAAGCTGCAGAACATTGTGCTTTCCGGTTCTCCTGCCTCATACAGTTCGGTTGCTCTTAACAGGGATTACAGGCTGGGGTTTACAGTCAGGGAAAACGGAGGTTACTGGCATCCTTATGAAGTAGATTTTACCTGGGGTGTCGG
>ENA-UOWG01003084-UOWG01003084.1-activated-sludge-metagenome-genome-assembly--contig:-NODE-3084-length-13151-cov-4.714875_pt1 | contig 13151 bp, 6 predicted proteins | sample MGYA00238147_ERZ761563 | MGnify/ENA primary metagenome ERZ761563 (study PRJEB28884, sample SAMN05720216) | anaerobic digester metagenome | isolation source: active sludge of municipal... | reverse complement strand
AAGCCGCAGCTAAAACAGCGGAACAAAAGTCCGAACTATCCCCCGCGAAAGCGGTCCGAAAATCAGAAACGCTCGAAGAGTCAATCAAGCGGCAGCAGGATCCCGCCGCCGTGGCTCGGGAGGTCAGGAAGCAAGACCGCGAGGACGCTCGCGAGGCCGGCAAGATGCGCGCTGAGCACCTTGATAAATTCGGGGTAAAAGACTTGATCGTCAATGCCTTGAAGGCGGCGGGCTATAGCGTCCTTTACTGGTTGGTCGACCGTTTTGCCGGCGTCAGTTACGACCTTAAACGGATCGATCAGGGCGTCGATAAGGGGAATTCGAAAGCTAAAGAAAACCGCGGGATCATCCTGAAGGCCCTCGAAAACTCCGGGAAAGCTGATCTCATCACAAAAGAGATCGCCAATCGGCGAGGTCTTTATGGCGAAAGAGCCGAGGCCATCTCCTTAGACGGCCTGACGCTTTCTGAGATCTATCAAACCGAAGTCGGCGGGAAGCTGATCGGAGGTGAGGAAACGATCAATCGTAATCACATTAATCTCGTCCAGCAGCTTCGTAACAGAGAGATCGGCATGCTCCTTTATGAGGACGAGGTCTCCCACACCCAGGAGCTTGTCGCGGGGCATGCGAAGGATTATTTGATGCGGGATATCCGAGGTCAGTTAGAAAAAGCCAAAGCCGAGATTGAAGCCTCCAAAGAGACCGACCCCGCCAAACAAGAAGAACTCTTAGAGGAGCTTTTTGTTCTGGAGGCCCTGCTTAAAGATACGAGCGCAAGGACAGTGGGCGATTTCTTAAAAATTCTCAATCGTTTTCAAGGGCTCAAGAAAGAAGACGGGACGGACCTTTTCACGGAAGGCGAAAAAGAAGCCCACCTGAACGCTTGGGCGGTTTTACTTGAAAAAACCGGTATTGCCAAGGCGCTTATCGCAGAAGGCGATTCGATCATCGCAAAAAACCTCGGCAGGAAAGAGACACTTCGCCAGCTCATGGGGCTTTATAGCTTTTCAGTGGCCTTGGCGCAAGGATGGGCGGGGCTTCATAGCTCCCAGGTCATGGCCGCCTGGATCATGGCCCAGGGCTGGAACATTGCCGAGCTTGCGACCGGAGAAGGCAAAAGCGCGGTCGGGGCCCTTGCGGCTTTCGTGAATAGTTACACCAAAAAAGGATCTTTTATCGTCACAACGACCGATATGCTCGCCAAGCGCGACGCCGAAGGGATCGCTTCCCGCGTAAGCCGCTTGACGGGAAGGACCGTGGGATTGATCCAGGACCGGATGGATAATGCGGCCAAGACCCAAAACTATGCCAAAGATGTGACTTTTGTAAGTGTTAAAAACCTCATGTTCGATGTCAGCCATGACGTCTTGACGGCCAAGACCGATGGGGAGAAGGTCATCCGGCGGGATGTGAACGGCTGGTTTAAGGATGTTTCAGTGATCGTGGATGAAGCCGATAGCGTTTTAATCGACCAATCCATGACCTCTTTTATCCGCGCTTCCCGGGCTGGGGAGATCACGGGGGTTCAGCGCGAGATCCGCCTTGCGTTCGCGAAGATGCTCGACCAAGAAGAGGGAGGGTTCGGGAAGCTTCGGGTGGGCGAGCGGGTTTACCGCATTGAGAACGGAAAACGCGTCTATGACGATGTGGCGGAACGTTATAACCAGGAAGCGATGAGCCAGCTTGACGCGATCTGGAGCCCTTCGGGCGCTTATGCCGTAGCGACAGCTAAGGGCGAGCAAACGGCGCTGGGGATCTTGCGGGAACTTCAAAGGAACGGAACTCTTTCCAAAGAAGCTTATGAGCTTCTTGTGACAAAGAATAAAGCCGGAGAGACCGTTTTAACCCAGGCCGGTAAGGATTACTTAAGCGACGCGATCCAGGCCGAATACCTCTACCGTGAGGGCGAGAAATATTTCATTCGGTCCGGGGAGATCATCTTGGTGGATAAAGATACCGGCGTGACCCAGGATGGCCAGCGCTTGAACCGGCTCCACCAGGCGATCGAGGCGAAAGAATATCATCTTCACAACCCGAATGTCACGACGATCCATGAAAGAAGCGTGGAGATCAAGATCCAGGGAGAGAACCAGACCAGTTCGAGTCTTAGCGCCCGCAACGGCATCCGCCGCTTCGGCCGCGTCTCGGGCATGACGGGAACCGCCGCTCAGGGGAAAGCGCCGAAACAATTTAAGGAGCTTTACGGGCTGACGGTCCGCGAAGTCCCGACCCATAACATACGGCTTCGCCATGACCATGAGGTCGAGATCGCGCAAACAGACGCCGAAAGTCTGGCGCGGCTTAAAGCGATCGTGATCCACCACCTCCTGATCGGCCAGCCGATCTTGATCAACACGCTTGATGTGAATATGAACAATCAAATAGCCGATTTTCTGGAAGAAGTAAAAAAAGAGCTTGGCGAGAAAGCTCAAGGTATCCCGATCCGCCGTTTTAATGCCGCGATCCAGGCCGAAGGCGAGGGCGTGATCGAGCTCGCCGGCCAGGGCGGGATCGTTGTGGCGACCAATATCGCGGGCCGCGGCACCGATATCAAGATCAGCGAGGAACTCCAGGAAAAAGGCGGGCTTGTGCAGATCAGTATCGGCATGAATGATACGGTACGCGCCGACACGCAAACCAAGGGGCGCGCGGGCCGCCAAGGCGCGGTCGGGGAAACCTATACGCTCCTTTCTCTGGAGCGTGATCGCGGGTTCCTTGAGCGCGGCCTTCTTAATATCCCGGGCCGCAGTTGGCGCGGCCGGTTGGCGCGGCTTTTCAAGCAGCAGACCCGGGAGCAGAAACTTTATAACCAAGCCATTCAGGCGGGCGTAAGCACGAAGGAGACCTTGAAGGCGTTCGAAGTAGCGCAGCGAAATATCGAAAACTATAACGCCAAAACGCTTTTAAGTTCGGCTAGGGCAAGCGATATGCTCTTTGCCTTCCAGCTTATGGCCAAACCGGTCTTTGATCGCTTAGAGCAGCTTTTCCGCGAGAGAGTCCAGCGTGCGTATACGGATAATATCCCGTCTATTATCAGCGAAAAGCTTACCAAAGAAGTCGGTTTTGAGTCCTTTGTCGATCCTTCCAAGCCCTCCGAAGATTGGGATCTTGGAGGTCTTGCAGCCGCGGTCGAGAGGGAATTCGGTGTGCGCTTAAGTTTCGGGGACCTTCAAGGCGCGGATGCGGGCCTTTTCCGCGATTATGTCGAGCTCGCGCTCGCGCACCATTTTGCGCACCGCGCGCTTGAGGCGCGTCTTACCCAAATCCACGGCGAGTTTTTCACAGCAGCCGAAAAACTCCGGGGATCGACAAGCTCGATGAAAGCGTATAGCGAAGCGCTTGCCAAGGCCCATGCCGAGCGGATGACGAAAGCCGAAAAAGCCTTCTCCGAGGGCATGATCACCGCCGACGAGTTGGCCAAAACGGTTCAAGATGAGGTCAGCGCGCTTAAGCAGCATCGGGAGTCGGAAGCGCACGCCCTGGAGCTTGAAAATGAGGCCCGCCAGAAACTTGAAAAAGAAAAGCGCAAAAAGATCCAAAGCCGTTTGGACGCTGCTATCGAAGGAATGCAGAGCCCCGCAGCGCCCGCACTCGGCGAACTTAGCCGTGCGAGGAAAAGAGAACTTGGAAAATTAAGGGTCGTAGAAGATATCCAGCTAGTCGCTGCGCCGATCCCTCAGGTTCAGGTGGTCCAGCCCTACCAGGTGGCCCGGGTTGATGTTTCCGTGCCATCCGCTGCGACCGCCCGGGCGCAGACGATCGAAAGCCAAATCCAGGCCATGCGGGACTCAGGAGAGCGCCTCGGCCTTGTCAAGTCCGGTGAAAGCTATCAATTGATCGCTCTTGCCGCTGATGGAAAAAGCCATACGGTCCATGAACTTGGCATAAAGGAACCAAGCCGGGAATATCGCACGCTTTTAAGTATTCTTTCAAGGAATTATGATTTGATGGGGGTCCGGGTAACTCCCAAAGGAGCTATCCTTGCCGGCCACATCGAAGGCGAGGCGTTCCTTGATGCGGAGGCCGGGTCGATCGTGATGGATGCGAAAATAAAAGGGGAACTCCATATCGCCCAAGGGGCTGTGGTCGCCACCGCCTCGCTTGGCGGCGGCCAGGTCGGTCCTCATAGCGTCGTAAAGAATGTTGATGTAAAAGGGAAAATACAAGCAGGAGAAGGTTCGCGTGTCGAGTTTGTCAAAGCCGGGCAGGTGATCGTCGGGAATGAGTCCGTGCTTCTTTATGGAAAACGCGAAAATAAGAGAATTGAAGTGGGAGATCGCCAATATCGGGGCCAGGATGTGGATGGGGTTTGGAAGGCCCGGGGTAATGAGAATCTGGCTCGTATGATCCTTGAGGGGCGGATCTCAACTGAAATGCGCCCCAGTTTTTGGATGTCTTTAAAGATGTGGTTTTTAAGGATCCTTTATGCCCCCGAAATAAGAAAATCCGATCCTCTTCCGGTCAAGCGGTTCAAAAGATGGCTCAATGAGCTCGGGAAAGCGCTTTATCCGCTCATCCTCTCAGACCTGGTCATGAGAAATAAACTTCAAGACGAGATCCGCTGGGACCTTCGGGACCTCCACGACTATCGCAGGGAACGGCTCGCGCGGGCGCTACTAGCACAAAGAGGCATCCATTCGGATGATAAGCAGAAGATCCTTGAAGCGGCGCTTACGACCTTCCAATTTGATTCGCTTGAATTCAGGATCCTGGCCAAGCGGCTTGGGCACCGGGCCTTTGAGCTTTGGCTTAAAGAAGCATACGGAGTGGATCTTACAGTCCAGTCGGTCCACGAGGCCAATCAAGCGCTGCGCGAGCGGCCTGAGCTGGCCCGGGAATACGGCAAAGAAGGAGGGCAGCGTTACGACATCTTAGCGGGGCTTTATCGACGGTTCTTGATGGATAAGAAGACCTCCGACGATTTTTCAAAGAAAGCCGCCGAAGAATCCTCCTTTTTCAAGGGGCGTCCCGTAAGGGGAGCGTGGGGCGATGCGCCGGTCATGGTCCAATCCCTGGCGGAAAAACTGGCAATGCTTGAACTTAATATCACCCGCGAAGACCTTGCGGGGGCGGATATCCGCACGCAATACGAAGCACTTGTTAAAAAATATAACGAAACGCTCGCCCTTGAATTGCAACGCATGGCCTCTTGGGATTATCTCCATTATGAGCGCCAGAACCTGGCCGTCCAGGAGGTTCGTACCCGCCTTGACGGGTGGCTTAAGGCCGGGGACTATGCTGCGGCCGCTGAATTTTTAGTTAGCCAATGGGAAGGCATGAGTCCTAGCGCAAATCGTCCTAATACAAAAGATCGCGTCGCATTGGTCAGGACCGTCCGGGAACTTCTCAAACGGGGGGATTTAAAAGTCCATGCCGAGCGCATGTCGCGATTTGCCAATATCCCCGAGGCCAGGGAGTTGATCGTGCGTTATCGCCAGATGGGCTATGACGAGGCGACCGCGAAGATCATGGCCAACCGGGAGTGGCTTAAGCAGATGGGACATCCGGACTATTGGAACGTGGTCCTTGAAGTGACGGAGCGGGGAAGCCGGGCGCTTTCCGGTTTCTGGGCGATCAATGACGCAAAACTTGAAGATTGGTATTGGGCAAGCGGCGCCGAGGCGTTCGTTTCGGCGGGCTCGTGGGATCCGGCTAAGCGGGAAGATCCGGGGATGCTTCTGGCTAAAACCGGTTTTGCGGTGATTGGCGATAAGTGGATGAATGAATCGGATATCCATGAGAAATTGCACCTTAATTTCCCGATGCCGACCGGGGTTGACATGAAGACAAACGACATCGAAGAGATCATCAACCTCCTCACCCAGATGGAATCAGGCCTGCGGGAAGAGGGGCTTGACGGAATGCATTATACCCGCGAGAAGATCCTCGGGAAATTGCGTTCCTATGCGGCGCGCGGCCAATTTGAGGGCGATCCCGAGCTTGCCGAAGCGGTCTTAGATGCCGCGCTTTACCTAAGGAGCGTTCTTCCCATGCCAGCCGTGATGAAGATCCTTAAGAATTCAAGGTCACCGCGGAACCTTTTGATGTGGCACCTCTTGCCGCCCGAAGAGATCAAACGGCTTGCGGCAGGCACCTTGCCTGAATTTCCCGAAGATGCCGCGCAGCTTTTAGCCGGCGAGGATCGAGAGATCCAGTTATCCACCGGCAAAGAAGGCCGGGCCCAGGTTGATCTGGCTGTGATCCAAAAACAAGTCCAAGAGGCCTTAAACGAGGATCGAATCGATGTTTTGATGGCCCGTTTATTGGCTGGCGGCGCAATTAGCGTCTGGACAGCTTACTATCTTTTCCGCGATCATTATGAGGATTCCGTTGTTCAACAGATCCTGGCGCTTTTTGTGACAGGCGATAAGGCCTATGAGAATCTCACTTCTCTTGCCGCAGCCGTCCTTAAGGTCTATCCAGGCGATCCCAACGGAGCCATCTCAGAACCGATCCTAAGAGGTATCTTCGAAGCAATTGCCAAAAATGCCGATGAAACGCAGATCCAGCTACTTGACCGGATCCTGCGGTCGGATGCCACCGAAGAAGAAGGCGGTCTAAAACGCACTGTTGCGGCACGCGTCTGGGATGCGATGCTTTTCCAGTCGGTCAATAATCCGGCCCTTAAAGAGTTCCTGAAAGCCAATTATGTGACTCAGGTGGATACGCTCACCTCCTTGCTTGGGGATATCCAATCAGGCAAGATCCCGAATCAGGAAGCGATCCGGGCGCTTCAGAGCCTGCCTACGGCGGATGCGCTATTTGACCAAGCCCATATGCCTTTTGAGCTTGGATTAAGCCTGCCGGCGGATGATCACGCTAAGATGCAACCGTCCGATCAGGTCTATGCCGTGACAGGAGCGCGCCGCACGGGTTATTCCTCCACCTCGATAGTTTATAACCTTCTTTTCATGCTCCATAACCACCCGATGCACGGCGCGTGGGCTCAAGTCCTTCCATCGGGTGAATTTGCCCAGTATGACGGCCTCCTGCAGTTTACAGAAAAGACCGCTGACGATAAGTTTAAACGGACCGGTTACGGCTACATCGAAACTCCTTTTGGGATTCTGCGTTATTCAGTCGTAAGCACGGCCGAAGGAGAGATGGCACCCTCCGGCTCTTCGGTCACGTTTGACGGAAAAATGCATACGATCGAGGCAAGCATAATCCAGGAACATAACCAAGACCGGCAAGGTGTCCCAAGCAAGCTCGAAGAACTTGCTTATGGCTTAGCCGCCCAATCTAAGGATTTCACAATGGTCTTAGATGATAAGCTTCCGATCAAGTTTGAGTTCCGGAGTTGGCAATCCCTTGCCCAGAGAAAAGATATTAGCGCTTTTGTCATCAACGGGAACGGTCAATCGATGGTCCAGCCGATGACCGAGGAACAGAGCCAGAAGATCTTGACCGAACTGGCAAAACAAACGCCGGAAGGCCGGGCTGAGCTGCGGCTTGCCGCCACTCCCGCACAAGTCGCACCGCGCGCTGAACTCAAGGAAGCCGCTATCACACCGGTCGCACTACCGGCAAAGGGCGTTACAGAAGGGGCTAAGGATCGAGAAGCATTGCTTAATACTGCTTTTGAGAATGGGAAGGTGACAGTCCAGCAGATAGTGCCCAACTATCAATTCCCGAAAGAAATGCCCGAGTATCGCTGGGCGTCCGAGGAAGACCTTAGGTTGCGGATGAAGGGGAATGTAGCGTATTTCGATGAGGGTAAGAATGAGATCGTCATCAACTACGAAAAAGTTAAAGACCTCCCCGAGGCCGAGATGCTCCAGAACCTCGAGATCGCCATGGTCCATGAACTTATCCACGCCGCAGGCGGTAGTGAGGTTGAGGCCTACACCGCCCAAGTCGAGGCGATGAAGAAGCTTGCTCCCGAACGCTTCGCTTCACAGATCGACCTTATCGAAGCGCTTCTGGCCTTAGCTCAAGGTAATGTCTCGGATATCACGATCCCTGAACGCGAAAAACTCCAGATCCTTGCCAATGAGATCTTGATCGCCAAAGGCGACAGGGCTCAGATCTTTGAAGAGATCTTAAACCGCCTCCAATCTCAAGTGTATGCGATCGGCAACACACCTCTTAACGCCATGGCCGGGTTCATTCCTTTGACGGATGCAGAGCAAGTCGGCGGGCTCATCGAACGCAAGTTCAAATATGAAGCCACAAGCCGGGAGCACAATATCTTTACGGTCACAACGCAGGATATGGAAAATATCCCCGGCCTTGCCGCCCAGGTCATGCGGCTTAAAGAGCTTGGCTACGCGGTCTTTGAATTTGATGAGGCTGCGATCCGCGAGATCTTTGGCGCAAGCGTTGATCCTTACATGGCTGTCGCGCGGCTTGCCGAGCTTGCCGCTGCTCTTGGCAAATCACAATTCGATAAATTGATGATGCAGTATGAGATTCAGCCCCGCGGTGCCAATGGCCTTTATTCCGTTAAAGCATGCCTGTCAGGCGTTATCAAAACCCTCATCGGCGAGCTCGTCACTTACCAATCCATCGCCCAAGCCGCCTAACCATTTCAACTAGCGCAGTTAAAATCGGTTAGCGATCAGCTTCCAATCTTCCCTCCACCCTGCAGCATAACGCTGTACACACCCGGTGTGTACAGGGATGATCTACAACCATTTCACACCCGGGTGTGTGAAATGGGTGTAATGCTCCTTATTAGTTTTCCTGTTGTATTATGGGTGACAATCGTATATATTATGAGTGACAAAAGAGTATCACAAGGAGGTGGCTATGCGTTTTGTTTCGGTGAGAGATTTGAGGGGGAGGCCGGCTCAGATCTGGAAGCAATTGGCCCGTTTTAAGGATATGGTTCTGACGCTAAACGGAAAGCCGATCGCGATCATTTCCAGTACGTCAGAAGATCAGCTGGAAGAGAATCTTGCCGAGGTCCGGAAGGCAAGAGCGATGGTTGCGCTGGACGCGATCCGCCGGGAATCCGCCCGCCGCGGTCTTGACAAAATGACCATGGAAGAGATCGATGCGCTGGTCCAAGAAACCCGTAAGGCTCGCGCCAAATGAAAGTTGTTGTTGATACCAATGTGCTGGTTTCCGGGATCCTTTCAGCGGAAGGCCCGCCGGGAAGAATAGTGGATTGGATCATCGAAGGTCATCTTCGCGTTTGCTGCAATTCCAGGATCATCGCAGAATATGAACTGGTTTTAAGACGGCCGAAATTGGCTTTGTCTGGTTTGTTGGTGGCACGCCTTTTAACGCAAATGACCCCCGCCAGAGAACTGGCTTCTGGAGTTCCGCTTTTACATCATCTTCCGGACGCGAGTGATGAGGTATTTCTTGAAGCTGCCTTGGCGGGAAGCGTTGATTGTCTTATAACGGGGAACTTAAAGCACTTCCCGCTGTCTTGCCGGCAGGGGATGCGAGTGCTTTCTCCAAAAGAATTCCTGGAGTTCTACGCCGATCGGCAATCCGGCGGTTCCGGTAAGGTCAAAAGTCCATCGACCCGCTATAAAGCCAAAAGACGACGTTCTTAAGTCGCCGTCACGATCGATGCCATGAAACTCCCGATCGAGACCTACGAGGCCCACCAATCCGTCGCCTGATTATCATTATAACTTTTCAGTTGGCAATCAGTGCTGTCCTTGCCAACCATTTTAAAAATTAAAAGAAATGGCAAGGACGCCCAAGCCGCGTAAACCAAAACCAGCCCAAGACTTCAGACCGCAGCTCTCAGTCCTCAGCCATCAGCATTCGGCCTTCGGCAACTTTGATCTTACGTGGACACCGTACAACCATTTCACACCCCGGGTGTGTGAAATCGGTCCCATCCACTCAAATCTGTTCAGCGCCGAGCTCTAGAGCCGGGGACTGGAGGGGGTAGCTTGTGTACACATAACTTGACACATTTAAAATAGCGTGGTACCGTTATGTGTAACGGGAGGTGAATTTATGAGGCTTGAATCTATCAGGCGGTTTCGGAGCGGTATTTCAGGGTATACCCGAAGAGGGGAGATGGTGATTGTGACTAAAAGCGGCCGGATGGTCGGCTGTTTTCTGCCTTTGTCGGCCACGGAGGAAATTCCGATCGAACTGAAACGGGAGTTTGTCGCGACGTTGGGAAGCAAGATCGCGGCACAATTAGGAAAGAATAAGGTCCAAGAAAAAGAGGTTCTGGATGACTTCCGGGCATTCAAAAAGGTTCGCCGCGGACAGTAACGTTATTCTTTCCGCAGTGATCGGAAAGGCCGCGCTCCGCATATTTCTCCAGCCGGAAATCGAGCTGATCACGACGCAATTTAATTTCGATGAAGTTTTGGAATATTTGCCACGCCTTGCGTCCCGGTATCACCTGGATGAAACCTCCTTGTCTTTACAACTTAGAATGCTGCCCCTACGCGTTTTCTCTGAAAAACATTACAAAATTCAGTTTCCAAAAGCCGGAAAGCTGTTACAGGAGCGGGACTCGGATGACGCTCATCTTGCGGCGCTGGCACTTGCGGAAAATGTTCCCGTATGGTCGAACGACAAGGATTTCGAGAAGCTTCCGTTCTCTGTTTATACGACCGCGCGGCTTTTAAGGATTTTTGAGGGAAAGAAAAGTTGATGACCCAATACGAAATCCACCCTCGAGGTCCCAACGGCCTCTACTCCGTTAAAGCATGCCTGTCAGGCGTCATCAAAACCCGGATTGCAGAACAACCATTTCACACCCCGGGTGTGTGAAATCGGTCCCGCACTCCATAGCCCAAAGATTTTAACCCACCCAAACTTGACACCCGCCTGATTATCATTAAATTTTTCAATTGAAAATCAGCGCTGCCCTTGTCGACCATTAAGCAAAAGAAATAAACGACAAGGACGGTCTCAAAAGAAGTGTAATGCCCCCCATTAGCGTAATGTTCTTCTTTGCTCAGAAAAAAATAGTCGTTGCATTTGGAGCGCTATTTAATATAATTCTCGCTATACAGAACGTATTAACTCAATCCATTGAGATAAATTAAAAAAATGACACAACTACCTCATTTTAAAAGAGATATAACAAAAATTATACTGAATAGGGTCACAGGAAAGCCGAATTTCATTCAGGCGATCATTGGGCCTCGCCAGGTCGGGAAAACGACGGCGGTGAAGCAGGTGCTTGCGGAACTCAATATTCCGGCCGAGTATGCCAGCGCGGATCTTCCGGCGCCTCCCGATGCGCTATGGATTCGCAAGCATTGGGAGCGGGCGCGAGTGTTGGCAAAAGAGGCGGGGAGTGGCGTCCTTGTCCTGGATGAGGTTCAAAAAGTTCATCGTTGGTCTGAGGAGGTCAAGCGTTTGTGGGATGAGGAAGTTACGTTAGGTTCCGGATTGCGAGTGGTTTTGCTGGGCTCCTCGTCGCTTTTGATCCAGAAAGGGCTTTCTGAAAGTCTGGCGGGCAGGTTCGAGGTTTTGCGCTGTCTTCATTGGGATTTCAAAGAATGCCGGGAATGTTTTGGATGGGATCTGGAACAGTATATTTTTTTCGGAGGATATCCGGGAGCGGCCGCGCTTATAAAGGATGAACCGCGATGGGCGAATTACGTCGTCGACTCCTTGGTGGAAACGGCTGTTTCAAAGGACGTGTTGTTATTGAATCCGGTGGAAAAGCCGGCGCTTTTGAGGCGGCTTTTTATTCTCGCCTGCGAATATGGCGGACAGATCATTTCCTATCAGAAGATGCTTGGCCAGTTATCCGGGATCGTGAACACCACAACGATCGCTCATTACCAGCGCCTCCTTGAAGCGGCTTATTTGATAGCGGGTCTTGGCAAGTATTCCGGCTCCAAGGTCCGGATGCGCAATTCGAGTCCGAAATGGCTGCCTCTTACCACGACGCTCATATCAGCGCTTTCCCGGCGGAGTTTCCAGGAGGCGAAAAATGACCCTGCTTTTTGGGGAAGACTTACCGAATGCGCCGTCGGGAGCTGCCTTTTCCGGCTTGCGGAAAAGTCTGGAATGGGGCTCTACTATTGGCGAGAGGGGAATTATGAGGTCGATTTCATCCTTCAAAAAGGGAAGTCTCTGTCAGCGATCGAAGTCAAGAGTGGTTATGTTCGATCCCGTTTGAGCGGAATGGATCGAGTCGAACGGCGCTTTCCAAAAATAAAACGCGTTGTAGTCGGAGGCGATATCTCCGTTCAGGATTTTCTGGAAAACCCAGACGGCGTATTTTGAATTTCAAGCCCCACGCCTGTCGAAGTGCTCGGGAAATCACAATTCGATAAATTGATGGCTCAGTATGAGATCCAACCTCGCACTGCCGACGGCTTCTACTCCGTCACAGCTTGTCTGATGGGTGTCATCAAAACGCTCATTGTTGAACTCACTACCCGCCGAGAAGTATTGGTTTCCGCATAAGGAAGACGAGCCCAACAATCCCTGCCTCTACCTGTCGGTAGACAGGTGCCGGCAGGCAGGCGTCGCCCAGGCCGCCTAACCATTTCAACTAGCGCAGTTGAAATCGGTTTTTGCGCTCCGTTTTCTCGAATTGACTAGAAAACTGAAGCCTGTTATAGTTAGTCAGAATTCAGACTAGTCGTGGTTCTGGTCTGATCAGGAGGAACGGCAAAATGACGAAAACATTACCTTTATCGGAAGTGAAAGCAAAACTCAGTATCTTGATCGCCGGCATCGTCAAGCGAGCGGACGAGATCATCATTACTCGCAACGGAAAGCCCGTGGCTGTTTTGATGAGCCCGGATGAATACGACAGCTGGCGCGAGACACAGGAGATCAAACGCGATCCGGATCTTATGCGTCAGATTCGCGAAAGCGAGGCGGCCTACAAGCGGGGGGATTATCAAGAGTATAGGACCAAAGAAGAATTGGACGAGCTTTTTTGGGGCAAAAAATGAGCTATTCGTGGGAGGTTTCCGAAGTGCTGCGTCGGGAGATCCGCCATCTTCCGCCGGAATTAAAGTTTAAAGTGCGGGGAGCTTTTGATGATATTCGGGCAAGGCCTGAAACCGGCAAACCGCTTGAAGAAGACCTGGCCGAATACCGGAGTTACAGGATCGGAAAATATAGGTTGATTTATCGGATCAAGGAAAACCGTCTTATACTCGAAGCTTTTGGCTCTCGGCGTGATATCTATGAACGTCTGGTGCTCGAGATCGGCCGGGCAAAGATCCGGGAGCGTTCCGCAAAATACCGCG
>ENA-UOWG01003080-UOWG01003080.1-activated-sludge-metagenome-genome-assembly--contig:-NODE-3080-length-13155-cov-4.179389_pt1 | contig 13155 bp, 14 predicted proteins | sample MGYA00238147_ERZ761563 | MGnify/ENA primary metagenome ERZ761563 (study PRJEB28884, sample SAMN05720216) | anaerobic digester metagenome | isolation source: active sludge of municipal... | reverse complement strand
GTGTCGCCTGGGGCAATTATACCTGTTGGTTAATAAAAAAAACCGGGAACAGCTCTTCCCGGTAATTTTCACGCCTGATCTTTTATTCGGTCATTAATTTGTAACCGAGGCGGTCAATGTTACGGATTATACCCAATTCGCCATCCACGAGGTTAAACTCCTGGCGCAATAGATAGACAAGGTATTTTAATCGGTTGCGCACAGCAACACCGGTTTGGCCCCAGATCTGCATGGTGATCTCATCGTACGTCACGACCTTGGGAGCATTTCTAGCCAGGATCAACATCACCTCGAACATTTTTCCGGTTAACTGTATGCGCTCACCGCGATAGAAGACTTCCTGTGTGTCGAGATCGAGCACCATTTCAATGGAGGGGAATACCATCCGTTTCAATTCTTTTGCGCTGCCGGCTCGGCGAAGTAAAGCCTGTGAGCGGGCAATGACCTCCGCCTGGTTGAAGGGCTTGGTCACGTAGTCGTCCACTCCCATTTGAAGAGCTTTCACGATGGTTTCGGTTTGCCCTAATGCAGAGATTACAATCACCGGTATATCCGTGATCTCGCGAAGTTTGGTAAAGGTTTCCCAGCCATCCATGCCGGGCATCATGAGATCGAGCAGGATTAACGCGGGCTGAACATCGGCCAGCTTGTTTAATGCATCGCTACCGCTCAACGCCCCTGAAACATCAAACCCTTCACGCTGGAAGATCATTTTCAGCAGTGTGACAGTATCCGCTTCATCATCGATGACCAGTACGCGTGCTCGTTTCTCACCCTGCAGCGCGTCGAGGTCAATTCCTACAGTTACTTTTTCGTGTGAGCCATCACCCATGATCCCCTCCTTACGTCAATACCTTTTAACAAAAGTTGGATACTATGACCTGCAACCCCCTGGTGCAGTATCAGTAATAATCAAGTTAATTATACCTATGTAAACTCATAATGGATCAGTTTGATTAGCGTTAGAGCACAGACGGTAACCAAGCCGATCGATGTTTTCAAACACCTCAAGCGAGGGTTCAATGGCTAGAAATTCCTTCCTCAACAGGTAGACCAGGTACTTCAAACGGTTGCGGACCGCCGGAGTGTTTTCTCCCCAGACCTTGAGGGTTAACTCCTGATAATTGACCACCTTAGGCGCATTGCGGGCTAATAGAGCGAGCACGTCGAACATTTTGCCGGTCAACTGGATGCGCGTGTTGCAATACATAACCTCATAGGTGTCCAGATCAATCGTGAGCGAGATGGATGGGAACGAAAAGGTGTGATCCGGAGTGTAACGTTCTGCCCGCCGCAACACCGCGTTCGTCCGTGCCAACAATTCGACTTCGTCGAATGGTTTGGTGATGTAATCGTCGACACCTGATTGAAGCATTTGCACAATCCTGTTTTTGTCATCCACAGCCGAAAGGACGATCACCGGAACATTCATCACCTGGCGGATCGCCATGAGGATTTCCTCGCCATCCATTTCCGGCATAAGCAGGTCAAGAATAACCAGCGAGGGGTGAATGTCGGTCAGCTTCTTTAAGGCTTCCTGACCGCTGGATGCACCAGATACATTGTATCCATTGCTCATATAGATACGCTTCAGGAGGTTAACGCTACCCGGTTCATCATCGACCACCAACACGCGTTTGCGATTAACCGGTTGTTGTTCGTCCAGATCAATGCCTACATCTTCGATAGTCTTACTGATCGATGAAGTTTGGATCACGTTATCATACATACTTGCTCCGAATTTTGCTAAGGACAAATCTGATATCTACAATCAATTGGAAATCGGTTGATTATCGGTAATACATCGCATATTTAAAAGTAATTTTATTATAACAAATAGTTCTTCTTTTACAACACGTTGATAAACACCTTTCAAAATCACAAGCCCAACTCGTGATATACTGCCTGAAAGGCTAAAACGCATGTTAATTATGGTCGCAACTCCGATAGGGAACCTAGGTGATATTTCTCAACGAGCATTAGCCGCCTTGGAATCAGCCGATGTGGTGGTAAGTGAAGATACCCGGAAAACGGGCTTCCTGTTGAATCACTTTGGCATTAAAAAACCGCAGATCTCATTCCGTGAGGACAACGAAGCGCGGGCGTTGCCGAAAGTGATGGAATTCCTGACCTTGGGTAAGGTGGTTGCGTTGGTAACGGATGCCGGGACGCCGGCGATATCCGATCCGGGATTCACGCTGGTGCGCAGTGTGTTGGAGCAGGACATCCCCGTCTCCGCCATCCCAGGACCAACGGCACTGATCATGGCACTGGTGTTATCGGGACTACCCGTGCATAGCTTTACTTTCCGGGGATTTCCTCCACGTAGGAGCGCCGCGCGTAAAAGATGGCTGGAAGTGGACCTGCTCTCACCGCACACGTTGATCTTTTACGAGAGCCCATACCGGTTAGTGGCATTTCTAGAGGACGCGATTGAAGTCTTCGGAGACAGGAAATGCGCGGTTGCCAACGATCTGACCAAAAAATTCGAGACAGTATACAGGGGAACGCTCAGTTCTGTAATTATGGACTTGAATAAGGAACCACTACGCGGGGAGTACTCGGTGGTGATCGCCGGGGCGGGATAGTCCCCCTATAGTATTCAATCTCCAACCAGCTTAAATCTTGTGTGGGTGTCGAAGTAGTCTTCCTGCTCGGCTTTCTTCAGCTTATTTACGACCAGGTAGGTAAAGGGGGTCATGATCACCTCGACCAGTGTCTTGAAGATGTAATTGGTCACGGTCAGAGTCCAGAAAAGGCTCCAGGGGAAGACGCCGGTGAGGCAGCTGACGCCCACGAAGATAATTGAATCAACCCCTTCTCCAACGAGGGTGCTGGCGATGGTGCGTAACCACAACCATTTCCCTCCGGTGGCCACCTTTAATCTAGCCAGTACCACTGAGTTCATAAATTCTCCCGCCAGGTACGCCAACAGGCTGGCGAGGACTATCCCGCCGGAAGTGAGACCACCCAGGATGGCATCATAAGCCGCCTGACCAGTCTGTACCTGCCAGATGGATTCACCGGGCATGAGGCGCACTAGCCATAAAACCACGGCAGTGAGGGCAAGGCAGCCAAAACCCGTCCAGATGACGCGGCGTGAACGGCGAAACCCATACACTTCGGTGAGCACGTCACCAAAAATGTAACTGACCGGAAAAAGGATGGTACCAGCATCAAACGCGAGAGGCAGGAAAAAAATTGATATACCCCAATCGACGATCTTGGCGGAGGAAGCGATGTTGCTGATAATGAGCACGGTGACGAACAACGCCATGACCAAGTCTAAGTAGCGGTAAGAACGTTCACTGTTATGATTCATGCATACTCGTTTATACTAATGAAAAGTACGCTCCAAGTATAATCCAGGAACAGGACTGACGGAGACCTAATGCACCGCTTTTTTATCCCACCAGAAGATATCCATGACGATACCATTGAGTTTAATGGGAAAAGCGCACAACAAATCGCACGAGTGTTGCGTCTGAAGGAGGGAGAGGTTTGCGTTGCGCTGGACAACCTGGGCAGCGAGGTGACCTGCAAACTGGAACGGGTAAGTCTATCAACATGCCTGGCCAGCGTGATCGAGAAACGCAAGGCGGATGAACCTCGGACAAGGCTGATGATGCTATTGTGCCTAACCCAGCGCGAGAAATTTGAATGGATACTGCAAAAATGCACAGAGATCGGAGCTGCCAGCTTTTTGCCCGTGATCAGTCAGCGTTCGCTGGTGCAGAAGAAAACTGACACGCTTGCCAAGTACGAACGCTGGCAAATGATCCTTAAAGAGGCTGCTGAACAAAGCGGCAGGGGATTGATTCCACAGCTATTACCACCAACACACCTTAATGAAGCGGTAATGAGCCCGCGTAATGATTATTCTTTGCGGCTGATCCCGTGGGAGGATGAGCAACAGACCGGGATCAAAGCGGTTCTGGGGCAAGGAAAGCCCGTAAACGTGGCAGTATTGATCGGTCCGGAGGGTGGGTTTTCGTCTGAAGAAGTTCAAATGGCGACAGAAGCAGGATTTCAACGTGTTACACTGGGCAGGCGCATTCTGCGCATGGAAACCGCGGCTGTGGTGAGCGCGGCATTGATCTTTCACGAACTGGAATAAATCACTGCATTCTTTTGCGCAACAGGTTTTTCAACCCTGAGGGGGTGCGGGCAGCCCGACCAAGGGGGATCCCGGTATGATCAAGAATGACAAGGAAGCTTGTTTCCTGCGGCGGCAGCCCGCCGGGGAGGTTCAGGTTTTCTCCCGCGATCCAGGCAGCAGTTGATCCTTCATCCAGGCGCAACACGGCGCGGGCGCATAGCGCACCGTAACGGTTTACCCAGGCCTGTGAGGGGAGAAAACCATCTGGAGTCTGCTCTCCGAGGAGCATACCGGCAGCCTGCACGGGCAGCCCTGAAAACCGTTCAAGCAATATTGATGGAAAAATAAATACCTGTTCAAAATGGCGCACCAGTGTTCTGCCATAAGCGGCAAGGTCAGCGGCGAGATCAAAGCCGAAGGTGCTTAAAAACTCACTGCAAAAGGCATCCTCCTCACGGGCAGTGAAGACTTGATAAGACACCTGATCAAGAGGACGGAAAGGCGCGGGTTTGGAAGGGGAAGTAAGAGCGGCAGTTTTACGCAGATGGCAGGCGAAGAAACCCGCGGTATCCAGACGGTGCGGCCAGAGCCGCACGGCGCGTTGAAGTGAATCATCAAACCAGAACTGCTGATAATTTAGCAATCCCGGTGCGGGGCGAGGAAGACTTTGTGAGACATCGTTAATTTCCAGCACAGTGGGGAATTCACGCAGGATCGCGTCAACAACCATTTCGTCTTCTTCAGGCAGCAGGGTGCAGGTTGAATAGACAATCTCTCCGCCCACACGCAAGGCGTGAACAGCGCTGGCGAGCATGGCACGCTGCCGACGGGAGAGCTGCGTGCTCTCACGGCTGGTAATCGGGCGCACGGGGTGTGATTCAGCGGTCCGTAAGCCCTGCATGCTGCAGGGGGCATCCAAAAGGATCTTATTGAACACGCCAGGGTACCATTCACCAAAGCGCTCAGCCGGAAAGCGGGTAACCGCATAGTTCACCGCGCCCCAGTTTTGCAACACAAAACGCAAAGATTGGATTCGCCCCTGGCTGGAATCGTTGGCCAGGACCATACCGCGGTCTCCACTGCGGCTGACAAGGTGCGTGGTCTTCCCTCCCGGAGACGCGGCCATATCCAGGATGAGATCTGTCGGATCAAATGTTGAAAATAACTCAACCGGCAGCATTGACGCAGCTTCCTGTATGTAATACATTCCCTGTTTGTGTTCCAGCGTGCTGCTCAGCGCAGAGGGGGAGGCGTTGAGCACGCGGTAGCCCGTTGAGCAGTAGGGGATCGGCTCCAGCTGCCAGGCGTACTTTTCCGCGAGAGAAGTGATGAAATCAGGTGTAGTCTTGAGGGGGTTGACGCGGAACGAGGGGGAAAGGGGTTTTTCAAGAGTGGCAATCAGTTCCTGGTACTCCGTAATGGAGAGCATGTCACGGTAGGCTTCCGCCAGCACTGTTGGAGAAACAGGTGCGGTTGCATCAGGAGAGATCTGTTTCTTTTTGCGTTTCATGCATCCTTCCGGATGAAAAACACGACCTCGGTGGAAAATAGCAGTTCAGAGACCTGCCAACCCGTGTCTACGCAGGCGGCAGCTACCAGGCGGCGATCCTGCTCCAGCATGGAACGACTGCCGCTGAGGGTCTCGACCGGTAACGAGAGCAGGATCTGGAGCGAAGCCAGACGTTGTAGAAAGGAGCGCACACAGCCAGTTTCCCGCTGTTCAAAGCGGTGCGCCTCCTTGAAAAATAGCACGGTTGCACCTGGATCGGCAGGCGGTTCGAGCAGGATATCCTGATGGATGGCGCAACCAGCCTGACCGAAATGTCTGAAAAAAGCGTTGATGAGGTCAACCCGCGGCTGGTGCAGATCGTAAGCGAAATATTGCGTGGAAGGCGGCAGGTTCATCCAAGGCAACGCGAAAGGATTCATGCCGCAAGCGAGGTCGAGGATCACTGCAGGTGTGCTGGTGGTTGAAAATAGCCGGGAGTAGAATTCTGCGTTGATCGGGACGCGTTCACGGGTGGACGCGTGGGCGTTCAATGCTTCGAGACAAAATTGGATCACTTCATCAGCGTGTAAATCCGAGGAAAGGTCCGCGATGCGGGATTGGAGGCGCACGTAATCGGGTTCGCCCAGGTAAGGCGCGACCAGGTTATGTAATTTCCGGCGGACGATCTCTTCGATCTCGCGGGAGGAGGAATGAGTTTGTGAGGCTTTTGTGATCAGATCCAGAAGTGTTTCGCGCGGGAGAGCGAGACGGCGATACTTGCGGGAATCAGCCAGCCGATCGGCCAGCGCAGCAGCGAAACCTTCATCCAAGATGGACGGTGACTTTTTTACCATGCGATTATTTCTGTACCAGGAAAGCGATCTCTCCCGGGAATTCGAAACGGGCGATACGCCACGGACGACCAGCGATCAGCTCGTAAAAATGCTGTTCATAGTAACGAGGCATCCCTTTTGATTTGCCGCCGAGCGAGCGGGCGGGGAACGAGACCAGCAGGTTTGGTGCGTCAAGACCGGTCAGCAGGCGTTGCCCGGCTTCCTTATCCACCTGTTCGAGGCAAGGAATGGTTTTGAGGATCAACACCAGGTCAGCTTGCACGGTCGGGATCGATTGAGTGATATCTGTAAGGAGCGCACTACCATTGAGCTGGAAATGCTTGAAGAAAATATTAATGAAATCGACCATATCGGTAAAAATATCACAGGCGGTGTATGTAAAGCCGTGTTTGAGGGGCATCCACGGGATGGCGAGCGGGTTCAACCCGCAGGCGAGATCCAGCACAGAATTGATTTCTCCCAGGTCAGCCAGGCTTTCAGTGAAGAAACGCGGCAGGATGGGCATGCGTTCGCGTGTGGAAGAGTGAGCGGGGAGGATACGCTGCAGGAAGGCGAGCGCAGCCGGATCGTGCAAATCTGCAGGCAGCGTGGCGAGTTCGTCGGTCCAGGCAGCATAGGGCAGGGGTTTTTCCTGGTAAGCGGTACCGACCTGGTGCAATTTACTGCGCACCGCCTTCACGGCTTCTTTCGTGTTTGGTCTTTTGGCCATTTCCCTGACCAGCAGAGAGTGGATCAATTCTGATGACACCCGGCTGTATTTCGCGAGGGATTGCACCTGGCGCACCAACAAGTCAAGATCAATATCAGACTCAGGCATCTGTCACACGGCTGCGAATGCGCCCGGTCAGCTGCACCATGAAGCGCAGGTTGTGCAACGTGGCGAGGCGCATGAAAAGGGGATCACCCTGTTTGAAGAGGTGATACAAATAGCCAAACGGGTAACGGCTGCAACAGGGGCAATCGCAGAACTCGCTGATGGGTGCGGTACTGCGAATATTGCGCTCATTATCGACATAGGTGAAGGCGAACCAATCTCCGCTCAGACCGGCACCCGGCGCATCAGGCGGCTGATTGAAGCGATAAAGCCTTCCGTGGCGGGCGTCGCGGGTGGGCATGGCGCTATCGAACAGGTCGTACCCATGCTCATAAGCTGCCAGCACGTTAACCGGATGGCCGATGCCGAGGGCGTGCATGGGAAACTGCGGCGGGATGACCTCACGGGTGTAACCGATGATCTCGCCGAGCAACTGGTTGTCCTTATCAAGGGGCCAGCCGCCAAAACCAAAACCGTCAAAACCGATCTCGAGCAGGGCATCCGCGCAGCGTTGGCGCAGATCTTTAAAGCCACCGCCCTGAACAACGGCAAAGATCAATGGTCTTTGGTCATTATCCAATTTTTTGAGCTCGAGCAGCTTGTTGTATTCCTTTTTACTCTGGCGCGCCCAGGCGATGGTGCGGTCGACCGATAGAGACTGCGCTGAATAACCTTCGTCCACGTGAGTGCAATCGTCCAGGGTGATGATGATATCTGACCCGAAGCCAAACTGCAGCTGGACCACCTTCTCAGGGGTGAATTGGTACTTGCGCTGGCTTCCTTCAGGATAAAAAGTGATGCCCTTATCGTGGATCGAGCCGAATTTCGGGTTCTGACGGATGAGCGAGTAAGCCTGGAAACCGCCCGAATCAGTGGTGATGGTCTTGTGCCAGCCGGTCATGCGGTGCAGCCCGCCGAGCGCCTGGATGGTGGAAGCTCCCGGTTTCTGGCTGAGGTGGAAAGTGTTCATGACCAGCGCATCCACACCACAGGCCTCCAGGTCAGCGGTGTCGACTGTTCGCACAACGCCATATGTGGCATCGGGCAGGAAGACGGGCAGTTGCAGCCGCCCTGAACGCAGATCAAGTGATTGAGCTCTCATATCCTTTTCAAGCGTAACGCGGACCAATCAGCATCAATGGAGATGATCGCATTGCCGATCCAACCATTTAGTTTGGCGAAATCATTGATCGAATCGCGGTGGATGTCGCTTTTCATTTTTGAGGTGAGTTTGGGGTACGTGAGCCATAACATTCCCCCGGGTAGCACCAACGGGGCATAACGCTCGATCGCGGCACTGAGTTCGATTTGCGAACGGATGAAGACCTGGACGATGAAGGCAGGTTGTAATTGTGCCGTGACGTCTGCTCCGGCGGGAACCTCTCCAAGGTTTTCCACGTAACCGTCGGGTGGATCAACGATAAGGAGGGTGCGACCCGCTTTTAGCTGAAGCCTTGTGCGGATGGATTTTTCTGACACGGTTAATTCCTGGTGTTCCGGTCTCGGGCGGATTGCATGGCTGAAAGCACAAGATCTTCGAGATGAGCATTCTCAAACAGCGGAATGTTAATGGAGATGGTGGCGTGTACCTTGCCATTGCCCTGCAGCAATCCTTCAGGATCAGGTAATGCGCGGCCGCGGTAGAACCCCAGTTTCACGCCGGCGCGGGAGGGGATGAGCGTGAACACAATTCCATCATTCCCCGGGGCGATTCGGTACACAATGATGCGCGACGACTCGTCCAACTCTTCGATCAGTTCCGGACAGGTGTTAAGCAGATAAGCACGCGCTAAGTGAAGCAACTCAATGACGGGCTGAGTGTAGCGGTTAATGAAATGGTCAAGCGGCATGATCCTATTATAAGGTATGCCGATCTATTCTCCCTAAATTGACAGGTTTATCTGCACAGTCATCCACTTGAAGTCTTATGGGGTTCAGGGACTTTCAACAAGGCGACTGCTGATAGCAGCATCAGTACGGCAGAGACAGCAAATAGGGCTGTCCAGCCCCACCACTGACCGGGGGCTGCGTTGTTGAGCGCATCGGTCATGGGGCCTTCCAGGCGGGCTATCGCGGCGGAGCCGGCGGTGGCGATATTAGTGAGACCGATGTATTTTCCGGCATCGCCTTTTGGTGCCATGTCATTGGCGAGTGCCCAGTTGGTGCTCATAAAAATACCCAGCCCCACGCCCATGATCGACCCGAAGATCAGCAATTGGGCGGGTGTCACCGCGAAGATGAGCAGAATGGCTCCGAACGCGCCAATGACAGAAGAAAGCAGATGCAATTTTTTGCGGCCGTGTTTGTCACTGAGGATGCCGGCCAGCACGCTGAAGATGATCAGCACGACAACGAAGGAACCCATCACGAACTGGGTGAAGATGATGGGGTCCTGTTCGGGGAACTTGTCGCGGATGAAGTACTGGGCGAAAGATTGAAAGCCGTAGATACCCACCAGGTAGAAGAAACGGCTGAGGATCAACTGCCAGTAATTGCGGTCTCCTTTGATCTTGAAATTGAAGACATCACGGACCAGTTTTCCCAACTCGATGCGGATGCGGTTGCCGTCAAGACTGGGTTTTTCTTTGGTGAAGATCAACGTGATTAGACCAAATACGACGAGGAAACCGATTATGATGGAGACCGAGAGGCGCGGGTCTGGATCTTCAGAAGTGATGAGAAAGCCCATCAGAAGGGAGGAAAGAATGATACCGGCCATATCAAGGGCGGTCTTGATGCCGCTGGCCAGGCCGAGCTTCTCGGCGGGAACGAGGTCCGGGATCAGCCCCTGGGCGGGACCATGCGCGACATTGGATGTGGTCTGCAAGCCAATATAACCGATGAACAGGGCAGGCAGGCCGCCAATGAAACCCATGATGGTGAGGAAGACAAGATCCCCGGCTGTGCCGAGCCACATGAGCGGTTTGCGGCGGCCCATTTTTGCGCGCCAGTGGTCGCTGACCGAACCGGAAAGCGGCTGGATGAGCAGGGCAAGAATCAACCCGAAGAAGGTCAGCAAGCCGAGCCAGGTGTTCTTCTGCGTTTCAGGCACGTATTTGAGGAGGACCGCCGGGAGGATGGTGACATGCAGGCTGTTCCACATGAAGGACAGACCGATCCAGTAAGCGTTGATAATGAAAAGATGCCATGGGTTACTTCGTTTCATAAGTTCCTCCACAAAGAATGTTTATAAATTTTCTTGCCAGAATGTGAGCACGTGCTCGAGGTACTCAGCGGGACAGGTGTCTTCGATATTGCGATGCTTTGCCTCCGGCACAGACCACAGGCGGGCGCTAGTCCCTGCCAGCTGAATCAGCCTGCTGAGCTCCGATGGCGTGGTGTAGCGGTCCATTCCACCATGGATGAACAGCACAGGGGTACCGGAAAGGTTCGATGCCGCGTTGAGCAGGTCGTTCCTGAATAAATTTTCACCCGTCAGAATGGAAGCGCCAACCAGGATCATGCGGGCGAGGAGGTAGCTGAGGGCGGGGGGGATTCTTCGTAGGAGCAGGTCCTGTGTCACCGCGGTGATCAGGCGGACCGGGCTGCCATCGGAGATCACAGCCTTCACGACCGGAGGGTAAGGGGAACCGAGGACAGCAGCCCGTCCGCCCATCGAAAAACCAATCAGGCCGATACTTTGGCTGCCTTTTGCAAGCGCAAAATCGATGGCGGCCTGCACATCATGTCGCTCCAGAGCTCCGACACTGGTAAGGCGACCTGAACTGCGCCCGTGCGCGCGGAAATCGAACATGAGGATGTTAAACCCGGCGGAATGGAAGTGAGGCGCGTAACGGAGGTCGGGGTCCATGCTGCCGGCGTAACCATGCAGCAGGATGATCGTGCGGGTGGAGATGGGAGCGGGGATCCACCAGCCGCGAAGAAGATGGTGATCAATTGTCGAAAAACTGACCTCTTCGTAATGAAGGCCAAATTCGAACGGGGAGCGGAATACTTTCTGATCCTGGCGTTTGACAAGCGGAACCGCCGACAACAGGCACAGCCCGAAGGCGAGTAGTACGAAAGCTGCAAACGCTGCCAGCCACTCCACGGGAGTTTAGCGAGGATACGTGTTGAAAATCCGATCCCAAATGGGCGAGCTTACCCCAAAGCGCTTATCAGGGGTTTTGTAATGATGCTGCATGTGGTAGCGTTTGATGAACTTGAGATAACCGTTGCGCATGGGAAAGTGATGAGTGGCGTAGTGGGTGATGTCGTAAATGAGGTAGCCAATGATAAAGGCGGAAAACACAGGTCCGACCCATTGAGGGGCAGCGAGAATCACATTGAAGACCAGGTGGAACAGGCCATAGAAAACGGCGGCGAGGGGGATGGCGACCGCGGGCGGCATGACCAGGCGAGTCTTCTGTTGCGGTTGTGCGTGATGCACACCGTGGAAGAGGAAGGCGATGCGTTCAGCACGGGGTCCTTTCACTTTCATATGAAAGAGAAAGCGATGCAACGTGTATTCGGAGAGAGTCCACAGAAAAAGCCCGAGAAGGAAACCAAGCGGGATGTAGGCAGCGAACGATCCAGCCGGAACCTGCACAATGGAACGTATGAGGAAAAAGAGCGCCACAGGGAGCCAGATGATGACCACTGCGACGGGACTTATGTGGGAGAAAAACTCGAGAAAATCAGACTTGAATAGACGGATGGGAACGTCACTATGATCGGTCGGTAAATGAGCCACGGAATACCTCCACAACTAAATGATTTGATCTTCAGCAATCAAATGACAGGATTGACCTTTATTATATGTATTTCCAGTGTTCCTGGGGAATACTCCAACAATTGCTGAGCGGGGTCGTACCGGAATTCACCATCCGAAAGTTGCACTGTGAGCCCATGTGGATAATGCAGGAGGGGTATATAGAGTCGTGTCGGGGTGGTCTTCTTATTTTCCGGATCTTTGAATGCGTACTCGAACGCACCTGTCTGATAATCAAAGCTCAAGCGCAATGGGATACCCGCGGTGGCAAGCGGGTAGGGCCGGACGACTGATTTCAGCGCCCTGCCGCCGGAATTGAGCTCGCTTGGATCTGATTGTTGGTCACGGCTGAATATCGATAGATCTTCATCATTCCAGCGATCGCCCCGTTGATTGATGTTGTCGGAAGTGTAATCCCAGAGTGTGCAATTCAACAGATTGTCTTCAATGGCTTTCAGGCTGCGGTCCATGGCGCGTGACTGGGCGGAGAAATTCCCGTTTTTGAAGGCCTGTTTTTTGTTTAGGTCGAAGGGGATACCGATCTCACCGACGACAATTGGAACGCCACCCATGCGCTTATCAGCTTCATCCTTAAGAGTGCATAATTGCCTGGCGTAGGAACGGCGGATATTATTTTTTCCGAAGACAGGCTGACGACTGAGCATATCTAAACCAATGAAGGGGAAGAAACGTTTGGTTAGTAAAGTAACGCCATCGTACCAATGCGGCGCGTAAACGACACGATGTACAGGCGCGTCTGGCCAGATTGGGGAGACATCCTCCACTTCGTTTTCTACGAAGATCATGGCACGCGGCGCGACAGAATGGATGGTCTCGGCGTAACGACGGCTGAAAGGAACCAGGTAATCCTGGGTGAAGTCCACCTTATGCCCATCGACGCGGGCGAAGTGCGCCGGGCGCAGTAATTGAGGAGTGCCAGTATTGTCGTAATCCCACACGGCATTTTCGCGCCAGACGCAGGTTCTACCCGGCAGCCAGGCGGTTGCGCGTTCCGGGTTGAGCAGCACATGCTTCTTGAGTGGGATGCCCAGTACGCCGAGTGGAAAAATAGGCACGCGTTCCGGAAAACCGGCGGCGAGCCGGGTTGCCTGCCACGGGGTGGGCATGGGACCGATTTTAAGGCTATCGAGATCTTCGCGCATATCCATAACCCCCACGTAGCCGCGC
>ENA-UOWG01003073-UOWG01003073.1-activated-sludge-metagenome-genome-assembly--contig:-NODE-3073-length-13181-cov-17.584946_pt1 | contig 13181 bp, 11 predicted proteins | sample MGYA00238147_ERZ761563 | MGnify/ENA primary metagenome ERZ761563 (study PRJEB28884, sample SAMN05720216) | anaerobic digester metagenome | isolation source: active sludge of municipal... | reverse complement strand
GCACAGTGGGCGGCACAGTGCCGCCGGCTCGCCCGGTGGCGCCGCCAGCCCGCGCACATGAGGCTGGGCCTCGGGCGATCGATCTACTCCCTAAGGAATACCTCTGCCGGTACCGCCTTGATAGCTATCAAGGGGCAGCGCAGCCTCGCGCAGGACCATTGCTGCACTGAAGCAACGGGGGTCCCGCCATGAACTACTCGGGCATCGTCGCCACGGTCGCGCCCGCGCACTGTGACGCCATGGCCGCCACGCTCGCCGCCCTGCCCGGCGTCGAGGTGCACCAGATCGACCGCGCCAGCGGCCGCATCGTCCTGGTCCAGGAAGCCGCCTCGGTCGACGCCGAGACCGACGGCTTCACCCGCATCCGATCTCTGCCCGGCGTGATCGACGCCGCGCTCGTCTACCACCGCTTCGAGACCGCCGCCTGAGCGCGCACCTCGCCCCCCACCATCCGCAGGAGCCTGCCGTGTCCAATCACACCATCGACCGCCGCGACTTCATCAAGTCCGGCATCGCCGCCTCGACCGCCCTGGCCGTGGGCCTGCCCGTCAGCCAGGACGCCGCCGCCCAGGCCAAGTCGGCCGAGGCCGGCATCGCCTGGGACAAGAGCGTGTGCCGCTTCTGCGGCACGGGCTGCGGAATCCTGGTGGGCACCCAGGCCGGCAAGGTGGTGGCCACCAAGGGTGACCCGGACGCGCCGGTGAACCGCGGGCTCAACTGCATCAAGGGCTACTTCAACGGCAAGATCCTCTACGGCGCCGACCGCCTCACGCAGCCGCTGATGCGCGTGAAGGACGGCAAGTTCGACAAGAACGCGCCCTTCCAGCCGGTGAGCTGGAAGGTGGCGATGGACGAGATGGAGCGCCAGTTCCGCAAGGCCTACGAGACCAAGGGGCCGAGCGGCGTGGCCATCATCGGCTCGGGCCAGTACACCATCCCCGAAGCCTATGCCGCCAGCAAGCTGATGAAGGCGGGCTTTCGCAGCAACAACCTCGACCCCAACGCGCGCCTGTGCATGGCCAGCGCGGTGGTGGCCTTCTACCAGGTCTTCGGCATCGACGAGCCGGCCAACGTGTACGCCGACATCGAGAAGTCCAACGCCATGATCCTGTGGGGCAACAACATGGCCGAGGCGCACCCGGTGCTGTGGTCGCGCGTCACGGACCGCAAGCTCACCCACAAGGACACGAAGATCGTCAACCTGACGACCTGCACGAACATGAGCTCGGGACTGGCGGACCTCGAGATCATCATGAAGCCCAGCACCGACCTGGCGATCCAGAACTACATCGCCCGCGAGATCATCGCGCGCGGCGCGGTGAACCAGGCCTTCGTCGACAAGCACTGCATCTTTGCCACCGGCCCCGCCGACATCGGCTACGGGCTGCGCCCCACCGACCAGTACGCCTACCCGGCCGAGAAGGACATCCTCGCCAAGCAGAAGGTGGTGACGCTCGACAAGTACGAGGCCATCGCCCAGCGCCGCAAGGAGGGCGACAAGGTCGAGCAGAAGAACGCCGGCCCCGGGGCGGGCAGCCACTGGAGCATCAGCTTCGATGAGTTCAAGCGCGGCGTCGAGCCCTACACGCTGGACTTCGTGGCCGAGCTCGCCAAGGGCGACGACGCCGAGTCGCTCGATTCGTTCAAGAAGAAGCTGGTGGCGCTGGCCGACCTGTACATCGACCCCAAGCGCGACGTGGTGAGCTTCTGGTGCATGGGCTTCAACCAGCACCAGCGCGGCGTGTGGGTCAACGAGCAGTGCTACACGAACCACCTGCTGCTGGGCAAGCATGCGCGCCCGGGCAACGGCGCCTTCTCGCTCACCGGCCAGCCCTCGGCCTGCGGCTCGGCACGCGAAGTGGGCGCCTTCTGCCACCGCCTGCCCTCGGACATGCTGGTCAACATCAAGCCCCACCGGGCCAAGACCGAGAAGCTCTGGAAGCTGCCGGAGAACACGCTCAACCCGCACGTCGGCGCGTCGATCATGCACATCCTGCAGGGCCTGGAGGACGGCAAGATCAACTTCGTCTGGACCCAGGTGGTCAACATCTTCCAGTCCACCCCCAACAGCAACCACTGGCTGCAGGGCGCGCGCCGACCCGACGCCTTCGTGGTCGTGGCCGACGCCTACCCGACGCTGTCCGCCAAGGTGGCCGACCTCATCCTGCCGAGCTCGATGATCTTCGAGAAGTGGGGCCTGTACGGCAACGCCGAGCGCCGCACCCAGGCCTGGCGCCAGCAGGTGGCCGCGCCGGGCGAGGCGCGCACCGACACCTGGATGCTCATGGAGTTCTCCAAGCGCTTCAAGCTCAAGGACGTGTGGGGCGAGAAGAAGATTCCGGGCCTCAAGGCCGAGGGCTTCGCCGACAACACCCTGCCCGACGTGCTGGCCGAGGCGCAGAAGATGGGCTACTCGCCCGAGGCCACGCTCTACGACGTGCTCTTTGCCACGCCCGAGAACAAGAAGGTCGCGTGGCCCGACCCCAAGCTGCGCGGCAAGCTCAACGGCACGGCCGAGGCCCTGGGCGACAAGTGGTTCGTCGAGAAGGCGCTGTTCAACGAGTACCGCCAGTTCACGCTGGGTGACGGACACGACCTCGCGGACTTCGACACCTACATGCGCGACGACCTGCGCGGCCTGACCTGGCCGGTGGTCGACGGCAAGGAAACCGTCTACCGCTTCAACGACGAGTTCGACCCCTACGTGAAGAAGGGCCTGGGCTTCGACTTCTACGGCAAGCTGATGAAGGCCATCCCCACCGGCAACCTCGACGGGGTGACCGATCCCAAGCCCGTGCCCCTGCCCGGCAAGGCCAAGATCTTCTTCCGGCCCTACGCCGCGCCGGCCGAGCAGCCCGACGCGAACTACGACCTGTGGCTGTGCACCGGGCGCATCCTCGAGCACTGGCACACCGGCTCGATGACGCGCCGCGTGCCCGAACTGCACCGCGCCGCCCCCACCGCCGTGCTCTACATGAACCCGGCCGACGCCGCCGCGCGCGGCATCAAGCGCAACGACGTGGCCTGGATCGAGTCGCGCCGCGGCAAGGTCAAGGCGGTGGTCGAGACCCAGGGCCGCAACAAGATGCCCAGGGGCAGCGTCTGGGCCGCGTTCTTCGACGAGGGCATGCAGATCAACAAGGTGGTGCTCGACACGCTCGACCCGATCTCGCTCGAGCCCGACTTCAAGAAGTCGGCGGTCAAGGTCAGCAAGGCGTGAGGCCGCGGGCACGGCGCGCGCGCGTCGTGCCCCTCGAAGCGATGAGCAGCGCCTCCCCCACCCGTCGCCGTGAGTGGCTGCTGCGTGCCGCGCAGGGCGCGGCCGTGGCCGCCTGCGGCGGACTGGTGTGGAACGCCTTCCTGGTGCGCTCGGTGCACGCCGCCCCCTGGGCACCGCGGCCACCGGGTGCCACCCAGGACTTCGCGGCGACCTGCATCAAGTGCGGGCTGTGCGTTCCGGCCTGCCCCTACGGCACGCTGGAACTGGCCACCATCGACGCCGGGCCGGCGCCGGGCACGCCCTACTTCGATCCCCGGCGCGTGCCTTGCTACATGTGTCCCGGCATTCCCTGCGCCAAGGCCTGCCCCACCGGCGCGCTCGACGCGGCACTGCCGCGCATCGAGGACGCGCGCATGGGCCTGGCGGTGATCGACCCCGAGACCTGCCTGTCGTGGCAGGGCCTGCGCTGCGAGGTCTGCCACCGCGTCTGCCCGGTGCGCGACAAGGCCATCAGCATCCAGCCGCACCCGCGCCAGATCAGCCGGCACGCGGTCTTCGTGCCGGTGGTCCACGCCGACGCCTGCACCGGATGCGGCCTGTGCACCCAGGCCTGCCCGACCCAGGTCGCCTCGATCAACATCGTCGATCCGGCCACCGTGCGCGGCAAGATGGGCGAGCACTACCGCCTGGGCTGGAAGGACGCCGCGCCCGCCGAGGCTGCACCGGGCGCCGAGGCGGCGTCGGCGGCACCCACGCCGTCCGCGCCCAGTCCGTCCGCGCTGCCGCCGCCCGCAGCGCAGCCGGCCGCGCCCGCCAAGGTGCCGGGGCTCGACTACCTCAACGCACCGCCATGAGCGCCGTCGCCCGCCCCGTGCGCCACTTCGTGCCGCCCGCCACGCTGGCCGGCCGCCTCTGGCACATGCGCTACACGATCGCGCGCCGCGGCGTGCAGTTCGGGCTGCTGCTCCTGTTCTTCGGCACCGCGCACTGGGGCTGGACCGTCGTCGGCCGGCCGCTGCTCGCGGGCACGCTGTCGGGCTCGAAGTTCGCGGGCACGGTGCCATTCGCCGATCCCTTCGCTGTGCTGCAGATGCTGGTGGCGCGGCACTGGCTCGCCACCGAGGTGCTGATCGGCGCGGCGCTCACCCTCGGCGTCTATGTGCTGGCGAGCGGCCGCAGCTTCTGCGGCTGGGTGTGCCCGATGAACGCGGTCACCGAGGCCGCCGAGTGGCTGCGCGCTCGCCTGGGCGGCCGCGCCGACTTGCTGCGCATGCGCGCCGAGGTGCGCTACGCGGTGCTGGCGCTGGCGCTGCTGCTGTCGGCGCTCACCGGTCTGGCGGCCTTCGAGTGGGTGAGCCCGCAGGCCATGCTGTGGCGCGAACTCGTGTTCGGTGCGGGCCTGGGCCTGACCGCCGCGGTGGGGGTGTTCGCCTTCGACTTCGCCATCGTGCGCCACGGCTGGTGCGGCCACGTGTGTCCGCTGGGGGCCTTCTGGTCGCTGGTGGGGCGTGCCGGTCAGCTCAAGGTGCGCTACGACTCGGCCTCGTGCACGCGCTGCGGCGACTGCGTGAAGGTCTGTCCCGAACCCCAGGTGCTCAACTTCAACCAGGCCGAGGCGCGCGGCATGGTGGCCTCGGGCGAGTGCATCGCCTGCGGCCGCTGCATCGCCGTGTGCCCGGAAGACTCGCTCGGCTTCGATCTGCGCGTGCGCTGCCGCCCCGCGCCCCAACTTCAAGGAGAAACACGATGAACAAGTCACTGCTACTGGCGCTCGCCGCCGCCCTGGGCTGCAGCGTGGCGTTCGCCCAGGGCAAGGCCGTGACCGAGCGCGAGATGGGCCTGTCGCGCACCGACGTCTTCGAGACCCCCGTGCAGCAGCCCTACGCTCTGGACGCGGGCAGTTCGCGGCCGGCGCCGCTGGGCACGCCGCCGGTGATCGTCCACCCGGTCGAGAGCATGCTGCCCATCAAGGCAGACGCCAACCAGTGCCTCGCCTGCCACGACAAGCCGGCACTGCAGGGCAAGAAGGTCGCCAAGGGCCAGCCCCAGCCGGCCCCGGCCAGCCACTATCTCAGGTCGCCGGGCGCGGGCGCCGGGCTCAGCGGCGCCTACTACGACTGCATGCTGTGCCATGCACCGCAGGCCAACGTGAAGCCCCTGGTGGGCACGACTTCGCGTTAACCCCGGGTTTGCGGGAGGCGGCGCCCCCTCCTGAGAGGGAACCGTCCACGCTGCCGTCATGGGCGCGGCAGCATGAGCGGCGATAATGCGGGCATGGATGCCACGCTCACCAGCACCATGCCGCAGACCCCGCCGGTGCGCCCCGCGCCCGAGGCACCGGCGACGATCGGCCGCTTCGCGGTGCTGGGCGAGATCGGCCGCGGCGCCAACGGCGTGGTCTACGCCGCCACCGACCCGGTGCTGGCGCGCGAGGTGGCAATCAAGGCCGTGCCCGTCGGACCCAACGCGGTGTTCGGCGCCACGCTCGAAGAGAGCTTCCTGCGCGAGGCCAAGAGCGCCGGGCGCATGAGCCACCCCAACATCGTCACCGTGTTCGATGCGGGCCGCGCCGGCGAGCTGGCCTACATCGCCATGGAGCGGCTCTACGGCAAGGATCTGCACGTCTGGCTCGACGAGGGCGCGCGCCCCAGCTCGCGACAGGCCGCCACGATCATCATGCGCGTGGCCGACGCCGTGCATCACGCCCACAAGCGCGGCCTGGTGCACCGCGACCTCAAGCCCAGCAACATCTTCCTGGCGCGCGACGGGCAGCCCAAGCTGCTCGACTTCGGCGTGGCGGCCGCGGCCGCCGCGGGCGCCTCGGCGCGCGCCCAGCAGCTGATCGGCACGCCCAACTACATGTCGCCCGAGCAGGCCGAGGGACGGCCGATCGATTCGCGCAGCGACGTGTTCTCGCTGGGCACCATCCTCTACGAGATGCTCTCGGGCACGCGCGCGTTCGACGGCGGCAACCTCGAGTCCACGCTGCTGCAGGTGCAGGCCGCGAACCCGGTGTCGATCGAGAAGCTGCGCCCGCAGATCGCGCCCGAGCTGGCGGCCATCGTCAAGCGCGCGCTCGCGCGCGACCCGGGGCGGCGCTTTCAGTCCGCCGCCGACCTGCGCGACGCGCTCGGGCTCTATCTCGAGCACACCAAGGCGCCGGCGACCAGCGCAGCGCCGATCGAGTCCGGGCGCCGGCGCGTGCCGACCTGGCTCGCGGTCGCGCTCACCGGCACGCTGGTTGGCGGCCTGGCATGGTGGTGGTGGCCGGCGCCGCCGGAGCCGCGCCTGATGCTCACACCCGAGGCCGCCGCCCCCGCGCCGCCGCCTCCGGCTGCCGCCGCGCCCGAGCCGGTGCCTGAGCCCGCCCCATTGGCTAGCGCCGGCACGCCACCGCCAGCACCCAGCGCGGCTTCGCGCGCCGCGCCTGCCCGCGGCGAGGCGGCGCCGCGCGCCGCGGCGCTCACCGACGGCGTGGTGCAGCTTGCGGTCAGCCCCTGGGCCGAGGTGCTGGTCGACGGACGAGTGCGCGGCGTCACGCCGCCGCTGACCGAACTGGAGATCAGCCCCGGGCGCCACGTGATCGAGTTGCGCAACCCCGGAGCCGAGCCGGTAGTGCGCCGCATCGAGGTGCGCGCGGGCGAGAAGGTGCGCATCCAGCACCGCTTCGGCGCTACCGTGCCCGAGTGATGGGTCGGCCGGGCGGGCCTGCTAGGCTCGCCTCATGCATCGACGCCTGCGCATCGCGGGGCTGCTGGCCCCGCTGCTGATCTCGGCCTGCGCCACGACGCCGCCTCCGGCGCCGAGCGCGAGCATCACCCGCCTGTATGCGCAGCCCGCGGAACGCAGCCTGATCGATGGCATCCGCGCCTACGACGAAGGCCAGCATGCACGCGCGGAGCAGTTGCTGCGCAAGGCACTGTCCCTGAATCTGTCCGACCCGGCCGACGCGGCCACGGCGTGGAAGTACCTCGCCTTCCTCGCCTGCTCCTATTCGCGCCCCGCCGACTGCGAGCAGGCCTTCGTGGCAGCATTGCGTGCCGACCCCGGCTTCAAGCTAGGCGAGGCCGAACTCGGTCACCCACTCTGGGGACCGGTCTACGAGAAGGTGCGCAGTTCCCCGCCCGACGCGCTGCCTCCCGCAGCCGCCAACGGCACCCCCGCGACCAGCGCGAAGTAGTTGTCCGAAAGGAAAGCCATGGAAAGCCAATCCCTTGTCGCCTGGATCATCATCGGTCTGATCGCCGGCTGGCTCGGCGGCAAGCTCATGCGCGGCGGCGGCTTCGGCCTGCTCGGCAACCTGGTGGTGGGCGTGATCGGCGCCTTCGTCGGCGGCTGGGTGTTCGGCCTGCTCGGCCTCTCGGCAGGCGGCTGGATCGGCTCGATCGTGATGGCCACGGTCGGCGCAGTCATCCTGCTGTTCGTGGTGGGCCTGATCAAGAAGGCCTGAGGCCAGCACCCGCGCCCGGCCGCGCGCCGGGCCGGCCGGGTGCGATCAGGGCGCGCGCAGGCCGCGTTCGGCGGCCCACACGGCCGCCTCGACCCGCGAGCGGAAACCGAGCTTCTTGAGCATGTGCTTGACGTGCACCTTCACCGTGCCCTCGGTGATGTTGAGCGCGCGCGCGATCATCTTGTTGCTCATGCCGCTGGCCACGCAGCGCAGGACGTCCTGCTCGCGCTCGGTGAGTTCGCGCAGGTCGCGCTTGTCGGCGCGGGCCTCGTCGCGCAGGGCCGTGGCCAGCGCGTTGGTCAGCGCCTCGCCGATCACCGTGCGCCCTTCCAGGGACTCGCGCACGCGCGCGAGCAGGTCCTCGGGCTCCATGTCCTTGAGCAGGTAGCCGTCGGCGCCGGCGCGGATCGCGGCCATCAGGTCCTCGGGCGCGTCGCTCACGGTGAGCATCACCACCCGCCGCGCCGGATCCTCTTCCTTGAGCGCGGCCAGAACCTCGAGGCCGCTGCCCCCCTTCATGTTGAGGTCCAGCAGGGTGAGGTCGGGCTCCTTCTCGCGCGCGATACGCACCGCCTCGTCGAAGTGGCCGGCCTCGCCGACCACGTCGAAGCTCGGCTCCATGGCGAGCAGCTGGATCACGCCCTTGCGAAACAGAGGGTGGTCATCGACCACGAGGATGGTGTGCTTCATGCCGAGTGCCGTTCTAGCGAGGTGGTGGTGGCCGCCGCCGCGAAGGCCGAGGCCGGGCGGAAGCGCAGGGTGACGTGGGTGCCGCCCTCGGCGCGGCGGCTGAAGTCGATCTCGCCCTCGAGGGTGGCGGCGCGGTCGCGCATGATCGACAAGCCGAAGTGATGCTGGCGCTCCGGCGTGAGCGGGATGCCCACGCCGTCGTCGTCGATGGTGACGAGCACCTGCCCGTCGGCGCCGCGGTCCAGGCTCACCGCGACGTGGCGCGCGTGCGCGTGCTTCTCGATGTTGGTGAGCGCCTCGCGCACGATCTGCAGCAGGTGGATCTGCTCGTTGGCCGACAGCTCGAAGCCCATCAGCCGGTTGTCGAGCGTGGCCGACAGGCCCGTGCGGGTCTGGAACTCGGCCACCGTGTTGCTGATCAGCGCCTCCAGGCCCTGGCCGCCGACCTTGAGCCGGAAGGTGGTCAGCAGCTCGCGCAACTGGCGGTAGGCGTCGGACACGCCGTCGCGCACCTCGCCCACGACGGTCTGGGCCTGCCTGCGGTCGGACTCGTGTTCGAGCAGCGCGGCAAGCCGCATCAGCTGGATCTTGGTGTAGGCGAGCGACTGGGCGATCGAGTCGTGCAGCTCGCGCGCGATGGCCGAGCGCTCCTCGAGCAGGGCGAGCCGGTTCTGCTCCTCGTGGCGCGCCGCCGCTCCGAGAGCCGCCCCCACATGGCGGCCCACGGTCTCGGCCAGTTCGATCTGCCAGGGTTCGAGCCCCTTGCCGGGCGGCAGCATGAGCGGCATCACGCCGTGCACCGTGCCGCTGTCCGTGAGGGGGATGCTCACCACGCGGCGGGCACCGCCCTCGCCCGCCTCGCTGCGCCAGTGCACGGCGGCGCCACCGCTGCAGTTGCCGCACGCCTGCTCGGCGCAGGACTCGGGCAGGCCGCGCTCGCTGACCGCGATCGGAAAGCCGCGGCCGCTGCTGCCCTGGCGCGCGCAGATGATCCCGCCCTCGGCCCCCAGCGCCTGCTCGACGTTGTCGAGCACCTTGGAGAGCGCGGCGGTATCGACGCTGCGACCGGAAAGCAGGCGCGTGGTGTCGTAGAGCAGTCCGAGCGAGCGGTTCTTGCGCTCCAGGTCGGCGGTCTTCTCGGCCACCTGCCTCTCGAGCGAGCCGTAGAGGCGGGCCAGGTCCTCGACCATGTAGTTGAACGCCTGGCCGAGCTGGCCGATCTCGTCGGGCCCCGTGTCGTGCGCGCGCACCTTGAAGCCGCCGGCGCGCACCTCGCTCGCGGCGCGCACCAGGTGCCGCAGGGGACGCACCACCTGGTCGTTGAGCAGCCACAGGATCGAGGCACCCAGCAGCAGCACCACGACCACCACCGCCACCAGCGCCAGGCGCAACCGGGTCATGCGCATCTCGAGCTGCACGTCGAGCTGGCGCACGAAGCCATCGACCTGCTGGACGAACTCGGGGATCGAGGCCAGGAACTTGGCCTGCGCCCCGGGCAGGTCGATCGCCGCGAGCGCGAGCGGCCGCACCTCGCTTTCAAAGCGCCGTTCGATCGAGGCGTACACCAGCGCCACGGGGTCGTCGCGGTCGGTCGAAACGCTCTCGCGCAGCGCGGGCGAATGAAGGCGGCGCTCGAACTCCGCAGCAGCGGCGCGGATGGCCTCGGCCCGGGCCGGCGCGTCGCCGCCGGGCGAAGCCACGGCCACGGCGAGCGCGTAGCTTTGCATGCGCAGCGAGCCCGCCACGTTGATGGCGCTGCCCTTGCCCATCGACTGCTGGGTGAACACCCACGCCGCGGTCATCACGCCGAGCGCGAGCACGGTGACCGCGACGAGCACGACCGCCACGCGGACCAGGATGGATTGCGTCCAAAGACGCTGCAAGGGGTTCACGCTGGCAAGGGGTTCAAGCTGTCGTGATGGTTGGCAGTTCGTGGCGGATCGCTCGCCCGTTGCGCGCGGTCGGCCGCTCGGAGTGCAGTCTCGCACGCCGAGCGCGCCCGTGGCGCCCGGCCGACCTGCGAAGCCCATCGCCCCCCCAGGGCGGCAGACCAAGTTACCTCCGCGGGAGTAGCGGCGTCTGGCTCTGAGGAATCAAGCGCCGGCGCGGCTTGACCGGCGTCAGGAAAACCCGCGACTTCAAGCCTAGCTTCGCCTCCGAACTAACCAAGACGGAGGCCAAACATGGCTGCCCAGAGCGTCCCCGCCGCCGCGGTGGACCCCAGCCTCAAGCGCAAGCAGTGGTCGGTCGTGATCATGAGCACGCTCGCGTTCACGGTGTGCTTCGCGGTCTGGATGATGTTTGCGGTGATCGGCATCCCGATCAAGAAGACGCTCGACCTGAACGGCACGCAGTTCGGCCTGCTGACCGCGATGCCCGTGCTGACCGGCTCGCTGATCCGGGTGCCGCTGGGAATGTGGACCGACAAGTACGGCGGTCGCATCGTCTTTTTCCTGCTGATGCTGTCCACGGTGGTTCCGATCTGGCTGATGCAGTACGCCACCGCGTACTGGCACTTCCTGGTGATCGGCCTGTTCGTCGGCCTGGCGGGTGGCTCGTTCTCGGTGGGCACGCCTTACGTGGCGCGCTGGTTCGACAAGCGCCACCAGGGCTTCGCCATGGGCATCTTCGGTGCCGGCAACGCGGGGGCGGCGGTCACCAAGTTCGTCGCGCCGGTGCTGCTCGTGGCCTACGGATGGACCATGGTCCCACAGGTCTACGCGGTGTCGATGCTGATCATGGCGATCGCCTTCTGGTTCCTTACCTACAGCGATCCTAAGCACCTGGTGCCGGGCAACGTCACCTACCGGCGCCAGCTCGAGAGCCTGCGCGACCCGACCGTCTGGAAGTACTGCCAGTACTACTCGATCGTCTTCGGCGGGTACGTGGCGCTGTCGCTGTGGATGGTCAACTACTACGTCGGCGAGTTCGGGCTCGACATCCGCGTGGCCGCGCTGCTGGCCGCGTGCTTTTCGCTGCCGGGCGGGGTGCTGCGTGCCATCGGCGGCTGGATGAGCGACAAGTGGGGAGCCCACCGGGTCAGCTGGTCGGTCATGTGGGTGAGCTGGATCTGCCTGTTTCTGCTGTCGTACCCCTCGACCAGCTACACGGTGCAGACCACGGGCGGCCCGGTGACCTTCACCCTCGCGCACAACGTCTGGACCTTCACCTTCCTGATGTTCGTCCTCGGCATCTCCTGGGCCGTGGGCAAGGCGAGCGTGTTCAAGTACATCGCCGACGACTACCCCAGCAACATCGGCACCATCTCCGGAATCGTCGGCCTTGCCGGCGGTCTGGGCGGGTTCCTGCTGCCGATCCTGTTCGGCTTGCTGCTCGACCTCACCGGCGTGCGCTCGACCGCCTTCATGCTGATGTACGGCGTGGTCTGGGTGTCGCTCATCTGGATGTACCGCACCGAAGTCAGCACGCGCGACGTGGTGAGCGGGCACAACGCCCCCGCGACGCGCTGAGCGGACCCACACGAATTCGATCTGGGAGTCATCAATGAGCACCGTTCCAAGCACACCCGCCGCCGTCGGCGCGAACCGCGGCGCCGACATCGCCGACTGGCGCCCCGAGGACGAGCAGTTCTGGGAAACCAAGGGCAAGAAGATCGCCTACCGCAACCTGGCGATCTCGGTGCCTGCGCTCCTGTGCGGCTTCGCCGTCTGGGGCATGTGGGGAATCATCACGGTGCAGATGCTCAACCTCGGCTTCCCGTTCACGCAGGCCGAGCTGTTCACGCTGACCGCGATCGCCGGCATCGCCGGCGCGACCATGCGCATCCCCGCCTCGTTCTTCATCCGCCTCGCGGGGGGGCGCAACACCATCTTCCTCACCACCGCGATGCTGCTCGCCCCGGCGATCGGCACCGGCATCGCCCTGCAGCACCCCGAGTGGCCGCTATGGGTGTTCCAGCTGATGGCGCTGTGGTCCGGCGTGGGCGGCGGCAACTTCGCCAGCTCGATGTCCAACATCAACACCTTCTTCCCCAAGCGCCTGCAGGGCACGGCGCTGGGGATCAACGCCGGCATCGGCAACTTCGGCGTGACCACGATGCAGATCGTGATCCCGCTGGTGATGACGGCGGGCCTGTTCGGCGCGGTCGCGGGCGAGCCGATGACCCTGATGAAGGACAGCGGCTGGATCCTCGGCAAGATCCCCGCGGGCACGCCCACCTGGATCCAGAACGCCGGCTTCGCCTGGGTCCTGTCGCTCGTGCCGCTGTCGATCCTGTGCTGGTTCGGGATGAACAACCTCAAGACCGTCTCGCCCCACACCGGCAACCCGGTCGTCGCCTTCCTGAAGGTCACCTACCTCTACACGCTGGCCTTCGTGCCCGCGATCCTGATCCTGTACCTCTACCTGCCCAAGCCCACGGGCCTGGGGCTGCTGAGCATGTGGGTCGCGATCCCGCTCGACATCCTGTGCGCTCTGCTGATCATGAAGCTCGCCGCGTTCGGCGAGATGAAGGAAGGCATCACCAAGCAGTTCGCGATCTTCAGGGACAAGCACACCTGGTCGATGACCGCGCTCTACATCGTGACCTTCGGCTCCTTCATCGGCTTCTCGATGGCGCTGCCGCTGGCGATCACGGTGATCTTCGGGATCAGCCACCTGCCCGACGCCAACGGCGTGCTGACCCACACCACGAAGAACCCGAATGCGATCTCGGCCTTCACCTACGCCTGGATCGGCCCCTTCGTGGGCGCGGCGATCCGCCCGGTGGGTGGCTGGATCTCGGACAAGGTCGGCGGCTCGATCGTGACCCAGGTGATCTCGGTGGTCATGGTCCTGGCCTCGGTGGCGGTGGGCTGGGTG
>ENA-UOWG01003065-UOWG01003065.1-activated-sludge-metagenome-genome-assembly--contig:-NODE-3065-length-13197-cov-5.447192_pt1 | contig 13197 bp, 10 predicted proteins | sample MGYA00238147_ERZ761563 | MGnify/ENA primary metagenome ERZ761563 (study PRJEB28884, sample SAMN05720216) | anaerobic digester metagenome | isolation source: active sludge of municipal... | reverse complement strand
TTGGACTATGCGTCCAAGCTTAGATGGGAGGCGAAATAATTTCGGGACTCTACACTCAAATCTCAGATCTGAGCACGGTCAGCTTCACCTTGCCATAAAGGACCTCTTGGATGGAGCAGCCGAAATAATGACGCGGATTTAATAAACCGAACCATTTGTGGACATCTATTCCCAATCTGGAACTCTAAGTGTGCCTTCCGAGAATAGAGAGCACCATGTCATAGCAGCAAAGTTTTCGGGATTTGCCGTAGATCTCAATTTGACCGCATTCCTCCTTAATCTTACTGGCATTGAGCTCCTGTTTTGGCCAGGCAGCGGTAATGGCAGGAACCTTCACTATGGATTCGTAACTCCATATCAGTCTTTCGTTGAATAGATCTGCAACTAGAAAAACTCCTCCAGATTCATCAGTAACACAAACACTGAGTTTTGATCTCAGAAATTGACAGCAGACATTTTTCCCCCGCCGCTATTGAGCAATTGACCGCCACTGACCAGGCAGCTTTTCAATCAATAAACTTGCCTGACCTTTTTGCTATCTCTCTGAAGATCCCGTATGGATTTTTATCTGAATTTTTTGTTATATATTATAAAATTAAGTTGCACTTGTGCCTGCCAGCATCACCGACAATCTCAGTTCTGCCCAAGAATGAGGTAATAGATCTCTACCTAAAATTCCGATCTTAGTTACGACATAAGGATGGGTTTATATACCATGAAAAAGTTCTATCTGCCCTTATGTTGTTTGAATCTGGTAGACATCTGATAGCTTCCTATATGATAGTCCAAGAAAAATAATAAAAAAAGGAATTAAAATGGATTTATTTTATATCTCACAAATTTTGTATGCTATAGCCAATATTGGCTATGATGCTTTGCTTTTTAAGAAGCCATCACTTGTGAGAAAGAGGGTGCCAAATACTTATATCCAAATAGCTTCCCTGATTTGCCTATATCATGAGCCCATTAATATTATAAGAAATAACGTGATCAGTTTGCTAAATATGAATTATCCGGTAGAAAAAATAAAAATATATTTAATAGTAGAACAGGACGATAAATCAACTATAAATAACGCTCAGAATATATGCAAGGAATTTAAAAATGTACACGTGATAGTCATACCGAAAAATGGCGAAAAAGATTGGCCAGAAGTGCTAAAAAAATGGCAGAATAACACCACAACTGATCTGCCTTTCGGGAAAGGCCGTGCTCTTTTATATGCATACTATTCGGAGCTAAGCGAAGTGAGAAAAGCAGAAGCCATCTCCGTATTCGATGCAGAAGATATCGTTGATCCTTGTCTATTTAAGTACGCAATAGCAGGCTTAGAAGATGGTTATGATATAATACAAGGAAAAATAAAATATCGCAATGGATCTAAAGGTCTATTAACAGCGCTGGAAGCTTCAGAGCCAGTGATATGGTCGAATCTGATATATCCGCATACATCGCATCCTAATGTGCCATTCCAGGTTTTGGGCCCGGCATACTTTTTTAAAACTAGCTTGCCGGCAGAAATCGGCGGATGGAGTCCGTTTACTACCTCCGAGGATGTTGACTTTGGTTTTAAGGCATGGTCTTTAGGAAAGCAACTAGCATTACTTGATGTTTATACTTCTGAGCTTGGCGTCGAGACAATTGGATCTTGGTTCAAGCAGAGAAGGCGCTGGGCCAGAGGACATCAAAAAGCCATAACTAGCGAGTACCTATCCGGGAACACTAAATTTGCAACCTTAAAAAATAGGCTGAATTTCTGGACGTACTCATTAAATTCCCAACTGATGTCTATAATTAGCATAATAGGTGTGCCATCCGGAATTTATCAATTAATTTTAACCATTACAGGAAATGCCCCTAATTTGGGGCTTATTATGATAACTATTACAATCTTTAACTTGCTTCACTGGGTATATGGTTCATATTATCTTATAAATTCAACTAATAAGGTATATATATTCAATAGCAAGAGAGAGAAACTGTTGTTTTACGCCCGCGTAAATCCTATTACAACTCTATTTTATAGCATGTTATGGTTTATACCCGTGGTGCTTGCTATTTCAGACGTCATTAGAAGAAGGCGTATTGAATGGGAACATACCCCAAGGGAAGGAGAGCTTGAATTTCTGCCTGCAAGGCCAGAAAGAGTTCCCAAGAGCTTAACCAGGGAGCCTGAAGAGTAATACACAAGATCCGAATATTAAAAACCATGCCATGCATCTTTTTTGTAAATTATTTGAGATTTTAGTGAATCACATTCTAACTCAGTTTTTTTTTTAAAGGAGAATCTCAATCACCTAAACGACCTGAGTTCCGAGATTAAGGCGAAATCTTGAATACCAATACAAGCCTGGCACTAGTCGTGAAATCCCGCCATTCTGCATCTGATCTCTCTACGTTGCTTCTGCTAAGCCTGCTCCTTCTTTCCGCCACCGCCAGCTCTCATGTTCCTCTTATGGCTGGGGACAATGATAACATCTCCCGGGCCATGCATATATCCGATGCGGACAAGTCCTGGGCGGTCTATGGACTGTTGCCAGAACAGGCAGCGCACTACTACAGCCTGGACCGGAAAGATGGGGAGAGGATCTATCTGTCCCTCTTCAAGACCGCCGATCCTGGGGAAAAAGGATATAAGCCATCGCTCCTGCTCATGGGGCCGGGCTTAAAGGAGGATATAAAGCCGGATAATCTTCCGACACTGCCGCCGGGAGCGTTGCAGCTCAATCTGCTCCGAGGTGATGAAAAGACTGCCGCAACTGCCACTTATGAGCCCTTCGGCCCCAGCAGCTTTATCGAGCTGGCAGGGATAAACATCACCGCTCCGGAGGCCGGCCGCTATTATGCTGCGGTATATGGCAGTGCACCAGAGTCGATCGGCAACAACAGCTCTCATGTTTCCGGTGGCGGCGGACACTATGGCCTGGCTGTGGGCTATAAAGAGGAGTTCAGCTTCACCGATCGCTTCCTCACTCCCCTGCGGCTCATATCGGTCTACCTCTGGGAGGGGCAGAGCCTGGGCATGATACTGATTCCTTACCTCCTGGCCGAGGCCATCGCCCTTCTCTTCTTCTGGCGCGGATCGCGCCGCACCTATTTCTGCCTGGCCGGGTCCCTGGCCGGATTTCTCTTCCTGGCCACCAGCGCCTCGGTATTCAACCAGATGGTCTTCTCCCTCACCCGCGCCCCATTTGGCCCGGAGGTCTATATCACCCTGGCCATAGGGGCATTTCATGCTCTACTGGGTGTGGCATCCATCCGCCTGGCCCGGGGAGAGGCAGGCATTCTGCAAAGAGCCCTATTGGCTGTTATTGGAACAATAGCCCTTCTGGCCGGCTCCGGCCTTATCATAGGCCCACTGCTTTCAATGGCCGCCAGCTTCCTGCCTTCAAGAAGAGGTAACATCTTCGCCAGAAGGAAAGATGGTGACTTATAGGAAAACAGACCGGACAGAGAGCGAGAGCAGGAAAAATTATTATTTCCGGAGATCGTAATTGTTTTCAAGATATTTATCCCTGGTGCATGATTAGCATATAGGTTTGATGTGATAGTGCTGCTCAGAGTCGTAGTCTAACCTTAAGGGCGTCCGGCCAAGGGGTCAGGATAAAATGGACGGATTCTCGAGGATGTTTTATGACCGCAAATAAAAAGGTTGAGATCAAGGTGTCAGGCATGGCCTGTGCTGCTTGCAGCGCGGCTGTAGAGAGGTCTCTGCAAAACTTGGACGGGATTATATCAGCTGCGGTCAACCTGGCAGCAGAGACGGCCTTGATCGAGTATGATCCGGAACGCCTCAACCTTGCCGATCTGGAGAAGGCCATAAAAGATACAGGCTATGATGTTGTAGATGATGAGGTCGTGCTCAAGATCGGGGGCATGTCCTGCGCCATGTGCGTAGCGGCTCTGCAAAAGGCTCTGCTGAAATTGGATGGAGTGGTGGAGGCGCGGGTAAACCTGGCCTCGGAGAAGGCCTATGTGATATACAATCCCCGCCTGGTGGGCCTGGCAGAGATGAAAAAGGCGGTTATAGATGCCGGCTACCAGTTCCTGGGACTGGTGGGGGAGGTGGGGTCCGCCGACAGGGAGAAGGAGGTAAGGGAGAAGGACCTTGCGGAAAAGAAGAAGCGCATTATCATTGGCGCTGTGGCCAGCCTTCTACTCATGCTTCTGATGTACCTGCCCCTGCACCAGATATTTCCCATGATTCATCATGAGTCTGTTCCCGATACCATGGGGCTGATCATGCTGGCCCTGTCCGGGCCGGTCTTCATCTATGTAAGCCTGCCCATTTTCAGGGCAGCTATTCGATCCCTCTCCCACCGGCTTCTGGATATGGATGTTATGTACGGCATGGGCATAGGTGTAGCCTATCTCTCCAGCATTATGGGAACCTTTGGTGTGGTGCTCACACCTGATTTCATGTTCTATGAGACTGCGGTCATGCTGGCCACATTCCTCGCCCTGGGACGCTACCTGGAGGCCAGAGCTAAAGGCCGGACCTCCGAGGCCATTGTCAAGCTGGTGGGACTGCAGCCCAGGAAAGCAGTCATACTCAAAGATGGAAAAGAAAAGGAGATCTATGCCGAGGAGATCCTGATTGGTGATCTGCTCCTGGTCCGGCCAGGAGAGAAGATTCCTGCTGACGGGGCGGTGGAGCAGGGTGAGAGCTATGTAAACGAGTCCATGATCACCGGGGAGAGCATTCCCGTCTTGAAGAAGCCGGGAAGCCCCGCTGTGGGAGGTACGCTCAACAAGAACGGCTCATTACAGATCAGGGCCACCAGGGTGGGAAAAGACACTGCTTTAGCCCGAATCATCTCCCTGGTAGAGGCGGCGCAGGGATCCAGGCCAAGGGTACAGAGGATCGCCGACCGGGCAGTATCTTACTTCATCCCCACCATCATCTCCATCGCCCTGGCTTCATTCATCTACTGGTATTTTGTGGCCCACAATAGCCTGCTCTTCTCCCTCACCTCCCTCATATCGGTGCTCGTGGTAGCCTGCCCCTGCGCTCTGGGCCTGGCCACTCCCACGGCCATCACTGTGGGCATCGGGCGGGGCGCTGAGCTGGGAATTCTGATCAAGAGCGGCGAAGCTCTGGAAGCCTCAGAGAAGCTTGATGTGGTGGCCTTCGACAAGACCGGAACCCTCACTGTGGGCAGGCCGGAGGTCACAGATATGACCGCCTTCGGCGTGGAGGAAGACGAGGCGCTGCGATTGGCCGCCTCGGCCCAGATTCCATCCGAGCATCCACTGGCGGAAGCCTTGGTCCGCAAGGCGCGGCATATGGGACTGGATCTGGCCCTGGCGGAGGGCTTCCAGGCCCGACCGGGCAAGGGCGTTCTGGCCGTGGTGGAAGGGCATAGAGTTGTGGTTGGAAACCGGATGCTCTTTACCGATGAGGACATATCCGTGCCACCGGAAATGCTGGAAAAGGCTTCACTCTATGAGGCGCAGGGAAGGACAGCCGTGCTGCTGGCCCTGGACGGCAGGGGATCTGCCGCCTTCTCCATATCCGACCAGCTCAAGTCCACGGCTCAAGATGCCGTCTCCCAGCTGCAGAAAATGAATCTATCCGTGGTCATGATTACGGGAGACAACGCCAAGAGCGCTGCTGCCATAGCCGATCAGCTCGGCATCGAGCGAACTCTATCCCAGGTCCTGCCGGAAGACAAATCTGGAGAGATAAAGAGAATGCAGGAAGCGGGCAGCCGGGTGGCTTTTGTGGGCGATGGCATCAATGATGCTCCTGCCCTGGCTCAGGCCGATGTAGGCATAGCCATCGGCAGTGGAACCGACGTGGCCATTGAGACCGGAGAAATAGTTCTGATGAAGGATGATCTGCTGGATGCCGTGGCGGCAATTCAGCTTAGCCGCAAGGTAATCTCCCGCATCAAGCAGAATATCTTCTGGGCTTTTGCCTACAATGCTCTTCTGGTCCCGGTGGCGGCTGGTGCCCTATACCCCGCCTTCGGCATAACCTTCCGGCCCGAGCTGGCCGGCTTGGCCATGGCCGCAAGCTCAGTAACTGTTATATCCCTATCACTGCTGCTAAAAAAATATATTCCGCCTGCAATAAAAAATAGATAGAGAGGTAGTGCAAATCTTCTCGGATGATTGAGAGAGAAAAACAGCATTCAATAGCTTATTTTTCTTCTAATTTATTGATCCTCTTCTCCAGATCTGCAAGCCTCTCTTGCACCTTTCCCAAAAGCTCTTCCAGCCGCAATAGACGCTCATCGTCGTATCCTGCAGGACGAATACCGTATCCGGGCTTATGGCTCAGGTCTTCCTTGTACTCCTCCAGAATGGGATTGTCCGATTCTCGCGGCACTATTTTGGATGGCATTTTTTCCCCCATTTTTTTAGCTATGATATTATTCACCTCTTCCTCCTTAATCATTACTATACGACAGGGAGGAGGGGCCAATCCTTATAGGGCTGGGTTTTTCCCCGGCCGGTCGATAGCAAAGGTCGATAGCATAATCTGGCCATTTTCTAGAGAATTATCCCTTCCATCCTGCGAGTACATATTGCGATGGAATTATTGCTATGGAATCGGCGGAAGGCTGGATACTCTCAAATAATGCTTCAAATTATCTTGGCATGATGATTGACCCATTCCAGGCCATCCTTCTCGGCATTCTGCAAGGAATCACAGAATGGCTGCCGATAAGCAGCCAGGGCCAGAGCATGCTATTTATGATAGGATGGCTTGGGATCTCGCCGAATGATGCGTTTTCCTATTCCATACTGCTTCATCTGGGCACCATGTCCGCCGTTTTAATCCGGTTCAGGGAAGAATTCCTCAAGGCTCTCCAGAATCCCAGCACCCAAATGGCAAGAGTGCTGATCATCTCCACAATCGGCACCGGAATCACCGGGATTCCCCTATATTTTCTCTTTAGGGAAGGATTTAAAGGAGGGATGCAGGCCACTGTGCTCATAGGTGCTCTGCTGATCTTAACCGGACTGCTGCTCAGGATCAGAGGAACGGGAGCCCGCAGTATTCATGACATGAATGCCTTGGACATGATAATTCTGGGGCTGGTGCAGGGCTTTTCTATCTTGCCGGGGATCTCCCGATCCGGAACCACATTGGCTGCTCTTCTCATGAGGAACTTAAAACAGGATGAGGCTCTGGCCATATCCTTCATTATCAGCGTACCGGCGGCATTGGGAGCATTGGCTCTAAATCATTCCCATTCCCTGGCTGAGATGCCCCTAGCCTCAGCCTGCCTGGCCATACTGGCATCTTTTGTAGCAGGATATATGACAATGGATCTGCTAATAGCATATGCAAAAAAGGTGAACTTCTCTGCCTTCTGCATCACCATGGGGCTTTTGACCCTGCTGGCGGTAGCCATCTTTTAACTTTTAAGTGCTGTGCAAAGAAACAAACCTAAAATTCTGCTCCCATCGCCCATCAGTTCAGGTCCAGCCTATAGGAAATGCTGGCCGGGTCAATGGTGACCGTCTCCCCAGGCCAGGATCTCTATTTCAGCCCTGTTTTTCAGCAGTCCCAGCCATGTGATCCAGTCGGTCTGGGGCACTGATTACACCACAGGCTCCGCAGATCCGGATCTCATCCCCGTCGGGAGCCGGCCCAGGTGAGGATATATCTCCCGACCTCTCTCCAGGGAACCTTTCGGAGGATGGTCTTTCTCTTGGCCATCATCTTTGGCAGACCCAGAAGCCCATCCCATTTGGCCTTCAGAACCACCCTGCCCCTGCCCTTCAGGGTGTAATAGGCTAAAGCCATGAGGTTTCTGCCCAGAATCCAGGGAAGACAGGTGATCAAAAAGGGCAGAGGATAGTTCTTGGCCGGCAGCCACATGATGTTTCTGTTGCCATAATAAACTGTCAGATCCGATCCCACTCCGGCGGTGGCACCGTGCAGATGATGGGCGATTGCCTCCGGGACGTATATGCATCTCCATCCGGCACAGCGGGCCCGCAAGGTCAGATCGATATCCTCCATGAATATGAAAAAGTCCTCGTCGAAGAGGCCGATCTCATCCAGCATCTTCCTCCTGTAGAGAGCTGCTCCGGCGCAGGCCCCGAAGATCTCTTCCTGGCGGTCGTACTGCCCCAGATCCTCCTCGGATGCTCCCCGGTCCCAGGAAGCACCGCTCCGGGAGAGACACAGGCCGGTGGAGTTGATCTTTCCATTGGGATATAGCATCTTGCTGCCGCACATTCCTATGCCGGGATCGGACATGGGTCCGGCCAGCCGTTCCAGGAAATCCTTCTCCACACTGGTGTCGTTATTGAGGGTGACAATGAACTCACCTTCTGCCTCGCGAATGCCGGAGTTGTTACCGCCGGTTGAGCCCAGGTTGACTTTATTTTCCACTATCCTGGCCCAGGGAAAGCGGGACCTTATATGCTCCACGCTTCCATCCCGGGAGGCGTTATCCACTACTATCACCTCATAATCCTTGTAGGTCTGGACGGAAAGAGAGCTGAGGCAGTCATCCAGAAACCTCTTGCCGTTGAAATTGACCACAACAACGCTAATTTTGCCCATCCTCTGCCGCCTCCCGATAAATGCGCTCCACCTGGAGAGCCACGGTCTTCCAGCTGTATTTCTCCTCCACCAGACGCCTTCCCGCGTCTCCCATCCTGGCGGCGCTCTTTCCATCAGCGATGATTGAGACTATGGCCCTGGAGAGGGCATTCTCATCCGCCGGCTTTACAACGATCCCCGCTCCGGTCCTGCCAACATCCTCGGCCACACCCACAATATCGGTGACCACCACGGGTCGGCCGCAGGCCATGGCCTCCAGAGGCACAATTCCGAATCCCTCCTGCTCGGCGGAGAGGGAAGGGAGAACAAAGAGCTTGCAGCCATTGTAGATCTCGAGGAGCCTCTGCTGGGAGAGGCGTCCCTCAAATCTTACATTTTTCTCCAGGCCAAGCTCCCTTGCCCGCTGCCGGTAATGCTCCAGCAGCTCTCCACCTCCTCCCACCACCAGAATGACCTGGGGGATCTGCTCTTTTACCGCCTTCAGCGCCCCCAGCAGAACATCCAGCCCCTTGTAGCTGTGGAAGGCATCGAGGACGCTCAAAAAGAATATGTCTCCTTCAGGCTTCCTCTCCCGGGGATGGAAGAGCTGTACATCCACCCCCACCGGCACGAATTCCACCTTATCCATAAAGGGCTTTAGACGGAAAGAGACATGCCTGGGCCTGGCTACCAGAATTCTGGCCGATCTCTTGAGGAGCAGATTGAGCGCTGTGGCATTGTAAAGGCTGGCCAGATACCGGTCAATTCCGGATCCCACTATGTCGTTATGATAGGTCAAGATCAGAGGCTTCTTTTTAGCCAGGCAGGCGAGAAGGCTCCAGTCAGCGCTCCAGGGCGTGGGAAGATGAGTGTGCATGACATCGAAGTTCTCCTTTAGCAGCGCCAGAGGAAGCCCGGGAGTGATATTGGTATTGGCAATCCGGCCCCAGCTTCTGAGAGTCTCGACCGATACCCTCGGATCGCAGCCCATATCTTTATCCGATTCAGAACAGATGACTTTGACCTCATGGCCCAGGTCGGCCAGCGATCTGGTGAGGTTGAGCACATAGCTCTCTACTCCACCGGTGGCATAAAGCCGAACTGGGGTATGTAATATCTTCATTGCACACTCAATTCCGTTTTCTTTCGACTCATCTATCATTCCTTTGTCTTTTTTGACCCACCCATCAATTCTATTTTCTATAAGTCTTCCTGCCCAGCCCGGATCATATAAATCTTGAGTTGTCTGCTCATATGCAGGATTATTTATAAACCTGCTCTCATCCAGAATAGATGCGGAAGGATTGACAACCGGGCGGACGGGGGTTAGCTTTAAATCCTGTTTCAGCCTGGGATAGCGATAATATGCTACATGGATTTGAAGGTAGGAACTATCTTGATCATATTGACCATCCTTCTGTTTCAATGTTATTATAAACAGGATTGAATTCACATGGGCTGCAAGAATAAGAATATACTGATAACCGGAATCAGCGGGTTTGTTGGCTCCCTGCTTGCCAGAGAGCTAATCGATAGAAGCGCCAATGTATATGGTCTGGTTAGAAGACGTTCCGACGGGCAGATTCCATACAATATCAAGAGACAGAAGATAGACAAGGGCATCAATCTCATTGAGGGAGACCTTGAGAGCATCTCCAGCCTGGGGAATGCAATTACTATAAGCTCTCCGGATATAATATTTCATTTCGGCGCACAGTCCTTTATTCCCAGATCGTTTTCCGATCCTCTGGAGACAATGGGCACCAATTGCTGTGGGACTGCCAATCTTCTGGAGGCCATCCGGCTAAAAGACGCAGATCCGATTGTGGTCTTTGCCGGGAGCAGCGAGGAATACGGCCTGGTCATATCTTCCTCCCAGCAGTACGACAAAGCAAAAAGCCGCTATGGATCGGTGTTCCCAGAGCCTCATAGAATTCCTGAGATCCCCATATCCGAAGAAAATCCCCTCAGACCGATGTCTCCCTATGCCGTTAGCAAGGTCTACGGCGACTATCTGATGAGAAATTACTGGCATTCATATGGCATAAAGACAGTTGTGTCCAGAGCTTTCAATCATGAGGGAGCGGGAAGGGGAGCGATGTTTGTAACCTCAGCCATAACCAGCCAGGTAATGAAACTGAAATTTGGCGAGATCGACTCCTTAAGCATCGGAAATGTCAATGCCTTCCGGGATTGGAGCCATGTCTCGGACATAATTGATGGCTATATCATTCTGGCAGAGAAGGGTGAATACGGGGCCGTCTACAACCAGGGATCGGAAAGAACCAACTCAGTCATCAGCTTTCTGCTCTTGAGTCTGGAAGGTGCCGGCTATGAGATAAATAATATCGAGACCTTCTCCGGGGATAAAGCTGTTACTGAGCCGCTTGTCATGGAGAACTCGAGCATCTTTGGAATGAATTTTAAGAGAACCAGGCTTGATGAGATGATGCTGCGCGAGGAATTGGAGTTTGTACTGGATGACGCTGGAATAATCGTTCATACCCATAAGGGCGAAATTAAAGTCAATTTCGATGCCAAGAGATTCCGACCGGCTGAGGTTCCCATACTCTTATCAGACGCCAGAAAGATCAAAGCCATTGGCTACAGCGTCAAATCCGATTTAAGGGACATAATCTCCGACCAGCTCAATTATTATCTATCAACAAGGGACCGCAGAGCAGCTTAAAATCAATATTATCATTCCCGTTGTCTGAATGTCGGCTATTCTGTTCCTTCATAAGTTCATAAGCAAAGGCTTAAACGGGGCTATGGCAGAGAGAACCGAAAGCCAAGAGGTTGCCTCTTTATAATGGGTGATGGATCAGTGGTGAGAATATGATCGATGGGGTAAAGACCAAGAATCTGAGGGTAATCCCTGATGAGCGCGGCTGGCTGATGGAGATCCTGCGCTGCGATGATGAGATATTCAACCGCTTCGGCCAGGTGTACCTGACCACTGCCTATCCCGGAGTGGTCAAGGCCTGGCACTACCATAAGAAGCAGACGGATAACTTCACCTGCATAAAGGGGATGATGAAGGTGGCTCTCTATGACGGCAGGGAGAGATCGATCACCCAGGGGGAGGTAAATGAGTTCTTTGTGGGAGAGCAAAATCCCCTGCTCATAAGCGTGCCTCCAATGGTGTATCACGGCTTCAAGGCCCTGGGCCAGGAAACCGCCTACTTCCTCAGCGTGCCCAGCCATCCCTACGATTATAGGGAACCTGATGAATTTCGACTCTCTCCGGACAGCGATCTGATACCCTACGACTGGCTGCTGGAGCCGGGAAAAAAGCACGGCTGAGATCCAAGATCGGGCTTCTCGCGGCCAAAGGAGCCGAAAATCCGGATAAATCAGCCCTCCATCCTGAGGCCAGAGCTAGAAAGGCTCTTTTGCGCTGCTTTTTAGCTAATCCTGGCTGCTCTGAAGCAAGAGCAGGCTTATAAATGTCCCGGAGAACAGGGTTTGAATTCCCAGTATGCATAAGATCATGGCCATCATGGCGCTCTGAGCAGCATAGAGGGCTCCAAAGCCGGATGCGCCCCAGCTCAAGAGGACCGTCCCCCCCACAGCAACTCCTGCGGCAAGCAATAATATTCCCAGCAGCAGCTCTTTTTCCAGGGAATGATAGCTGGTCAAGCGCTTTATTCTTCCCGAGCGGGTTTGCCTGTAAAAGGCAGCGAATGCTCTGAAATAAAGTCCCCCCAAAAGCATCTGATAGCCTATGATCACCAGCAGGCCGCCCAAGATCATTGAATGCATCCTGGAGCCGTCGCTCAGGTACACCTCTACTGCCAGGAGCAGCCCGAGAATTATGGCCAGCAGGCCGGGAAAGAGGAGAAACGGCGCCGGGCGGTAGAGCATCATGAATCGAAGGTGCCTCCAGCCATCGGTAAAGGAGTTGAGCTTGGAGGCGCCTTTGCGGGGATGGTAGACTATGGGCACTTCGCAGATCCTTAAATTCATTCCCGCCGCCTCAATCAGCATCTCCGAGGCAAATTCCATCCCACCCGATCTGAGGCCCAGGTTCTTTAGGGCCGGCCTGGTTATGGCCCGCAGGCCGCAATGGGCATCGGATATGCCTGCAGAGAAGAGCAGATTCAGTATCCAGGTCAGGACCGGATTGCCGATATAACGATGAAGGGCGGGCATGGCCCCGGGGAGAATCCTGCCTTTGAGCCTTGAGCCCATGACCAGGTCGCACTGCCCTCCTTGGAGCAGGGAGATCATGCTTTCCATATCCCCGGGATCATAGGTCAGATCTCCATCCATCATGACGATATAGTCTCCCCGGGCCTGATCAAAGCCGGCCAGGTAGGCGTTCCCGTATCCCAGCTTATCCGGCTTTATAACCCTTGCCCCGCAGGAGCGGGCCAGGTTGGGAGTATCATCGGTGGAGCTGTCCGAGACCAGGATCTCGCCATCCAGCTCCATCTTGAGGAAGACCTGCTTGGCTCTCTCGATGCACTCACAGATGGTCGCGGCTTCATTTCTGGTGGGAATGATCAGGCTGACATCGGGCACATCCTGATGCGTTGTTGCTTGATCTGTTAAGCTTTTCCCCATCATCTTCCCTGTAGAGTCCTAAAAGCTTCTTAGTGTCCTATAATTATTAATAATAGATTGTGTTATAATCTCCTCCGAAGGGAATATTTTAGGGAGGGGATTATGGCAAGGAAGGCTAA
>ENA-UOWG01003061-UOWG01003061.1-activated-sludge-metagenome-genome-assembly--contig:-NODE-3061-length-13215-cov-4.463222_pt1 | contig 13215 bp, 8 predicted proteins | sample MGYA00238147_ERZ761563 | MGnify/ENA primary metagenome ERZ761563 (study PRJEB28884, sample SAMN05720216) | anaerobic digester metagenome | isolation source: active sludge of municipal... | reverse complement strand
GGTCGGGATCCATCTCGTACATCAAGGGATTTCCCTGCTCATCGTAAATGAGCACGGTGCGCTTCTGGGCGCTGGGCGTGTAGTCTGGCCTCCACAAGGAGATGACGGCCATCGCATCCGGTTCCTCGCGGGCGGCTTCCAGCAGCACATCCATGTCGATGTCGTCGCCTTCCAGGTCAATCCCATGCCGCTCGGCAAACCACTTCAGCGATGCGTCACTGGGTTCTTCACCTGCTTCGGGATGCAGCAGTTTGGCGGCAATCCGCATCGCCTTGGCGTCGTCGGCATCCAGAATCTCTTCATCCACCAGTGTCTTCAGGATCTCTCCGAGTGTGCCCTGCGTGACCTTCTTGCGTGGATCCACACGGTCCATCAGACCGCCCATGCCCCCGACTCCACCACGCAGTGGATCCAGCGTATCGGCCAGGACGTGTTGCTGCCTCGCCTGAATGGCCCGCCCATAGAAGCGGATGGCCCGCGCCACGGTGGCGTCGAGCGGGTCAATGATCTGCCGCCCGGAACCCTTTGCACTGCGTTTGCGTACCGCACGGCCGAGATTGACGAAGCCCACTCCAGAACCGGCGAAGAGTCCGCGCTCCGCATCCTGCACCCGGTGCAAGGGGAAGTAGTTCAGGTCGCCGTAGTATTTCAGCATGGTATTGGCTTCAGAGGCCGGCAAAGCCCCGGCATCGACGAGCATGTGGATCAAGTCGTTATTGAACGCTGCCAAGTCTCGAGCAAAGGCTTCGTAGCGTTCCGCCTTCCCGCTGTTCTGGACCTCGGAGATCCACGCCTCGGCGTCTTCCGCATCCATGCCCGTGTTGTAACCGGGTTTGGCTTCGTCCATAAAGAGCGTGTGGCGGGCCAAGGCGTAGAGCACGGCATCCTGATACTCTCCATCGGATTCCAGATGGTCGCGCAGTCCCCAGAGCGACTTCTCGCCGAGCAGCTCACCAGTCCGCAGCGAACGCACCCCCTCCTCGAAAGCGGTCGTGGCATGAGAGGACGCGGCCAGGTAGTGCGCCATCGTCAGGTCGTAGATGCCGACGCCTTCGTGGCCACGGCGCTCGGCCTCGTCCTGAATCCATTTCAGCGCGTGAAACTTATCCACGTAGTTTGTCTTCAGTCGGTTCAGCCAACGGCGACTCTTCTTTAGCCAGCGATCCTTGAAGCTCAAATCCTGCGGCTGCCTGTCGGCAATCAGCGTACCGACCCGCTGCCAGACGCTCTGTTGGGCGAACTCTTGGGCTTGCTGGCGAAACTCGCCAATCGAGGCGGCAAAGTCCGGGTGGGCAGGCAGGAATGTCTTCTCAAACCACGCCAGCGTCCGCGGGGCGTCCAGTCCAGGATTCGGCACTTGCTGGCCGGCTACGCCGAGCGGTGGCTCGGTGATGTAGCGGCGTAGAAATTCCGCCCAGCCTTCGAAGGCACGTCCCTTGGGTTCGTAGTCCAATCGCTGGACTTCCTCGCGGACTGCCTTCGGCATGGATTTGACCGCTTGTGCTTTCTCGTCCACATGATGGGCGACTTCATGGGCGAGCACCGCCATGTTCGCGTAGTGGTCTTCCGTGGTGCGCACAACCTCGGGACTTGGCGGACCATTGCGTCTGGTCAGCCACTTGTAGATGCCGGCCGCCCGCTTACTGAATCCACCTTGGCGAACGGCCACGCCAAACGTGCGTTCCACAGTCTTGGCTATGTCGGCGGCGGCTACTCCTGCTTGTTCGCCTGCAACTCTCTGGCGAGTGGAGCGGGATTGCCTGGTTGGTGTGGGAGGTGCCAAACTGGCGACTTCGGGTTTCCGCGCTGCCACCCGATCAAACAGTCCCGGTTGCTTCTTCTGTTGAAACAACAATCCCTGATCGAAGTCGGGACCGGATGATTTCTGCGCGGCGGCCTCCCGCCGCGCTTCCTTCCGGGCTTCCTTCTGCGCCGCCACTTCCCGTTGACGCAGGGCTTCTTCCTGCGCGGCGACTTCCTCGGCGGTCGCGATGTGCCCTTCGAAGTCGCGCTGGCCAGGCTTGCTGGGGATGCCCCGAGTGACTTCGGGAGCGGGCCGCGGAGACTCGCGCGATTGCTCTGGTGTCAGATGGAACGTCTCTTCCACGGACGCGGCGGTAACAGGTGTTTCCGGCATTCCCTCGCCAAAGTCCCAGGAGGTATCCGCGTCCTCGCCTTCCCACGCCTCGCCGTGTTCCTCGGAAATCAACTGATCGAGTTCTTTCGCCAAGTCGTTATCGACTTGCGCGGCGATCGCCTTTTCATCCAGAGTGGCGCGGTGCCGCACCAGCAGGTCGAACACCTCTTGTTCCTCGGCGGGCAGACCGAGTTCTGGGTGGTCCTTGGCGTACTCCACGATCTCGTCGAACCGCTGGAGCGTATCGGCGTCCGACCGATCGGAGGCGTTCCGCAGTTGCAGCGCGAACTTACCGCGATCCTTTTTCGGCACGAATTGCGCGAGGAGTTCATCCACTCCCGCTTGGCGAGAGCGGGCGGCATTCGTCAGAGCGTCTACGCGTTCTTGTCGCTGTTGCTCGTAGTAGGCGGCTTGTTCCGGCGTAAGCGTTCCAATGCGCGTCCGAGCAAGTCCGCTTGCCTCCGCGGCGGCAGTTTGTTCAGCTTCTGCCGCAATCTGGACAGCGGCGTCAAGGAGGCCCTGGGTGGGGTCGCTTTTGAAGAGGTGCCGTCCGCCGCCGAGTTTTTTCCTTGGAAGTCCGCTTTGAGTTCATCTGCCATCTCCTCTGGGATGCCAGTCGCAACCCAGCCTTTGGCCGTTGCCTTTAGTGTAATCTGTGCGTTGGCGAGAGTCTGTAGGGTTTGCTCGTCGGGTTGGGTGAACGCCGGTGGTTTCTTTCCCCTGTTCTTCGGAGGAGGCGCTGCTTCTGGAACCGCTGCCGGCTCAGGAGGCGCAACACTCGGCTCGGTCGCTGGTGTCGGCTTGACGCCCTTGCTCTTGGGTTGCCCAGGCTCCTGTGCGGCCTCTGGCGCTGTCGGCGTGACGAACTCGGATTCCAGGGCCTTGTCGATGTCGGACTCGCCCAAGGTGGTTCCCTGGGCCTCTGGCGCGGCGGCTACCGCGCCGGCCACGAGATCCACCGGGGGCAGTGCGGCGGGAGTCTGCGCCGTGTCTGGCGTTCCCGCCGTGGGCTCAGGCGGCATCAGCGACTGCAGCGCCTGCTCCAGCGTCTGGCCCGACTCGCGTAGGTAGGCGCTGTAATTGTCCGCGTCGAAGCCCGCTGTGATCCACTGCGCCAGCGACTCGGGCGTGTTGCGATCCGCCGGTCGTCGCTCCACCGTGTTCGCGAGCCACCGCTGCGCTTTGTCGGCTCTGTGGGACAGTGGCGGCGCGGACGTGGGGATTGGCGACGGCCCTTGTACCGTAGGGGCTTGTTCTGCGGCTGGAACCGATCCCACGTAGTACTCGCCAGGTAGTTTCCCCGGAGCACTCTGCACGTTGTAGTGTGGGCGGATGTCATCGACGGGAACGTCGTACACGTATGCCGTAGCGTACTTGAATCGTGGATCGTCAGCGGAATACGAAACATCCGACTCATTGCTCCACGCTTGGGCGGTGCTTTGCAGTATGCCCTGTTTCGAATAGTCCAGGCCTTGGCGAAAACTGTCTTCAATGCCGGGCCGACCGAAGTGGACGACTCGCACAAAACCCGGCTTCAGTGGAGGAATGCCGGGAGGGCGATGTGAACCCGCCTGTTCCGCTACTGGTACTTCTTCTTCCGTCCGTGCTGGAGTGACTTCGCCCGTCGACTGCGGGCGTACTTGCTCTTCCCCTGTTTGATATACGTCGCCGCCGCGATTGACTTCGCCTCCTTCTCCGACTTGCCCCGCCGGAGCAGGGACTCCTTGATTCTCTCGTACTTGGCTGGCATCTTTCCGCTCCTGTTCGAGTTGCGCGATCTCTTCGTCCACAGCCGCCAGACGCGCCTTGCGGGTGTCGCCGGGGATCCCTGCCTTCTGGCCGTCATCCGCCGAGACGAAGCCTTTGGCCCGGATGCCACGCAACTCCTCCAGGCGACCCGGGCGAGCCGAACTGTTCATTACCGCCGCTGTGCTGCTGACCGCTGTTCCAGGCGCCATCATCAGCGCCAGAGGCAGCGCCGCTTCCTGCATGTCCTTCAAGCCGCGCAGAAGGATGTTCCCGTAGCCCTTGTCGGGGATCTTCTCGTCCATGCGCCGGCCAACTTCCATGGCCGTCTCGTTGACGATGCCCTGCGCCAACTCCTCGCTGAGTTCCTTGGTGTAGTTGACGGTGGCCTGCCTCAGTAGTTTCCCGGCCACCTGTCGGGCGGTGCCCCGGAACACGCCACGAAAGCCCGACAAGGAATCGGGGAGGATGGATTCTATCGCCGCCTCGATGGGGGCGCTGAACATCGTGATCGTCCGCGCCTTGTCGGCGTCCACGCCTTGCGCCACCAGCGAGGAGTAGGTCTGATCGGCCGTCTGTGGCAACGCGGAAGCGGCGACGCCAATCCTCTCCAGCCAGTCAACACCTTTTTTCCCTGCTCCAGCCAGCTTGCCGACGCCTCCGGCCACTTTGCCACCGGCCACCATGTGAACCGCTGGAAACGCCATGCGTCCGACCTGCTGCACGGTGCGACCGGCGACGTTGGTGTCGGGACGAATCGTGGGATCGATGCTTTCCCGCTCGCCAATGAGTTCCTGCTTAAAGCGTTCCTGATCCTCGTCGAGCTTGGGCAGTGCCCCGACCATCTTGGCGAGCGGTGCCCCGGTATCCATAAAGCCCTGGAGGAAGGACGCGGCCGCACGCACTCCATAGCCGGCCTGCTTGAGAGGTTGAGTCGAGGCGTATTGTTTACGCCACAGCGCTTTGAACAGGGCCCTATCTTGCCTCGGAATGTAGTAGGCCGCTGCGTGCTCACCGAGTCCGGTGCCGGGAATCGGGACCAGACGCTGCACGATCTGCGTGTAGCCGGCCAGTTTCTTGGCATCCGCGTTGGCGATGATGTTGTCGTCCAACGAGAGCTTGGCGTCCCACGTCCCCTCGAATGGAATCGCATCCTCCGGTGGAGTCCAGGGGATCGCGTCGGCGGGAGGTTGCCACTGCGCTGTTGCCATGGTGCGTCACCTCTTCCTATACGGTTTGCCATCCAGGCCGATGACGATGGAACCAGCGGGCGCGGCGGCCCAAGCGGCGTCGAATTCCTGTTGCGTCTGGGGTGGCCCTTGGTTCGGAGCTGGCGGCGTGGCGGTGGGTTGCGCGGTGGGCTCCGCGCTGGAGGGAGCCGACGGCGCGGACGGAGTAGGCGCTGGTTTCGCCGGCTTGGCCGGTGGATTCTGCGCCTCCACGGCGCGGCTGATGTACTGGTAGATTTCCTGCGGCGTCGGCTCCCGCTGGAGTTGCTGCCGCAGTTGACCGCGCGCCCACTCCACGCTCTCCGGGTTTTCGTAGTGTTGTTCCGCCTGCAGTCGATTGCGGCGGGTGCGCAAGTCCTCGAGGTAGGCGTCCCTCTGCTGGGGATCTTCCACCCCACCACCGAACTTCACCCTTCGGTACTCTTCGTCCAGGTCCGCCATCTGCTTGGATCGGGCGTCGCGGATCTGCTGCTGCCGCTGCTCCCGCTGGACTCGCTCGCGTTGCTCCTCAGCCTGGATATCGGCCAGGGATGTTGAGCTATCGACGGGTCGGCGCCCGGGCCCCATGGTGTCGTGAAAGCTGCCCGTGGCGGGATCGTAGTACGTGCGGTCGCGGTTGCGTTGCTCGGCGGGACTGGGCTTGGGAACCGCGGAGATCATCGCCTCATACTGCGCTTTCGTCTCGGCGAACTTCCGCCGCAGTTCGGGATCGTTGAGATCGAATTGCTCGGCCATCACTTGCAGGGCTGAAGCCAGTCTGCCGAGTTGCGCCCGCGTGGAGGCGTCCGTGACCCATTCGGGAATCGGCGTGATGCCGGCGGCCTCCGCGCGGAAGGCGTTCCGGTCGGCCGTCCTGCGTTCCCGTTCGTCGTACCACCCACGCTGTCTCTCCGCATCCTCCACATCCCACTTGTGGCGCGTCTCCGCCAAGCCGGCTACCACGCCCTCGTGCCGCTTGGCTTCCACCACGTCGGCGGCCTGCGCGTCCAATTGCCACTGGTGCTGCCGCTGCTGGTCCAGTCGCCGCTCGCGGATCAGCGTCGCGTCGCGGTACATGTCGAGCATGTACTTGCGCTGCCGCTGGCGGGCGAGGCCGTACCCGCTGGCGAATCCCGCCAACCCGCCGATGGCCCCTATCTGATGTTCAACTCGGATCGGCATTGGGTTGCTCCTTCCGCGGGACATAGCCAAAACGGTCAAGGTATTCCATTGCTCAGAACTCCAGCGGTTTCCCGCCTGATTGTTCCACGCGGTCGCGCGCGGTTGGTGGATCCCACCGCCCAAGTGGACAGCGGAAAGCGCGCCCCCTTGCTTTAAGTGATAGATTGCAGCCACATTTGAGACAGCGATTACCGGCACGGTGCTCGCAACCGTCGCAGATCGATAGGCGGCGTTCGTATTCCGCCGCATCCACCAGGTGACAACCGTCGGAGACGAACGCAACCATCGCTGCGGCGAGATTCCAGGCCCGCGTCGCCAAGGGCGGCATCTTGCCGGAACACGGCGCGCCGCGCGTCGGCGGCGGGTCGCTAAACTTGACCTGCCCAGGACCGTGGCCGTGTTCCCAGGCGCGGAAGTAGCGATCATTGGTCTTGCATAGGTGGTGCCAATGCGCGTTCTTTTTCACGCCATGCCGCTCGCAGAACCCCGGCGTATCGCACACGCAGCCAGTCATGGTTACTCCGTGATGTCGATCTGGACCGTGCCATCGCAACACGGTTCCGCGATGGTTACCGGACCGAAGATGAGATCGAACCCCTCCTCCGTCGCCGACACCGTGCGCGAGTCGTAGATCACGTCGCCAGCGCTATTCTTGATGGTCAGGTAGAAATCGCACCAGCGGTTGTTTTCGGCCACGCCGATGAGGATGAAATTGTACACGCAGTCCGCGTCCGCCCCGACCTGCGTCAAACCCGAAGACCAACAACACACGGAACCCTCGACGGGACAGTCGACCGTACAGGTCAACGTCACCGTCTGGCCATCTAATTCGGCGCAGTCCCCGGTCAGCGCGGTCAATGTGGCGACCAGTGAACTTGGCAAGCAGTAGTTGTTGAACATGCATCCGCAACCAGTCGGCGGACAGTCGGGAATGTAGAGCCGAATCGTGACCGTTCCACAACAGGAGTTGCCCGGCGGGATTTCCCCGCTCGTCGTGTCGAACTGCACCGTCTTGTCCAGAGGGAAGCAGTCGATGTCGACGGTTTGTTCCTCGCTGTACTGACAGGAATCGCTGATGACAAGGGTATAGAGGATCTTTAATTGCGCCGCGCCCACGGAGCCCACGTCGATGCAAGTGACGATCACCGTGTCGCCCGCCGGACCCCATCCGCCCCAATCGCCCACCTCCATGCCCGCGATCTCGGCTAATTGGCTCATCGTCTGGCCAGTGAGCGTGCCGCAGTCCGAACTGATGTCCATGAGCAATGTGGCGGCGTACCAGTCGTTGAGCGTTTGGCAGCACTGGGGACGATCGCAACCGCAACAGCAATCCTCTTTGAACGCGATCTTGCCACCGGACGTGAGAACCTTGTGGCTACCACTTGTGCCCCAGAGATGGATCTTGTTGGTCATGGCCTCAGCACTCCGTGAAGTGCCACGGCTCCACCACCCAGCCAGTCCATCCGGGATAGCGTCCCCAGCGCACCTTGAGGTCCACGGGCAAGTCCACGTCGTGCGGGTTGTACACGGTGAAGTCCACGGCGGGCGACGTGACGGACCACGCCTGGTTGTACATGCGCACCGTACCCGTGCTCCCCGCCGTGATCGCGCTGGTGATGACCTTGCCGAGATACCACGGCTGCGCGCCGCCATCGGCCATCATCCAGGCGATCACGATGCCGTCGTCGTCGTAGAGGACTTCGATCTCCTCATTCAGGTCCGCCGGGTGTCCCGGTGTCACCGCCGCCACGCCCGGATTCTGCCCCACCCGCCAGGGCACATCCACGGGACTCGAACAGCTCGTCTGCAACGGCAGGATGGCCGGGTAGACCTGCGCCACCTGGTAGACTCCCACCACGCGGTTGCCGTACGGTTTGGCGACGGAGATGCCCGGCGGGTAGTCCACGAAGCGGTTGACGCGGATGTCGAAGCCGCGACACTTCACGTAGTCCCGCTTGGTGTCGGCGACGGCGATCTGCACCATCGCCACGTACGGGTAGACACCCGGCACCAGGAGCTTGTGCTCCTCGCCTTCCACCGGGTTGTACGGTGGCGGCAACCGGAAATGCGGCGTCGGTTGGTGCCGTTTGCGGAACACGAGTCACGCTCCAGTTACTGCGTGGCTGTCGCCGTGGATGTCGAAGTCCCAGACGGCGTGGCGCTGCTGGTCGACGTGGACGTCGGCGTGGCCGAGGACGTGCCCGTAGCCGACGCGGTGAACGTCGCGGAAGCCGTGTCGGAACCAGAAACCGACTTCGTGGACGTGCTCGATGGCGAGGACGACGCCGTGGACGTGGAAGTGCCAGAAGCCGATGGGCTGCTCGTCGAAGTGGAGGTGGCGGTCGGCGAGCTGGAAGTCTCGTCGCTCACTTCCTGCGTCCCGATCTCCGTTTCCACCGTCACCACATAGCGACTGGTGATCGTGTTCCGGGCGCTATCCACCTTGGCGGTCTTGCTCATCGTCCATTTGATGGGACGATCCGCCGCCACCGTGCCGTTATAGGCTTGGTACAGCTTCTCCACGATCGCGAAGACAATCTTGCGAATGTCTCCCGTGGAGGCGTCGGCCTCGGCCGCCGTCAATTCCGGGAACGTCGCGATCGGAACCGTGATGTTGGTTCCATCCTCAGACCAGTTCGCCAGCCATGTCGTGGGCGTTTTGTCGAATGCCATAGCCAAGTGCCTTTATTAAGTGTGACAGCAGTGATCCTTGAACCGCCGATTGTAATCGGACACCCGGATTAGGGGGTAACCCATCCTCCTCCAGCGTCCCCGAGTCCAGTACACATCTGCACCAAATTGTCAAACGACGGGTAGGGATCTTCGCGCCGCTCCACGAACCCATAGATCCCGATCAAGAGTTTGTTCCGCTCCTCGAGGAAGTAGGCCATTAGTCTCATGTTCTCGGTGTGCTTCTCCTGCAGGCCCGACAGGCGCTGGGCGGCTTCGTTCATCTTCTCGACGATCGCTTTGTGGCGATGCTCAGCCATGGTGGAAGCCTGCTGCAGCGTGAGCGCGGCGTAGCGTTCCTTGCCGCTCGTGAAGCCCTGCACGGCCTGCTGCAACTGCCCCAACAGTACGTCGCGTTCCGCCATGGCCGTCCGAGAGATCTCCTGCTGCAGGGCGTGTTGCCGGTCGAGGCCCGTGGCGCGCTGGGCCACGATGGACTGGATCTGCTCCAGCAGTCGGTCCCGCTGGCCGGCGGTCCATTGGGTGACGCCCTGCCGCAGTTGCTGGAGGCGCCCCGCCTCTTCGATCAAAAGTCGCTTCACGGCTTGCCCGGCTTCATGCAGTCTCCCCTGGATCTCCGCGTCGAAACGCACCGTGGCGTCGCGGATGGCGTGCAACGCCTGCTGGCCGGCCAGCACCCGGTCGCGAACGCCCAGGAGGAGTTGATACAGGCCGGTGATCTGCGAGGCTTGGTAGCGCCAGACTTCCTGCTTGACGGCGTGCAGGCGATCCGTGCCGGACAAGGCGCGGTCGCGGGCGCTCTGCTGCAGGCCGAAGCGATTGGCGATCTGCCCCGTGTGCGCGGCGCGGACTTCCTGTTCGACGGAGTGCGCGCGGTCCTTGCCCTCCAGCGACTTCGACCGCATCGCGGTCTGCTGCCCGTACAGCGTGTGCTGATTCTCCAGCTTCTCCCGCATGAGCCGGTCGTTGAGCGCCTGGATCTGCTCATCGCGGTCCCGGTGATTGCGTTCGGTGATGTCGCTCGCCACCACCGACGAGTATAGGCCCCGATCCACGAGCTGCTGCAGCTGCGTGGACAGTGTGGCTGCGAATTGCTCGTTGATCCGATCAAGTTCCGTCGCGCCCAAGTCCACCAGGAAATCACGGGCCAGATCGGCGTGCGTGTCGTAGTCCGGTTCCAGTTCTGTTAGGACGTTGCGATAGTCCGCGAGATGGGTTGTCAGCGCGGCGGTCGACGCGGCGCGCTCGTCGTCCAGTTCCGTGGCGACCGTCGTGTAGTCGATGGCCAGCAAATCGAGCGTGGCCTGGTAGCTCGCGGCGTAGGTGTTGAGCGCCGTGTCGCCGGAAGACAGCAGTGCGGTGATCTGCGGCGAGAACGTGTTGTAGTCGGCCTCGAGCGCCGTCAGGATAGCGTCGACCGCTGCGGTGACGGTGGTCTGATTGTTGCTGGCTTCCGTCAGCAGGGTGTCGAGTTCCATCGCGTAGTCGTCGTAGGCGTTGGCTAGCGCCGCGAGTTGCGTCGCCTGCGTGTCCGTGAAACCGTCCAGATCCGCGTCGGCGCTGGACAGCAAGCCATTCATCGCGCTGAGGTGCGCGGTGTAGTTGGTGTCCAGCTCCGCGAGCTTGTCGGCGTAGTTGGCCAAAAACGTCGTCAAGTATCCCGACTGGGTGGTGAGCAAAGCTCCGATCGTAGCCGCGTTGGCGCTGGCGTTCGTCTCGAGGGATGACAGCTTGGTATTCAGTTCCCCGAGCGCCGTGGTGGCGGCGGCGGCGTCCGTCACGAGCTGGCTCTGGTTGGTGTTGATGAGCCCATCGACCTCGTCCATGTAGGTCGTGAGGTTGCCGAGCAACAGCAGCGCGTGGGTGTTCTGTTCCGCGGTTTGGGAGTCGAAATACTCCTCCGCGTTGTTGATCATGTTCTCCCAGGAGGTGACAACGTCGTTGTAGCGCACGGCGTTCTTCGTGGTGGCGTTGTTGTGCGCCTCGACATACGACTCCAGGAGTGACTGCAGGATGACCCAGTTCTGCAACGACTGCCGACTCATCGCGTAGTACGGCACGTGCGGGTGCATGGTGGTGTCGTACGTGATCCCGGTGATCTGCCAGCCCTGCGCCACCAACCACCCCACGGCGTCCTGCGGAATGTCGGTGATCGTCTGCGTCAGCCACCACGCCGGCGTGTAGGGCGTGGCGATCAGCGTTTCCGTTAGAAACGTCTGGCCTGGATCCATATCGGGGATGGTGATCGCAGTCATACTTACCTCCAGCTTCCCGACAGTACGGCGGTCATCAGGACTTCCTCGTACGCCCACGTGCCAGTCGCCGCCAGCCACAAGCAGCACCAGATAGCGCGGGTGCGCGGATAGCAGATGTGATTCCGGCTGTCTGTCGGCCAAGTGCCTTCGGACGCGACGTAACTGGCGAAACTGGTACCGGCCAGGGAGGCTGTGATGGCCGCCTTGCCGTTGGCGGCCGCCGCCTCGGCGGTGTCCCCCGTGACAAGTCGCCAGGTCACGTCCGCGCTGCCCTCGGCGATCGTGCTGTGCAGATTCAGAACCCGGCCATAATTGGCTGGCGTGCCCAACTGGAACGGTCCCAGCAGCACATGACTGGCGGTCGTGGAGCGGTCGAAGGCCCAGAAGCCGTCGCGCTCCACGTCGTAGAACCAAGACAGGCCCGACGACAGGTGGATATAGACGCCCCCGTCGCCATGGTTGTAGTCGAGCACGCAGGCTGCGTCGCTGAGACCCGTCAATTCCACGGGCAGGCGATCCTCGGAGATGCCCTTCAAGCCGCCGCCGTCGATGCCCATCGCGTACAGGCCGTGCGACGACATGAAGTAGAGCGTGTCGTGGTTCAGACACCACGCGCTCGGGCCCAGAATTCCGACGTCCCGCGAGACGTTGCGGCGACCGCCCGTCAGCGGATCCCCGGTCTGCACCCACGTCTCGTCCGCTGTGAATCCCGCGAGGTACGTGTCCCGACAGGGCACGAGCGCCACGACGGTCTCGCCGACTTCACCAGCTTCGGATAGCTGCCAGAACGTCGCCCGCATCAGGTCGGACACGTCCTTGCTGAAATCGAAATCCGAGTGGTCGCCCTGGCGACTGGCCTGGATCATATTCCCGCTGAACGTCAGCGCCCGGTCGCGATAGACGACGGCGGCCTTCACGCCGGCGGCCGGAGCCGTGAACGAGCCGCCGCGCAGACGCTGCGTGAGCGCGTCTTCGAGCCGCGTGTTGACGGCCCAGGGGGACGGGTATGGTCCCCGTCCCCCCGCGGCTGCGCGAAGTCCCAGGCGTCGAGAGACGCCCGCTGCGGGAAATTCGAGTTGCAGCGCCTTACGCGGCATCGCTCTGTTCCTCGTGCCAGGAAGGCACTGGCTTGAAATGGTCCACCAGCCACGACAGGGGACGCACCGCCTGCGGCCAGCGGTCCTTCAGCCATAAGTCGCGGGAGTATTTGCGGGCCGCTTCCTGCTCGGCTCCCGACAGCGGGTAGGGAAAGGTTGACTCGCCGTTCGCGGAGAAGTTCCCGGTGCGAAACAGATGGGCCGACCACGTCTTCGTCGTGGTGACCATCTTCCCACCCGACAACCACGCCTTGCAGGCCAGTTCCGCCCCGTACTGCCCCCAGGAGCCGTGCCGTTCGTCCATGCCGCCCAGTTTCCGAAAGCGCATGCGTTCCATCAGGAAACAGCACCCGATGCAGCTCATCGTCTCCACGAGTCCCGTCTTGAGTTGCTCCTGCACTTCGGGCCGCTTGCGGTGCTCGTTCCAGTATTGGAAGTGCATGTCCGAGTCGAACCGCCAGGAGATCGTGGGCCCAACCTTCCATTTCGGCTGCCACACGATGTGCATGTACAGATCGGACTCGGGAGCGCCGCAGGACTCGCACTTGTTCGGTTTGCTGCCCTGGTAGGTGCCTTGTCCGCATTCATTGCAGCGCCAGTCGAACACATGCAGGCGGTACATCTGCGGGACCATCGTCCAGTCGGACTGCATGTCCTGGATCATCTTCACGTCGAAGCCGTCGTCGAAGGACATGTGGGCGTCGGCCTTCATCACGTACTTCGCGCGACTGAGCGACACGCCCACGTTCGTGGCCGCCCGCTGCCCGATGGGCGTCGTGGTCTTCAGTATTTTCACCCGGGGATGATCCTTGATGCCCCGGAGCGGTGGCCAGTCGCCATCCAGCACGCAAATGATCTCCGTGTCGGCGTGCGCGTGGGCGAGCGCGTCCTCGACCGTC
>ENA-UOWG01003058-UOWG01003058.1-activated-sludge-metagenome-genome-assembly--contig:-NODE-3058-length-13226-cov-4.363526_pt1 | contig 13226 bp, 12 predicted proteins | sample MGYA00238147_ERZ761563 | MGnify/ENA primary metagenome ERZ761563 (study PRJEB28884, sample SAMN05720216) | anaerobic digester metagenome | isolation source: active sludge of municipal... | reverse complement strand
AGAATACAAGAAGCAGCCCTTCAAGCTTACTCAATGACTTTTCTGATTTCATAAACAAAGTAACAATTATTCCTCCGAGAAGCCTTGCTCCCCCTGTGACGTAAAGATTGCTTAAATTGTAATTAAAAGGGGAGATTAAAGCAACTAAACCTAAGATTATTGTAGTGTCTGTGATAACTGTTCCTAAAACATCTCCTAATGCTAAATCATCTTTATTCTCTTTGATTGCTTTTATTGAAAAGATTAATTCAGGCAAACAAGTTCCTACTGCAATAATCGTTATTCCGATAAGAACTGTTGGAATTTTTATTTCCTGGGCAAATCCTACAGAGTATTTTACAGTGAAAGATGCAGCAAAGATGATTACTCCCAGACTTATTGCAAGCAATAACAAATCTCTTCCCAGATGCCCTTTTGGAGCGTGATTAAATTTTTTGCGAAGTCTTCTGCTTTCTGCATAAACTTTAACGTAAAATAATATCCCTGTTAAAATCAAAATTATTCCGTCAGCTCTGGAATAGATTCCATCTAATCCCAGAACCAATGGAAAGATAAGAACAATTAGATAGAAAAAATTATTATTGAGAATCTTACTTCTAACTCGGATTTTGTTGAACGAAAATAAAGTGACTACTCCAAAAACAAGAGTTAAGTCTGCAATATTTGCCCCAAAAAGAGTTCCAAGGCTCATGCTTGGCTCCCCCTCAATTGCAGAGATTATTGCTATTGTTGCTTCGGGAAGAACAGAAATCAATGCAACAATAAAGAAACTTACAATAAACTCAGGCAAACGAAGAGTTCTTGCGATTCTTGAAGAATATTTTATTGCATAATCTGCAGTTTTGATAAGTATCGCTAAAAAAAGCAAGAACAAAATCAAATTAACCCAAATCATCTTCTTATCTTAATCCTCTTTTTAATCAATTTTTATTGATAATTTCATTAGGAAATGCCGGTTTAAAAAGATTTAATAAATTCTAAAATTTTAAAAAAGCTCTTTATTTGGTTAGAATAGCTAAAATTACTGCGCGAGTAATATAGTGGTTAATATATCTCGTTGCCAACGAGGTTACCCGGGTTCGAGTCCCGGCTCGCGCATTTAACTTTTATTTATTGTGCTTTTTCTAAAAACATTTAAAAGCTAACTGAGCTTATTGTAAATATGAGCCAGAAAGAGCAGGATAATTCTGAAACAAAAAAGCAAAAGAAAGAAGATGAAAGCATTGAAAAAAATTTAGATAATTACTCTTCAGATAAGGCAAAAATACCTAATAATTCCGGAGAAATTTCAGAACAAGCGCAAAAAGAGCTGGAAAAAACAAAAAAAGAGCTTAACAAATTAAAATCATTTATTGTTAAAAAATATCCTTTCGTTCAGGTGATTGGAATTCTTCCTCCAAAAGCAATCCCTCGATTCTTAGAAGAAGAGCTTGATGAAAAAGATATGAAAGATGCAGAGCAAATCGCCAAAAAAGTCCATCTTTATGTGATTCTTCCAGAAGAGAAATTAAAAGAAATTCCTAAGGTGAAGCAAACAATTATTGATGAGATTAAAAAAGAGAAACAAGAAATCTGGGTTCATGTTAAAACAATTGTTGACGTTTGGGAAACAGGGCTTGACAGCAAATTTGACTTGCTTGATGCAATCGGAATGTCTTTCCCTCTTTATGATAAGGGAATTCTGCAAGTTTTGAAAGTTGCTGTAATCCATAAGTCTCTTGTCCTTCAAAAATTCGAAAAATATGTTGTCAGTTATGTTGCTGCAGGAAGCGTCATTCGTGGCGATGCTTTGAAAACTTCCGATGCAGACATTTTCATTATCATTGATGATACAGATGTTAAAAGAATGCCTAGATTGGAATTGAAAGAAAGATTAAGGGGGATGATTAATCAATACATCGGTGAAGCCCACGCAATTGCTGGAGCTAAAGAAAATCTTTTGCATGTCCAGGTTTATCTTTTAACTGATTTCTGGGAAAGTGTTAAGGATGCTCACCCTGTTATTTTCACATTCATCAGAGATGGAATTCCTCTTTATGACAGAGGAACATTCATGCCTTGGAAAGCTCTTCTTAGAATGGGAAAACTTAAGCCTTCTCCTGAAGCAATTGATATGTTCATGAGCTTGGGAGACAAGACGGTTAAAAGAGCTAAAGGTTCATTAATGGACATACTTGTTCAAGATATTTTCTGGAGCATTGTAACTCCAAGCCAAGCATTATTGATGCTTTACGGGCAAGCACCTCCAACACCCAAGTACCTTGTTCAAGAAATGAAAGCTGCATTTATTGATAAAGAGAAGATGCTTGAAAAGAAATATTTGGATATTTTAGACAGAGTTATTAAAGTTTACAAAGATTTTGAACATGAAAGAGTTAAGGAAATAAAAGGCGCTAAGATAGACAAATTCATTGAAGATACAGAAGAGTATTTGAAAAGACTTGCTGAATTAAGAAAGCAAATTGAGAAAAAGGCTGAGGAAAAGACTCTTGAAGAGGTGCATGAAACAGCTTTCAAATTGCTTGGTTCAATCACAGGCAAAAAATCTCCTGCTTCAATAATAACAGAATTTGAAAAAATGGTTTGCCAAGGCAAATTCACACCTCAGCACACGAAAGTTATCAAAAATATTATTGCAGCAAAAAATGATTTCAAAAAAGGAAAATCTGATTTGAATAAAATTGACAAAGTTAGAAGAGATTCAACTATTCTGATTAACGATTTAATGGAATACACTCAAAGAAAAGAGCTGATTCCATTGGAAAAAGGAAGGATGAAAATCAAATACGGGGAGCCGGGAAAAGAAAAAACAGCTGAACTTGCCGCTTTCGACGGGAAATTGTTTGTTTTGATGCCAAATAAGATTCTTAAAATAACAAATAAAATTGAGAATTCTGACACTGAAGAATTTTCAAAGACTCTTGAAAAGCAGAAATGCAGAGCAGAAGTCAATATCAGCTCAGAAGCCTTGGATTTGTTAAGAAAAGAATTCAAAAATTTCGAGATTGTTTTCTAAGTTATAATTTGTTTTCTAATTTATAATTTTAAATTTGTCGAAATATATTGTACTGTCTTTGCGAGGTCTTTGTATGCTTCCATTTCCTTTAAGAGCTTTCTGTTTTGTTGAATGATTTCTAAATTTTGATAGTACACTGCGGCAGTTATGTTCATAAAATCTTTAATATAACCCACAAGAGAGCTATTGGAGACTTCTTTGGGAGTCCCTCCTCGAGAATTGCTGCCAGCTTCAAATTTCTTGAAATGCTCGCTTGCCTTCTTTTCTAATTCTGAAATATTTGAAGTAGACTCTTGATTTTTTTCCATCCTTATTTTATTTTCAATGAGTTTTTAAATATTAGATTACACTTTATAGTTATGAAACAGGCGAAACAAATGAAACAAAAACTGTTTGATGAAATAACTGGTTGGGTCGGAACAGGATTGATTTTAACTGCTTATGCTCTTGGAAGTTTTCAGGTTATTGAAATTTCTTCTTTAGCTTATCAGTTAATGAATCTTCTCGGAGCAATAGGAGTTATGTACATTTCTTTTAAGAAGAAAACTTATCAATCAGGATTTTTGAATCTTGTTTGGGCTTTAATTGCGCTTATTTCTTTGACTGTATTAATTAGCAAACTTTAAAAACTAAATCTTGCCATATGTATCATGAAAAAAGGAAAAGTTGTACAGTTTAGAAGAGGAAAGCACACAGTGACAGAAAAGCACTTTTTAATAGAAATCGACGGTGTTAAAACTAGAGAAAACGCTGAGAAATTTATTGGAAAATCTGTTGAGTGGAAATCTCCTGCTGGAAAAATCATAAAAGGGAAAGTTTCTGGAGCTCATGGAAACAATGGAGTTGTCAGAGCAATCTTTGAAATTGGACTTCCAGGGCAAGCTGTTTCAACACCTGTAGAAATAAACGACAAATAAAAATAAAATGGGATTAAGAAAAGCATCAGCATATTCAAGAAAGCCGGTTGTTCCTTATACAAGAACAAGCAAAAGAAAAGGTAAGGCTTATGTTAAAGTAGTTCCAGCTTCTAAGATTGTTAAATTCACAATGGGAAATGAAGCTTGGTTCAAGCAAGGAAAACTTCCTTATCAATTAACAGTTACTTCCACTGAAAAGATTCAGGTAAGAGATCATGCTCTTGAAGCTTGCAGACAGTACATGAACAAGCAGCTTGATAAGGCTCTTTTAGATAAATATTTGTTTAAAATTATCCCCTATCCACACCACATTCAAAGAGAAAATAAAATGCTTACAGGTGCAGGTGCAGATAGAATGAGCACTGGAATGCAGTTGTCATTTGGAAAATCTGTTGGCAGATCCGCATTAATGAAACCAGGTAGAGAGTTATTCTTCTTCGCTGTTTTAAATGAAGCAGGCGTTGCAATGGTAAGAAAAGTTTTAAGAGAAATTCGCCCAAAGCTTCCTGGAAGAATCAAAGTTGATTTGAAAGTTGTTCCAGCAGTAACACCCGCTCAATAAGTTGAATATTTCTATAAACACTTTAATTAAAAAATCTAAGACAATTCTTTAATAATCAGTATGAAATTTTGATTTTTCAAGATATTTTGTAAAAAGGTGTTACTTAAGAATAGTAACAAATGGAAAGATTTAAATACTAGTTCAGTCTGCATTTATTATAACCTTGAAATACTAACAATGTATTGAAAGGAGGTCAAACAAAAAAACACAAATGGCTGAAAAAAACAAAAAAAGTGAAAAAACACCTGAACAAATTGCTCAAGAAAGACAAGCAAGAAGAGATACTCAGTGGGCATTCTTTACAGATAAAGGATTGACTGCTTTAACCACAGCTTATGCAGGAAGAATTGATGACAAGACAGGTGCTGCAAAGTATGGTCAAGTTGGAGCAGACGCTGTTTATCCACTTTATTTAGAAACTTTGAGAAGCCCAACTAAACCAGTTTCTCAAGGAATATACGAAATTTTCTTAGAAGCTGAATCTGCTAGTGAAAGATATCAAGGTAGCGTTACTGGATTAAACCTCTTGAAAAAGGCATCTCAATTCAGATATGCAGGAATGGGTAGCCTTTACGTTGAAGATGTAATAAGCTATGTCGGCGCAAAAGTGTCTGATGATGTAATTTCTCCTGAACAAAGAAAGATGACTTTACAAGAATTCCAAGATGATGACAAAGAAAAAGCTGGAAGATTAATTTCAGTTCTCATGACATACGATGAAAGAACTGGCGTCGGAAATGCTATCGTAAAATCTGGAAAAAGACCTGTAGAAAACCTTGAGGAAATCTTAGCTCAAACAGAAGATAAGAAAACCAAATAAAACTTTATTTTTTATTTTTTATTTTTTTAAAATATAATTAATTTTTAGGCAAATTCAGAATTATCCTAAATAGATTAAATTTATTCGGATTTTGTTCCGATTACACTGTCTACAATTCTAGCCATGACTCTCATAAATTCTTGAGTTCTAGCTTGCCACGTGTCAATTTCAACGCCTTTTAAGTCAGTTATCTCTCCATGAGTTATCTTTTTATGCAAATCTAAGAGTTCTCTGTACCAGTCTACATATTTAGAACTTAACAATCTCTCTTTAACAAAAGTTTCAGTCAAATTTCTAGGAATATGCTCTGGAGAAGGAGGAATAATCTTTATTGCAATTAATGCTGCGTGTGCTGAGTCCACCATTGCCCAGTACAAGCCTTCAATGCAATTTAATTCAGAAATTTTGCTTCGTGCAAAGTGCTGAGGCGCTCTTTGCAAACAGCTGTAAATTGCTTCCGGAGTTGATTTAATTTTTCCGTTAATTAACAAGAATTTCAATGGCTCAAAGAATCCTCCAAAATCAATTAATCTTTCACCGTATCGTATTATATTTACAATAACAGGATCTCCACGCATTAAATCATCCCACCAAGTGCTTAATTTTATTGTGTTAATGTGTATGCTTTTATTGTAAAGATTAACTCTTAGGATTTTGTCTAATTCTTCTCTGTACCAAGCCACTAACTCCTGGTCCCAGTTAATTGAAACATCATCAAGGATTATTACAATATCTATGTCTGAACCAGAGACAGCTGTATTTTTAGTTACTGAACCAAAAAGAACAATAGACTTAACCATCTTATTAAATTTCTCGTAAACTTTAACTGCAAAATCCATTGCAATTTCAGAATCTTTGTGAAGATTTAATGTAGGAAAGTCTTTTGGCTTTGAAGGTTTCTCTTTGCTAACTACAGGAGATTTCTTTTTAATGCCACTTTTGTATTCTGATTTTTTCTTCACCATCTTTTTTTATTGAAATTATCTTCTTTTTTTAGCTTTGGAAGATTTTTTGGATTTCTTCTTCGAAGCAATTGCTTTTGGCTTTCTACTAACCTTTTTAGCCTTAGCTCTGATTTTCAAAAATAAACATAATGCAACTAAGATTAAACCTGCTCCAATAAGAGATGCTATTGAATTGTAATCTTTGCTTCCAATTACTGCGCCAGTTATGTTGAGGTTTGAAAGTGCAACTAAAGTTAGACCCATTAAACCTAAAAATGATGCGGCCATTTTTTCCCTATATTCTCCTAAAATGCTTTCTAATGCTTGTTTAGGAGAATTCTGTTGATATTTGTTTATTTCCTTTAATTCTTTATTATACTTGCCTTTCACAAGATTGTAAGATCTAAGTACATTCAAAGAGGGCTCAATTAGTCTTGTCCCTTGGTGCTTCTTAATCTGATTTCTTAATTCAGGTAAAATTTGGTCATCTTTGTCTTTTAAAAGTAAACCCAGATCATCAAAAGCTTGAACAGTATTTTCAAGATATGCTTGCCTTCTTTTATAACCAAAATCAAAAAAGCTTCTTTTAGCCCCTAATATCGCTCCTGATTCTTTCTTAAAAGCCTGCCCGGGAATTCCTTTAGAAATATAATTTGCAAGTTTATCTCCGATATATTCTATTTTTTGCGGGCGTTTTAATTTGTCATTTTTGTTAGCGTTCTCAATTAATCCCATGGTCATCTCAGTTAACTTTGGGATGTCTAGTTTGCCGGAAAGATAATTTCGAAAACTTTCTAACGCTGGGCGGTTTGAAACTAAATTCCCAATTCCTTTGTTAACTGCATATTGGAAAATACCATTCACTAAATCTGGAGAATACTCTAATTTAGAATCATCTTTTTTGGCATTTTTGGATTCTTGATTCTTTTTAGAATTTAAGTTAGTCTCTCCGTAATATTTGTCTTGTTCTGGAGTAAGAGGAGCCACCTCATCTTGAGACTTCTTATCTTTAGATTTTTTAGAGCTATCTCTTGCTTTTTGATGAGAAGCTATTCTTCGATTGTTATAATTTGCCATATCTCTTTTATATTTTAAATTAATAACTTTAGTTATTCAGGCTTAATAAATTTAATTGTGTAATCATTCCATTGGTCTTCCGCTCATTCTGCTTCCTGCTGTGCCTCCCCCTCGCTGTCCGCCTAATTCTGCAGGGAGCTGTGAAAATCCTGCACCTGTTGTTTCGTAATTCATTTGAGGAAGCATCTGCCCGTAGCCGCTGAAATATCCTTGCTGAAATCCGCCTGCTTGGTTCCAATAAGGTTGCATTTTCATTGAATAAATCGGAGAACCAAATGCTTCAAGAGTTTCTTGGAAAGGAGGTGTTTTGAAATGCTGCCACCAGTTTCCTGCTTCAATTACTTTTTTTCCGCTAAATCCTTCTTTGCCTAATCTTTGCATTATTTCTTGAATTGGAACATTTCCCATTCCCATTGGAAGTTCAGTGTGGTCTAAACCAAAATTATCTGATAAGTGAACATGCTTTACAAGAGGGGCGACTTTTTCAGTTTCTTTAACAACATCTTTCCCTTCATAACCATATTTTCTTATCATATTAATATGTCCAACATCCCAAGTAACTCCTAGTAATTTTTGAGCCTGAGCTTTCGCATCTTTTTCAGACATTCCTAACTCGCTCATTGCTTTTTTTATGAAGTTTTGCTGAGATTTTTCAACAACTTGCTTGAGTTCTTCTCCTCTCGAGAATGCTCCTCCTGCAGGGGGATTTTCAATAGTAACAATTGGTGCAGTGTCTTTGAATTTTTTATATGACTCAAAAGCAATATTTCCAAAAGTTGTTGCTGTTTTATCTAGAGCAACTTCTTCAACAGGTTTGTAAATCCTAGGAGTTATTCTTTGCAGTTCATTAACTAACACACTTATTGCTGTTGAAGTTTCTTCAATTGGACTAGTATTAGAATGAACAATTTCACTAACTTTTCCGGAAGCTTCAATTAATCTTTTTTTATCTTCTTCTGATCCATACTTGAAAGCTTTTTCAAAAAGAGAATTTAGATTTTGTCCGTAAAGCTCTCTAAATTGCATCAATATTTCCTGATATTTATTCCAATCTTTAGCCTGCACATTTTCCTCGAGATATTTTTCATCTGCAATCCCCTTACTGATTAAAGGATGAACTTGTTTGTCTATATGCTCTAACTCTCGAGAATCATTATCCAACCTAGATTTCATTGCCATAATTTGCAAGAGTTCATTGTCCCAGTGTGTTGCATTAACATTTTCAATTCTTTCTTGAGCACTGATTGTTTTTCCTTTGATTAAGTCTTGTTCAGAATAACCTAATCTTCTTACCCCCTCTTCTTTTTCAACCATCATCATCTGCCCAGATTCTTGGTTTATCAAAGGAATCTTCAGTTTTTCTTCACCATCTTTAATTTTTTTGTATTCTGTTCCTTGCCAACCAGAAGAAGAGTGGAATGTTACTGGGACATGCCCGGAAGGATTTACCATATGCGCTCTTTCAACAGCTGAAAGCATCTGACGCTCTGCTTGCTCTCTTGCAAATTCGCTGTATCCTTGCTGTGTTAAGCCTGATGGTTCAATTAAAGGAGCATGAACAGAGATGTCTACTCCGGTGAGTTTGCTTAATCTATTAACTTCTTTTAAATGTTGATTTGGAATTGATTCAAATACTTCTGGCTGAATTGTAGACATTTCAATTTGTTTTGTCCCTGTTTTTAACTTATCAGAAATATCTTTTAGCACATCTGCTGTTCTGAAATCTGTTGCCATTCCGATTTCGCCCGCAGGAATCCTATACAATGAATCTTGGCCAGAGTTTGGATCTAAAGAAGAATAGCCTCCCTGGTAAATATCGCTTATTTTGTACCCCTCTTTTGCCATCTTCTAAATAATTATTTTTAATTTATTAATCTATTGATTTTTTTCCTCGTTTGAATCTTTTCCAGGAGTTTGTTCAGAATATTTTTTAACTGCATCTGAGCTGTATTTGCTGAATTCGTATTTGGAATTGCTGTATTTTTTTCCTTCTCTGGAATCTTTTATCCTTGGCGCAAATGCAACACTGGACTCCAAAGACCCAGAAGATTTTATATTTGCTCTTTCAAGTTTAGAAAGAGACGATTTTCCAATGCCAGATTGAATTTGTGCTGAGGAATGAAGCCAGTGATTGAATTTTATTTCTCCATCATCAGATTCTTCATCTCCAATCTCTTCGTCATCTTCTATCTCTTCTTCGATATCTTCGGAATCGATCTCTTTTTCAAAATCAGTTTCATGCTCAGATTCTTCATTTTCTTGAGCTTCTTCTTGCTCTAAAATTTCTTGTTGTTCTACTTCTAAAATTTCTTCTTGTACTTCTTCAGAATTATCTTTATCTTTTTTAGAATTCTTTTTTTCTTCAGCGATTTTTTTGGAATCTTGTTTGTTAGATTCTTTTTTCATTTTATTTTACAAGCTTTTAGAAGAATCAAGTATAGCTTGGCATTAAATGAGCTTTCTTGTAAATATCAAATAAAGTGAATGCTGTTTCTTTAGCATTATCAATTGCGAGCTTTCTTAAAAGATTTTTTTCAATGTAATCGTCGGAAGCAGGCAAAGCATCTTTGTTTTTATCTTTGTCTGAAGTTTTTTTAGAATTATCTTTTTTTTCAGCAGGAGTATTGTAATATCCTAGTAAAGCCAAAAAAGGATTTGACATATCTTTGGATTTTTCTTTTTTCTTTTCTTCTTTTTTTTCATCTTCTTTTACAAATTCATCGATTTCTTCTTGCATTTTGGAAATGCTTTCATTACTTGAATCATCCATCATCTTGAAGATATCAACTAAATCTGATTTATCCAATTCTTTATTCAACGTTTTTATTTCGTCGTCGTTTAAAGCATATGCTGTAAATGTTATTTCTGCTCTTCCCCCGAATACATAATGAGATTGCTGTGAAATCTTTTGGGGAATTCCTCGGAATTTAAAACTGATTACAATGCAGGAATTATAATTTCTTTTGAATTTCATTTTTTTGAATTCTTGAGGGAAAATTTTTTCTTCTATTGCATTTTGAATATCTATTTTGCTCTTGCCGAAAAGAGTCAGCTCAAGAAGCACTGTATCAAAAGAGTTTACAACTGCAGGCTCTCGAGGATTAAATCCTGCTTCTAAACCTCTTGCTGCATTTAAGTAAGGCTTAGCCCAACGAGAGTACAATTTCAAATTTGCGACTTGGCTTTTCAAATAATTTTTTTCAATTTCATATCTTTTTCTTAATTCTCTTTCTGATTCAGCTACCCAGATATTAAACTCTTGAATTCTTGGCTTGAGAATTCTTTTTATTGAATCATTCAAATCTATTTCTTTTCCATCTTTTCCCTTAAGGCTTTCATTTTCAACAGCAAGGAAGGCGTGAAGAATTGTCTGGAATCCACCTGTTAAACCTAATCCTTTTAAGCTGGAATTGCCTCGGGAAATATCAACTTTATCTAACCAGATTTGTTTGAGTGTGAGGAGAGCAGCTTCTTTTTTGTCTTTGTCTTTGGATTTCAAATCATCATAAGATTGCAATCTCATTTTGAAATCTTTTAAGTCATAAAGAAGGTTCAAAACACTTTTTGTGACACTGTTTACATCACCTAAAATTCTTGTTGCGTTTTGTTGCATAATTGTTGCTCTTTGTCCAATCTCTGCAAAATAACCTCCTCCGGGAGAAGATGAAAAGTTATCAACAACTTTCTGAGGAGAAAGACGGAAATCATTCATTAAATCTAGGATGAAAAAGTAAATTGGCTCAAGAGTTTCTGAACTAGAATCGTAAACTAGCTGATGTTCTGCAAGAGATGAAGGGCTTGCTTTTTCTGCAGCTGCTTGAATTCCCTCTTTTTTCACCATATCCTTAAATTCTTGCATCGCTTTTGCTTTATCCAGCACATCATCGGAGACTTTGTGATACAAGCTAGGGTTTATGGCGGCAATCAGTTGATGAATATTAGCCATATTTACATTATGTCTCTCCTCTTTAAAAAGGTTTTTTAAGAATAACTAATTTTAAAAACAAGATTAGCTTACAAAATCTATGGGTTTGTTTGGAAAATCAAAAAAGAGCAAGACACTTGATTTAACAGGGCATTATCTCAGACAGCAAGAAAGACTTTCAAGCATAAAGTCAGATATGGCAAAGTCAAGCACTTCGAGAACAACAGACAATTTATCCCAATCAAATTCGCAAACTGAAAATTCTTTTGGTTTCTTAGGAAGTTTGGCTTCAAGCAGCGATAGAAACGATACTTCTTCAGAAAAAAGCGACGAGGGTTACAAAACACTTGTTCCTCGTTCGGAAAGCATGGCTTCTAGTTTTTACGACACCAGACAAACAGAAACTCGAGGAGCAGTCTCTCAAACAAACCTGGAAGAAAAGCGAAAAAAGCTAACAAAAAGAATTCTTGACATGACTGAAAAAATTGAAGAGCTTTCCAATCAAATTTATCATTTAACCCAGAGAGTGGAAGCTTTGGAAAGAAGAAATTACACTGGCTCTGGGAGCTACAATTAAATTTATTAATAAGTTCTTTATTGAATTTCCATGCAAAATCTTGAAAAAAAAGCGAGAGCTTATGCCTTGAAAAATGCGATTGCTTACAACGGAAAAGCTAATCAGGGAGCTGTTATTTCTTCACTTTTCCATGAAGGTTTGAAAAAAGAAGACATGGCGAAATATGCCAAGACAATTGCAGATGTAATCAAACAAGTTAATTCACTTTCATTAGAACAACAACAAAAAGAACTTGAGCAAGCTGAAGAATTAATTAGTAAAAGAGACACAAGAGAAAAAGGAGAGTTGCCAAGAATTCCAAATGTTGTTGAAGGAAAAATTGTAACAAGAATCCCTCCTGAGCCTTCCAAGTACAATCACATTGGACACGCAATTTCATTCTTGTTCAATTATGTTTATTCACAAAAATTCAAGGGTAAATGCGTTTTAAGATTTGAAGACACTAATCCTGAAAAAGTTAGTCAGGAATATGTTGACGCAATGAAGCAAGATGTGCTTGAATATTTGGATATTCATCCAACTGCAACAAGATTTGTTTCAGATGACATGGAAAAATTGTATGATTATGCTGAAAGGTTAATCAAAATGGAAAAAGCTTATGCTTGTCTTTGCTCTCAAGAAGAATTGCAAAACTTAAGACATGATGGAAAAGAGTGCAAGCACAGAACTCAAAAAGCAGATGTTAATATGAACTACTGGAAAGATATGCTTTCTGGAAAATACAAGGAAGGAGAGATTGCTCTTAGATTAAAAGGGGATATGAAAGCAGACAATCAGGTTATGAGAGATCCTGTTATTTTGAGAATTGTTGAAACACCTCACTACAAACTTAAGAACAAGTACAGAGTTTGGCCAATGTATGATTTTTACAATCCAATTGAAGATGTTTTATGCGGAGTTACTCATATTCTTAGAAGCAATGAGTTTGAGCAGAGAATTGAATTGCAAGATTATATTAAAGATTTGCTTGGGCTTCCAAAACAAACAATTGCTCAGTACGGAAGATTCCAGGTTATTGGAGCAACAACCCAGGGAAGAGAAATCAGAGAGGCAATTACTTCTGGAAAATACATTGGCTGGGATGACCCAAGACTTGTCACACTTAAAGCTTTGAAAAGAAGGGGAATTGTCAAGGAAACTTATTATGAGCTTTTAACTCATGTTGGAATTGCCAAGAAATCAGCTCACTTGGACTTTGATATGATTGCTGCAATCAACAGAAGATTCATTGATCCTAAAGCTGTAAGATATTCTTGTGTTTTCAATCCAGTGGAGCTTAAAATAAAAGATGCCCCTAAAATCAAGGAAATTCAGGTGAAGCTTCATCCTTTAGATGAAAAAGAAAGAAAAGTGAAAGTAGGAGATAAAATCTTTATTTCTCAAGAAGA
>ENA-UOWG01003055-UOWG01003055.1-activated-sludge-metagenome-genome-assembly--contig:-NODE-3055-length-13241-cov-4.753981_pt1 | contig 13241 bp, 17 predicted proteins | sample MGYA00238147_ERZ761563 | MGnify/ENA primary metagenome ERZ761563 (study PRJEB28884, sample SAMN05720216) | anaerobic digester metagenome | isolation source: active sludge of municipal... | reverse complement strand
GGCGGTGACCCGAGTTCGAATCTCGGTCGGGGCAGTTTTATTTTTATATTAATGTTGCATTCAAATTACAGGAAGCGTCGCAAACACAAAAATGACTTGGGTCAGAAACAGAATCACCCACATTGTTGCAATACCATCTCACTCCTGGATAATGCCCTTTGCAAGCATTGTCTCCAATACAACTTTTGTAAATTTCTTTAACATCTTCTGTAAGTAGTTCAATTTGACTGTTGGAATAATTCAAATCAGATTTAAGCAAGTCTCGCTCTAAAATTAGATTATCTCTTTCTACAATAAGAAGTTCTAAATCCTCTTGAAGCTCGGTGCTTTTTTTGTAACAAACATAAGAAAAAATAAGATTAACCAAAAACAAAAAAGCCAGTATGGAAGATAGAATCTCGATTCTACGCATGATAATTAAGATACTTTAAACTTTAAATAAGTTTCTCTCGACGATAAAAAAACAGGGAAAGAATTAAAACTGAACTTTCACATTCTTTCTTTCGGATTCAGCAATTTGCAAGTACTGCTTTGGCTTCTTTCCATAGATTCCAGCAAAGAATTTTCCAGGGAAAAGCTTGCATAAATCATTGTAACTCAAAATGCTATCATTGTAAAATTGTCTAGCATAAGCAATTCTGTCTTCAGTTGTTGCAAGTTCTCTTTGCAATTCAAGGAAGTTTGTATCTGCTTTCAATGTTGGATAGTTTTCAGCAATAATGAAGATTTTGCTTAAAGCGCTTTGAAGTGTTTTGTCTGCTTTAACTCTGTTTTCAATTCCTTTTGCAGAAACAAGAGCTTTTCTTGCTTCAGTAACTGCAGTTATTGCGGCTTTTTCATGCTTAACAAAACCTTTAACAGTCTCGATTAAGTTAGGAATTAAATCCGCTCTTCTTTTAAGTTGAACATCAATTTGAGATAAAGAATTATCCACTCTGTTCTCCAGAGTAGCAAATCTATTGTAATAAGAAAAGAATACTATTGCGATTAATACTCCTAATCCAATTAATATCCATAATAATGCCATAGTTTCTACAATCAGAATTTATTTATAAATTTAATCCCTAAAGGTATTTGCTTCTTGATAAGAAGAACTTAGCAAAGAAAAGTTTGATTTTATTTGCAAATGTTTTCTTCACAACTCGAATTTCTCCAGATTTGTAAGCCTTCATAAGCTCTGCTGAAGGATTTTCACTAACTTGAATTCTATCTATTGTGGACTGCAAAACATAAACTTCCAAAGAAGGTTTTTCAATTGTTAAGTTGGAATAACTGATTATTCCATGATTAATTTCCAAAGCAAAAACAAAGCTATTGTCTATGAAAACATTAATTTTTTGGTTTCCAACCATCTTTTGGTAATTTGAAGGAATTTCAAATCCATCTATCTTAGAATAATCCAAAGCGCAAACAAAACTTGAAACTAATACAAAACTTAGAAACATTAAGATTAATTTATTTTTCATAATTCATTAAGATGAAACATCCTTATAAAACTTTTTAAGAGTTCAATTTTCATAAACTTTATAATGCCTATTTACTAAACTAATACATGCTTAGAAAAGAGGGATACAATAAAGAGGATTTTATTCAATGGTTTTCTGAAATCCACAAAGATTCTGTTCCAATTGCGGGCGGAAAGGGAGCAAATTTAGGGGAAATGTATAATCTAGGAATTCCTGTTCCTCCTGGATTCGTTGTTACAACAGAAGCTTATCATTATTTTATAGATAAATCAAAAATTGGAGAAAGAATTCAAGAACTATTGCAAGAGATAGATTTAGAAAATACCGACCAACTAACTGAAACAACAAAAAAAATTCGAGAGATGATTATTAGTTCTGAAATGCCAAAAGATTTGCAAGATGAAATCCTTGAAGCTTATGAAATTTTAAGTGCTGAAGAAACTTCTGAAAATGAAAGCGCTCTTAATGTTTTGAAAAAACAAGGTTATGCTTTAGTTGCGGCAAGAAGTTCTGCTACTGCTGAAGATTTGGCAGATGCAAGTTTTGCAGGACAGCAAGAAAGTTTCCTTAATGTTCAAGGAAAAGAAGATTTGCTTGAGCATATAAGAAAATGCTTTGCTTCTCTTTTCACGGCAAGAGCTACTTACTATAGAACAAAAAAAGGATTTGACAACAGAAAAGTTGGGTTAGCAGTTGTTGTACAAAGGATGGTAAGATCAGAAAAATCCGGGGTTATGTTCTCCAAAGATCCTTCATTCAACAACGATAATGTTATCATCGAGGCTGTTTTCGGGTTGGGAGAAGGAATTGTTTCAGGAACAATCACTCCTGACAGATATGCTGTTTCCAGAGACTTTGAAATTTTAAAAAGAGAAATCTCAGACAAAAAAATTGCTATGATTAAAACTGAAAAAAGCAAAAAAGAAATTGTTAAACTTTCTGAAGAAATGTCAAAAGCTCCAACACTAAGCGAGTATGATTTAAACAAGCTTGCAGAGTTTGCACTTAAATTAGAGAAACATTACAACAAGCCTCAAGATATTGAATTTGCGATTGAAGACGGAAAAATTTACATTGTTCAAACTAGAGCAATCACAACTATTGCAAAAAGAGTTGATGAAAATTCAGGAAATTTATCTGGAGAAATTTTACTTAAAGGAATCCCTGCTTCACCCGGAATTGCAGTTGGAAAAGTGAAAATAATCAAAGATTTGTCTCATCTAGGAAAAGTGGAGAAAGGGGATATTCTTGTTACAAAAATGACAAACCCGGACATGGTTGTCACAATGCAAAAATCAGCGGGAATTGTGACAGATGAAGGAGGATTAACTTCTCACGCTGCAATTGTTTCCAGAGAAATGGGAATCCCTGCGATTGTTGGAACCAGGCAAGCCACTGAAAAACTTGTTGAAGGGGAAATTGTAACTGTTGATGGAACCAATGGAAAAGTTTACAGGGGGAAGGTTGCAGAGATGCAACAAAAAGAAGTTTTGCCTGTAACTGCAGACACTCGAACAAAAATAAAAGTAATGGTTGATTTGCCAAGCTTTGCTGAAAGAGCAGCTAAAACAGGATTAAAAGGGGTCGGACTTTTAAGAATGGAAGGCATTATCGCTGAATCTGGAAAACACCCTGCATATTTCTTGCAGCAAAACAGAATCTCCGATTATGAAAAAGTTATTTATGATGGAATTTCAGAAATTGGAAAATATTTTGATGAGCTTTGGGTTAGAACTTCAGACATAAGAAGTGATGAGTTCCAAAATTTAGAAGGAGCAAATCCAGAAGTTGAAATTAATCCTATGTTAGGAATGCATGGAGTGAGATACAGTTTAAAGAATCCGGAAATATTCAAAGCAGAATTAAAAGCCTTGAAACGCGTTTCAGAAAATGGAGAAATCATAGGCGTTTTGCTTCCTCAAGTTATCTCTGTTGAAGAAGTCCAACAAGTCAAAAAAATGCTTCAAGAAATTCACTTCAACAACGCGAGAGTAGGAGTAATGGTTGAAACTCCGGCTGCAGTGGAAATAATCCGAGAACTTTGCGAAGAGGGAATTGATTTCATTTCATTTGGAACAAATGATTTAACTCAGTACACTCTTGCGATTGATAGAGGGAATGAACAAGTCCAACATCTTTACAATGAAATGAATCCCGCTGTTTTGCATCAGTTGGAATATGTAATCAGAATTTGCAAAAAGAATAAAGTTGAAACAAGCATTTGCGGACAAGCAGGAAGCAAAAAAGAAATGGTGGAATTCTTGGTAAAAAACGGAATTGACAGCATTAGCGTTAATGCAGATGTTGCTGCAGAAATAGCAGAATTTGTCTTGGAAATCGAGTCCAAAATGCCTCAAGATTCTCGAAATGAAGGCAAAGAAAAGGTAAACATTTTCTAAATATTTATAAATAGAAAAACCCACTAACATATATGGCAAAAAAAGGGGAAAAAGAAGAAGAACTAATTACCATAAAAAAGATTGTGAAAACCCGTTCTAAAAAATCGACAAGAAAAAATCCTAAAAAAAACGCCTCTTCAGCTCCAAAAAAGAATGAAAATATTGAAAAAATTTTAATTCAGAATTTTGTTTCTTTGCAGGAAGTTATGACTGATTTGTCTTTTAAGTTTGATGGCTTATCTAAAAATATTTCCAGATTGCTAGAATTATTTGAAAAGTCTGCGACAGCATTGATGGAAAAAGATTTGTCTGTTAATGATTCAAAGAAAGAGGAGCAGCAAGGAAAGGACATCAAAGAAGTTGTTGAAGGATTAAACCGACTTCTTGAGCAAAATAAAACACTGGCAAGAGGATTGGTTCTTCTTCATGAATCAAATCCTGCTTATCGCCCTCAGCAAGTAGCCCAAATGCCCCAACAATTACCTCCTGTAACTCAATTTAGGCCTATGCCTCCAGAAAACGCGCCTGTTCAGAAAGAATCAGAACCTGGAAATTACCAGAAGTCTATATCTTCTGAAAATAAAAATGCCTAAATTACAACCGAAAGTCAGCGAAGAAATTGAATTGAAAAGGAAACTTGTTCTTCTAAGAATTACTCAAGAGCTTATTCGAAACTCCGGGGAAAAAGAAATATTTCAATTGAGAAAAATTCTGAAGCAGGATTTGCTGCAAAAGATAAACAAAGAGCCTTCTCAAGAAAAAATAGAAATTTCTCCTGCTCCAATAATCTCTTTGCAATATCCTCCAAAACAAGAGATAACTTTTTCGCGAGAAGAGGAGGAATTAAAACCATTTGAGCAAAAACAAACCACCCAACCTCTAGTTCATTCCAAAACAAAAGAGATTAATGAATTAAAGCCTAAAATAAATCCTGCATTGAATTCAACGAGATATCCCTCCCCTCAGCTTGCACTTCCTCAAATCAAAATTCCAGAAACAAGGCTTCCTACAAATTTTGAATATCTTAAACCTTCTCCAACAGAAGAAGAAATTGATTTGAAAAAATTAAACATCTTAATAAAAGATCCTTTGGTGAAAATGATTGAATGCACTGGCGCACAACAGGGGATTATTGTTTCCGGAGGAATGGGAAGAAAACCCACTAATATAAAATTGTCAGAGCAAGAGATTAAAGAAGTTTTAGAAGCATTTTCTTCAGCAGCCAAGATTCCATTAAGCAAAGGCGTGTTTAAGATTGCTTTTGGAAAACTGATTCTCTCAGCGATAGTCTCTGATGTTGTTGACTCAAAATTTATAATTAAAAAAATGGAAACTCCTGCCCCTCAGAATAATTTGAAACCCGCCAAAAAATAAAGACTACAATGGAAAATACAATAACCTCTCAAAAACTCGTGAAATATTTTAAGATAACTTCTTCTGCATTAAAAATTGTAAAAAAGAATATAATTTCTGGAAAAGAGAAATATGCAAAAGAGATAATTGAAATGGTAGAAAATTACATTTCAGATGCAAAATATTTCAAGACAAAAAAAGATTTTGTAAACGCCTTTGCTTGTCTGAATTACGCTCATGGCTGGATAGACTCAGGAGTAAGATTGGATGTTTTTGATGTAAAAGACAATAAACTTTTCACAATTAAATAAAAACGCAACAAAATAAATAAAAAGAGGGATTCATATACTAAAGACAGCACAAAATGAAAAAAGAGATAAAAGTTCTTAGTTTGGGCGGAAGCTTAATTATTCCTCAAGACATCGACATTAAGCTCTTGAAAAAATTCAAAGATGTTATTGAAAAAAACACTAAGAAATACAAATTTGTGATTGTTTGCGGAGGAGGAAGTATCGCAAGAAAATATATTTATGCGTTAAGAGATGCAGGATTAAATGAAGAATTTCAAAGCTTCTCAGGGATTTCAGCTACAAGAATGAATGCGAGATTTATGAGCTATTTTTTTGGAATCGACCCTCGACAAGGCATTCCCCACACCTTAGACACTGTAAAGAAAATGATAACACAGCAGGATATTGTTTTCTGCGGGGCATTGGAATACAAACCAAATCAAACTTCAGACTCAACAGCTGTAGAAATTGCAAGATACTTTAAAACAGATTTTATCAATTTAACAAATGTCGCAGGACTTCATGATAAAAACCCCTTAGAACATAAGGATGCCAAGTTTATTCCAAAAATTAGTTGGCAAGATTTTTTCAAAATGGCTAATAAAAAAGCCTTCAAACCAGGACAACATTTTGTTTTAGATCAAAAAGCAGCAAAAAGCATTTTAGAACATAAAATTCCTACTTATATTCTTGGAAAAGATCCTAAACAATTAGACAACTTACTTCACAACAAGAAATACGCTGGAACAATAATCTCCGGTTAAATAGAATAATCACCCAAAATAGCCTTTATTATTTGAGTCGCTCTTATTTTCTTTAATTTCTTTTACTTTGTTGAAGATTGAAACCAATTCATGCTTGGACTGATTCCAAAATTCGTAGATTCTCTTAACCAGTTCAGCATCATCTTTTTCTGAGCTTTCCAAATCAAGAATAATGGATTCTAAACCGAATTCAGAAAGTTTCTTATAAAGTTCAGTGAGCTTTTTTCTGTCTTCTGCGTCCAAAGATTTTACAATTGAAAAAACGAACATGGAGCCATTTGCAGGATTAAGCAAGGTCTCAATAAGTCTTGCCGCATTAGATAGCTTTTCAGTTACGCATTTTTTTATTTCTCTTATCAAAAAATCCGTTTCATGCTCTGCAATTGTTTCAATTCCAAAATCTTCATTGAGCTCAGAAAATTCTGGCAGATTATATTTATCTTTGATAGAATAATAATTTTCTTTTAGCTTTTCCAAAGGGGATTTTTCATTTTCCATGAAATATCGTTATAATCTTAGCTTATAAATTTAATTAAATGGCTAAAAAGCCTCAGCTGAGGATTGAACTCAGGACCTCGACATTACCAATGTCGCGCTCTTACCAGCTGAGCTACTGAGGCATACTTAAGACTAGAAAAATTGCTATTAAAAGGTTTCTTATCTTAGATTTACTTTCTTAAGAGTCTTAAAAACAAGAAAATCAACAAAACAATTACAAAAGCAAGTCCAACAAATCCAGAAAGAATTGCTAAGAGCAAGAACACATTCTTAAAAAACAAGTCTGCTACAAAATTGTAGAAGAAAACAGATAAACCAAAGATTAATACAAAAAGCAAAAGATTGTTGAAAACAACCTTAATCTTGCTTGAATCTCTTGTTCTTTGAGTTGCTCTTGGCTCTAAAATCTGGTGGAATCTTTGATTAGTTGAAGAACTTTTAGCTCTTACAACTTTCATTGGCTTTGCTTTTCTCTTAGTTTCTTTTTTTGAAACTTTTCTTGTTGCTTTTCTCACCGCTTTTTTCTTTGCCATTTTTTATTAAAATAAAATATCTATTTAAAGATTCGCCAATAAAGATTTATTTTCTATTACTGTTTAGTTTGATTTATTTCTTGAGGGGATTGCTCTGGAACATTAAGAAGAGTCCAATCCATATTAACTGCGTTAGTAGTAATTGCTCCAATATTTCCTGCAAGATGTCCTAACCAAGAGAAATACAACCCCATTGCAGTTTTAACTCCATCAAAAGTGCTTAAGTCTAAATCATGCCCCTGAATGGAAGTGTAAAAACCAAAATAAGTTCCAACGATTAAAACAACTGCAAGAATAACTAAAAATCTTTTTTGACTCCTTCTTACTTCAACAAAAAACCAAAGTCCCGCAATTATCAATAAAAAGATTATCAGAATCATCTCTGTTTTCATAGTTATATTATGCTAAAACAGATATAAAAACCTTTCCCAACTCCCAGAATCAGCTCCTAGTTAACTTTTTATATTTCAACTACAAAGATTAAACATGGCAAAGAAATTTTACATTACAACACCAATATATTACACGAACGCTTCTGTTCATATTGGAGGAGCTTATACTACAATAGCTGCAGATGTGCTTGCAAGATGGCACAGATTATTAGGAGAAGACGTTTTCTTTTTGACAGGCACAGATGAGCACGGGCAAAAAATACAAGAGATTGCTGAAAAAAACAATCAAAAACCAAAAGAGTTTGTAGACAAAATTACATCTGAGTTCAAACAAGCATTCAGCATGTTAAACATCTCAAATAATCATTTTATCAGAACAACTGATTCTTATCATGAAAAAGAAGTAAAAGAATTGCTAACTCAGCTGTATGAAAAGAAACTTATTTACAAGGGATTTTATGAATCTTATTACTGCGTCGGATGCGAACAGTATTTGACTAAATCAGATTTAATTGAAGGAAAATGCCCTCTCCATAATAAGGTTCCGGAATTAAAGAAAGAAGAAGCGTACCTTTTCAAATTATCCTCTTTCCAAAAAAAACTTCATGAACTAATAAAGACAAAAGAATATTGCATTCTTCCAGAAGATAGAAGAAAAGAGATTTTAACTTTCATTGAAGGAGGATTGCAGGATATTTCTATTTCCAGACTAAAAGAAAAAATTTCTTGGGGAATTGAATTGCCTTTTGATAAAAACCACACTGTTTGGGTCTGGCCAGATGCATTCTGGAATTATGTAAGCGGATTAAGGCATGTGGAAAAAGAAAATTTCAATAAATTTTGGCCAGCAGATGTTCAGTTAATGGCTAAAGACATTATAAGAGTTCATGCAACAATTTGGCCAGCATTGCTTTTGGGAGCAGGATACAAACTACCTAAGAAATTATTTGTGCACGGATATTTCACTATTGGAGGCCAAAAAATGAGTAAAAGCTTAGGCAATGTAATTTCTCCAATTTACTTAACAGAAAAATACGGGGCAGACAGTGTTAGATATTACTTAATGAGGAATCTTCCTTTTGGAAGTGATGGGGATGTTTCAGAAGCAGGGCTTGTAGAAAGACATAATTCTGAACTGGCAGACAAGCTTGGAAATTTAGTCGCGAGAGTTTCCACCTTAGCAGAAAAATATGGCATTGAAAAAACTGAAAATACTTTATTCAAGAAATTAAAACTGAAAGAAATTGAAAAATCATTGGAAAACTTTGAATTAGACAAAGTGTTGAATGAGATTTTTGCGTTCATTGACAATTGCAATGCTTACATCCAAGACAAAAAACCTTGGGAAACTCATAATAAAAAAATTCTTTATGAATTAGTGCATTCAATAAAAGCAGCAACAATTTTATTATGGCCATTTATTCCAGAAACTTCAGAAAAAATTGCAAAACAATTCGGATTTGAAATAAAACCAGGAATATTAAAAGATTTAGAGAAAGTTAAGGTTAAAGAAATCAAAAAAGGAGAGATTCTCTTCAAGAAAATTCAATAAAAAATTAAATCAAGAAAATTTAAATACATCAATAAAATCAAGCTAACATGACAGAAGGAATAATTGAATTCGCAGACTGGGAGAAAGTTGATTTGCGAGTTGCGGAAATAAAAGAAATTGAAGAAATTCCCGGCTCAGACAAGCTTTACAAACTTTCAGTGGATATTGGAACAGAAATACGAACAATCTGCGCAGGAATAAAACCTTACTATGAAAAAAAGCAGCTAAAAAACAAAAAAATAATTGTTGTTGTAAATTTAGCTCCAAGAAAACTTTTGGGAATCACAAGCCAAGGAATGCTTTTGGCAGCTTCAAACGCAGATCATACAAAAGTGATACTTCTTTCTCCAGAAAAAGATATTGAAGCTGGAAGCAAGGTTAGATAATAATAAGAGTAATAATCGTCGTCTTAGAATAATACTCAAAATATCTGTCTGAAAAGAAAATTCAATTAGATGCTGCCTCTTTTGATTCTGTTGTTAGCTCTGATCATATCAAAAAACTTCTCCAGCAACCCGCTTCTGTCTTTATTGGAATCGTAATCCACTTTTAGAATTCTTGCGGCAATTTCTTTGTAAGCTCTAGCAGGTTTGCTTTTTGGGTGTGTATGAATAATTGCATCTCTCATACTCAAAGATTCCTGAACGCATTTGTCTTCAGGAACACTTCCAAGAACAGGCACTTCAAGCATTTCTTTAACTGTATCTGGCTGCATTTCAGCATGATTTCTTCTAACTCTTGTAACAATAACTCCTAAAATAGGAATTCTCATTTCATTTGCAAGTTTAATTGCTTTCAAAGCATCTGTAACTGCAGGCATTTCAGGATTTGTGACTACAATAAGTTCGTCTGCCATTTTGATTGCAGAGATAGCTTCTTCACCTAAACCTGCTGCACTGTCTACAATAACATAATCTGAAATTCTTTTGAAGTCCTCTTTGTAATCTGCAAGTCTAGCATGCCTAACTCTTTTTAACTCGCGAATTGACAAGGACGAAGGAATTATCTTTATTCCAGATTCATGCTCATAAACAGCTTCTATGGGATCTGCTTTTTTTAAAAGAACATGATTTAAGCTTACTGGAACTTCAGGAGAATTAAGATGAATTCCAACATTTGGTGTGGAAAGATTTCCATCAATAATTAAAACATCTCCTCCAAAATAATGAATAGCAGCACCTAAGTTAATTGCAGTTGTTGTTTTTCCAACTCCTCCCTTACCAGAAGTTATAACAATGAATTTTTTCATTTTGAAATATTAAATCAAGATAAAATTAATTATCGTGAAAGAAATTGTCGAGTTTCGCTTATAAACTTTTCGAGCATGCTCGCGTAAGCTTTCAATTTTTCCAAGTCCACAGAGATTTCTTCTCCGCGATACATAATTTTCAAAGCAACGTTCTTTCTAAATTCTCCAATGCCCTCCTTTTTCAAGTCTTCAAGCTTTCTAAGCATTTCATAGAATTCGATTACATCTAAAAAGTTCTTTTCTTTTTTGAAAAGCTTTTTCATTTCATCAATCTTTCCAATTGGGCTTGTTGGAACAGAAGAAATTTTCTTTTTAGATTTAGCATGTTTAAGAATTTCTACGATGCTAACCTCAATCATTTTTCTCCAACGCAAAAGAAGGTTAGTTATAACATCGCAAGTCTTTGTATATTTCAAACTAACATAAAGTAAATGGTCTGCTCGAATTTTCTCGTCGATTATATCTTCCATCATGGATTGCGTTTAGAACTATCTCTTTTAAGGTAGATAGTATTTTTATATTTTTCCAGATGTTAAATTAAGGATGCTTTCTGCTAAATCTCCTGTTTCTTGCAATGATTGCTTTGCTTCAGTCTTTGAACAGCCTGTTTTTTCCATTACGATTTTGATATCGCTTTCTGAAACGTCAGATTCTTCTTCAATATCTCCTGAAATCTGAAGAGATTCCTGCCCTTGCATCTTAATTTTAACAACACTAGGATTATTTATTACAAGCTTGTTTCCATCTTGTTTTTCTATGATTACTTTTGAAGCATCAATTTCTTCCTGGGAAATTCCCATTTGCTTCATGACTGCCTGCATTTTTTTAGGATTTAGATTAAGCATTGTTCAAAAAAGACGTTTATAACTTAACAGAAAATTCAAGTATTATTCTAGTAGCTACCAACAAAACAATGAAAAGGATAACATGAGTTGGACTTAAGTTAAAATAACTGGATTTTTTCTCATTTAGCCTTATTATTCCTCCCATTCCGGAAGGTGTTGAAATTCCTGAATTTTGTGCCATTGTTTTTAAATGTAATGGGGGTATAAAAATGTTTTGCGAATTTATGAAATCTTGTGAAATTGATAAATTTTAAAAGATAGAAATCTATGATTAAACATCAAAAGTTATTTGATTAAATTTAACAGGAAAACACAATGTACGATTTCAAAGAATCTGAAAATAAATGGCGGGAATTCTGGGAAAAAGAAAATGTTTACAGATTTGACCCAAAATCCAAGAAAAAGATTTACTCAGTTGACACCCCTCCACCAACACTTTCAGGAAGAATGCATATTGGACATACATCTTCTTACTCTCAACAGGATTTCATTATAAGATACAAAAAAATGAAAGGTTTTGAAATATTTTATCCTTTTGGAACAGATGATAATGGGCTTCCAACAGAAAGACTCGTTGAAAAAAGCAAAAATGTTCGTTCTAAAGATATGTCTCGCGCAGATTTTGTTAAGCTTTGTATGGAATTTATAAAACAAGAGCGTCCAAAATTCATTCAAGACTGGAAAAATTTAGGTATCAGTTGCGATTGGAGTTTAATTTATTCCACAATTGAAGATGAATCCAGAAGAATTTCTCAATGGTCTTTCTTGGATTTGTACAAAAAAGGCAGAATGGAAAGAAAAGACGCACCTGCAATGTGGTGCCCTGAATGCAAAACAGGCGTTGCGCAATTTGAACTTCAAGACAAGCAAGCAGAATCCTCATTTAATGATTTAACTTTTGAAATAGGAAAAGAAAAAGCAACAATTGCGACAACTCGTCCAGAACTTTTGCCTGCTTGTGTTGCTGTATTCTATCATCCAAATGACAAGAGATACAAAAAATACAAAGGGAAAACAGCGAAAGTTCCTCTTTTCAATTTTGAAGTTCCAGTTATGGAAGACAAAAGAGTTGATGAAACAAAAGGAACAGGGTTAGTTATGTGCTGCACATTTGGCGACCAAACAGATATGGAATGGCAAAAAGCTTACAATCTTCCAATTAAGATTGCGATTTCTCCTGAAGGAAAAATGACAGAAATTTCTGGCAAATATTCCGGAATGCCAATAAAAGCAGCAAGAAAAGAGATAATTCAAGATTTGAAAAATGCAAAATTGTTAACCAAAGAAGTTCCAATCAATCATATTGTCAATGTTCATGAAAGATGCGGAACACCAATTGAATTTGTTAAAAGCAAGCAGTGGTTTGTAAAATATCTTGATTTAAAAGAAGATATGATAAAATGGGGAGAACAGCTTAACTGGTATCCTGAATTCATGAGGCACAGATATGACAACTGGGTAAATGGACTTCAATGGGATTGGCTTATCTCAAATCAAAGGCACTTTGGTGTTTCTCTTCCTGTTTGGTATTGTAAGAAATGTGGAAAAGAAATGATTGCGCAAGAAAAACAACTTCCAGTTGACCCTTTAAAAGATAAGCCTTTAATTGAATGCAGATGCGGAAGCAATGAATTTGTTCCAGACACAGATGTTCTTAACACTTGGTTCACTTCTTCAATGACCCCAATGATTGTAAACAATCTTGTAAAAGACGAATCTGCTAAAAAAAGAATTTTTCCAATGAGTTTGCGCCCACAAGCACATGACATCATCAGCTTCTGGTTATTTAATACAATGGTAAAATCCCATCTTCACCAAAATAAAAATCCTTGGGAAGACACAATAATCTCTGGATTTGTTACACTTAAAGGAGAAAAGATGTCTAAGTCCAAGGGAAACA